>Ga0126335_1000283_pt1 | contig 23783 bp, 22 predicted proteins | sample OlaspJWI45metaG_FD_108409 | JGI IMG/M metagenome (GOLD analysis project Ga0126335, IMG submission 108409) | Marine gutless worms symbiont microbial communities from Oahu, Hawaii - Olavius sp. 1 OAHU.JWI-45 metaG | ecosystem: Host-associated > Annelida > Digestive system > Unclassified | place... | reverse complement strand
GCTGCTGCCGCCGCCTGCGCCCCTTCAACGAATGGCGTGGTGTAGAAGGCAAAGAAGACGATGAAGATGCTCGCGGCCGTGATCACCGCCTTCAGCTCAAGGCTGATCGGCCGTTCGAACGGCTCCGCCGGTTCGTCGAAATACATCAGCTTGACGATCCGCACGTAGTAGAACGCGCCAACCACGCTCGACAGCACACCGATCACGGCAAGCACGTAAAGCTCGGCATTGATTGCCGCGAGGAAGATGTAGAACTTGCCGAAAAACCCGCCGAGCGGGGGGATTCCGGCCATCGAGAACATGAAGATGCCAAGCGCCAGGGCCAGCAGCGGCTGGTTGCGCGACAGTCCGGCCAAATCGCCGATGCCTTCGACCATTCCGGTCCGGTGGCGCATGCACAGAATGCAGGCGAAGGTGCCGACGTTCATCGCCAGGTAGATCGCCAGATAGATCAGTACCCCGCGGACGCCCTCTTCGGTACCGGCGGCAAGGCCGATCAGTGCATAGCCGATGTGACCGATGGACGAGTACGCCATCAGCCGCTTGATGTTGGTCTGGCCGATCGCGGCAAACGCGCCCAGCAGCATCGAAGCGACCGAGATGAACACGATGATCTGCTGCCAGTCGCCGACCCAATCGCCGAAGGGGGCGAGCATGGTGCGCAGGAACAACGCCATCGCGGCAATCTTCGGCGCCGCGGCAAAGAACGCGGTGACCGGGGTTGGCGCGCCTTCATAGACGTCGGGCGTCCACATATGGAACGGCACGGCGGAGACCTTGAACGCCAGGCCGGCGGTGAGAAAGACGATACCGACCAGCACGCCGAGGGATACCTCTCCCTGGGCGCTGACCAGCTCTGCCAGCCGGTCGAAGCTGGTGGTGCCGGTGAACCCGTAGATCAGCGAACAGCCGTAGAGCAGCATGCCCGACGACAGGGCGCCGAGGACGAAGTATTTCAGGCCGGCTTCGCTGGAGCGCAGGGAGTCGCGCTTGAAGGCAGCGACGACGTAAAGCGCCAGGCTCTGCAGCTCCAGGCCGATGTAAAGCGAGATCAGGTCGTTGGCCGACACCATCATCAGCATGCCGAGGGTCGCCAACAGGAACAGCACCGGATATTCGAAGCGTTCCATCTCCTCGCTGCGCAGGTAGCCCAGCGACATGATGATCGCCAGAGCCGACGCGACCAGGATCAGGATCTTGACGAAACTGGTGAAGGTGTCGGCCAGGAACATGCCGGCAAAGCTTCGGGCAGGTTCCGCCGGTGTCTGCTCGACCAGCACCAGTACGAGTGCCACCGCGAGTGCCGCGACCGAGAGCCAGGCGACGAAGCGGGTCGAGCCGTCGCCGCGGAACACGCCAAGCATCAACAGCACCATGGCGGCAATCGCCAGGAAGATCTCCGGTGCCGCCAGCCAGTAGTCGTGGACCTGGTCAACCATCACGCCGTCCCCGTCACTTGGCGGCCATCTGAGCCGCTTCGGCCGACGCGGCTGCCGCCTGGATGGCGGTCTGATACTGGTCGATCAGGTTGTCGACCGAGGCGTGCATCACGTCCAAGAACGGCGCCGGATAGACCCCCATGAAGATGGTCAGGGCGATCAGCGGCGCGAACACGGCGATCTCCCGCCGGTTCATGTCCAGGATGTCCTTCAGGTCGTCCTTCACCAGCTTACCGAACACCACCCGCCGATACAGCCAGAGCATGTAGGCGGCACCGAGGAACAGTCCCGTCGCGGCCAGTGCCGCCGTCCAGGTGTCGACCTGGAACACGCCGACCAGGACCAGGATCTCGCCGATGAAGCCGCTGGTCCCGGGCAGGCCGACCGAGGCCAGGGTGAAGACCATGAAGGTGAAGGCATAGATCGGCATCCGCTCGACGAGACCGCCATAACGGGCGATGTCGCGGCTGTGAATGCGGTCGTAGATCACGCCGACACACAGGAACAAGGCGGCCGAGACGATGCCGTGGCTCAGCATCTGGAAAATGCTGCCCTCGATGCCCTGGTTGTTGAAGGTGAAGATGCCGATGGTCACGAAGCCCATGTGCGCGACGGAGGAATAGGCGATCAGCTTCTTCATGTCCTCCTGCATCAGCGCGACCAGCGAGGTGTAGATCACCGCGATCACGCTGAGGGCGAAGATCAGCGGGACGAAATAGTCGCTGGCGAGCGGCAGCATCGGCAGGGAGAAGCGCAGGAAGCCGTACCCGCCCATCTTCAGCAGCACCCCGGCCAGGATGATCGAACCGGCCGTCGGCGCCTCGACATGGGCGTCGGGCAGCCAGGTATGCACCGGCCACATCGGCATCTTGACGGCGAAGGAGGCGAACAACGCCAGCCACAACCAGCGTTGCACCTCGAAGCTGAACTCATGCGCCATCAGGGTCGGGATATCGGTGCTGCCGACCTCGAAATACATGTAGATGATCGCCAGCAGCAGCAACACCGAGCCGAGCAGCGTGTAGAGGAAGAATTTAAAGGTGGAGTAGATCCGCCGCGGCCCGCCCCAGACGCCGATGATCAGGAACATCGGGATCAGGCCGCCTTCGAAGAACAGGTAGAACAACACGAAATCGAGGGCCGTGAAGACCCCGATCATCATCGTTTCCAGCACCAGGAAGGCGATCATGTACTCGCGCACGCGCACGGTGATCGCCTCCCAGCTGGCCAGCACGCAGACCGGCACCAGCAGCGTGGTCAGCAGCACGAACAGCAGGGAGATGCCGTCCACGCCCATGTGATAGGCGATGCCGTCGGCCAGCCATGGCCGCTTCTCGACCAGCTGGAAGCCGGGATTGGCCGGGTCGAAGTTGGCCCAGACGGCGAGGCTGACGAGGAAGGTCAGGATGCTGGTCAATAGCGCCACACTGCGGGCGTTGCGGTCGCTGACCTCCTTGTCGCCATTGGTGAACAGGAAGATGAAGGCCGCCCCGACCAGGGGCAGGAAGGTGACCAGAGAGAGCAGCGGCCAGTCGCTCATCGGCTCATTGCCCCCCACCCAGACGGGTGAAGTACCACGTCACCATCGCCGCAACGCCGATCATCATGGCAAAGGCGTAGTGATAGACGTAGCCGGACTGCAGCAGGGTCGAGCGGCGGGCCAGGTTGAGCACGGTCTGGGCGATCCCGTCAGGGCCGAAACCGTCGATGATGCGCCCGTCGCCACCGCGCCACAGCAGCCGCCCCAGCCACTTCGCCGGCCGCACCAGCAGCACTTCGTAGGTCTCGTCGAAGTACCACTTGTTGAGCAGGAACTGATAGGCCTCGCGATGCGTGGCCGCGATGCTGGCGGGCAGCTCGGTCCGCCGCATGTAGAACACATAGGCGACGAAGATCCCGGCCACGCCGGCAATCACCGGCGCCAGCTTGACCCAGAGGGGAACGTGGTGGGCGTCTGCCATGACCGTGTTCTCGGGCAGCATCAAGATCGAGTCGCCCCAGAACGCCGCCGCGCCGTCGCCGACGAAGTAGTAGTAGAAGCCGATGCCCGAGAACATCGCCCCGGCCGCGAGGATCGCCAGCGGCACCGTCATCACCTTGGGCGATTCATGCACGTGGCTCATGACTTCCTGGCTGGCACGCGGCTCGCCATGGAAGGTCAGGAACAGCAGCCGCCAGGAATAGAAGGCGGTGAACACCGCCGCCGCCAGGCCGAGCCAGAAGGCGAACTGGCCCGCCCCGGTATGCGCGGCAAAGGCCGATTCCAGGATCATGTCCTTGGAGTAGTAGCCAGCGAAGAACGGGATGCCGGCCAGCGCCAGGCTGCCGATCCACATCATTGCGTAGGTGAACGGGATGTAGCGGTAGATCCCGCCCATCCGCCGCATGTCCTGCTCGTCCGACATTGCATGGATCACCGAACCGGAGCCGAGGAACAGCAGCGCCTTGAAGAAAGCGTGCGTGAACAGATGGAAGATGGCCACCGGATAGGCGCCGACGCCGGCGGCAAAGAACATGTAACCGAGCTGACTGCAGGTGGAGTAGGCGATCACCCGCTTGATGTCGTTCTGCACCAGACCGACGCTGGCGGCGAAGAAGGCCGTGAATGCGCCGACGATGGTGACCATCAGCAAGGCGGTGGGGGCGAACTCGAACAACGGCGAGCAGCGCGCCACCAGGAAGACGCCTGCGGTGACCATGGTGGCGGCATGAATGAGGGCGCTGACCGGGGTCGGGCCCTCCATCGCGTCCGGCAGCCAGGTGTGCAGCGGCACCTGCGCCGACTTGCCCATGGCGCCGATGAACAGCAGCACGCAGATCAGCGTCAGCACATCGACCTCCCAGCTCAGGAAGGTCATGATCTTGCCGGCCTGGTCCGGCGCGGCTGCGAAGACGGTGTCGAAGTCGACGGATCCGAAGATCAGGAAGATTGCGAGGATGCCCAACGCGAATCCGAAGTCGCCGATCCGGTTGACCAGGAACGCCTTGATCGCCGCCGCATTGGCGCTCGGCCGCTTGTACCAGAAGCCGATCAGCAGGTAGGACGCCAGGCCGACGCCCTCCCAGCCGAAGAACATCTGCAGGAAGTTGTCCGCCGTCACCAGCATCAGCATGGCGAAGGTGAACAGCGACAGGTAGGTGAAGAACCGCGGCTTGTGCGGGTCGTGCGCCATGTAGCCGATGGAATAGATGTGAACCAGCGCCGAGACCCCGTTCACCACCACCAGCATGACGGCGGTGAGCTGATCGATGCGCAGGGCCCATGACGCCTCGAACGTGCCGGAATCGATCCAGGTGAACAGTTCCACCGTGACCGTGTTGCCGCCAAGCGCCACCTGCACGAAGGCAACCAACGACAGCAGGGCGGCGATGCTCACCGCGCCGCTGGTCAGCCACATCGACGGCCGATCGCCGAGCATGCGGCCGAACAGGCCGACGACGACGAAGGCCAGCAGGGGCAGGAAGACGATGGCGTGGTACATCGGCGCCTCAGCCCTTCATCAGGTTGATGTCTTCCACTTCGATGGTGCCGCGGTTGCGGAAGTACACCACCAGAATGGCGAGGCCGATGGCGGCCTCGCCGGCCGCACGGTGAGCACAAACATGGCGAAGATCTGCCCGACCAGATCCTGCAGATGGGCGGAAAAGGCGACCAGGTTGATGTTGACCGCAAGCAGCATCAACTCGACCGACATCAGGATGATGATGACGTTCTTGCGATTGAGGAAGATCCCGAACACGCCGATGGTGAACAGGACCGCTGCCACGGTGAGGTAGTGGCCCAGACCGATATGGAAGAAGCCGCCGTCCATCTCAGACGCCCTGCCCCGGCTGCACTTTCTTCACTTCCACGGCCTCGTCGCGCCGACGCGCGACCTGATCGGCAATGCGCTGTTTTCTGACCCCGGGCCGTTGCCGGTGGGTCAGGACGATGGCGCCGATCATCGCGATCAGCAGGATCATCCCGGCGGCCTGGAACAGGTAGATGTACTTAGTGTAGAGGATGTCGCCGATGGCGGCGGTATTTGTCCGCTCCGCCAGGGCCGGGGTCGGCTCCAGGCCGCTGGCCGTAACCTCCGGCGCCACTGTCGCCGTGCCCAGGATCAACAGCAGCTCGACCAGCAGGATGATGCCGACGAGCGCGCCGACGGGCAGGTACTGCAGAAAACCCTCACGCAGCTCGACGAAGTTGATGTCGAGCATCATCACCACGAACAGGAACAGCACCGCCACCGCGCCGACATAGACGACGACCAGGATCATCGCCAGGAACTCAGCACCCATGAGCACGAACAGGCCGGCAGAGGTGAAGAAGGCGAGGATCAGGAACAGCACCGAATGCACGGGATTGCGCGCCGCAACCACCATGCAACCGGCGCCGACCGTGATCGCGGCGAATACGTAGAAAGTGAGTGCCTGAATAATCATCTTGTTGTGGTGTGCCCGCCGGCTCTCCCGATCACAGCGCCCGTCCTAGCGGTAGGGCGCGTCGGCGGCGAGGTTGGCGGCGATCTCGCGCTCCCATCGTTCACCGTTGGCCAGCAGCTTGTCCTTGTCGTAGTACAGCTCTTCGCGGGTCTCCGTCGCGAACTCGAAGTTCGGCCCCTCGACGATCGCGTCGACCGGACAGGCTTTCTGGCAGAAGCCGCAGTAGATGCACTTGGTCATGTCGATGTCGTAGCGCGTGGTTCGGCGGCTGCCGTCGTCGCGCGGCTCGGCCTCGATGGTGATCGCCTGGGCCGGACAAATCGCCTCGCACAGCTTGCAGGCGATGCAGCGCTCTTCCCCGTTGGGATAACGGCGCAGGGCGTGCTCGCCCCGGAACCGCGGGCTCAACGGACCCTTCTCGTAGGGATAGTTCACCGTCGCCCGGCGGCGGAACATATAGCGGAAGGTCAGGCCCATGCCCTGGACGATCTCCGCCAGCAGCAAGGCTTTCGCGCTTTGTTGGAAGACACCCACGATCACCCCTCCCCGCTCGCGCGCACCTGGGCCGCTGCGGCGCGCCGCGTACCATAGATAGCGGCCCGCGAAAGGCAAGGCCCGCCCCAAGGACGCCGATGTGCAGATGAACTCATGTGCCCGGCACCAAATCGAAGGCGATCAGGAAGCCGGCGGTGACCGCGACCCAAAGCAGCGACAGTGGCAGGAACACTTTCCAGCCCAGGCGCATCAGTTGGTCATAGCGGTAGCGCGGCAGAGTGGCGCGGACCCAGACGAAGACGAACAGAAGCGCCGCGATCTTCAGGAAGAACCAGATCGGGCCCGGGATCCAGTTGAACGGGGCGATGTCGAACGGCGGCAGCCATCCGCCCAGGAACAGCACCGCCGTCATGCCGCTCATCAGGATCATGTTGGCGTACTCGCCGAGGAAGAACAGGGCGAAGGTCATCGACGAGTACTCGACCTGATAGCCGGCGACCAGTTCCGCTTCCGCCTCGGGCAGATCGAACGGGTGGCGATTGGTCTCGGCCAGGGCGGAAATGAAGAAAACCACGAACATCGGGAACAGCGGGATGAAGAACCAGAGCCCCTCGCCCTGCGCCCGCACGATGTCGCTGATGTTCAACGACCCGACGCACAGCAGCACGGTGATGATGACGAAGCCGATCGAGACCTCGTAGCTGACCATCTGCGCCGCCGAACGCAGCGCGCCGAGAAAGGCGTACTGGGAGTTTGAGGCCCAGCCGGCCATGACGATGCCGTAGACGCCCAGCGAAGAGATCGCGAACAGGTAGAGGATGCCGACGTTGATGTCGGCCAGCACCAGCCCCTGGTCGAACGGAATCACCGCCCAGGCAACCAGGCTGAGGACGAAGGTCAGCATCGGCGCGATCACGAACACGACCTTGTTGGCCCGGCTCGGCAGCACCGTTTCCTTGAAGAACAGCTTGATGCCGTCGGCAAACGCCTGCAGCAGACCGAACGGCCCGACCACGTTGGGGCCCATGCGCAGCTGCATCGCCGCCATGATCTTGCGTTCGGCATAGGTCAGCATGGCCACCGCCAGCAACAGCGGCACCACGATGGCGAGGATCTGCGCAACGATGATGGTGCCGGGCCAAAGGTACCCGCTCCACAACTCAGCCATCGGTGCCCGTCGCCTCCGCGCCTGCAATGTAGAGCTGGCTGCATTCGGCCATCACCGACGAGGCCCGGCAGATCGCATTGGCCAGGTAGTAGTCGGCGACCGGGCTTTCGAACGGTGCCGGATCCATCGCGCCTTCAACACCGAAGGCTGCCATCTCACCCGACGCAACCTCGTCCAGCGTCGCCAGCTGGGGGGCGACCTCCCACATCCGTCGGCGCAGCGCCGCGATGTCGTCATACGGCAGCACCTTGTCGATGGTGGCCGAGAAGGCCCGCAGGATGGCCCAGTCGTCACGCGCTTCGCCCGGCGGATAGGCGGCGTGACGGCTCAACTGCACTCGGCCCTCGGTGTTCGCCCAGGTGCCATCCTTCTCGGTGTATGCGGCGCCGGGCAGGATCACGTCGGCACGGTGCGCACCGGCATCGCCGTGATGGCCCTGGTAGACGACGAACGCGCCGCCGAGGCGGTCCATGTCGATCTCGTCCGCGCCGAGCAGCCAGACCAGACCGATCTCGCCGTTGCCGGCACCGTCGAGGATGCCGGCGACGTCGCGCCCGCCCTCGCCCGGCAGCACGTGCAGATCCAGGCCGGCAACCCGCGACGCGGCCGTGTGCAGGATGTTGAAGCCGTTCCACGTCTCGCTGACCGCGCCGGCGTTCTCGGCGACACGGCGGGCTGCGTGCAACACGGCAGCGCCGTCGTCGCGCGCCAGCGCGCCCATGCCGACGATCACCACCGGCCGCTCGGCCGCGGCAAGCACGGATGCGAACGGATTCGCGCCCGTGGCGATCTCCTGCAGCGTCTGCGGGCCGGCGCCGAGATGGTCATAGTCATAGGTCAGGTCGACCCGTGGCCCGACGACGCCGACTTTCAGGCCGCCCCACAACCAGCGCTTGCGGATGCGGGCATTGACCATGGCCGCCTCCCAGCGCGGGTTGGTGCCGACCAGCAGCACCGCGTCGGCGTCCTCCAGGCCGGCAATGCCGGTGTTGAAGATGTAGCCGCCGCGGTGACGGTCGGCGATCTTGGCGCCGTCCTGGCGGCAGTCCAGATGCGGCGAACCGACCGCCGCCATCAGATCCTTGAGCGCCATCATCGCCTCGGCGTCGACCATGTCGCCGACGATCGCCGCCACCTGGTCGCCGGACAACCCGCCGAGCCGTTCGGCGATGGCGGCAAAAGCCTGGTTCCAGCTCGCCGGCTGCAGCTTGCCCTCGCGCCGCACGTAGGGACGGTCCAGCCGCTGCCGGCGCAGACCATCGATGGCATAGCGGGCACGGTCGGCCAGCCACTCCTCGTTCACGTCGTCATGCAGCCGCGGCAGGATCCGCATGACCTCGCCGCCGCGGGCGTCGACGCGGATGTTGCTGCCGACGGCGTCGTGCACGTCGATCGACTCGGTCTTGCGCAGTTCCCACGGACGGGCGGTGAAGGCATACGGCTTGTTGGTCAGGGCCCCGACCGGGCAGACGTCGACCAGGTTGCCCGACAGTTCTGAGGTCAGCGCCGCCTCGACGAAGGTGCCGATCTCCATGTCCTCGCCGCGGCCGGTGGCCCCCAGTTCCTCGACCCCGGCGATCTCGGTGGCGAAGCGGACGCAGCGCGTGCAGTGGATGCAGCGGGTCATCACGGTCTTGATCAGCGGACCCAGGTACTTCTCTTCGACCGCCCGCTTGTTCTCGTGGAACCGGCTGCGGTCATAGCCATACGCCATGGCCTGGTCCTGCAGGTCGCACTCGCCGCCCTGGTCGCAGATCGGGCAGTCAAGCGGATGATTGATCAGCAGGAACTCCATCACCCCCTCGCGCGCCTTCTTCACGCTCGGGGTGTTGGTGTGGATCACCATGCCGTCGGCTGCCGGCATCGCGCACGAGGCGATCGGCTTAGGCGCCTTCTCCATGTCGACCAGACACATCCGGCAGTTGCCGGCGATCGACAGCCGGTCGTGGAAGCAGAACCGCGGCACCTCGATGCCCAGCTCCTCGCAGGCCTGCAGCACCGTGGTGCCCGGCTCGACCGTTACTTCCCGGCCATCGATGGTCAGCGTCGGCATGGCTCCGGTATCCTATGCGGCGGCTTGCTGTTGCTTCTTGCGGTCCAGGATGCGCGCCTCGATCTCCGGTCGGAAATGGCGGATCAGGCCCTGGATCGGCCAGGCCGCGGCATCGCCGAGGGCGCAGATCGTATGGCCCTCGACCTGATAGGTCACGTCGAGCAGCATGTCGATCTCTGCCACCTCTGCCTCGCCGCGCGCCAGCCGTTCCATCACCCGCCACATCCAGCCGGTGCCTTCGCGGCAGGGCGTGCACTGGCCGCACGATTCGTGCTTGTAGAACTTGCTGAGCCGGGCGATCGCGCGAATGATGTCGCACGACTTGTCCATGACGATGACCGCGGCCGTGCCCAGGCCGGACTTCACGTCACGCAGCGAATCGAAATCCATCAGGGTGTCGTCGCAGATCGACTTCGGCAGGCAGGGTACCGACGCCCCGCCAGGGATGATCGCCTGCAGGTTGTCCCAACCGCCGCGCACGCCGCCGGCGTGCTTGTCGATCAGTTCCCTGAGCGGGATCGACATCGCCTCTTCGACGTTGCAGGGGTTGTTCACATGGCCCGAGATGCAGAACACCTTGGTGCCGGTATTGTTCTCACGGCCGATCCCGGCAAACCAGGCCGAGCCGCGGCGCAAGATCGTCGGCACCACGGCGATGCTCTCGACGTTGTTGACCGTGGTCGGACAGCCCCAGACCCCGACCCCTGCCGGAAACGGCGGCTTCAGCCGCGGCTGTCCCTTCTTGCCCTCGAGGCTCTCAATCAGCGCCGTTTCCTCGCCGCAGATGTAGGCGCCGGCGCCGCGATGCACGACGACATCGAAGTCATAGCCCGAACCGCAGGCGTTACGGCCGATCAGGCCGGCCTCATAAGCCTCTGCGACGGCCGCTTCGAGGACGTTGGCCTCATGATGGAACTCGCCGCGGATATAGATGTAGGCGGCAACGGCACGCATGGCAAAACCGGCCAGCAGGCAGCCTTCGACCAGCTTGTGCGGGTCGTGGCGCATCATGTCCCGGTCCTTGCAGGTACCCGGCTCGCCCTCGTCGGCGTTGACGACCAGATAGGACGGGCGGCCGTCGGACTCCTTCGGCATGAAGGACCATTTCAGGCCGGTCGGGAAGCCGGCACCACCGCGGCCCCGCAGGCCCGAGGCCTTGACTTCCTCGACCAGCGCCTCGGGGCCGCGCTGCATCAGCGCCGCCGTGCCGTCCCAGTCGCCACGGCGGCGCGCCGCTTCCAGCCGCCAGTCCTCGAAGCCGTAGAGATTGGTAAAGATCCTGTCCTCGTCTCGCAGCATCAGTCGTCTCCCGCCGCCGCCGTCAGGGTCGTGCGTCCGCCTGCCGGCTCGGAACTGTGGCGGCCACTCTGTGAACCGGCCGGCGGGGTCTCGCCGCGGGCCAGCGCGTCGAGGATAAGCTCGACGCTCTCGTCGCTCAGGTCTTCGTAGTAGTCGTCGTTGACCTGCATCATCGGCGCGTTCACGCAGGCGCCGAGGCACTCCACCTCGAGCAGGGTGAACATGCCGTCGGCGGTGGTCTCGTTGAAGCCGATGCCGAGCTTGCGCTTGCAGGCATCGACAATGGCATCAGAGCCGCGCAGCCAGCACGGTGTCGTCGTGCAGATCTGCACCAGGTGGCGGCCCACCGGGGCCAGGTTGTACATGGTGTAGAAGCTGGCCACCTCGTACACCCGGATCCGCGGCATCTCGAGCAGCTCGGCGACAAGATCCATCGCCGCCTGCGGCAACCAGTTGTCGTGCTGTCGCTGGGCCAGGTCGAGCAGCGGCATCACCGCGCTGGCCTGCCGGCGCGGCGGGTAGCGGGCGATGATGGTCTTTGCCTGTGCCAGGTTCTCCGCCGTGAAGGCGAAGTCGGCCGGCTGCTCTTCGGGTGGCGCGGGTACGCGTTTCATCGATCGATCTCACCGAAAACCACGTCCATGCTGCCGATCACGGCGACCGTGTCCGCTAGCAGGTGGCCCTTGCAGAGGAAATCAGCCGACTGCAGATGGGCAAACCCGGGCGCGCGGATCTTGCAGCGATAGGGCTTGTTGGTGCCGTCGGCGACCAGATAGACGCCGAACTCGCCCTTCGGCGCCTCGACTGCCGTAGGTCTCTCCGGCCGGCACATGATAGCCCTCGGTATAGAGCTTGAAGTGATGGATCAGCGCTTCCATCGATTGCTTCATTTCGCCGCGGGTCGGCGGCGCCACCTTGTTGTCGTCGACCACGCAGGGGCCGTCCGGCAGGCGGTCGATCGCCTGGTGGATGATGCGGCAGGACTGGCGCATTTCCTCGACCCGCAGCAGGTAGCGCGCATAGCAATCGCCATTGGTGCCGACGGGGATGTCGAAATCGTACTGCTCGTAGCCGTCGTAGGGCTGGGCCTTGCGCAGGTCCCAGGGCAGGCCGGTGCTGCGCAGCATCGGCCCGCTGAAGCCCCAGTTCATGGCGTCTTCCTGGCTGACGATGCCGATATCGACGTTGCGCTGCTTGAAGATGCGGTTCTCGGTCAGCAGCCCCTCCAGGTCGTCCAGGAACCGCGGGAAGGTCTCGCAATAGGCGTAAATGTCTTCCGCGAGTCCGGCCGGCATGTCCTGGTGCACCCCGCCGGGCCGGTAGTAGGCGGCATGCAGCCGCGCACCGGAGACGCGCTCGTAGAACGCCATCAGCAGTTCGCGTTCCTCGAAGCCCCATAAGGTCGGCGTGATCGCGCCCACGTCCATCGCCTGCGTGGTCACGTTCAGCAGGTGATTCAGCAGCCGCCCGACCTCGGCGAAGATCGCGCGGATCGCCTGGCCGCGGGCCGGCACCTCAATTCCCAACAGCTTCTCGGTCGCCAGGGCGAAGGCGTGCTCCTGGTTCATTGGCGCGACATAGTCGAGCCGGTCGAAGTAGGGCACCGCCTGCAGATAGGTCTTGTACTCGATCAGCTTCTCGGTGCCGCGATGCAGCAGGCCGATGTGTGGATCGCAGCGCTCGACGACTTCGCCGTCCATTTCCATCACCAGGCGCAGGACACCGTGCGCGGCGGGGTGCTGGGGCCCGAAGTTCAGGGTCAGGTTCTTGATGTCGACTTCTGCCATTGGCGCTACTCCTGCCCGGCCGCCTTCTCGTCGCCCGGCAGGACGTAGTCGGCACCCTCCCAGGGACTCATGAAGTCGAAGCGGCGAAACTCCTGCGGCAGCGAGACCGGCTCATAGACGACACGCTTCTGCGCGTCGTCATAGCGGACCTCGACGAAGCCGGTGAGCGGGAAGTCCTTGCGCAACGGATGGCCTTCGAAGCCGTAGTCGGTGAGCAGACGCCTGAGATCGGGATGGTCGGTGAACATCACACCGTACAGATCCCAGGTCTCGCGCTCGAACCAGCCGGCCGAACGATGAACGCCACAGACACTGGGCACCGGCGTCTCTTCATCCGCCGCCACCTTGACCCGAACGCGCTGATTGTGACGCAGGCTGAGCAGGTTGTAGACGACATCGAAGCGGTCCGCCCGTTCCGGATAATCCACACCGCAGATGTCGACCAGAACCTTGAACAGGCACTGCTGGTCGTCGCGCAGGAAGGTCAACAACGCGACAATGTGCTCGCCGTGCGCCACCAGAACCAGTTCGTTGTGGGTCACCTCGGAAGAGACCACCGCCTGCGCCTGCTGCGTTGCGATGTACTCGCCAAGTTCTCTGAGCGACTGGTCGTCGGCCATGCCTGCTCCCGTGTCTTGCCCCGGTCAGGGGCTAGCGGAGAAACGTTCCGGTCCGCCGAATCTTCTTCTGCAGCTGGAGGATGCCGTAGACGAGCGCCTCGGCCGTAGGGGGACAACCGGGGACATAGATGTCCACCGGTACGACGCGGTCGCAGCCGCGCACGACGGAATAGGAGTAGTGGTAGTAGCTGCCGCCGTTGGCGCAACTGCCCATGGAGATGACGTAACGCGGTTCCGCCATCTGGTCGTAGACCTTGCGCAGCGCCGGAGCCATTTTGTTGGTCAGGGTGCCGGCGACGATCATGACGTCGGACTGCCGCGGCGAGGCCCGCGGCACCACGCCGAAGCGGTCGAGGTCGTAGCGCGGCATGTAGGCGTGGATCATCTCCACCGCACAACAGGCCAGGCCAAAGGTCATTGGCCACAGCGAACCGGTGCGCGCCCAGTTCACCAGCTTGTCGAGCTGGCCGACGACAAAGCCCTTGTCAGCCAGCTCGTCGGAGAAGTCCTTGAGCGCTGCCGGGGCCGTGAAGTCGCTGCCGGTCGGCGGAGCGTCTACTCCCATTCCAGCGCCCCCTTCTTCCACTCATAGATGAAGCCGATGGTAAGGATGCCCAGAAACACCATCATCGACCAGAAGCCGAACACGCCGATCTGCCCGAGCGAGATCGCCCAGGGGAACAGGAACGCCACTTCGAGATCGAAGATGATGAACAGGATCGCGACGAGGTAGAAGCGGACATCGAAGGGCTTGCGGGCATCGCCGAAGGCCTCGAAACCACATTCATATGCCGACAGTTTCTCCGGGTCCGGATGCTGGCGGGCGATGACCATCGACGCGACGACGATCACCAGGGCCAGGCCAACGGCAATGCCGAAGAACAACAGGATCGGCAAGTACTCGCGAAGCAGTTCGTCCATGGTACGCACCCCACCCGCGCTGCCCAAACAGCGGCGGTTTCGCCGGGTTCCGTATAACCGCTAATGCCTGCCGCCGCAACGTCACCTCCCCAACCGGGATGTAGCCCGGACCGACGGCGGGTCAACCGGATGGCCGGCCAGCACATGGCGCCGACGCGAAGCCGGGACGAAGGACGGGTTGTGGCGGTGATGGCGGGAGTGACGGGACTCGAACCCGCGACCTCTGGCGTGACAGGCCAGCGCTCTAACCAGCTGAGCTACACCCCCCGAGAACCGGAGAGCGCACCGTCTACATGCGGTCCATGCGGGTGTCAAGGTCGGAGGGAGTCGATCCCGTCCATGGCCGTTGCCGGCGCTAATCGCGCTAGCGGCAGAACTCGAAAATGGCAAAGGGGAACAGCTTTGCCGCCGGTTCGTGCCAGCGCTCCGGATTGGCCTCCAGCCATTTCGTGAACATGGCGGAGAGCTGGCGGGCGCTGCGGTCGTCGACGCACGGCACGAGCCAGCGCATGCGCTCGAAGCCGCCGGCAAAGCTCCACATATAGGCGTCATTGAGGCCGCCGACATAGACCTGGCGGTCGTAGTCCGGCATCGCCAGATAGGCTTCGCCGCTCAGCAGCTCCCATGTGGGATCGGGCGCCACGCCGACCTCCGGCGGTGGCGCAGACGTCGTCTCCTTCGCCGCCGCCGGCAGGGCCAGTAGCATCAATGCGAAGAAGATGACCAGCTTACACCGCATGGAACTCTGCATAGGCGGCAGCGGCAGCGATGCCCGCTACCGCAACCCGGTTACGCTTGCGACTGGCCCACGCCCTGGCGCCGGCTCTCAACCGGCGCCGCGCGTGGATCTACACGGATATGTCGACCTGGCGGCCGGCGTGAGGGCCAGGATCCTGCTTGGGTGCAGGGTCAGCCTCCCGGCTTTCCTGCTTCTGAGCCGCGGCGAGCCTGGACCGGTCACGTTCTTCCTCGTCCACTTTCGCCTTGGGCTCGACGGTCCGGGCCTGCTGGTTATCCTGGCGCTGCAGGATCTCGCGAGCTGCGCCCGCACTGGATTCGACGTTCATTGCACGTCTCCTTTCGGCGGCCCCGCTATCCGCTCTCCGACCGACGGTTCGGCCGGCAAGTGGACCGGTGGCTTTGCGTCCCGCCGTCGCCGACGGTTTGCCTTTTCGCGCACGAAGCTTGTTCGTCGCGCTACTGCAATTCTGACGTTCAGGTGTTAACGGCCGGTAAACGGCGGCGACCGGCCGCGGACGCGGCGTTAACCATAGGTACGGCAAGGCGGGTGGTTGAGGCGTGCGCGGTTGGTCGGCCCCGGCTGCATCACCCCGTTGCAGTGGTGGGCGGTGACAGGATCGAACTGCCGACCTTCTCGGTGTAAACGAGACGCTCTGCCAGCTGAGCTAACCGCCCGAGGCGGCGGAACATGCCGCATTTCATGTGGCAAGGCAAACCGTCGGCGCTGGCCGACCGGGGCACGAAAAAGGCCGGATGCAGAGCATCCGGCCTGGTGTTTGTCGCAGGTCTCGCGCGGCGACGCCTAGTTCACCGAGTCCTTGAGCGTCTTGCCCGCCTTGAACTTCGGCTGACGCGTCTCAGGAATCTGGATCGTCTCGCCTGTCCGCGGATTGCGGCCAGTACTCGCCTTGCGCGTGGTGACCGTGAACGTGCCAAACCCGGTGACGCGAACTTCGCCGCCACCCTTAAGCGCATCCGTGATGCACGAAAATACTGCTTCTACCGCCTTACCCGAGTCCGCCTTGGAGAGGCCCGAAGCCTCGGCGACAGCGCCAATCAGATCGTTCTTATTCACATGAGCCCCCTGTCAACCACTATCCGGTGAATAATGGAGAAGTGACGTCGATCAACACCAAAACGTCTTCCAAACCGCGGTCGAGTGTAGGCAGGGGTTTTCAGACGGTCAAAGAGAAAAACCGGGCATTGCCCGGTTTTTCATGATGATGACAGCCGTTGTCACAGCGTCCACCGGGCCTCAGTGGGTGACGAGACTCTCCTGGTCCTTGCTTTCGGAGACCTTCTTCTCGTCCTCGTCTTCGTCGTCGGCCCAGGCGATGGGCACCGGCCGGGTGACCAGTGCATGCTCGACCACTTCGTCGACGTTGTGCACCACGATGATGTCCAGGCCGCGCTTCACGTTGTCCGGGATTTCGGCCAGGTCCTTCTCGTTATCCGAGGGTATCAGCACCGTCTTGATGCCGCCCCGCAGGGCCGCCAGAAGCTTCTCCTTGAGCCCGCCAATCGGCAGAACTCTGCCACGCAGGGTGATTTCACCGGTCATGGCGATGTCGCGGCGGATCGGGATGCGGGTCAGCGTCGAGACGATGGACGTGCACATCGCCACGCCGGCGGACGGGCCATCTTTCGGGGTGGCGCCTTCGGGCACGTGCACATGAATGTCGCGCTTCTCGAAGATCGTCGGCTTGATGCCGAAATCAATCGCCCGCGAGCGCACGTAGCTCGCCGACGCTTGAATCGACTCCTGCATCACGTCGCCGAGCTTGCCGGTATACTTCACCGTGCCCTTGCCCGGCAGCACCACTGATTCGATGGTCAGCAGTTCGCCACCGACTTCGGTCCAGGCCAGTCCGGTGACCACGCCGATGGTGTCTTCGCTCTCGATTTCGCCGAATCGGAACTTCTGCACGCCGGCATACTGCTCGAGATTGCGCCGGGTGACGCGGACCCGTGCGGCCTTGTCCTGGACGATCTCTCGGATCGCCTTGCGCAACAGGTTGGCAATCTCCCGCTCCAGGTTCCGCACACCGGCTTCGCGCGTGTAGTAGCGGATCAGGTCGTGCAGGGCGCCGTCCGAGACCGACCACTCATCTTCCTTGAGGCCGTTGGCCTTGAGCTGCTTGGGCAGCAGGTGGCGGAGCGCGATCTCGACCTTCTCGTCCTCGGTGTAGCCGGAGATCCGGATCACCTCCATCCGGTCGAGCAACGGCTGCGGCATGCGCAGCGTGTTCGCCGTGGTCACGAACATCACATCCGACAGGTCGTAGTCGACCTCGAGGTAATGGTCGTTGAACGTGCTGTTCTGCTCGGGATCCAGCACTTCCAGCAAGGCGGAGGCCGGGTCGCCGCGGAAGTCGGCGCCCATCTTGTCGACCTCGTCGAGCAGGAACAGCGGATTGCTCTTCTTGGCCTTCTTCATGCCCTGGATGATCTTGCCGGGCATCGAGCCGATGTAGGTCCGGCGATGGCCGCGGATCTCGGCCTCGTCGCGCACGCCACCCAGCGACATACGGACGAACTCGCGTCCCGTCGCGCGGGCGATGGACTTGCCCAGCGACGTCTTGCCGACGCCGGGCGGGCCGACGAGGCAGAGGATCGGACCCTTCACCTTGTTGGTGCGCTGCTGCACGGCCAGGTATTCGAGGATCCGCTCCTTGACCTTCTCCAGCCCGTAGTGGTCGGTCTCGAGGATCCGCTCGGCGTGCAACAGGTCCTTCTTGATCCGCGAACGTTTGTGCCACGGAATGGTCAGCATCCAGTCGAGGTAGTTGCGGACCACCGTCGCTTCGGCCGACATCGGGCTCATGTTGCGCAGCTTCTTCAGTTCGGCCGTGGCCTTCTCGCGGGCCTCCTTGCTGAGCTTGGTCTTCTTGATCTTCTCTCCAGCTCCTGCAGCTCGTCGCGGCCGTCCTCGCTCTCGCCGAGCTCTTTCTGGATCGCCTTCAACTGCTCGTTCAGATAGTACTCGCGCTGGGTCTTCTCCATCTGGCGCTTGACCCGGCTGCGGATCTTCCGCTCCACCTGCATCACGCCGATCTCGGCTTCCATCAGCGAGTAGACGCGCTCGAGCCGCTCCTGCGGCTGCTCGATCTCGAGCAGCTCCTGCTTCTCGGGGATCTTCAGCGCCAGGTGCGAGGCGACGGTGTCGGCCAGCTTGCCGGCCTCGTCGATCTGGTTGACCGAGACCAGGACCTCCGGCGGGATCTTGCGGTTGAGCTTGACGTACTGCTCGAACTGGTTGACCACCGAGCGCGCCAGAGCCTCGATCTCCTCGCCCATCGCCTCCGGTGCCTCAACCGCCTGGGCGTGCGCCTCGAAGAACTCCTCGTTCTCGGTGTAGCCGCGGATGCGGGCACGATAGCCGCCTTCGACCAGCACCTTCACGGTCCCGTCGGGCAGCTTCAACAGCTGCAGCACCGAGGCGACGGTGCCGACGTCATAGATGTCATCTGCCTTGGGGTCGTCCTCGCTGGCGTTCTTCTGCGTCACCAGCAGGATCTGCTTGTCGTCCTTCATGACGTCTTCCAACGCCCGCACAGATTTATCGCGGCCGACGAACAGCGGCACGATCATGTGCGGAAAGACGACGATGTCCCTGAGCGGGAGTACAGGGTAGGTCGCGACTTGGACGATATTGCTCATCATACACCTTGTAGTGGACGGCGCCACGACGGTGGGTCGTACTCATGGGTGACCGGCCGCGCGGCGCCTCGTCCTATGAGGTGGCTGCGCGGTCCCCCCAGGTCAAGGTCTCAGGCGCCGGTGCCGACGTCTTCCCGGCGCTCCGAGAATGCATAGAGCGGCTGCGCGCGGCCTTCGACGACCTCGGCGTTGATCACCACTTCCTCGGCGCCTTCCATGGACGGCAACTCGAACATGGTGTCCAGCAGGATGCTCTCCATGATCGAACGCAGGCCACGGGCGCCCGTCTTCCGGGCGATCGCTTTGCGGGCGATGGCCCGCAGGGCGTCTTCGGCGAAGGAGAGCTTGGAGTTCTCCATCTCGAACAGCCGCTGGTACTGCTTGACCAGGGCGTTCTTCGGCCGGGTCAGGATCTCGACCAGGGCATCCTCGTCGAGGTCCTCGAGTGTCGCCACCACCGGCAGACGCCCGACGAACTCCGGGATCAGGCCGAACTTCAGCAGATCCTCCGGCTCGACGCCGCGCAGGATCTCGCCGGTCTGGCGATCATCCGGCGAGCGGACATCGGCGCCAAAACCGATCGAGGTGGCCTTGCCGCGGCCGGAGATCAGCTTCTCCAGGCCGGCGAAGGCGCCGCCACAGATGAACAGGATGTTGGTGGTGTCGACCTGCAGGAACTCCTGCTGCGGATGCTTGCGGCCGCCCTGCGGGGGCACGCTGGCGATCGTGCCCTCCATGATCTTCAGCAGCGCCTGCTGCACGCCCTCGCCGGAGACGTCACGGGTGATCGACGGGTTGTCGGACTTGCGGCTGATCTTGTCGACCTCGTCGATATAGACGATGCCGCGCTGGGCCCGCTCGACGTTGTAGTCGGCGGCCTGCAGCAGCTTGAGGATGATGTTCTCCACATCCTCGCCGACATAGCCGGCTTCGGTCAGCGTGGTCGCATCGGCCATGGTGAACGGCACGTCGATGATCCGTGCCAGGGTTTGCGCCAGCAGCGTCTTGCCGCAGCCGGTCGGACCGATCAGCAGGATGTTCGACTTGGCGATCTCGACGTCGTTGCTCTTGGTGCCATGGTTCAGGCGCTTGTAGTGGTTGTGCACCGCCACCGACAGCACCCGCTTGGCGTAGTCCTGGCCGATCACGTAGTCGTCGAGCACGCGACAGATCTCTTGCGGCGACGGCACCCCGTCGCCGGTCTTCACCAGCGAGGACTTGTTCTCCTCGCGGATGATGTCCATGCAGAGTTCGACGCACTCATCACAGATGAACACGGTGGGCCCGGCAATGAGCTTGCGCACCTCGTGCTGGCTCTTGCCGCAGAACGAGCAATACAGCGTGTTCTTGGAGTCGCCGCCACTGAGCTTGGTCATGACAGATCCCGTACTAATCGACGCCGTGGCATACTAGGCTGATTGCCAGGAAGCAACAACCGACGCCCCCGCTGCGATCCTCCCACGGCCCCGGTCCCCTTCGCGGGCCGCCGAATCAACCCCTTGAGGGGTATACGAGCACGATAGCGCAACGGCGATCAATATTTCGTTAAAAGTACTTAGCAGCGTTTACCACGTTTACTTGTCGTCACCGCTGCCGTTGCCGTCTTTCTTCTCCGGCACGTTGCTGGGGTTGTCTTCGATCTCGGGCCGGTGGATCACGACGTCGTTGATGATGCCGAATTCCTTCGCCCGCTCGGCGGTGAAGAAAGTGTCGCGCTCCATGTGCTCCTCGATCTGCTCCATGTCCTGGCCGGTATGGTTAACGTAGATCTGGTTCAACCGGGCCCGCAGTTCGAGGATCTCGCGGGCATGAATTTCGATGTCGCTGGCCTGGCCCTGGAAGCCGCCGGAGGGCTGGTGCACCATGATCCGCGAGTTCGGCAGGGCAAGACGCTTGCCCTTGCAGCCGGCTGCCAGCAGCAGCGAACCCATGGACGCCGCCTGCCCCGTGCACAGGGTGGCCACGTCCGGGCGGATGTACTGCATGGTGTCGTAGATCGCCAATCCCGAAGTAACAATGCCGCCAGGGGAGTTGATGTACATGGCGACGTCCTTGCGCGGGTTGTCCGCCTCCAGGAACAGGAGTTGTGCCGTGACCAGACTGGACACGGCGTCGTTGATCGGCCCGACGACGAAGATGATGCGTTCTTTCAGCAGGCGCGAGTAGATGTCGTAAGCCCGCTCCCCCCGGTTGGTCTGCTCGACCACCATGGGAACCAGGGTGTTCATATACACGTCGTGGGGATCGTTCATCTTTACCTATGCCTATGGTTGTCGCGCCCCGGGGCCGGAGCGTTGGCGGGCAGCTATACCAGATGTGGTGGCGCGGCCGCGTCGATCAACAGCCAGCCGGCAGGCCGGCGATTATTCGGCGGACTTGTCGCCGTTCTCACCCGCCTCCTCTTCGTCGTCTTCGTCCGGATCGCGCATGAGCTCTTCGACGCTGACCTTGCGCTCACTGATGTCGGCCATCTCCAGTATGAAGTCGACGACTTTGTCTTCCATTAACGGCGCCTGCAGCTGCGCCCGCATCTCCGGATTGTTCTGATAGAACTCGAAGATCTGCCGCTCCTGCCCGGGGAAGCGCGAAGCCTGCTCGGCGACGGCACGGTTCACCTCGTCCTGGGTCACTTCCAGGTTGTTGAGCCGGCCGACCTCGGACAGCAGCAGCCCCAGCCGCACCCGCCGCTCGGCGATCTCGCGGTACTCGGCCCTGGCTTCCTCTTCCGGCTTGTCCAGATCCGCGATGGTCTTCTCCTGCCGTTCGAGGTCGCGCTCGACCTGCTCCCAGATCTGCTGGAACTCCATGTCGACCATGCCCGGCGGCACCTCGAAGGAGTGCTGGTCGGCCAGGACGTCGAGCAGGGCGCGCTTCAGTCGGGCACGGGCGACGTCGGCGTACTCGCGCTCCGACTGCTCGCGCACCGCCGCCTTCAGGGCGTCGAGGTTCTCCAGGCCGAGCTTCTCGGCAAGGCTGTCGTCGACCGCGGTCGGCAGCGGCACCTTCACGCCCTTCACCGTAACCTCGAACTCGGCCGGCTTGCCCTTCAACTCGTCGACGCCGTAGTCCTCCGGGAAGGCCACCGAGACGGTCCGCGCCTCGTCCTTCTTGGCGCCGATCAACTGTTCCTCAAAGCCGGGGATAAAGGCGCCACCGCCCAGTTCCAGCGAAAAGTCCTCGGCGCTGCCGCCTTCGAACGCCTCACCGTCGACGCGGCCGACGAAGTCGATGACGACGCTGTCGCCGTTCTGCGCTTCCTGGCCGTCGGCGGCATCCTCGAAGGTCTTGAACTGCTCGGCCAGCTGCTGCACCCGGGTGTCGACCTCGGCGTCTTCGAACTCGACGGCCAGCCGCTCGAGCTTCACGCCGGCGAAGTCGATCGGCTCGATCGCCGGCATCAGTTCGACCGAGAGCGTGAACTCCAGATCCGAGTCTTCGTCGAACTTGGTGATCTCGATCTTCGGCTGCATCGCCGGCGTCAGCTCCTGCTGCTCCAGCGCCTGGGTCGTCGTCTCGTTGACCGTCTGCTCCAGCACCTCGCCCAGCACGCTGCGGCCGTACGTCTTGCGCAACAGGGTCATCGGCGCCTTGCCGGGACGGAAGCCGGGCAGCTGAAGGTTGCGGCCGATCTCCGACAGGCGGCTGGTCAAGCGGCCTTCCATGTCATCGGCGGGAACGGTGACCTTGAATTCGCGCTTCAAGCCCTCCGACAGGGTCTCGGTTAGCTGCATGACGGTGACTGCCTCGGGTATGCTGCTGACGGTTCTGGCGGCGACGGCATCGGACGGTGGCGGCTGCAACGCGCCTCACGGTACCGGCCTGCCGCGATTTGGTGCGGGCGGAGGGACTCGAACCCCCACGACTTGAAGTCACCAGGACCTAAACCTGGCGCGTCTACCAGTTCCGCCACGCCCGCTTACGGCGGAGCCGACGCCCCTCGAAAAAGGCGGCCCTCTATATCATAGATAAATGGGAGGGCAAACGCGGAAAGCCCCCTCGATTCCGGTGAATTCTGTATAGTCTTGGGCGTTGCTCGAAACGCCGTCCCGAGCCCCCTGAAAGGAGGGTCAGATCGTGTCCCAGGCAGAACATCAGGCACCCGACGAGCGGCTCCTGCTGCGCGAGGACCTGGCCGGCGGCATCGTCCGCCTGACCCTGAACCGGCCGGCGGCGTTCAACAGCCTGTCGTCGGCGCTGATGGCCGACCTCCAGGCCGAGCTCGACGCGGTTCGCGACGACCCGCAGGCCCGGGTGGTGATCATCGAGGGCGCCGGGCGTGGCTTCTGCGCCGGACATGACCTGAAGGAAGTGCGCGGCCTGACCGACAGCGAGGCGCGGCGGGCGCTGATGCGGCAGTGCTCGACCCTGATGACGTCGATCGTGCACGCGCCAAAGCCGGTGATCGCCAAGGTGCATGGCATCGCCACCGCCGCCGGCTGCCAGCTGGTGGCGAGCTGCGATCTGGCAGTGGCCGCCGACGACGCCCGCTACGCCACGCCGGGCGTGAATATCGGTCTGTTCTGCTCGACACCGATGGTGGCGCTTAGCCGCAACGTGTCGCGCAAGCACGCGATGGAAATGCTGCTGACCGGCGAGACCATGGATGCGCCGACGGCGGCGCGCTTCGGCCTGATCAACCGGCACGTCCCGGCGGCCACGCTCGACGACGCAGCGCTGGAACTGGCCGGCAAGATCGCCGCCAAGTCGAGCCATACGGTGAAGATCGGCAAGGAAGCCTTCTATCGCCAGCTGGAGATGGGCCTCTCGGACGCCTATGCCTATGCCTCGGAGGTGATGGTGGAGAACCTGCTGGCGCGTGATGCCGAGGAAGGCATCGCCGCGTTCGTCGAGAAGCGCGACCCGGTCTGGCAGGACCGCTGAGCCGGCGCGGCATCGGGAGGAACAATGGTCATGGCAGAAGCGGCAGCGAGCACGGTTGCGGTGGAGGCGGCGCCCCTGCCCGATCATCTGCATTACTCGGACGCCCTGCTGCGCGGGATCCTCTCGCGCATACGCACCATCGCCATGGTCGGCGCCAGCGGCGACTGGAAGCGGCCGAGCTACTTCGCCATGAAGTACCTGCAGAAGAAGGGCTACCGGGTGATCCCGGTGAACCCGGGCCGGGCCGGCAGCGCGATCCTTGGCGAAACGGTCTACGCCAGCATCGCCGAG
>Ga0126335_1000282_pt1 | contig 23826 bp, 17 predicted proteins | sample OlaspJWI45metaG_FD_108409 | JGI IMG/M metagenome (GOLD analysis project Ga0126335, IMG submission 108409) | Marine gutless worms symbiont microbial communities from Oahu, Hawaii - Olavius sp. 1 OAHU.JWI-45 metaG | ecosystem: Host-associated > Annelida > Digestive system > Unclassified | place... | reverse complement strand
GCTGTAAATTAATTTTTTGTCTCCTCAGGCTCACTTTTCAGAGTATCTTCGTAGATTGTGTAAATTAGCTAACATATCACGAGAATTTATCTGAAGTTCTATTGAACAATGATTTGTGCATTTTTCATCAGCCTAAAAGTCCTGTAATACTGAGCTGCATGTTGGTGACAGATATGCTAAAGGCCGAGTCTGATGGAGGTACCTTGCTGCCACAGACTCCTCATACTCCACCAAACCAGTCCTTTACATCATGCACATTTTCACCTACGTCGCAAACGGTGTTCAAACAGCCACATCCTCCTGCTTTGCAGTCTTCCCCAGTGTACGAAGCCAGTCATCCCCAACTTTTACCTGGCTCATCGCGGTCACCAGCTGAAGGTTTTCCTCAGCAGCTGCCGCATCATGTTGGTGGACAAGTCGAGCAGAGTGGCTCACAGCCTGTATTGCAGCCAGTGCCTGATCATTTTGTTCGCCAGCCTATGATTCGGCCTGGATCTACAGCTGGTGGGCCTCCAAGACCTCCTGGTCCACTGGTTGCCGATAGCGGACAGTACATGCGTCCATCATTCGGAGCACCTTTCCATGTAGCTGGACATGAAGCAGTCCCACCACGTTTTATCGATCCTTTTCATGGTCACCCGGTTCGTTCTTCAGGAGACCATTTTGGTGCAATGCCGGAACACTATGCAGCTGTGTCGTCTGAGTCCAGTCCTATTGCACAACCTCCAGAAGGATTCCAGGTTCATTATGGTTCGGAACATTACATCCGAGGCCAGATGAATCAGCCTCGTGGACCATACCCAGAGATGTACATGCGAATGCCAATGAATCCGCGTATGGCTGCCTCTGATCCATATGTACGAGCACGGATGACTTCTTCTTCTTCTGATCCTCACACAAGGCCACAGATGGCTCCAAGGTCTGTTGTTGCCGACCATTACATGCCTTGTATGCCACTGCCTCTGAGGCCAATGTCAAATGAGCCTTTTCCTCATTCAGCTGCAACTGCAGCGACATCCGATCCTTACACACGACCTCCATTGACCCCAAGACCAACAGTTTCTGATCTGCATGCACACTCGCCAGCATCGTCTGATTCATTTCCTCGTCAGCCTACAACACCATTGTCTGAACCACGGTCACACCCGTCACTAGCTGCTTCTCCCTCTGATCCATATGTGCGGATGCCGATGGCTCCACGACCTGCGTCAGAACCGTACTCACGGCCATCATCATCAGAGCTTGCTGGACAACCCGGCACTGTGGTAGATGTACTAAGGCAGTCGGCTAGAGAACCTCCTGCTGAGACCTTGTCATCTCCTTCGGTAAGTTTCTGTTAATGCTGTGCTTTTTTTTATTGGTGCGTGTTTTTGTTTTTCTTATATAATTGCCTAGAATTTTTGCCAGTTTGTTATTGTTACTTTGGTTTTGTTTTCAAATTAAGGAGGGCCCATTTTGTGTTGCAGGCCATCCCTTTACATGTCTGTATCTATACAACATGTCTTGCATCTCAGGAACGAAAATCATAAATAGGATCATATTGTGTGACCATTGTGATGGTCAGTCTTGCTGTTGGGTGGCGAATGGTGATATCATTATAGGCAAGGCCGAAATATGAATTTCTTGTAGCCCAGATTAGCCAGCTGTGCCTCTTATTTAAACAGTGGCTCTGTCTATGTTGCACTAATAATTTTATACATGTACCTCAGACACCATGTGAAATGTTGATTTGTGTGTGATGAAGTTATCTGTGTGTGTACATACTGTGCAAATGCTATAGTGTTTTCTGTTGAATACTGTGTCGATTATGTCTACGTACATGAGATACATTTGTATGGCATAGGCATTAGCTATCTTGACTGCTGGGAGAGAGCCTCACAACACCTTGGCCATTGTGGCTGGTTTGCTGTGCATTTGTATTTAAAATGTTATATAGTTCTGGTCATTTGGCATTGTTAAAATGACTGTTATATTATTCTAATTATTGACTAGACCAGTGGAAAGAGCACACCATTGTATGAGTACAACTATAGACTGTGGCAGTATGGTCCACAGTCAGTTATTGTGGTAAGTTTGTTGCTTCGGCTTGTGTTTGCCGTACTTCTGAATAAATGTTCTTGTTCTGAACTGTATAATTTCTAATTGTCAGCTGTTTCTTGGACTCTCTTTCTGCATGAAGAGTTTCATTGGCAACATGCAATATGCTCTGTGCCTGTTAAAATTATCTCAGTCCTGTGCTGTCTCAATTTTTACATGTTTTAGCTGAATTGCTGTTGCTGAGTATTTGAAAATGGTGGCAGTGGTATTCTATTGCATGTATCGGTGACTGAATGCATGTTCTCAAAGGGTTTGTTGAAATATCGTGTAGTGAGCCATAGATATGAGTGGTGACATATTGAAATGGAGGGACAAGTATTTGTAAATGGCCAAACTATTCTCTTCTGTTCTTGACACTCATGTCCAGTGACAGAATTGTTTAATGCTTCTAACAGTGAGCTGTGTTTACGAGACATCGCAGAAGTTAGTTTGGCTGATTCGTATTGGTAACAACTGAATGTTGTATGAATTCAGTATGGTGGGTTAATTGTAATTTTACCTAACTGCAGTAGCGTCTGTGCGAGTATCTAATTCTGGTGTGACTGGTATTTGTCCATATTCAGTGATTGTTGTTGAAAACATGTTAGTATTATTTTGCGTGTTTTTTAACACATCATAGGTCATTTTGGAGACAGATATTTTCGCTGCAACTGGCAGTATTTTGCATTTACGTGATGTTCTGTATGCATTCTCCATATCCCAGATGTGCATGTTGGAACATTGTGATTTTTTGTCATTCTGTGCCTCTGACTCTTCCTACTTTATGGTGCTGTATAGATTCATTTTTAACTTAAACGTAACCGTCGTATTTCTGCTTGTGTTGTATGCTCATTTCTGGTGATGAATGATGAGAGTGACTCAGTTAACTGTATGTGCTGCTGTATATCTATGCTTTGACAGATGGATGAAGATCAGTCTCGACAACAGCAGCAGCAGCAGCCTGACGTTCGCGAGCTGCTGGCTAAACACACCAAGCAGCGCCAGAGTAAGAAGAAACAAGAGGAGTCAAGGCAACAACAGCAGGAACAACAGCAGCTGACTGCTGCTAATGGCTCACAACTGCCATTGAGACACTGGCCAGATGATGCCTCACAATTACCTACTAGTATGTACAGCTGACTTTCATGCGATGCCTGTTAACATTTCATTTTTCTGCATAGTGATCTGTGTTCAGCTGCATTCTGGCAGATGATAGCATACTGACTCATGAGTTATGAGTTGATTCCTGTGAGCTTTTAAAATGCTTCACTGCTTTTTCATCATTATAAGACATTTTTGCAGATATTTACAATCCGAAAGTCATTGATTTTGTTAAAGAAACTGTTTTACCATGAAAGGTGGTAGTGCTTTATCGTGGATAAACAAACACTGTTGCATGTTTTTTACCTTTATTGTCAATCGCAGTTGATAACAGAGTGTGCTGTGTACAAGATATCAGTTTGGTAAGAAACTGTTCACTTGCTGAGTATTTTGTGTTCGTATTGACTCAGTCTGCATGAGCACTATGGTGTCCACTGCATCTGTAGAGCCAGGACTTGTGCCTCATGACAGTCAGTCAAGATCGCCAATGGCCGAGTATCCAGGAATGCCTGTCACCATGCCATATGCTACAAGAGACATAGATCCAGCGATTCGACAGCCGTATCAAGGGCAAATGCGACTTGGAAAGCCAGGTAATCATACTTTACTAGCTGACTTGCGGTTATTGATTAATGAACAGAATTGTGTAATGCCATCACCATCACTTTGACTTTTAAGCACAAACATAAAACGTAGCTCATATCTTCATCTTGCCATTGTTGTGACTTTGTAAAAAATGAAACAGATGTTGAGTTTGGTGCATTCTCATTTATAGCTATGTTATCTTTGTTTTTGTAGCCTGTGTGGTGGCTTATCTTTGGTTGCTCTGTGGTTTTAGGCGATATTGAAATGCCGTTTGGACCACATGGCATGCTGCAAGGTGAGATGCATCAGCATTTCCCAGGTCAGATGCGTGGCATGCGACCACCAGGCATAGGCATGGGCATGCCACAAGCTGGCATTCGCCCTACCCACATGATGGGATCTCCTGGTCATTATGCCATGCCACATCGCCAGATGCAACCATACTCTGAAGTACCACGACCTGAGGTAAAATCTTTTATGCTCTTCATCGTATATGCATGATGCATATGTAGTTTATGAGAGCACTGAATGTTAATTTGGTATTACTAGTACAAAATGTAATTTTAGCAGTTACAGTGCAAAGATTTGGAAACACCACCTAACTAGATAAAGTGTGTATGTGTTCTTGCCACATTGTAGCCATAGGTGATCCGGGAATATAACCATCATCCGTCATGAAAAGTCAGAGAATTTTGTTTTACCTAGTGGGTGTGTGAACTCTGTAGTACTGTTCAGTGTGAAATTGGGCAGTTTGCATACTTGATTGTTATTTTCTGCAGTTTTACTCTGTTTTTCATCATTATTGTATATAACTGTTTACTGTGCACATGTATATTTGCTGTTTCAGGAACAAATAAATACGTCACATGGTGGCATGTCGTCAATGCCTACTAGGCCTCCATTGTACTCACAGGAAGGTGTGCAGCCACATAGCTATCATATGCGCATGCCTGCGTCACATCGGATGTCTGGACCGGCGGCATATGCGGGACATTACGACACTGTCATGGTTAGCGGCAGCGGCAGTGCTATGCTGCCTCCTGGTATGTCACCTCAGCAGCATCAACAAATGATGTCGGGTGGCTGGGCTCCAGAGTTCTATCGACCTGGTGGACCAGTGTCCACAGCTAGTCGCATGATGTACCCGGTAGCTGTCCGCGGCCCACCTCCAATGCCTCAGAACACTCAGATTATGTCAGTGCCTATGACAGTCAGTGTTGAATTGAGCCAGGCTGAAGCTAAAGCATCTGGTGGACAAGCTCCTCAGAAAACTGAAGCTGAAGATATTGGTGACAAGTCTGAGGCAGACCAGTTTGAAGACCTCATCGGTACGTACATTTTGTTGTTTAGCTTTTACCACATAAAGTGAAGTTCGATTAATGAAATATGGACAGTTGGTTACTTAGAATTAGTAGAGAGAATTATGGGTTATGGGGTCTGTATTTCCCTAGTCTGTCCTGGGGTCACTATTTCAGCCATTTTTAGACCCTGGTGACCCTGCATCAGATTGAGCTCTGCATAAATGGGGCATATAGTATTGTCTGTTTTTTTGCCAATTTGTAAGTTGCCTCATCCGAGCAATAATTTTGAATAATAGTCACTAATAAAAAAACCTTTTCAATAGCTAGGTAGTTTGTCCATCCTGATAACCAGTGATGGTTGTGAGGTCATTCAAAGTCATTTGAATGATCTGTCATTAATATGGTGCTACGTGGCTGTGGAAGTCCATTGCAACTAATTTTGCACTTAAGGTCATCTTGGCCATTAAATTGCTTTTGGTATGCAATAATTGTACTGAACGTGTTGCACAGTGGATGCTGGCTTATTGTGATTTGCTATTGTGTATCAGTGTACATGTATCTTTTTATCAAGACAGTATGGTTTACTTCACTTTTGAAACATGCTTGTATTATAGGTGCGGGTGAGAACTTCAACATTTTGGAATATGCCGATTCCGAAGTTGACCACTCTGCTAGTGAGCATCAGGAAAAGTCATTGAGTGATCAACACAATGTTGCTCATCAAGCAGCTGTGCAGGTTTCAGCATCTGGAGCTATGCCCCTACAAGATCCTAATAGTTCTTCTTCAATATCGTTGTCAGAATCCAGTTTAGTGGCTTCTGTGGTAGGTGCTGGATTGTCCTTGTCGTGTGTTTCAGTGTCATCATCAACACCAGTGTCAGTGACACCAGCATTCTCCGAAACAGCATCACTTTGTCCACCATTAGCATCTAAACCATTTACTGTCAGTGAGGCATCAGCTGCTAAATGTTCAGTCGCATCTGAAGAAGCCGTCAAGTCTGAGGGTAGTCGAACTTCTGAGTCTTCTGCGAAATCTGTCTCATCTTCAGGTTTCATGGCTACTGACTTTCAAGCAAAGTTTCTTGAATTCAGTCAGAGGAAAGCAGCATGTGTCGCTGCAGGGCAGACTGCACCAGCTGATGATCCAGATACTGCAGGATCAACAAATAGCACAAAAGTTAAAAAGGCTGATGTGTCTGTTGCTCCATCCTCACAGAAGAAATCGAGCCCTGTGGCTGAGGACCTGGGTGAGTCTGTGGAAGTAAAGCCAAGCGAATATCATGTGTCAGGCAGTGAAAGCCAGTCGGAGTTGCCTGCAACTTCTCTGCCTGTGCAAGTTGACGGTTGTTGTGACAGTTGTTCGGATGATGATGGTGATGATGATGATGTTGAAGTGTTTTATTCCTATGAGAATGTCACTGCACAGGTTATTAGCAATTACAGCGTTGATGCACAGTACATGGAGTTTATGAATACAGAGGAGCCCGAACTTTTGGAAATATGGCAGTCATCTATTGGGTTACAGGTGGATGGTGCAGCAGATGATGAGACTTGCGATGCAAAGGAAGATATGGAGAAAAGCACATCAGATAGTCATATGGTCACCGCTAGTGAGCATCAGTTATCTGAGGCAGAGACTTCAGCAGCTGGTGCAAATATAGAAGTGAGTAGTACAGTGGCTGCAGTGGCAGAAACTGCACGATCAAGTGCATCTGTTGTGGTGGATAATAGCTCTCTATTAGATTCAGAAGTGGCTTCTACTTGCAGTGCCAGTGAGTCGATCGATGTGCCTGTTGATACAGCCAAGCAGCTGCACTTACCAACTGATGCTTTTGTAGATCACAAATTGGTTGAAAATTCGGTGTCAGAAATCACCATGTCTCAGTCTCAGTGGCTTTCAGATGCCAGTGTGCCAGAGTCTGTTAGTATGCCGTCAACTTCTGAATTGCAACCCAGCACTTCTAGTATTTGTAATGTTTCAGCTGAAACACCGGTGCCATCGCAGCACCTGCAATCTGACAGCTTTCAGACTTTGGAATGTCCTGTAGGAGCTAGTGCTCCGGTGTCCACAACTGCAGCTACTCTAACTTTTGCTACCACATTAGTGTCAGAATTGCAGTCTTCATCAGCCAGTGGTGCTCCATTGGCAACTGCTGCCAATTTTTCAGCTCCACATTTAGAGCCATTACCACTGAATCCATCAGTTGTTGGTAATGGAGATGTGATGATGCCTTCTGGACATGCTGTGAATCAGTCACTCATGACCATCGAAGCCTTGCCATTTTCTGCAGTTGCTTCAACGAGTAGTGCAGTGTCTGTATCAGTGACATCAAGTAATGCTGTTGCTGTAAGTGTTCAGCAAGGTGTATCTTCTCAGTGTCTGACTGCTGCCACTACTCTTGGCTCAGGTCATACAACTGTCAGTATATCGTCTCAGGTTGTTGATCCACATTCTGTACCTACATCAGCTCTTACTTTGGATCCTACTTCCATGCTTCCTGCACCAGGAATAGGTTCTGCCATTACATGCACTGCAGTCGCTCAGACTAGTCAGGTGGACAGTGGTAGCAGCTCAGCAGCTACAAATCCAGCATTTACTGGAGCCTTTCAGCTACGACCAGAAATGCAGCAGTTTATGGGTCACGCACCTCGTCGTATATATATGCCACCGGAATTTCACATGCAGCATCGAATGATGCAGCGTGGCATACCAGCTTGTGACAGCATGATGGTTCCACCTGAGCAGCTGCCACATGGCCCACCACCACCATATCCAAACAGGCAGTTTGCTGGACCACAGACATTCTGGGTTCGTCAGCAGCACCCATCTGGAATGCCACCTGAATGGATTCGTCATCATGGTGACTTTGTGCACCGCCAACTTCCACCGAATGTTGGCTCACATGAATGGTCCAGGCCTCAGATGATGCCTGCTGAGTGGTCTGGGCGTCAACGCATGCAGCAGGAATGGGTATATTTTCAACAACAGCCACACCAACCTGCACAAGCACCTCACCAGTGGGTAAGACCACCTTATTCTAATATGCCAGGCTTTCAGATGGGCACTGCTGAAGTAGCACCCATGCAGACAGATGCCTATAACTCTAGTTACCAGTCAGTTCCTCACAATGTGCCTAATCCTGCTGCAGGTGCACAGGATACACAGGTTGTGCAGGGCATTAAGTCACCTGGTAGCACGACTCCACGACCTCCAAGTCATCCATCCGGGTCTCCAGTTGCTGCGTCGCCAGCATCTGCACGAGCAGACATGACATCTCCTCAGTCACGATCACATACACCGCGATCCATGTCACGGTCAAGCACGCCACAGGCAGCAGTGTCTGGTAGTACTGGTATGTCACGTACTCCTGACCAAGTTGCACTTCCTACAGCTGCTGCTTCACCTCATCCATCAGCTGGAACACCACTGTCTATGCAGTCTACCATATTGACTTCCAGCCCTTCAGAACAGTCGTCAGGCTGTCAAGCAACTGATAATATCGGTGCATTATTCAGTGAGATGCCTAGGCCTGATAGTGGAGATTTGACCTCAACATCGGTATCTGGGTCAGTATCTGCAGCTGAACCTGTCACAAGTCATCCGTCATTGGCTGTGGTATCTGGAACACATGCAGACAGTGCAGCTGTGCCACCAGCAGCCACACCGATAGTTGCATTTTCTCATGCATCTGGAGAAAACATGATATACATGCAGAGACCACCACATGGCATGCCTATGTCTTCTGAAATGCGTCATATGGGGCCTCCGTCAGGAGGTAGATACATTGCACCACCGTCGCAAAGCATGTACATGCCAGGTCATGCAGGTCCGGGAACCAGTGGCATGATGTTCTATCGTATGCCTTCATCTGCAGCAAGTACTCATTCTGCCATTGGTGCATTGCTGAATCAACAGCGACCACCTGTAGGAATGTCGGTACACTATCCCTCGGCGAACCAACCACCTCCTGGTGCTACCGTGGTGGAGTCTCGCTATCAATTAATACATACACAAGATGTCTATCTGCCACATTCACAACGCCATGGATACTCATCTGCTGTGACCGTTGCTGGACCCTCTGTCTCTGGAGCTGGAAGTTTTGTGCTACAGCACCAGCGGGGTCCAGTTCCTCCACTCCCAGCAGATTCTGCCGGACACCAGGAAGTAGCAAACCAGGCTGCAATGTTGCCTAACAGCATGCAAACACTGCGTGGTCCATTTCGTATGCCACAGCAGTTAGGGCCTGGATCTATGCCAATGGGGATGCGTGTAACTGGCTCAACTCCAGCGATGGTTTATGGTTCTCAGAGACAGCCAGGTCCAGCTGCACAGGTTAGGATGATAGCTGCTGGTGAGATGAGACCTCACATGATTCACATGCCTCGGTCTTCAGTGACCGAGTTTCCTGGCCCAGCATATAGACCAAGACCACCAGGAGAACAACCACTATTGCTTGAAGATCTGCTTGAACAGGTTTGTTACCTATTATAGTTTACATTAATATTTTAATTATATATTGAAGACTGTTGCAGTCTTACTTAAGAATCTGCTTGTTGCTTTTTTTGTACTGTATAACAAATGCAACATAACTATGTCGCCCAGCTGAAGTTACAGTGTTTTCAGATACATGGTGAGGGGAAGTTAAGGCAAGCTATCATAGTGCATAGTAGGAGGAACAGTGGATGGCACAAGATATCAAGGATCCCCATAGATGTGCTGGATCAACAACGTGCTGGAATGAAGTGTCAAGACATATGGAGCTGAAAGCATTGGCACAAGACAGAATCACATGAGAGAAATTATCGTGGTATTTCTGAGCATCAGCTGCTAGACTTCTGTAATGAATGTGGCACATCAAATTCCACGACAAATAATTGTTACTATGCTAGACATTTTTTATGCAGCATTTGATTCAGTTAATCTTTCTTGTAGCGTGATTCTGATGAGCATCCTAATGGTTTGAAGGAGAAACTGGAGCAGAGACGGCATGCAGAACAGCATCAGCAAGCAGTGACAGCATCAACTCTTCCAACACACACTGACAATGTATCCACATCTGCCACCATGCAGTCACTGACAGCAGCTTCCGTAGCAACCACCGCATCCAGCAGCACTGATACCAGTGCCATCCTGACTGATGCTGATGTCGACAAGCTGAATGTTGATGTCATGTCTCCGGAGTTTCGACAGCATTTGCCAATGGGCCCGACAGCACTGCCTGATGAGAGTCAGATACACCCATCACAGCAGACTGCATACGATCAGATGTAAGTGAGAACAATTTTGTATTATCTGTTGTTGTTTGTCTGGAAACTTATTAGCTAGGTATCTGTTATCGGCATAAACAGAAATTTCTAAAATCAGTGTGTTTTTGCTATTGTGCTCATATTATGCTTTCTGTACATTTCTTCTGTGTGAGTACAAAATTTACATAGCAGCATAATCAGTTAGTTAAAGCCTTTGTCTATTTACATGCATCCATTTTAATGAAATTCACACATTAATTAATTAGTTGTTTTTGTGAACCGTAACCTGTCTCTGGTATGGCTTCCGGTGGCGGTTGTTTGCATAGCAGTCTAGCCACCTATTTTGCCCTAAATTGGACACATTCGCCATATGGATATGTATCGATAGAAAGCTTAAATATCTACCTTTCGTGTCATATCTATCATTTTTCTCTGTACACCAGTTTTGTTGTACATGCAAATTCTCATTTTGTAACGCAGTTTGGCTGCAACGAAAGCGATGGTGCTAGCCGTCTGCTTGCCCATAGACAATAGAATATTTAATTATCCAGATGCTTTCTTGGCTGATTTCTACATTGAGATCAGTGTCCCTCAAAAATAGTGTACGGTAAGATGGCATCAGCCTCAGGCAAGCCACGACCCTGAAACCCCCACTGTCCAGTCACAGGTCGTTTAGCACTTAGTTGCGTTTGGAGTTGATAATGTTTCCTATACTATAACCAAAAAGTCGTCTGCTTTTTAACAGCATAGAGAAACCTGCATCCAAAATATTGCAGTTATAGTGAAAGATGCACTTCTATGATGGTCACCATCTTGCAGTACACTGTTTCTGCCGCCCACAGAAAGCGGCCAGTAAGGCCCCTATGTGCTTGCTGCAGGCCAACAACGTAAGCTTGTAGCCAGATGCAACAATTAATGGCAGCCTGACTAGTAAACTGAGTGCCACCTTAGTTACCTTGCGAACAAATTCTTGTGATGGGCAGATTCATTAATTTGCTAAACGTGTGACATATTTGAAGTTGACTGAATAGGGAACTGGATAGGCAGTCTTTCTACTGGTGGATGGTGATTCACAGTACACCGGGTCCCGTGACCTAAGCTTGTAAGGGCAGCTTCACATGTGATCCTAGCTATCGCCCTTACACTATGTTATAAGTCTTCAGGTTTTTACTTTTGATATTTGCTTATTTCTGGTTGATGAATCCCACACCTGGGCCAAAGTTATATAACCCATTGGGAAACCTAAACTCCGGTCGCAGCCCGTGAGCATAACTCATTAGAAGCGCCTCATTGTAGCTCGTATTTGATGCGGCTATCTCTAAATTACTTTGGCATCTTGTTTCTCGTTGCTTCTATATGTTGATTTGTGTTTTTTCCATGATAAGGTTGAAGTGACTCGTACAATTCGAATCCGTTGTAATGTGACAAAACGTTCATCGTCAGTCGCCAGATGGCGATAGGGAAATGTTTTTAAGTATTATGTTGGCTTTTTTGAGAATATTAGATAAGTTACACATCTTTAGTAATATATTATGTACCTGTAGCATTTTTATTAAAATGTGAGTACAGATCTAATCTTTAGGCACATGTTACAGTTTATTTGTTATTTATCTATCTAAAACACCCGAATAAAGTATTTTTTACCATTATAACAATTGTACCATTATAACAATTGTCCGATATAACGGGTCACTCAGTACTTTCGTTACGGGTCACTCGGTACTTTTCGTCTCGGTACATTTCCTTACGCGTTAAATCTGCAGACTAGTGAGCACGGCAACCACTTACAGTCAAATAGTACGTGTGCACACGCGCGATCTTACTATGGCCACAGCCGGCCAGGCCCCTGCTGCGCTGGGTATTATGTACAACTAAAATACGTGACATAGGCAACATCCCTTATTGACGTTTTTGCATAGTTACTGGGTACGGTGCATAACCCTCTCCCCAGGCCCCACTCCCTGTGGAAAGTGAGTCCTCCCACATCCTCGCTCTGTGACTAAATGCCAAAATTGAACACTCTACTTTTGGCCAATCCGGAGATGCGGTGGGAGTCCAAAAATGTAAAAGTAGGTCATGTGACCCTGCCTCTGACCCCATTTGACCTAATTTGCATATTTTTGGTTATGGCCCCTAGCCCTCTATATGCACACAAGATTTGAAGACTCTAGCTTTATCGGTTGTTGAGATATACGTGAAAACATTCTCCATAGGCTTAAGCTTAAGGTCCCCCAAAAGGGTTTTTTTTGGCTACGGTGGGGGGGGGGGCTTTTGACCCTTGGAACAAAATGATACCAAAGAAATGAACTATCCACCCAAACACGTTGTGGTATACTGAGCATTAATCCACGTTGTGCGGTCTTCTCTGTAAAGGCGCTCGAGGAACTAAACAAAAAAAGTACACCACCTGACATTTTCACCCCCCCCCCCAAGCAGTGTAAACCAAATTTCGCATGGGGGTTCCCTCACAGACGTCTTCAACCCTGCCCAATTTCAACTCAATCGGATCAGGGGTTTCGCAGCACCAGGGGTACGAAAATCGCCACTTTCCACTGAGTTGAGGCATCGCCCTTACAACAGTGTTACGCACTAGTGTGTGCTACACTGTGATAAATTATTAGCTCTGTAGTTATGATATGAAGTTTATCATGTACTAATGTACTGTTAATAAATGTTACAGTTACAGCTGATTGGATGTGGGCAGCAGTTTTTTTCTCTTATTTGCTTGATAACAGTCATGTGTCCAAAGAAAAGTTTTCAGTTGTTAGACTTTGCATATCATAACACAAATATAGTACATTAGTGAAAATAGAGCCAGAGTAACTGGAAGTGTCTGTTGCATGAGTTGATCTATGGCAGTCTCGTGATTGTTGATGATATGTGTTGTAGGGCACAACAGATGCCGGCACCGCGTGGTCAACATTGGATGCCTGCCAAGAATTCTGCTGTTGCTGGATACACAGTGCGCCAAGCCGCCCCCCAGCAGATTGGTGCATTTATGGCGGCACCCGGCGTGGGCAAGTTTGGCATTGTTCCTGCACCACGACCACCAATGATGGACCCAAGTGGAGTTGTATTTGCTCATCCACCTCCAACGAAGCCACCAGATCCACCAGGTGTGTGGATATACACAGGAATTGTTCAAATCTGTTTGGAGCTGTCTGAGTAATTCAGTTGTCATGAATAGGTTACGAAGTGGTTGCTTCCTGTTGATCTATGGAACAGTCCACCTGATTCACTACACAAACAGTCATCTCGTAATAACTTTAAGAAACATTTGAAGCTCTCCTATTCAAGATTTCGCTTGTGCAGCAGTATGGTACTTTTTATATGAAGCAGTTTTGCGGCAGCTTTTGTCGTTTACAGAGCTATATAAGGTATCTATTTACTTACTTACTTGTGCTGTGAAATACAGACATATACTAATACTTCTGTTGAAATCTTTTACACAAATGGATATTTTTATAGTTGCAGTGACATCGTCTTTGTGAAAGTTAAATTTGTGTTTAGAATAAAATCTGTCGCATAATCTGTTATAACTGGACTGTTATTGTGCAGCTATGCACCTGTGTGAAAGCCACATAAAGTGATCGTGGCTTTGCTGTCGCTCTCTGCATGCATGTGTGTGTGACAGCCTGTGCTGCAGCCACATAATGGGTTTGCCATCAATTTTCTAGTTTCTAATGCTGTGTTTGTGCTTTAACAATTGTGTAGCTGAGCCACAGACTGAGGAAGACCAGCAAGCTGTATTGAAGTATGATGAATGGCTGCGACAGAATGATGTTTGGCTGCTCAGCAGCATCCAGAGTCTTGAGCAGCAAGTTGCCAAATACCGACGCACCAAGAAGGCTCTGAATGCCAAACAGCGTGTGGTTTGTGGTTCTGTCGCTTACTACATTGTGGTGATTCAGTTGTTGATTGGTTTTGTATTTTATAACTTTATTTGAAGTCTCACTTATTCAAGATTTTGCTTTTGCAATATGGCACTTTTCATGTGAAACACTTGAGTCTGCTTTTGGTGTTTACAGCACTATATGAATTGTCTATTTTCTTTTCAGTTTCAGTAGGGGCAAAGTTGTCCTTCATAGAACCAGGCCGCAGATAGGCCCATAGTCCATCCCCCAATAAAGAGCCTGGTATTTCTTACCAGGGTACTATGAAAACCTCTGTGAGGATGTTAAAAACATCAGGAGGTCTCTAACTGTTACATGGTGTTTTTTTCTGTTTCTGCTTAGTATGCTTCACTTGGCTCTAGGCATCCTGAGGTGTCCCACCAGGTGACAGCGGTCTTTTTGTGCAACTGCTACCCCCAATATCAACATCAGTCCCAGTGCACGATTCGCCACTGTGGGCGCCTCAAGCTCCCGGTTCTACATCGGCCTGTGGGGCAGCATTCGCTTTTTCTTGTTTCCTCTGGCACTTCCATCGGGCACCTGAGGGTTTCTTCTTTCTTTGAACCATGACTGGTTCGCCTGTCAGCTGCAAAGAGCTGAGTTCTTGCGGAAGGGTTCCCACAAGGGGCCCTTCTTCCAAATGTTCCCTCTTTCACTCCAGTCCATCGTCAGTAATCAGATGAGGCCACGGAGGTTGAGGGGTGCCTGGTTTCGTCACCTCTTACGACATCCAGCCAGGAGACGGAGTGGGTATGTTTTAAGCCCCGGAACCCACACGGGTGTCTATTTTCATTACTTACTTACTTGTGGTGTGAAATGCAGACATATACTAATGCTTCTGTAGAAATATTTTACATGCAATGGGTATTTTTACAGTTACAGTGACATTGTCTTTGTGAAACTTAGAGTAAAATCTGTTGCGCAATCTAACATAACTGGGCTGTTATTAGGCAGCTGTGCACCTATGCAGAAGCCAGTGTGTCAGTAAAAAGTGCTGCAGTCTGTAGCTTGATAGCATTTATAGGTACCGTTAGCTTCTTGCATGCATTATGCTGGTCCATGTAGTGAAGCCAGTATGAAATGCAGTTAAAACATTGTTTAAGAATGGTACTGTGGCCTGCTTGGATTTTTATTAAAAATTGCAGTTGTGCTTGCCTAAATTTTGAGTATATATTATTCTGGGTGCAGCACAGATCGGGCCAGAAGCCCGGCAGGCTGCAGCCATAGTAAACTCGCCCGTGCACGTGCTGGGTTGCCGTTGACTAGTGTGCAATTTATAAGCGTGACGGAAGTAGTCACGAAATCCGTCACGAAAAGTGTAACAAAATTTTTTTTGCGAAAGCCTCTGAAGCTGAAATTTGGACGCGTGTTCGTCGTCGGTATTTGACATCTTTTGCTGGTCTCCATTATGAAAATGAGCCAGGATTGACAGAGTTAGATGCTGCCGAATGTCGGTGAAACACACCGTTGTGTGTTTCTAAAAGGAGTCAATGGCGGAAACGCTATAGCGATGTGATTGGTCAAGGTAAAAATACAGTCTGGCCGGCTGTTCCAACATCCTTCACCATTCTTAGCTATCACTTCGCTCCAGCCACACTTTTCTTTCAGATTTCTAACACTAAAAAAGAATAATTAAAAATTATAATACTAGTCATATTCTTCTTTTTTAGTGTTAGAAATCTGAAATAAAAGTGTGGTTTGAGCGAAGTGATAGTTAAAAATGGCGGCGGGAGGACGTTGGAACAGCCGCTTCCAATGAGCTCCGCTCTCTGGGCGAGTGCCCAGAGTTTAGGTTTCGTAATGGGTTATATAATTTAGCCATTGAGGGCCGCCAAACAGCTGTGAGATTAGATGGTTGATTCTGGCTGTTGGTTACGTATTGCTGCCATCAAAAACGTACATTTGTATATAGGGCTGTTGTTTCTTGCAAGTGATACTGACATTATGCTTGTGTGTGTGCTGTTGTAGGCACGTAAAAATGGCACTGAGTTGACTGAAGCGGATGCACAGACATTGATGGTAACGAGCCAGGAACAAAGTTGTTTGCAGAAACAGCTGGATCAGCTGCGGAAACAACACCGAACCCACCGTACTTTAATGCAAGAATATCAAGGAAAGCACTTGGTAATAATAAGTGAATATTGATTTCTCACTATTCAAGATCGATGTAGTTAGATAAAAATTGGACTATTACGTAGCCTGCACTACATGGCCAGCAGGTAAGTGACAACACATGATCAGCATGTGCAACATTCTAGGCACCAAGGCTACTTTCACGTGATGTCAGGCACAAGGCCTCAAGCTAATTTTACACCAGTTGACAAGAGATCATAATTACTCATAGAAACTTGAAAAATTACAGTCTCGAGCTTTGTGGCAGGCCCCTTTGTGCTCTGCTTGCTGCTTGTACTGATTAGAGTAGCGTTATGATAACACTGCTGCAGAAACTGCATTATTGAGGTGCATGGGTGCGCTGCAAAAAGAATGTTATCAGTTCTTATCATATGGTCACAGGTGTTTGCATTTTGATGTGTTTGACTGTGTGTCAGTTGATGAGACTGTCACCTGGTTACGGCAGAAGCATATCTGTGACTGTTTGTACATATGGCTTCATTCAAATGTGTATTATAGACGGCGTGGCAGCCAGGGTCTGAGATGGCAGTGCCACAGTTTGGTGGCCCTGCAGCTGGTGGTCAGCAAGTCAATCTTGCAGTCAGTGCTGTGCCACCAGGCATGTCACCAGCCAAGCCTGTACCTAGTGCTGTCAGTGGGCCGCGTGCAGCTGGGTCAATGCCACCAGTACGACTGCCACCCGCTGCACGCCTCGAATATGAGGCTTACATACAGGGTCGCATGAGGGCAATGAGCCAGCAGGCAGTTCCAGCTGGTGGTGTACCCATGTCCGCTGTTGGTGTGCCTGCTCAGGGCACACTACATACTACCATCGCTCCTGGGGTAATGACATTGTTTGCTTATGCAGCTACAATGTATTTTTTCACGTTGGCTGTTTTGTGTATGGCTGTAAAACGGATATGAGTAGCATGTTTTGCGATTGGTGTGAGATGACAGTGAAGTGAAATGAGATAGTGTTACGTTAGAAAATGCAGTCCAATAAACAGGCATCGACTGTTGTTTGTTGAGATGATGAGCCAAGTATAATTTGTATTGTATAAGATCTGTGGGAGGAATTAAAGCAGATGAGCCAAAGGAAACGTAGCAAGGCAATGATTATTATGAATTGCATTTTGATGTACATGTGAAGACAATATCAGGAACAACAGTGGAATTTGTGGTTTTATATACATGATGTTATTGATGTTGTCCATTGTCAACAGTTATATATTGTTATGTTATATTATATATTTGTGCGAATTCGGGCAGATTTTACTACTTGAATGAGATGTTTTGTAATCGAATGGAAAATGTCAGTTTTTAGATACATGCCCATTGCCCAATTTGACTTCGAAGTCGTGTAGTAAACGTCTGTGAAAAGATGGCTGAATTAAGCAAATGCTGTAATCAATGTTAGGATGAAAACAATCCGTTCAGTGAGTCGTTTCAGCAGCGTGAACGAATGGAGAAGTTACGGCAGCAGGAAGAACAGCGCATCCAGATGCAGCGTCACTTGGAGCAGCAGCAGCATGGAGCAGATCAGTCGGAACATGAAGTGACAACAGGTGAGGATAATTATTTATTATTATTATAAAATTCATACAGCATCATACACAAAGCTTCAGTGGTACTGAAGATGGGAGTAGTCAGGCAGGTAAGAAACAATTATTTAAAAAATGATATCTCTAAAACGAGTCTGATCGTACGTACAGAAAAATGTGTATGGGCAAGCTGCACTGAGTTACCAATGCAACATAGCATGGCTTTTTGGTTTGGAATGCTAGTGCATTTATCTGGTGGCTTTTTCAATGTTGGACACTGTTGATTTGGCCTTAGTCATGTAATTATCTTATAAAATACTGCTGTAGCAATACGAGGTCTTTTTGGCAGCATTGGCAGATGTGGAGACTCATATGGACTTAAGGAACATTGTATTATCCACCTTGGCCACTTGTACAGTTGACTGATGAGTTTCCATTGACCAGTAATTAACTGTATATGCTGTTGTTAATGTAGTTCCTTGTTTGTGTCAGCTTTTGCTGTTTATGCTACGTTGTGTTTTAGTGCCTCGGCCGATGTATCCTGTTGACGGACAAATGCATGTCGGTGTCCCGCATCCTCCATCAGAGACTGCTGCAGCTGCATCAGTGAGCCGTTCACCCAGCGCTGTCTATTCATCACCGTCAACACATGCAGCCAGTCTGGTGCAGCAGCATCCAACTACTGTCAGCTCAGGCTCTGTGCTTAGTCCTGACCATGTTCCTAGTCAGAGTCCATTGATGGCAGCATCTCAAGACATGCAACAAGGTGCAGTTTCGGTTATTATAACTGGCAGCTGGCAATTTTTGTGTTGTACTTTTCAAATTTTTGACTTAAACTATTGATGATAAAAGGCGTCATGACACTGTGTGATTTATTTGGTTAGAATTGGATGACATCGGAGTCATCAGAATGGATTTAGTGATGCCTCTAGCACTGTGACATATGGCTATATAGTATATGTAGTAAATCTTGCTCTAGCATTGCCCTTTGGAACAACAGCCTAAGTAAATGTGGAGAAATTGGGCACTAACCAGCTAAGCAGAAAGGCTGAAAATAGTATGTGAGGGTAATTGGGTTTAGTGAGCAGTGTGGTTTGTATTTCTCTTTGTATTTTATTTGCATTATTGATTGTTCTTATAGAGTTATAGACCAGTAATTAACTGGGATGCTAGTTTTCTATAACTCTATAAGAACTCTGTTCTTATAGAGTTATAGAAAATGTTCTGTACTGGAATGAGTTTTTAGCATTGCTAGATATAACATCTACTGTTGCATTGTTCTTTATAGTATTTCGTATAAAACAACATTGTTTGTAATTGGCTTCTTTGTTTGTGCTTGGAAATGTTTCTAATGTTAACTCTGTGGCACTCTGCTGCAGTTTAACAGCAACAGAATTTGCTTTATTGCGTAATGTTGTAGTGTCACCATCTGGTAAACCAGGCATGACACCACCATGTATCCCACCAGAAGACAGTGGTAGATTTCCCATCATGCCTCCAGGAGACTGTCTGCCAGGTGGATATCGGAGACCTCCGGGACCATTCATGATGCCGCGTGGTCCAGGCATGCCGATTCTACGACATGGTGCATATGTGCTGCCTCCTGATGGACGTGGAACGTCGGATCTGCATGCATTTGTCAACAGAGTTCAACCTCCAACACATGGTTTTGCACGTGACGGCACGGGCTCGGCAGCACTTGGTGAGATGTATGGCCAGCGTTTTCCGTCTGGGCAGAAGCCGTCACCTTATGGCCCAGTTGAACCATTCAGCACAGCAACTTACTCCATGCCTCGTGAACAAACGATAAAAATCGAACATCACCAGACAAGTGGAGTAGCTCAGTCTGTTGGCTTTGCTAATGGCAGTCCAGCAGATCAAGGTAATGATCAGTGTGATAGTTTGTCACTGTGTCTGTTATATTTGCTGTGGATTGTAGCCAGTTTAATTTGCCACTTTACATGTGGTGAATTGATTGCAAACTAGGTTTAAGCCTTGTTAATGGACACTTGTCAGCTATGTGGTTCAAGATCTGCTGTTGCAAACTTGTCCTGGCATCCCGGCATAATTTAGTTAGTGTGTCGATTTTGCAAAGTTCACAGACAGCTGACAAGGTCCCGTTTATGCAGATTTGCAAGACGTGGGCCTTCTTGACCTGTCTAGGGGCAATTTAGTGTATGAGTCAATTTGTCAGATGCTGGTTGCCATATACTAGGGTTGGTAAGAGTAGTGTGGTTGATCATGAAATGTGAAAAATGGTCTTCTCAACTCTGCAGTTAAATTTACAGGTTTCAGGATGCTGAGATGGCACTGAGGTGGGTGGTCGATGTCGTTGGCCAGTTTGTAATGATAGAATAACAAGGGCCAAAGTAATTTGGCAAAGGCTGCATTGAATTTCCTCCTCATCACCATGGTGGATTTAGATACAATTTGGCATTGGGATACAATGTTTCTTGCATTTCCAGGAATGTCCACCACAAACAGGACATTGATCTATTCAGCCGGCTGCATTACAGACAGACTGGCAGGCACTGGGATCATCATGTATTTGATGCAGCCTGACAATAATGTGTTTATGGCGTTGCTTCATGTGTTTGTTACTCAGATGAAGCTCTGCATGAAGATGGTGACACGTCTAAGCTTACAAATCAGAATATGCTGCTGAAGCGACTGCTCAACACTAACAAAGCATGTGATCAGCCTGCACTAGCTGTATCAACACCCACATCTTCCTCCCAGAGTCGACTTAGTGAGGTATAATATATGTTTTTTTTCTCTTTGTGTTTTACACAGATCTTGCATGTAACTGACACATTGCATGTAGAAGAATTGTACCACCTTTGCAGCATATATTTTCATTTTCATGTAACGTGATGTACTATATTTCTGTCATTAGGAACTGGTTTTTTGTGCTGTATACTTTGTTTTCAGTGATTCTAATTTGTTTTGATCAAGTGTTTTGTAACATTAGGATGAAGAGAGCATTAGCCACTTGACACCGGAACAGCAGAGACAGCTAGCAATGATTGAGAATATGCCGTATACCATTGAAAAGGAGCAGGAAGATTTTGAATTGAAAAGTGCTGAAGAGAAAGAACGAATATTAGGTACAGTATGATGCTAAAGTGATTTTACAGTCTATTCTGGTTTAATTTTAGACTTCATTGAATGCATGAGATACAGACAATTGTAATTGATGTTCCTGTGATATGGCGTGTCTGTTAGTCTGTCTGTAAGATGCCTGCATCCTGCACAAACAGCTGAACAGATCGAGGTGCTGTTTGGGATATAGACTCTTTGGTGCCTAAGGAATTCCGGGGTCATTACTGCTGATCGATAATCCCCACATGGAGAAGGGAGGGGATTTGATGGGGCTTTTGCCAAATCACTTTGGCCACATGTATATACTAATATAAGGTAAAAAGGTAAATTTACCATCAGTCAGCATTGCCCTCTCACAGCTCTGCCACTATGGTGCAGTGCTCATCTCCGTTTCCAAGGTCTTGAGCCGTCAGTGAGCAAACACTCGGTGTTATGGACGATAGACCACACCTCTTCCATAACCTGCTGTTACCTTACCTGTTTTTACACTTGTACTCATTTTGCCTACCCCGGAGGGTTATATGGCATATTCTCAATCATTGCCGGCTGTCTCTACTGTTCCGGTGTCAAGTGGCTAATGCTCTCCTCATCCTAATGTTACAAAACACTTGATCAAAACAAATTAGAATCACTGAAAACATGAAGTACCCCAGAAGGGTAGGCAAAATGAGTTGGCCTAGGTGGCTAATTAAATATCGAGGGTGCGAACGCGATTCGAACTCGTGAACGTTACCCATCCCAGTACTAACCAGGCCCGACGTACGATAACCACGTTGATCGAGACCAACGCATTACTGCTACGCCAAACCACAATATTAATATATTGTTCTATAAATACAGACATCATATCTCTAAATGTATACACCAAAGACAGTGTCACAGCTGTAGTTCATAAACATAAGGTGATATGAGTCATACTATTTTTCTATTATTATTAGCTTCCATTGAATGCATGAGATGCAGGACTATTGTTACCGATGATCGCAGTGTCAGTCTGTCTGTCACGCAGCTCAAGTCGGCTTCACTGTGCGAAAATGACTGAACGAATCAAGATGCTGTTTGAATATAACACTCTTGAGGGTCCAAGATGGTGATCGCCTTACAGGGAGGGGGAGTTGGGGAAAATTTGCCCATTGTGGACCGACTGCATATGTCAAGGATGGCTGATGCTAGAGAGTTGAAATTATGCAAAAGTAGATCATAAGGGATCAGGGGGCGAGGTCATGTGACCTACTTTCAAATTTTGGGACCCCCTCATATCTCTAGAATGGCTGAGGCTATAGACTTCAAATTTTGTGTGCATGTTGAAGGCTGGGGATGCTAACCAAAACTATGCAAAAGTGGGTCACAGGCGGTTTAGGTGACATCACATGACCTACTTTTAACTTCTGGGACCTCCTACATATCTCAGGAATGGCTGCATTTTATGTTTATAACAGAGACTCCAGTATGTGGTGTATGTGTGTATTGCATTGATGCAGCCTTTGCCAAATTACTTTGACCTCTTGTTGTGTTTTTGTTGACTAGTTGAAATGGGTATGATTCATGCTACCATAACTAGCCCTCTCAGTGAATGGTCAGTATTGGTCTGTGCTGTTATCAGAACAGCGAAGGCTTGAGTTTGAGCGACGTAAGAAAGAAATAGCAGAACAACAACCTAAGGTGAGCAAGTCTCGTCCACGGCGGCCAACCAAAGACGGGGCAGGTTCAGCGTGTACAGATGGCAGTGATCGTGTACCAAAGAAACGACCAAAGAAGCCAGGACTTGGCAGCGGTGCAGCGATGGGTGGCACTCCTGGATCAGCGGCAGGATTGAGTGGCAAGACTGCTGAGCGATCGGCTGCTGACTACAGTTTGATGGCAGAGCAAGTGCTACAGCAGCTTCAGCAGCTACCGGTCGTTACCCTGCAGGAACCTGAAGTGCGCATCAACTATGCTGTCTGGCCAATGCTTGGCTCCAGTGTTTTCAGTGGTCAGTTTTCATTCAGTGTTTATATCATGCTAGAAACTGTGCCTTGCAGCTGCTGTGGTGTGATAACCTCTTTAGGCTGCATCGAGTACTGTACGTGAGATGTGATCTATTGCAATTGATGATCCTGGTGTCTGTTAGTCTGTCTATCACACACGCATCTGCTCAGCAGATTTGATATGGCGCTATGATGCAGCCTTTACTGCATTAAGGTAGCCACTTGATACAGTTTTAGTGCCAGGACAGTTTTTGGTCAAAATAATTAACTACTATCTTTTGTAGTTTGTTATAATGGCTTTGAATATGATTTTTAGATGTTTGCTGTCAGATGGTTTGATCTACAATATGAACTCAGTATGTGCTCTCAGGTGCATTGTAAAAGTTAAAGGCAAGACAGTGCTGCTTTTTTGGCTTGATTGAATCTTTCCCATTTCAAAGATTTGTCTAATGCAGTTAATCCATTTTTGTAAGTAAATGTTGGCATTGTACATTTATTTTTTCTTACAGTGCTGTAATACCAGTATTGATATGATGTGTTACAGATGGCAACAACACTAACAGTGCAACTGCACTAAGAGGAAGCTACGGCTGTGCAGCTATCCATGAAGTGACTGACTACTACGACTCGTTGCCATTTGTCAGTCGGCCAGTGACGACAGCTGACGAGGCTTCAGTCACCCTCAATGATGTTATTTCTCGCACTAACAACACTCAGTTAGCCGGTGATGCTGCTGCTGCTGCTAGTCGTAAAGGTCTTTATACTCTTGTTTTTTATCTTTATTTTGTTTTTTCACACTGTTCATGGAGGTACTTTATAAATGTTCTCTTCATTATTATTGGAGGTACTGCATATTGTGTTATTATGGTTTTGGTCTTTTTTCAAGATTATTATACAAGAG
>Ga0126335_1000281_pt1 | contig 23834 bp, 22 predicted proteins | sample OlaspJWI45metaG_FD_108409 | JGI IMG/M metagenome (GOLD analysis project Ga0126335, IMG submission 108409) | Marine gutless worms symbiont microbial communities from Oahu, Hawaii - Olavius sp. 1 OAHU.JWI-45 metaG | ecosystem: Host-associated > Annelida > Digestive system > Unclassified | place... | reverse complement strand
TCCGTGATAAATTAATTCTCGCCATGTTGGCCTCCTTTGGTAACGGGGTTTAAGTTCGCACTCAAACCTTACCATCTTTGGATGGCCAACATGGTATTTCTTTCACGCGAAAGAAAATGAACATACATGTTTGTTCAATAACCAAATAAATACAATGTGATATAGTTGCCTTACGTGCAGATGGATGCCCTCGGCCCATGTCATTAAAACAATAAGTCTACCTTCTGTATGATCGAAGAACTTGATCAAGGATGAATCATGGGTGCGCTATAAAACCTGGCCGGCCAGGATCTCGTTGTTAGCGAGACCGTAGTTGAGGACCTGTTCGCCGTTGATGAACACGTGTTCGATGCCGGATGGCCGGCGGTTGGTATACTGGCGGGTGTTGTTGTCGCGGATGGCATCATAGTCGAAAACGGTGATGTCGGCGGCATATCCGGTCTTTAAATAGCCTCTCTCCCTGATCCCAAAACGATCGGCTGTCGCGCCGGTCATGCGGCGGACGCAGTCCTCCATTGTTATCAACCGGTGATCCCGGGCATATTGCAGAAAAAGTGGAAAATTGCCGTAGACGCCCGGATTCTGAATCCCGGTGGGCGCCGGGGTGGCATCGCTCATGAACAGCGCGGCCGGATCCTGCATCATCATCTGCACATTTTCCAGACTGCTGTAGCGATGGTTTAAAACCTTGGCCCGGCCCCGGCTCAGGCGGGCCAGCTCGATGAAGTTGTCGAAGGTATCCATACCGCGCGCTCTGGCTATTTCTGATAGGAACATGCCGTTGAATTGATTCAGATCCGGATGGCGGGCATCGGTTATCTGGATGTCTTCAAACCCGAATCCCAGGAGTGACTCGATCAGCTTGAATTCCAGGCGCAGACGCATGAGGCTGGTGGTGTCGGTGTACGTTTCCGGAACTCCACCCAGAAACCATTTGGGTAAGAAGACACTGATGACGGACGTACTGCAGTGGTAAGCATAGGTGTCATATTGGATATCCAGGCCTTCCCGTCGGGCGGCGGCAATCAAATCCAGGGCCCCACTGCAGGTTTCCCAGGTCCGCTCGCCTACAAATATCAAGTGGGAAATCTGCAGACGAACGCCGGTCTCCCGAGCCAGTTGGATCATCTCCTCCAGGGCCAGCAGGTTGTGGGGACGCCCATAGGGTCTCAACGGGTAGGTACCTGACAGGGCGGAGTAGGCTTTAAGGTGGACGGCCAGGATTCCATCTCTTTTTTTTGTCAGCCGGGCGATTTCTTGTAGCTCCCGGTCAGTGGCAAAAACACCGGGTTCGTATTGCAGCCCAAGTGAAATTCCGTAGGCCCCCTGTTCCAGAGCCTGTTCCATAAGAAAGAGCATGGACCGCATTTCATCCGATTTCAAGGGGGTCGGATCGAACCCCCGAATTGATGTCCGGGTAGTGCCATGGCCGGCCAGGTTGACGAGGTTATGGCTCAGGCCCAGTCTGCGTACATGGTCGAAATAAATGGCCATTTCGTCCCATTGTAGATCGTACAGGCCCTCCGTGCGAATGGCGATCAGCTCACGATGGGGCGTCTTTTTCTGGAAGCCGGCGACCCCGAAGCCGCAGTTGCCCCCCACCATGGTCGTAACACCCTGCTCGGTAAACGGGGTTTTCATATCCATGCGTCCCGGCATGGGCAGCACCCAATCCATGTGCGTGTGGCAATCAATGAAACCGGGGGCGATGACCTTACCGCTGCAATTGAGGGATGTTCCTTTAAAACTGATGCTGCCGGGGGTGACCGCCTCGACTTTAGCGCCGCTGATCAACACATCGCCGTAATAAGCCGGCTTGCCGGTTCCATCGGCTATCAATCCGTTTTTGAACAAGACCCGCTCGGGACGGGGAGCTACCCAGAATCGCGGTTCGCGGGGCTTGGTTTTCCAGCTCTGCGACGGGATTTGAGTGATGTCGCGCTTGGTCACCTGTTTTTTGGGCAGTCCGGCGCAGGCCACTACAGGCGCGAGGGCTGCCGCGGCAACTACTTTGGCTGTCGAGCTTAAAAACTTCCTGCGCTCGGGGTCATGCTGCTTTTTTTGATTGGTCTTCACGGAAACCTGTACACCGAAGCGCCCCAGGTCAGGCCGGCACCGAGACCCAAAAACACCACAATATCACCGGGTTTACCGACAAGGTCCTGCTCCACGGCTTCGTCCAGGGCCAGGGGGATGGTGGCCGCGGTGGTGTTACCGTATTTTTGGATATTGTTGAATACTTTTTCCTGCGGCAGTTCCATGGCCTTGGCGAAAAACTGGTTGATGCGCAGATTGGCCTGGTGCGGAATGAAAAGGGTTACATCCTCCAAGGCAACGCCGGCTTTTTGCAGAACTTTGACCGTTACCTCAGGAAGTCGGCGAACTGCCAGTTTGAAAATGTTTTTGCCGTCCATTGTTGGATAGTGACGTCCGGCCGCGAACATCTCTTCCGTAATTCTCGGCATCTCCCGGGAGGCCGGCACCTCAACCATCAGGCTCTCGGCATAGGCGCCGTCGGCATGCAGTTGGTGGGCCAGAACCCCAACGTCACTGTCGGTCTCCAAACCGGTAATGCAGGCCGCCGCCGCACCGTCACCAAAAATGACGGTCACATCCCGGCCGCGCGTGGATATGTCCAACCCCGTGCTGTGGACCTCGCCGCCCACGAAGAGAATTTTTTCAGCCAACCCGCTGCGAATGTAGGCATCCGCAACTTCCAGACCGTATAAAAAGCCGGTGCATTGCTGCCGGATGTCCAGGGCCGGTGTGTCGGCCAGGCCCAGCTTGTGCTGCAACAGACAACCGGAACCGGGGAAGTTCAAATCGGGACTGAGCGTGGCGAAAATGATCAGGTCTATCTCTTCAGCCTGCCAACCGGCCCTTTCAAGTGCTATTTTGGAGGCTTCCAGACCCAGATCCGAAGCACCAACGCCGCCCTCTTCCGGAATCCAATGGCGCTGTTTAATTCCGGTTCGCTGTTCGATCCACTCATCGGATGTGTCCATCCACTGGGTCATATCGTCATTGGTCACGACCCGGGGGGGCAGATATTTGCCGGTGGATCTGATCACGGTTCTTAGCATTGATAGTCTCCTCGAAGAAAGGTTCAGGGTTCAGGGTTCATAGGTTCAAACGGAATGAAGCTCAAGCTGAAACAGGTGGGAAACAACCCGAACCCTTAAAAATGCATCTATACGCTTTGATAAGGCTTTTTTCAAGACAAGGTTGCACCGGGAAGATTGAAAGGGTGACCACCCGCGCCTATCCTTCCCGCGGCCTTTTCGGCTTCACGTTGCGGGTCGCGACGGCTTCCAGCGGATTTTCGGGCCAGTAGTGTTTAGGGTAACGGCCTTTCAGTTCTTTCTTGACCTGTCCGTAGGTCTCCCGCCAAAAACCGCTTAAATCCCGGGTCACCTGCACCGGGCGACCAGCCGGCGAAAGCAGGTGGACCAGAACCTTGTGATGTCCCTCTAAAACCGTCGGGGTTTCCTGCAGGCCGAACATCTCCTGCAGGCGTACTGCCAATATCGGTCCGTCGCCGATGGTGTAGTCTAAACGGATCCGCGAACCGCTGGGCACCTGCAGCGCTTCCGGCGCCAACCGGTCCAATTTGCGGCGCTGTTGCCAGTCAAGCAGGTTTCCCAGGATGCTTTGCAGGTCCAGTTTTTTCAAGGGGGCGAGACTGCGGTAGCCACCCAAATACGGCCCCAGCCAGTTCTCCAGATCTGCCAATAGGGCCGCCGGATGCATATCCGGCCATGCGTCGTGTTTGGGACCGTGATCATGGATAAATTGCACCCTGGCTATCCAGTTGCGCACTTTCTTGCTGAAAGAAAGACAATCCAGGCCAGCCTCACGTATTCCTTTGATAATAGCACTACATACCTCTGTTTTATCTGGATTTTTTAACTCTTTTTCATCCAAGACAACTTGCCCGATTCGGCGTTGTTCACGACAAAGCACCCGTTTCCGGCGACTGTCCCACTGAATGGATTTTGCGATGTCGATTCTGTCCGCCAGCGCTTGCTCGAGGTCCTCGCGCTCGACAGGTGCGGCCAGAAAGATTCTGGCGTTTTCCGGCCGTCCATCGGTCCGGGCAGCTACGATAAAGGGGGTCCCGCTCAGAGGATCCGATTCATGTAAACAGGCACCGCGTCCGCCGGAAAGCAGATAGCGGTCACGACTGCCCGGCCGCAATTTCCCGATACGGTCCGGATAGGCCAGCGCCAGGATTCTGCCAGCGTCATTTATACGGGTGGTGCCTACCTTGCCAGGAGTGACAATCTGCAGCCAGCGCTGCGCCAATTGCCGGGTCCTGATCAGCGCATGGCTTTTGAGATCTTGCTGTTGGCAGCTGCCAGAGGGGCGGCGGGAGGACGTCAGCATTTCGAGCCTGAGGCGAATGTCCGCCTCCCGCCTGACTTTGGTACGGGCCAGGATATCCCGGCGCGACAGCAACGCGGCGACTTTCGCAGCAGTTCCGGCCTGGCCCAGGGCGGCGCTTTTCAGGATCATGTGTCCCAAGCGGGGGTGAATGCCCAGGGCATTGATGCTGCGGCCGTGCGGGGTCACCCTGCCCTGCGCATCCAGGGCCCCCATGCTGCACAAAAAGTTGCGTGCTTCCCCGAGGGCTGCCCGCGGAGGTAAATCCAGCCAGGCCATGGTATTGATATCCGGATTGCCCCAGCAGGCCATTTCAAGGGTCAGGGATGCTAAATCCGTACTAAGAATCTCCGGTTTTGTGTGGGGCACCAGGGAACGATGGTCGTGTTCCGTCCAGAGCCGAAAGCAGGTCCCGGGTCCGGTACGACCGGCGCGACCGCGCCGCTGATCGGCCGAAGCTTTTGAAACTCTTATGGTTTCAAGTGACGTCATCAAGCTTCCGGGGTGAAAGCGGGGTATCCGCATCTGCCCGGCATCCACAACGATGCGGATCCCCTCTATGGTGAGACTGGTTTCGGCAATGGATGTGGCCAGGACGACTTTGCGCCGGCCCCGGGCACAGGGGCGGATGGCGCGGTCCTGCTTTTTACCGGACAGATCACCGAATAGCGGCGCGATTTCTACCTCGGGTGGCAGGCGCTTGGCAAGCAAAGCCGCCACGCGGCGGATCTCACCTGCCCCGGGCAGGAACACCAACGCACTGCCCGGCTGTCCGGCGATAATTCGGCTGATCTCAGCTGCAATGAATGCCGCTGTCAGGGGGTATGTCGATTGTGAGAGATAGTGGGTTTCGACGGGATACTGTTTGCCACTGCAGGATATGATCCGGGCACCGCCCAGAAGCCGCGCCACTGGTTCGCCGTCCATTGTGGCCGACATGACCAGTATTCTCAAGTCGGTGCGCAGATCCTCCTGGACCTCCCGGCAGAGGGCCAGTCCCAGGTCGGAGTGAATGCTCCGTTCATGGAATTCATCAAAAATAACCAGCCCGGTGTCGGCGATTTCCGGATCCTGCTGAAGTTTGCGGGTGAGAATAGCCTCGGTGACGACCTCGATACGGGTATCCGGCCCCACCTGGTTGTCAAATCGGACCCGGTACCCCACCTGCTGGCCTACGTCTTCATGCAGGTTGCCGGCCATTCTGCGGGCCGCGGCCCGGGTGGCCAGACGTCTGGGCTGCAGCAGGATGATTTTACGGTTTTGCAGCCACGCTGCGTCCCGCAACTCGAGGGGCACGACGGTTGTTTTTCCAGCCCCCGGTGGGGCCTGCAAAACGGCGTTGCGCCCTCTACTCAGGGATTCTTTCAGTTCCGGAAGTATCGACGCTACGGGCAGGGTCATGATGAATAATAGGCGGCATTTTCCTTGATATAGCCCTCGGTGAGATCGCATCCGAAAGCGGTGGCCCGCCCGGATCCCAGGCCCAGTTCAGCCTCGATGACCACTTGCTCTCCGCCGAGGAGACCCCGAACGGCATCTTCGTCGAAATCCACCCGGGCCAGCTCCCGGTATACCAGCGTATCGTTTATCCGGATGGAAATCCGTGCGGGCTCGATATCGCAATCCACGCATTTACCGATAGCCATTAAGACCCGGCCGATATTTGGGTCGGCCCCATAGGCCATGGTTTTCACCAGGGGTGAGTTGACCAGGGACTTGGCCATCTGGATGGCCTGCTTTTTGTCTGCGGCCCCTTTCACCTTTGATATCAGTAACTTGGTGGCACCCTCTGCATCGCGGGCCAGGAGTTTGGCCATTTCGGTACAGGCCTGCGTAAGGGCCTTTTGAAAGTGTTTCAAATCAACCTGTCCGGCGAGACCATTGGCCATGATGACGCAGGTATCCGATGTACTGGTATCGGTATCGACCGAAAGCATGTTGAGTGACACCGCCACCGCCTGTCGCAAAGCATGGTCGAGCGCCGGGGCGGCAATTTCAGCATCGGTGAAGATGTAAACCAGCATGGTGGCCATATTGGGCTCGATCATACCGGCCCCCTTCCCCACGATGGTCAGCACAGCGTCGCCGACATCCATAGAGAGGGCTTTGGGGTAAGTGTCCGTGGTCATGATGCCTTCTGTCGCTGCCAGGGGGTCTTGCGAGAGCTGGCTGGAAATTCCCAGCAGGCCGGCCTCGATCTTTTCGATCTCCAGTTGCCGGGCGATCACCCCGGTGGAACTCATGATCACTTGTCCCGCCGGGATATCGAATTCGGCCGCAACAGCGTCAGCCATGCGGGCGGCATTGTCCAGTCCAGTCTGCCCGGTCCCGACGTTGCTGATCTTGCTGTTGGCCACGATAGCCCGCAGGACACCACTCTTGATGATCTTGCGCCCCAATATGACCGGTGCGCCCGGGAATTTGTTACGGGTGAAGACCGCCGCGGCATTGGCCGTCATCTCTGAATAAAAGACGGCCAAGTCCTTGCCCTCATTTTTCAAACCGCAATTGGTACCCGCGCAGAAAAATCCAGAGGGCATAATAGCTTTGGCGTGCATTTCCATAAGATTTCCTTCTTCAAAAGACCAATTTCATTATCGAAATCTGGATCAGGTTCGAATTCGACCTGTGTCGTGACGTTTCATACCAATCAATCGTTCTTGATGGCGATCTCAATTTCGACAATAGAGACATATAACCCGGAATATAGCGCATCTTTGAGAATTTGAACACTCCACGCAGCCCCGGTTAGCGGGATTTTCGCTACGCTCCAACATGCTGCGGGGTATCGTCCCCCGCAAGGAATTAATCTATTTATGATTCGCTCGCATACCCTGCAGCCCCGATAAGCGGGATTTCCGCTGCGCTCCAACAAGCGTCAGGGTCTACGCTCGCTGATCGGGTCAAATATTAACCGCATTGCGTCGGCAACCCTTTTATGGTAGCAGCATCCAGCATGTTCTCCGGTCTAAACGAAATATTGCTGATCGCGGCCATTGTACTGGCGGTCATATTCCTGCCCCGGATCAATAAATCAGCTACCCTGCACCCTACGCACGTCCGTGCGCGGACCAAACCGGCGATTGCGCTCTCCGGTCGACAGCGGTTTGCCATTCTCGCCTCTCTCATCTGGCTGGCTTTCTGGGCCGTTTATTACGAACCCTGGGGTGAGGAGTGGAAACTGTTTGCCTACATCGGCGCCGGCCCGGTTTTGATTACCTGGGGGATTTGGTGGGCGCGAAGCAACCGGCGCAAGCTATAAGCCTACAAGTTCAGGCTTAAGAATCCGTTAATTGGACAGTTCAGCGCCCTCCGGCCCAAGTCCCAGCGCTTCCAGTTTCTCCGGGGTGGGACCGCCTTTTTCCCGGCTCCAACCGGCGACCTGGTAGAATTCATCCAGCATTACAGGCAAATCGACCCGTTTACCCTTGAGGGGGCCTTCCTTGAGGGGCGTGGTGCCGATGGCCCGGTCATGGATCTGGATTCCGTCCGGAATAATGCCCTCGCGCATATTGAAGGCCTTGCGCAGGTTCAAAATACGTTCACCGGCCTGCAAATAGTCATCCGCACTCTGACGCCAGCCGGTCACGGCGTTCATGTATTCCACCACCGGTAAATGGCTGGTGATGGCCCCGAAAAGACACATGCCGGCGCAATTCAGCAGCTGCATGTAATAGGTTCCGGCCGTAAAGCGGCGCACATCCTTGCTCGCCCGGCCGCGACCGGCCTTGACCATGGCGGCGGCGGCCGGAAATCTTTTTTCCAACCCGAACAGGGACGCGTAGAGATAGCAGGACACTGTGTGGCGCCCAGGCGTAGGTTCGCATTCGTAGGCAATGGCAAAGCCGGGATCCAGGCGGGGATCGTGCATGGGCAGCTCCTGGCCGCCGGCATGCACCGCATATTTTTCACTGCCCTTGCCGATCTTTTCCGCAGCGCGTTTGACACCGTCCGCCAGGATATCGCCAAAGCCTTCGCGATTGATCATCATTTCCACCAGCTGCACGACTGCATCAGTCTGGCCCCACCCCAACTGCAAGCCGCCGGTGTCCGTTGCATCAATGAGGCCGTTTTCAAAACATTCGGTTGCAAATGCGACGGTTGCGCCGGTGGAAATGGTGTCGATGGCCGCCCGGTTGCACATTTCATTGATTTCCACAATGGCGTCAAAATCGTCCTGCAGCAGCATCCCGCCGAAGGAGCCAATCGTTTCGTACTCGGGCTTGTGCCCTTTTTCGCCCTTGTACTTGCCTTTCTTGATATCGATGATGCCACCGCAACCCAATGGACACGCCTGACACGAATACCGTTTCGACTGGTACTTGATAACGCTGTCATCGGAACCCTTCGACGATTTTTCTATGGGAAACTCCTTGTAGCCCACGCCCTCCCAATTTTTAATGGGCATGTCCCCGACCATAGCTGAATAGGTGGTGAGGCCGGAGGTGCCGTATTTTCTGAAAATCTCCTTTATGAGCGATGGCTGCGACGGAACGGAAATCCCGGTGCGGGCAATGATCTGGCTGAGGAAATTCATCAGATACATGGTAATGCGGTCGATGATGCTGGACTTGTTGTAGTCCGCAATAAACGTACTGTTGATGGACTTGAGCTGATCGGGATCGGCAACCTTTATCTTGGTTTTGCCCCTGAGGGCCACAGCTTTGAGGTTTTTGCTGCCCATCACGGCCCCCAGGCCCGAACGCGCGGCTATACGGGCCCCATCGGTAGCGATTCCGGATATCAGGGATTGTTTCTCACCGCTCAGACCGATCGAAGCAATCTGGATATTGCGGTCACCCAGTTCAGCCTGAATGGCCTGTTCGGTCTCCGGGATATCCTTGCCCCACAGGTTGTCGGCAGGGCGGATATCGACTTCCCCCTCGGTGATGACCACCCAGACGGGCTTATCGGCTGCCCCGGTAAAAAAAATGGCATCGTATCCGGAACGTTTTATGGCCCGGGAAAAATAGCCGCCGGCATTGGCATCACCCCACCCGCCGGTCAACGGCGATTTGCCGACCACCATGAAACGGCCGGAAAAAAACGCTTTGGTACCGGACAACAGGCCGGAACAAAAACCCAGGTGGCTCTCCGGGGCAAGCGCGTCCAACCCGGCCGGTTGGCGTTCCATGATGACGGCTGCACCCAGGCCATAACCCGACAAATATTTTTTATAAAAGGCTTCCCCCGGCTCGACCACTTCCGTCCGTCCGGTACTTAAATCGATGATGCAGTATTTCCCAGTTACCCCATTGAGCATGTTATCCCCTCTAATTTACTATATTTTTTAGCAGCGCATTTTATCGAAATCGGGATCGGTATCGGTATCGAAATCGATTATTTAATTTGCATCGTTCTTTTCGATTACGATTTCGACGTTTTACTCACAAAGCTCAAGAACTTTCTTCACCAGCTTCTCTATGCCCACAGCCACATCCTTGATGCCCGGCCCCAGCATATAAGCCGGTGTGGTGACGATCCTGTTTTTAGCATCCACGTGAACCTCGTCGACCGCGCGATCGATATGGACCCCGCCCATTTGGCCAATCGCAGCAGCCGTGCCCGCATCGTTTCCGATGGTCACTTCGGGCGCCTTGGCTGCTACCGCCCGCACCAGTGTGGCCGGCGCTATACAGAGTGCCCCGACCGGCTTTCCGGCGTCCAGCATCTCCCCGATGACACGCTGCACTTCGGGATGCACCGTGGCTTCCGGTCCTTTCACTGCAAAATCACTGAGATTTTTAGCCGCTCCAAATCCTCCGGGAATGATCAGGGCATCCATCTGGGACGTTCTCACCTCGGCCAGGTTTTGGATATCTCCCCGGGCGATGCGGGCCGATTCTACCAGTACGTTGCGCTTTTCATCACTCTCGGACTGGTTGTAGTGATTCATGACATGCAGTTGCTCCATATCCGGAGCCATGCAGGCAATCTGCGCTCCAGCCCGGTCCAGGGCCAGCAGCGTCAGCACGGATTCATGTATTTCAGCACCGTCGTACACACCGCAACCAGACAGTAAAACCCCTACTTTTTTAGCCATGACATTTCTCCTGTTAGGCGTATAATGATTTATAAAAAAATTAACTGAATAGAAGTCATCTGAAAATTGGATTTTGGTCAAGGTCAAGGCGGCCTTGTAGGTCAAACCGGAGGAATACTGGTTGGTATTTCGAGGATTTGAACTGCACGGCCAACGCCGAGATTGTACCAAAAGACTTTTTCAGATGGCTTCTATCCGTCAAGTACATGTTTGTCGAGCACAAAACAGGTAAACGTACCCTGGAAGACCGCATCATCGCCCCGGCTGACATCCACCGCCACGACGTGTTTCTTGCCTTTCACCTCCTCCGTCCGGGCAGAGGCCACTACGGTATCGCCGACCCTTACCGGCTTCAAAAAGCGGGCCTCGGCCCCGCCTAAAACAACATTGGGGTCATTGACGGCAATCATGGCCGCATGGTCGGCCAGGCCGAAAATAAAGCCGCCATGTACCAGGCCGGGCTCGTCAACCGCCATATCGGCGCTGGTTTCCATGGTCACACTGCTTTGGCCGTCAGCGGTCTGGACGGGAACACCGCACAAGCGTTGGTCGATCTTTTCGTGGGTCTTGATCTCCATAGCCACCTCTCCGTCAAGATGTCTAAACGTTTCTCAAATTGGACACGGGCAACCGTGCGCAGGTCTGATCGTGTGTTCTTACTCCCCAGAAGGTCATTACCAGATTATTCGATGATTATCAAATTGTCATCCTATCGGAGGCCGAGGTCAGATTAGGCTTGACAAATAATTGGGATCTCTGAAATTTTTCAGCAGATCATACCGATACAATAGCCACAGGACGGGTCAGATGACTACCGCACAATCCAAGTGTATGCAAATGCAGGCGGCTATCGCCGCCTATGTTCCGGACGGGGCCCATATTTCGATCGGCGGATTTACCATCAATCGCAACCCCATGGCAGCCGTCTATGAAATCATCCGTCAACGTAAAAAGAACCTGCACCTGTATGCCCATTCCAACGGCCATGGCGCGGATGAACTGATTGGCGGTGGCTGTCTGTCCCGTCTGGAAATCGCCTACGGCGGAAGCGGCCGTTTCGCGCCGACCTGTATTCGTTTCCGCAAAGCGGTCGAAAACGGCTCCCTGCCGGTGGAAGACTACTCAAACTACCAGATGACCCTGCGCTTCACGGCCGGTGCCATGGGGGTGCCTTTCCTGCCCACGCGCAGCGGATTGGGTTCCGATATCGTCAACCGCTGGGGGTTCAATCCGGAGGAGCGCCGGGAGGATAAGCGTCTACCGGATGAAAAACTTATCGTCATGGACAACCCTTTCGGGGATTGGGCGGACACGCACAAACTTGTCCTCGTGCCGGCGATCAATCCGGATGTGACCATCATCCACGTCCAGAAAGCCGATCCAACCGGCCTGGCCCGCATCCAGGGCCTCCCCTTTGCCGATGCGGAACAGGCCAAGGCGGCCCGCCATCTGATCATCACCTGTGAGGAACTGGTCGATCCGGGCGTATTGAAGGAACAACCGGACAGTAACCAGATTCCGCCTTTTTGTGTGGATGCGGTGGTCCATGTCCCTCTCGGCGCCTACCCGACCGCCTGTTACGGTCATTACGATTATGATCCAGTGTTTCTGAACCGTTACAAAAAAACCGCCCCGGATGATGAGCGCCACAACGCTTATCTTGAAGATTTCGTGTTCGGCACACGAAACCATAGCGACATGATTGCAAAGATAGATTCAGGCCAGTTGGAAGCTATCAAAGCAGACAAACGCACCGGCTACGCCAAAGGCCTGGATCGCAGATAGGAAAAAAAGTGAACGATTACACTTTACGCGAAATGATGGCCATCTCTGCAGCGCGGGAAATTAAGGACGGCGACATAGTCTTTTGTGGGACCGGCATTTCCATGCTGGCTGCCATGGCCGCTAAATATATCAGCGCCCCCAACAGCACCATTTTCTTTGAAACCGGGGCCATCGATTCGAAACTGGAGGAGGTTCCCCTGGCCGTGGGGGATCCCCGGGTGATGTACCACACAGCGGTAAACGGCAGCCTGGCGGATTCCTTTGCCACCATGCAGAACAAATTCACCGGTCGCCAGGTGGTTGGCATTATGGGCGCCGCCCAGATCGATCCTTATGGCAACCTTAATTCTACGGTTATCGGCGATTATAAGGCACCCAAGGTCCGTTTTTCCGGGAGTGGGGGGGCCTGTGATGTGGCCTCCTTTGTCCAGCGCACCATAATCTTCATGCAGCACGAAAAGCGCAAGTTTGTGACCAAACTCGACTATCTCACCAGCCCGGGTTGGTTGGATGGCCCGGACGGACGAAAAGCGGAAGGCCTACCTCCTGGCGGTCCGGAATCCGTGATTACCAACCTGGGTATCATGCGATTCGATCAAACCTCGCGTCGCATGTTCCTGGACGGTTTTTACCCCGGTGTTAATCCCGAGCAGATTCTAAAAAATATGGATTTCAGCGTGGAAACTCAAAATGCTCGTCCGGTAAAGGCGCCCTCAGAGGAAGAACTTGACATCCTGCGCAAACGCTGCGATCCCCAGCGATTGATTCTGGGCCCTTGATTTAAACTGCCAAATCGCCAACCGTATACTGCTCACATAATTTTCCTTCCGTATCTCTATTGGCGGTTCCTGACCTGTATACTCAATGCCATCAACGATCCTACCAGTTTAGTTGAGAGTGCCTAAATTCGTGTTTATAGTGGTTAATCAATCCCGCTACATCAAGGGAGATGTGTTGTAACGGCTTGCAAGTGAAGAGATTTTACACCCCCGGGTTTGGGATTTTTTCCATATCCTATCACCTTCTGACAGCTACCCATCAGGTGGCTATTTAGGAGAAAACCAATGAACCGTATAGTGTCCGCTTTTTTAATATTCATTTCTATACTTTCTGCGTCGGCCGCCTGGGCCCAGGGACCGTCGCGCCTCAATCAGATCCTGGAAAAGGGCGTTTTACGCGTGGGAACAACCGGAGACTGGAACCCCATGACGGTACGCGACCCCGCTACCAACACCTACAAGGGTTTTGACATCGAAATGGTCACTGCGCTGGCCGCCGACCTTGGCGTCAGGCTGCAGTTCGTGCCCACCGACTGGAAAACCCTGGTCAACGGGATTGTCGCCAATAAATACGATGTCAGCACCAGCGCATCGATCACCCCTGCCCGGATCAAGACCGTTGGCTTTACCAAAACCTACTACCAAGTCGGCTCGGTACCCATGACATTGAAATCGAATGCCGGCCGTTTCAAAACCTGGGAGGATATCAACCGCCAGGATGTCACGGTGGCGGTTACCCTGGGAACCTCGTTTGAGCAGCAGGTAAAGGCGTTCTTCCCGAAGGCCCGCATCCGTTCCGTAGAAGCGCCGGCCCGCGATTTTCAAGAGGTTCTGTCACGGCGCGCCGATGTTTCCATTACCAGCAACTTAGAGGCAGCCACGCTCATTCAGACGCACCCCCAAATGACCGTCGTACCTGTCGAGCGACCCAAGAAGCCCGCCGACCTGGCACTCATAGTGGCCCAGGACGACCAGGTTTGGCTGAACTATCTGAATCACTGGATTACCATCAAAACCAACAGGGGTTTTTTCGAGAAACTACAGGAAAAATGGATGCCCACTAAATAGGCGCAGCAATGCGGGCGGGACGGCACCCTGCCCCATAAAACAAACAATCAATCTAAAAGGGGCGGGATATGAGCAGTTTCCAAGGGAAGACTCCGGTAAAAAATCGCCATTCCGGCTGGTTTGCTGCTGGAATGGGGCTGCTGTTGTTTATCATGCTAACCGGATGCAGTCGTGCAAACTACCAATGGGGATGGTACGAAGTATTGCCGGTCACACCCGCCGGGACCAGCAACCTCAAATTCTTAGTTGCGGGCGTAGGGCTAACCCTGGCACTTTCGGCTACCGCCCTTTTCGGTTCCGTCATTATCGGGCTTCTCGTGGCTCTGCCGGGCCTTTCCAGCCGCCCCTGGCTGCGTCTGATGAACAGAACTTACGTAGAACTGTTTCGGGCCATCCCGGTGCTGGTGATGATTTTGTGGGTGTACTATGGTCTGCCAATTGTGGCCGGGGTATCACTGGGTCCCTTTGCCGCCGGCATCCTGGCCTTGACCCTTTGCGACAGCGCTTTCGAGGCGGAGATATTTCGCGGTGGTATCCAGTCCATCGAGCGCGGACAACTCGAAGCCGCCGATGCGATCGGCCTGACCTACCTCCAAAAAATGCGTTTGGTGATACTGCCCCAGGCTATCCGGCGAATTCTACCGCCTCTGGGTAACCAATTTGTCTATATGCTGAAGATGTCTTCGCTGGTTTCGGTGGTGGGGCTGCAGGAGTTGACACGCCGGGCGAATGAGCTCACCGTGACCGTGTACCGCCCCCTGGAGATCTATTCCGTTCTGGTGGCCGAATATCTCATCCTGATACTTGTTGCCTCGTGGGGCGTCCGTCATCTGGAACGACGCATGGCTACGTGACTACACATGGAGCCGCTCGCCGGGGCTGCGAGCGGTTCATATACCGGTAAATGAAGCCATAGACCGAAACAACCAAGCCCGTACCCTGTGGTAAGATGCGGGCTTATCCGTATGAAGGATAACGGTTTTACAGGGATGATGCGCAGAACTGGGGACTATCTGCCGGCGCACTTTCTGTTTTTAACTTGCGGCAGCGACATTGTTCGGAGGCGTTGCCAGTACTTTTTGCATAACGATGACGACCCCGAATAATACTGTGCCGGCAGCGTCGGCCCAATAAGCGGGCCAGAACAGACCGGCCGCTGCAACCCATAACAGGAGCGTTTCCAGCCAGGAGGCTTTACGAAACAGGTAGCGCTCGATGGCGGCGGCAAAAGCTACCAGCCCCAGGGTGGTAATCAGCATGGTCAGGCCCACTTCCCAGTGCAGCATGTCATAGCCTTTGCCCATGCCCAGCAGCGGCCGGTAGGCCATGATGATGGGAATAATGTAGAGCCCCTTGGCCAGCTTCCAAGAGGTAAACGCGGTTCGCATGGGGTTGGCGCCGGCGACCCCTGCTCCCGCAAAACTTGCCAGGCTCACCGGCGGGGTGACATTGGCGTCCTGGGAGTACCAGAAGACGATCATGTGGGAAACCAGCAAAGGGACGCCCATGTCCAGTAGGGCCGGGCCGGCCAGGGTAGCCAGAACGATATAGCTGGCCGTGACCGGCAGCCCCATGCCCAGCACCAGTGAGGCCGCCCCGATCAACAGGATGGCCAACGCCTTGATGCCAAAGCTCAATTCCAACACCAGGCTGGAAAACTTCAGTCCCATCCCGGTCAAAGTTACCATGCCCACGATAATGCCGGCGGCAGCACAGGCAACCGAAACCATCACCGCATTTTTAGCGCCCTGCTCCAGGGCCTGGACAATCAGTCGGGATTCACCGAAAACGAACTTCCCGGCGGTCTGGCGCCCCGATCCCTGCACCGCCCATTTAACTGCATTGGCCGCCAGGCTGGCGATCAGGGTACTGACCACGGCCACGAAACCGGCCATCATGGGGGAGTAGTTGGCCACCAGCACGTAGATCAGGATGGCCACCGGTATAATGAAATGCAGCCCTTCTTTGACGACCCGGCCGATCCTGGGGAGGTTCTCCTTGGGTTGGCCCAGCAGGCCGAATTTTCGGGCTTCGAAATGGACGAAAAATAAAACGGTAATATAGTACATGATCGCCGGCACCAGGGCCACCTTGATGATGGTCAGGTAGCTGGTGTTGGTGAACTCGGCCATCAGAAACGCACCGGCCCCCATGATTGGCGGCATCAGTTGCCCCCCGGTGGAAGCCGCCACTTCGATGGCTCCGGCCACATGGGGACGGTAGCCTACCTTCTTCATCATGGGGATGGTGAACGAACCGGTCGCCACCACATTGCCCACGGCCGATCCGGAAACCGACCCCATGAACCCGGACGCAACCACCGATGTCTTGGCCGGTCCGCCGGAAAAACGGCCCGTCAGGGCGTAGGCCAGGTCGATGAAGAAACTGCCGCCGCCGGTTACCTCTAAAAATGCGCCAAAAAGAACGAACACGAAGACAAATGTCGAGGCCACGCCGATGGGCAGGCCGAAGATGCCCTCAGTCGTCAGCCACAGCGTGGTGGCGATGCGTTCTATGCTGTACCCTTTGTGGATGATCAACTCGGGCATATAGGGCCCGTACATCGCGTATAACATGCCCACGATGCAGATGCCCGTCATAATGTAGCCAATAACGCGCCGGCAAGCCTCTAAAACCAGCAGGGTGCCGATAATACTGACGGTCAGGTCTTGAGGCAGCCAATCGCCCTGGCGCTCGAAGATATCAGTCAGATTCAGGCAAATATAGGCCGTGCAATAGATCGCTGCCGCTATCAATAGCCAGTCCAGCGCTACCCAGAAATTGAGCCGGTCCTTGCGAATCTTCTTAAAGGCCGGTCGCAATAAAAACGTCAGGGTCAGGATGGCCCCCAGGTGGATCGAACGCTGAATAAGGGCCGTCAGGGCGGTGATCCCGGCGGTATACAGCTGGTAAAGACTCAGCGTCACGGCCACAACCATGACGATTTTAGCAGTGATGAGGGCCAGCTGGGTGGGTGCTTCTCTTTCTACTTGCTGATCTGTTGGAGGGGTGTCAGACATTGAATACCTATTATCCGTAATGCTATGTGAGCAGGTGTCGTGAAGTTCGTGTTCCAACACCCATATTTATCTGGATATCTTCCTTCAGGATCACTTAACAGTTTCAGGAAATATACCCAAATACCTCCGTCATGCCGGTCCCGGATCGAGTCCGGGATGACGTATCCGGCATCCAGAGCTGCGGGCTTCGTCAATTCGGCTGGATCCCGGATCAAGTCCGGGATGACGTTACTGCCACGGTCTTATTCTGCAATTTGCGGAGTAATGTCTTGGGCCGTGATAGGCGTACCTCTTGTTTTTCTACCGTTCAGCAACCGGCGTAGCTGCATGGGGCAGGAACTGCCGCCAAATCTTATGCAGCCGGCTGACTGGCCGCGCCGAAAATTTCACTGCCACATGCGGCGCCCGGGTAGACAGATTGGTACGGGTCCCGCGCCAGATAATCGTGTGATCCACACCCGGGCTGCCGATCCGTAGTACAAAATCGCCGGTAGGCATGTGCATGTCTGTGATTACTTCGTAGGGGCCCCGTGTGATCATGCGCCCTACTCCCGGCATGCGTCCCATGCCGGCGCCGAATTTTTCGTAGCGTTCCTCGTCGATGAAGATCCGGCCGGTCGCATCCAGACTATGCTCTTCCCAGATCGGTGCGTTTTCGACCGAATGGTAATAATGCAGCGTGAAGCGCTCCCCGGCCTCGAGCGGCAGGACCAGCAAAGGAGCACCACCCTTAACAGGCACCACCCGCAGGACAAGCCCGCCGGGAGACCACGCCAGCATGATAAAGATAACAAAGACCAGACCGGCAAAGAGGCCGAGAGCAGTACGCGCCGGTCCGGTCATCATTGGCTCCCATCAACTAAGGCATCAATTTCGCGGGGACGTCGATGCCCTTTTCCTTCAGATACTTGATGGTACCCGGATGCAGTGGGATGGGGCAGTACTTCACCGCGTTTTCCGGCGTGGTATAGGCGGCCGATGGATGAATCTTCAGTAGGTAGTCGTTGTTTTCATACAGCGCCTTCACCAGGTTGTATACCAGGTCCGTATCAAGCGAAGCCTGGCAGATCATGACATTCCAGACACCGATGGTGGGAACGGGCTGGTCCACCCCCTTGTAAACCCCGCCGGCCAGGTCGACACTGGAGTAAGTGACATTGGCCGCCAGGATCTTCTGGGTCTGCTCCGGCGTAAAGCCGAGGATATTGATATCGTGGGTCGTGGCCAGGTCGAGGATGGAACTGGTCCCCGGACCCACCGACCAGGTCCCGACTTCGATGTTGCCGTCCCGCAGGGCGTTGGCGCTTTCGGTAAAGGAGAGCCGGCTGTCCTTATAGTCTCCCTTGGCAATGCCCAGGGCGTTCAGGACCGCCTCGGCCATAAAATTAGTGCCGCTGCCCGGACTTCCCGTACTGATGTTCCGGCCTTTGACCTGTTCGAAATTGGTGATGCCGCTCTTTTTGAGAGTGACGATCTGCAACAGGTTCGGGTACATGATTGCCATACCCAGAATCTTATGTTTCTTGCCCTTGAATTTGGACAGGCCCTGGAAACCAGCCACAGCCACGTCCCCCATTACCTCGCCGATAACCGTTTCACCCTTGTGGGCCAGTTTGACGTTCTCCACACTGGCACCGGTAACCTCCGCCACAGCTTTGACACCGGGCACATACTTGGACCAGATCTCAGCGACACCGCCGCCATAGGGATAATAGATTCCGCCCGTCCCGCCGGTTCCGATGCTGACAAAGGTTGTTTTGGCAGCAACCGGGCTGGCCAGGCACACGATCAGACAAAGGGCTAAAAGGATGCTTGCGCGTTTCATATACAGTACCTCCCTGAATTCTATAAGCCTGAAAGGTTTGCGTTCGATTGCAGATTTATTTGCTCATGGTCCGGACGTTCAGCGTAATGGCCTTGGCTTCCTTGGTCATGTTCTTGACCGGATAGGTAAAACTCTTCGTCTCACCAGGCTTGACCAGACCTTTTTTGGTTTTGCGAGGAATAAGGCCCCCGACAGCTTTGCCGTTGTCCAGAAAGATGTTGACCTTGTAGCGTTGCGGCTCGCTGCTGACATTTTTCAATGCCACCTTGAAATGCAGGGTGTCGCTGCCCTCCCATTTCTTGAAAACACAGGAAAACTCCTCCAGCGACGCTTCGGCGGCGATGTTTTTCTCAAGTTTGCCTTCCGCCACACAGGTGAAGACTTCGCCCGGTTTATGCTGCGGCCCGAGGCACCCGGCCAGGGTCACAGCGGCTATTACCAGTAACACCCATAACCATTTTGACATCCTGCTTGCGTTCTGCATGTTCAAACCTCCTTGTTATGGTCCTGGAAAAAACAGCTAGAAGCTATCTCAAAACAGTCTTTTGGTCCAATCTTCAGCCTTCGCTGAAGCTATGGCTGATAAACTCTGTTGAGAGCCTTGCTTGTCCGGCGAAGCTCGTGTAGCGTAGTCGGGACCTTGAACCAGAATCCAATTTTGAGATGCCTTCTAATCTATCAAGAGTTTTGAGATGACGCCTGGAAACGGAACGATTCAATGGCAATCGTTTTAGAATGAGGCATAAAAAAAAGACCACAGCCACTGATTTTTGTCAAGGTTCAAGCGCCGGGCTGTTTTGGTGGAACAGTCTGCAGAAAAAACCATTCGTCTTGGAGGAACGCCAAAGAAGCCAGTAGGTGCTCTTTGGAAAAAACCTCCAGGCACACGGTACCGGTATAATCTTTTAAGAAGGCCACCAGGACGGACTGTATCTCCGGAGGCAGATTGGCAAGGTCGCAGTGGTCCCGGCCGTCAGCCTCACCATGCAGATGAATGAGGGCAATTCTATCGTTGAATATTTCAATCGCCGACCGCACGGAACTTCCGGCCACAAGCAGATGCCCGACATCCAGGCAGATTTCTAACCCAAATGCCTCAATGACCGGTAATGCCCATTCCAAAGGGTAATCCGGTATGTTTTCAATGGTGAGGAGGTTAGCGGAAATTCCTTCTTGCGTGAGGCTTTCTATCGTTGCGTGCACCCGTTCCTGCCAGGCACTTACCGCTGCCGCATCAGAACGGCCGGTTATACCGGGCAGATGCAGGGTGTGGGTCGTGGGCGCCAGCGGTGCTGTCCGCTCGATGGTCCGGCAGATGACATCCACGGCTTGCTGCCGGATCTTTAAATCCGCATGGCCCGGATGGATGTCAATGGGTAGGTGGACATTCCATGTAAAATCCAAATCAAGGGCCAATTCGGCCAACGTTTGAATGTCGGTGGCTGTCGGCAGGCTTTCCGGATGACAGCTTTCAAAAAGAAGCAGTTCCAACTCATCGAATGCGCGGCCCAGGGCGCGAGCATTGGCCACCCAATCGGCCGGGTAGATGAAGGTTGTGGTGCAGAGTTTGAAGGGAACCTTGGGTCTTTGAAATGTTATTTCTTCGAAGGGCACAATTAACTTATCCCTATTAATGTTATGTGTATTGGTCATTCCAGCGAAGGCCGGAATCCAGGTTGCTGCAGCTTTCTGGATGCCGGATCAAGTCCGGCATGACGTTTCCAAAGAATGCGCTTAAATCCAGCATCCATCAAACTAACTGAATCATTATATTCAGGATCTGAATTCCCGCTATCCAAAGCAAGCTGGAGATCACCATCAACCGGCAGGCCCGGGGGATCTCGTCGGGAGTAGCAGCGCTGAACTCCGCGCCGAGATATGGTTTTTCAACCAGACGCCCATGATAGGTGCCGGGTCCCCCCAGCCTGACTGCCAGCGCACCGGCAAAGGCCGCTTCGGAAAACCCGGCGTTCGGGCTGGTATGTTTGCGACCATCGCGAAAACCGATCCGCAGGGCCGGCCAACCTCGCTGAGTGGTCAATTGGGCCGCCAGGGCGATAAACAAGACCGCCAGGCGGGCCGGGATATAATTGGCCGCATCGTCGATCCGGGCCGCTGCCCGGCCAAACTCCCGGTACGTCTCATTTTTATAACCCACCATGGAATCCAGGGTATTGATCATCTTGAATCCCAGGGCCAGCGGCACACCTCCCAGCAAGGCATAGAACAGCGGCGACAATACGCCGTCCACGAGATTTTCGGCCACGGTCTCAACTGCCGCCCGGGAAACTCCAGGTTCGTCCAGTTCGGCTGTTTCCCGCCCGACGATCAGGGCTACGGCGGCCCGGCCACCGGAAAGGCCCTCGTGGCGCAAAGCTTTAAAGACCCCCAGGGCTGCTTTTTCCAGAGAGCGCACACTGATACAGAAAAAAAGAAGGATCACTTCCAGGGCGATTCCGGCAATCGGATGCAGCCAGCCGGCCAGGGCAATCGCCAGCCATGTGACCAAAAACGTTCCCACGATCAGGCTGAGGGCAAACAAGGCCCCGGCCCACCCCGTTTGGGGTGTCAACTGCCTGAACCTGGGCTCGAAGTGTTCGATGGCGCGGCCCATCCAGCGAACCGGATGGGGCCAGTTTTCCGGGTCTCCCAAAAGCAAATCCAGGATAAAGGCGGCCCCGATGACATAGCCTACGCTTTCCATCAGGCCGGCTCCAGCAGGTCGGCCAGGCGTTCAACAAAACGCTGATTTTCAGCCGTGCTCTTAAGGGATACCCGTATGTAGCGGTCGGTCAGGCCCATGAAATTGGAACAATCTCGAATCAAAATAAGATGACGGGCCAATTCCGCGCATACGTGCGGCGCCCGGTGGGCGCCTTTTAGCCTTGCCAGCATAAAAGAAGTACAGCTGCGATACCAGTGAATGTGAGGATGACCCGCATAGCGGGTTAGGATGCGATTCCGCTCACGGACCAGAAATGTCTGCGTCTCGGCCACGAAGGCATTCGCCGCGGATTCGTTCTGGAGAATGTAGGCCACTGCTTCGCAGGCCAGGCTGTTTACGCTCCATGGCATTGCCAAGCGCTGCAGACGGCTGATGATGTCCGGTTGGGCTATCGCAAAGCCAATGCGCAGGCCGGGAATCTTGAAGATTTTCGACATGGAGGTCATCCGGACCACGTTGGGCAATTCCCCGTACTGATCTTGGGACAGCCGACCCTCTTGTGCAAACGGCAGATAGGATTCATCCACGAGAAAAACCGTCTCCGGGTTAGCCGCAAAGATCCTCGCTAATTTTTCAACTGGCAGCATATTACCGGTGGGATTGTTCGGATTGCAGAGGAAAACAGTGTCGTAATTCTGGACCGCTGATGACAGGCGCTGGAAGTCTACCCGGATGCGATTTCCCTCGGCCGCCAGCAAATAGTCCGGGGTTATGCCATGCTGCAGACAGGCACTGGCGTAATCAGCATAGGTGGGCCCGACGATCAGGGCCCGACGCGTATTCAAGGCCCGCGGCAGGGCATAGAGCAACTGGGTCGATCCGTTGCCCGGGGCGACATTTTCACGCTTAACGCCGCAATGGTCGGCGAAAAGCGTGGCTATCGTATCAGCGTCCGCTTCGGGTAGAGATTCGATGGCACCCAGCTTTCGTCCCAGGTGGGCTGTCAATCCGGGCAGGGTTCCCAGCGGGTTCACATTGCTGCTCATGTCCGTAATGGCGTCCAATGCGCAGCCCTGCTGCCGGGCCAGTTCGTAGATATTGCCGCCGTGTCCCTTGATCATGCCGTCACCCGGTTGCCACCGCAACAAAGAGGGCCGCTTCCAGCACTTCCGTCATGGCACCCATCATATCACCGGTTATACACCCCATACGTTTTCCCAAGTAGCCGACCATCAGGGTGGTCAGGATGATAAATGTCACCAGCAAGCCAATGCCCCCGCGTCCGGCAATCAAGGTTATGACCACCATCGGCAGGAGCCACCTGAAATCAATCCACTGCAGCGGTTCGCTGAACAGGTCGTGACCGGTTCCGCCGCCCGGCCGGCCATAAGGCAAATATTTTATCCCGAAAAGCATACCGGATCGTGCCCACGCCGGCACCAGAATGAGAAACAGGAACCGATTCTCGGTCAGGCCGCTGAGTCCGGCCCATTTTAGGGCCAGGCAGCAGATGATTGCCACCAGACCCATGGCACCGATACGGCTGTCTTTCATGATCTCCAGGGCCCGCTCGCGGGTATGGTGGCCCAAAAGGCCGTCGGCTGTATCACCCAGGCCATCGAGATGCAGGGCGCCGGTCAAAACCGCCAGCAAAATGACATCCAGCACAGCTGCAATCGGCGCTGACCAGGCCAAGCAGACCAGGGCATCGAATAGGGCCAATATCAGGCCGAGCAATAAACCCGTCAAGGGAAAATAGGCGATCATCTCCCGGGGTTTATAACGGGGTTTGCCGGCGGGCAGGATCGTTATGAACTGAATTGCCGCCAGCAGGTGTTCTCGGAAATCCTTTATTGATTGATGCATCATCGTAATAATTAGCTAAGCAGTCGGGGAGTTTTAGTCGTCATGCCGGTCCCGGATCGAGTCCGGGATGACGTATCCGGCATCCAGGTACTTTTCCTTTTCATGGTCTGGATCCCGGCTTTCGCCGGGATGACGGCATTTAGTGAGAAAACTACCCGATCCGTGAATTAGCAACTAAACGTTTCTCGCGCAGAGACGCAGAGGCGCAGAGAAAGTCAAAAGCATGTTTTATGTCGCTTCGCAATAAAGGCTTTTTGGCCGGAGGCCAGTAGATACGGGTTTTCTCTGCGCCTCTGCGTCTGGTTTATTGTAGTCAATCTTTTTTTTAATATTTTTCATCAATGTGAACGCCATCTAACCCAATCCTGGTATTTGAGAGTCTCGACAGAGCTCTGATCTT
>Ga0126335_1000280_pt1 | contig 23836 bp, 29 predicted proteins | sample OlaspJWI45metaG_FD_108409 | JGI IMG/M metagenome (GOLD analysis project Ga0126335, IMG submission 108409) | Marine gutless worms symbiont microbial communities from Oahu, Hawaii - Olavius sp. 1 OAHU.JWI-45 metaG | ecosystem: Host-associated > Annelida > Digestive system > Unclassified | place... | reverse complement strand
GCGCTTCATCGTCAAGGTAGCTATAGCTACCTTGACGATGAAGCGCGGTGTCCAGACGCACCAGCCCTGCGTCATCTCCCGGAATCCTGATGAGATATGCAGGCTAGCCATAACAAATTAGAATCGCTAACTATGAAACTTATCGCTGTATATCCCGGGACATTCGATCCTATCACCAACGGTCACAGCGATTTGTGTGAGCGTGCCGTTAAATTATTTGATGAAGTTGTATTGGCGGTGGCGGTTGATACCGGTAAAGAAACCTTCTTTGACCTGGAAACACGCCTGGAGCTGGCCAGTAGGGTTTTTCGTGATCAACCCGGTATTGTGGTTGAGCCGTTTGAAGGCTTACTGGTTGATTTTGCGCGCCAGCGGGGCGCACAGCTTATATTGCGTGGCTTGCGCGCTGTGTCAGATTTTGAATATGAATTTCAGCTGGCGGGTATGAATTGAAGTCTGAACCGTGAGATCGAAACGATGTTCTTAACCCCGGCAGAGCAATATGCCTTTCTGTCATCCAGTCTGGTCAGGGAAGTTGCCATGTTGGGCGGTGATGTCTCTAATTTTGTTCACCCCCGGGTGGCGGATGCATTAATGGCGCGTAAAGGCGGTTAAATGGCTTTATTCATTAATGAAGAATGCATCAACTGTGATGTATGTGAACCGGAGTGTCCGAATGATGCTATCTCGATGGGGCCAGAGATATACATTATTGATCCCGATCTTTGCACTGAGTGTGTTGGTCACTATGACACACCGCAATGTGTAGAGGTTTGCCCGGAGGAATGTATTCCAAAAGATCCTGAGCATGAGGAATCCGAGGAAGAGCTCATGGCCAAATATGAGCGATTACATGTCACTGTGTAGTCAATAGCTGCCTTGAAAATTACTCGCTATAAGATGCGTATAGTTTTATTTATTTGCCTGCTTTGTAGCCACGCCTACTTATCAAGTGGTTATGCTTATCATGCAGGTTACCAAAACGCCATTGTATCAGCGCATCCCCTGGCGACTGAAGCGGGCATGCAGGTACTGCAAGAGGGGGGTAATGCCTTTGATGCCGCAGTAACCGTTGCGGCTGTTTTGGGCGTGGTTGAACCCTATAGTTCAGGTATTGGTGGTGGTGGCTTCTGGTTATTGCATCGTGCTGCTGATCATAAACAGGTGATGCTGGATGGTCGTGAAAGAGCGCCACTGGCTGCGCATCGGGATATGTACCTGGATGAAGATGGGGATGTGATTCACGGCCTGTCGATGAACGGACCATTATCAGCTGGTATTCCAGGGCCAGTGGCTGCAATGGTCCATTTACAGAAAAATTATGGGTCGATGCCACTGACTAGATTATTACGGCCGGCAATAGAAATTGCAGACAAAGGTTTTACGGTCGATGAGGTCTACCAGCGTTTGGTACGGTTTCGCTTATTGGTACTGCAAAAATATCCTTCTTCTAGTGATGTGTTACTGAAGGGCGACCAGGTGCCAGAACTGGGAAGCCTGATTCGACAGCCGGATCTTGCCAACACATTACGTTCTATTGCTCGTCACGGGCGTTCAGGATTTTATGCGGGCGATGTGGCCGACAGGTTAGTTGTCGGTAATCGTGAAGCTGGAGGTAACTGGAACCTGCGGGACCTGCAGGAATACCGGGTGATTGAACGTCAGCCCGTCGTGTTTTACTGGCGTGGTATGAAAATTACCTCAGCTTCCTTGCCATCGTCAGGAGGAGTGGTGTTGGCACAAATACTGAATATGCTAAGTCAGTATGAGTGGCATGAACTGGATGATAGCCAACAATATCACCTGTTGATTGAGGCCATGCGCCGTGCTTATCGAGACAGGGCGGAATACCTGGGGGATAGTGATTACGTTGAAGTCGATGTTCAGCGTTTAATTAGTAGAGAGTATGCCAGACAGCTGGCCGCTGATATTAACCCTGGTAAGGCAACAATGAGTGATGAGCTACGTGAGATTCCAGTGGATCTTTCTGAAGGTAATGATACGACGCATTACTCAATTCTTGATAAGGCAGGTAACCGGGTATCAGCAACGTTGAGTATTAACTATCCATTTGGATCTGGTTTTGTTGTGCCTGGCACCGGCGTACTGCTGAATGATGAAATGGATGATTTTTCTATTTTGCCCGGTGAGCCGAATGCCTATGGACTGGTCGGGGCAGAAGCGAATGCGATTGCGCCTGGAAAGCGAATGCTATCAAGCATGACCCCAACCTTTATGGAAGATGGAAAACGTATGGCTATCATTGGTACGCCGGGCGGTAGCCGCATTATCACCATGGTGTTGCAGGCGATTCTGGCATTTGCAGAGGGTGGGCAGGCCGATGAAATCGTCAAACGACCAAGAATGCACCATCAATACTTACCGGATGCGATTCACCTGGAGCCAGCAGCATTAAACACTGATGCTCGGCAGAAATTACAGGATATGGGGCATGAATTGATGGAGCTGGACTCAGGGTTCGGTAATATGCAGGTGATTGTGCATGACTATCAGCGTTCAACTACGCAAGCTGCCAGTGACCCACGGGGAATCGGCTCTGCGAATGTCGATTAGGTTGCAAATCTCTAAGTGATTATCTCGTTCTCAGACAGAATTTGCGGGCTGGCTCACATATTTTCAAATCCGACTGGTAGTTAATAACGATTGGTAGTTAAATAGGTGAACCCGCAAGCCTCACCAGGCGGCTAGAAAAGAGTTAATTGACTGGAAGCGACAAAAAGCAGTGAATATTTTTAATATTACGCGAGTATCAAACGTGCCTATCCCTGTTCAGGCGTATCAGTCCGGCGCCATTGACAGGGATCCTGATGAGGTTTGCGGGTTAGTGTCATTCAGAATACTCATCGTCGACGCTTATGAAGCGCATCGCAAGGTCATGGTTGGATTTATCAACCATATCCGGCCAAATGTTGAGGTTCATCAATTTGATCCCTCTATTGCGGGTAAGCCACATGCTGATTTTGGCTGGGCAGGCTACAAGTTAATCGTGATGGATTCCAGACTGGGTCGAGAAAATGGTCTTGAATGGTTTAAAGATTACGCCGAGAGTATTGAAGATTTTCCGCCTGTGTTGTTTCTGAGTTCTCAAAATGATGTTGATATCGCAGTAAAGGCAATGAAACTTGGCGCTCGCGATTTTGTTTTAAAGAAAGGTGTCAAACAAAGCAGATTAAAGCAGGCGATACTGGACAACCTGCCGGAACCAGAACCTCTGGTTGATATTATGCCGGATCTCAAGCCCCTGCCAGATCATCACAGTACTTTGCAATATGATGCTGCAGATACCCAGATATTACCGGAATCTGTCAGAGATAAGGCGGAAGCAGAAAAAATGACAGAAAAAGAGATTGAAGAGGAAACGAATAATTACTGGGAAGAGCAAACACAGATTCTGCATGAACCTCCCGCTTAATTAGTACACGTTAGATTTATGATTTCACTACTACCATTATTTTTTCAAATGTTTATCGGGCATGCGATTGCAGATTTTGTGCTGCAGCCGGACGCAATGGGTTATGGCAAAAACCGTAATTCAGACGCCCAATCAAAAAAAGGTGCCCTGTTTCCGCATTGGTATTACTGGATGACATCGCATGCCCTGGTGCATGGTGGCGTTATATATTTAATCACCGGTAGTGCCACACTGGGTTTAATTGAAACAGTAATACACTGGGTAATTGATTTTTGTAAATGTGAAGGCTGGTTCAATATCCATATTGATCAGGCATTACATATTGCATGCAAGATTGCCTATTGCTTGTTAATCTATAACGGCGTATTCGAAGTTAATTTACTGGTTGGCTAGTTCACTAATCTCTGATTAATTCGTCACTCCCGCGTAGGCGGGAGTCTAATCGGTTGATCATGATGGATCCCCGTTTTCACGGGGATGACGCAAAGCAGGTTAATCAGACACCTCTGGCCTTATAGTGAGTTTTGGGGCTATCGCTGACAGGTCTTACAGTAGAACGTTGATCGTTGCCCCAGGGTAACCTGCGATATCGGTTGGCCACATTGCTCGCAGGGCAGGCCGGTTTTGCCATAAACCCGGAAATGATGTTGAAAATACCCGGGCTGTCCATCCGGCTTAATAAAATCATTCAAAGTAGAGCCGCCTGATTCAATAGCTGCCCGTAACGTCTCCTTGATGGCGTTTACCAGTTTTTCATATCGTTGTAGTGACACCCTGCCTGCTGGTCGCCCAGGATTGATGCCGGCAAGATATAAAGATTCGGACGCATAGATATTGCCGACCCCCACGACGATATGGCTATTCATAATGAAGTTTTTGATGGCGACTCTTCGGTTACGTGATGTGGCATACAAGTGTTCAGCCGTAAACTGATCATCTAAGGGTTCAGGGCCGAGCGTTCGAATAAGCTTGTGTTTTTCTGCAGCTTGTCTGGTCCAGTGCAGGCTGCCAAACCGTCTGGGATCATTGAGCCGTAATATCTTTCCGTTGGATAACATCAGTTCTACATGATCATGCTTTTGTATGGCTTCATCTTTATTGCTGACGCGTAGGCTGCCGGACATACCCAGGTGCAGAATCAGGGTGCCCGCTTTGGTGATAAATAACAGGTACTTGGCCCGGCGTTGAATGTCATCAATACGTTGATGACGTAGCTGGCTGGGGAGTGATCTGGCAATTGGCCAGCGTAACTGGCGATTACGGATAGTAACTTCAGAAATAGTTTGCTGCTGACAATACGGCAATATGCCACGCCGTGTGGTTTCAACCTCTGGTAACTCAGGCATGATTACTGATCTGTTTGCTGGCGATCTGCAGGTGTATCGGTATTCACCGCTGAATCGGGCGTGGTAATGCCAAGTGAAGCTGCCACACTGGTGGGTAAATGATATTCCAGCATCTGTTCAGGATGTAACAGGACGATATCAGACTCCCTGTTTTCAACGAGGTAATGAAGGCGTTGACCATTCTCGAGATTGATATCAAGGGTGACGCCTTGCGCCGAGTTTGCGTCTGCTGCAAGACTAATCCAGCTGGCCTTGGTATCTAACCAGCGGGAAAAATTATTTTCAGCTTTGCCAGGATCAACCGGCCTGTTATCGAGGTGTATCCCCTTAACTTTCATGCCTTTCGGTATCAGGTGTCGATCAATATAAGAAACGCTGCCTGCCTTGAACTGTCTGACATGTTGGTCGGGCACCAACATGATTTTATTCTCCAATTCTATATAACGACGTTTGTTAATCGCATGTTGATCACCAAAGTTCAGCAGCTGTTGATTGAACTGGATAGAGACCAATGGAGGCTGTAGACCAAAATTTCTTTTATCAATGTTGGCGTCATCGATAATGCCTGAAACCTCAAGCATTGAAACGGAAAGAATCCGCTTGATCAAACTGTCTTCAGCGCGGGCCTGGTAAGGAGATAGCATGTGCCATGATTCATCAATTAGTTTGAACTGAATATTGTTTTTGCCGGTTCGCAGTATGCGTATCTCGGTAATCTTTTCAGGTAAATAATCACCAAGCTGTCTGGCTGGTTCAACTGGTTCAGGTTTGTCCAGTACCGCTATGACAATGAGCAACACAACGAGGATAAGTAAAGCAAAATTAACCAGCCAGCGAACGCGAAAACGTTTTTTCATTATCAGCGACGTCGACGTTTGAACCAGGTCGTTCCTGTGTGTTTTCATCAAAACGTACATCACCTTCGATGTCGTTTAACTCGGTCCAGCTACGCTGCAAGGTTTGCAGGATAGCAGCACTTGACCAGCTTGATTCCTCCGCACTAATTAACCCGCTCGCTTGTGGAAAGAGTGTCTGGGTATGCAATTGCTCATTGATAGCATGTTGGGGGTAATCAACAGCCAGAGCAAAGGTTGGGTCATCAATGCCAAACAATTGAGTGGTCGCATCAACGACCTGGCCAGGTAGACGTTGTATATCAAAATAAGCGGCCAGTGCTGATAGACCGTCATTGCTGTTTGGCTCTGTTAGCCATAGCACGTTGCCGCCATTGTCGAGATATTGCTCAATCAGTTGCTCTTCACCCTCCAGGTAAGCCACCTTTGGGGAACTGATAACAAGGATGCGTGTGTTGGCTGGTATGGTTGGGTTTTTTAACAGGTTAATCGCCTGCAGAATAAATCCCCTGCGTTCCATCTGTTCACCGAACTTACCAAGATCGTGGTTGGCTACTCCCAATAAATCACGCTCGCCATGACCGGTTAGAAAAGCAACGTAGCTGTTGTCAGTACCGGCTAGTTTAACGAGTAATTGTGTGAGACTTTGTTCGCTCGGGTTTTGTATGCTTTCCTGCCGGTTGCCGTATTGCACCAGGATCTGACCATCCACGGTAATGCCATGTTCGCGAACCAGTTGCGGTACCAGGTCAGGATTAATGAACTTGAGTTTAATGTCGGGTTTGTGTTGTTGATAGCGCTCAACGAGATCTTCAATAAGATCATGAATTGCCTTGCTGTCTTCACGCACAAACGCCGTAACCGTAATGGGTTTGTCCAGTACCTGCAGCGCATTCACCGATGCCTCGGTTAATGAGTTACGTTTCCCCCAGGTTAAATCGAATTCTGCACTATGGCGCTCACTGAACCAGCTCAATAACCCGATGACGGTAAGGAACAATACGATAAATACCAGGTTTTGCAGACGGGATAACATACTTCGAGTTAGTCCTAGTCCTGTAACCGTTGAGCGTCCAGACGACGGATCGTCAAGATCAGGAAGGTCAGTGCGAACAGTATGAAATAAGTCACATCTGCCGAGTTAATGCTGCCTTTAAGCAGGGGCACGAAATGATGTAGTAAAGAAATATATTCAACGGTTTCCTTGACTAGTTCACCACCGCTGTTAATCCAGAACATTAACCACAGGGCAAATAACAGAAAGAAGGAAGCGACTGCCGCCACGGCAGGTGACTGCGTGAGGCTGGAGATAAACAGACTGGCAGCAGCGAATGCCGATAGCATTAAAAACAGACCCAGCGAACCGGGGATTAATTTACCGGTATCGAGCGTTGTGCCAAACATCAAAGACAATGGCATCAGGCTAACCATGCCCACCATGATAGCGAGGAACAATAAGATACCCGTGTATTTTCCCAGTACGATCTCGGTCATGGAGACCGGCGATGACATGAGCAGACTGAGTGTCTTATCACGTCGTTCCGCACTCAGGCTACGCATGCTGATGACCGGTATCACCATTAACAACATGAAAGCCACATCCGCAAATAGTGGGGCAACGATCCAGTCACTAACACCAGGTGGATTTGCCATGCCGACCAGGTGGGGCTGGTTGAGCATAAAATCTTCAACAGTATTAAGAAATTGCAGGGCCGTTAAAAATTGTATTAGTGCCAAAATGACCCAGGCGAGTGGCGACAGCATCATGCGTCGAAATTCATGCAGGGCGATGCTGGAAATCATGCGGCATCCTCTACATGCTCAGACTCGGCTTCATGTTGCTCACCCTGGGTTAGTGAAACAAAGATTTGTTCCAGCCCCATGGTAGAAGGTGTGAGTTCCAGTAAGTCCCAGTTATTTTCTACGGCCAGTCTGGCAATATCGCTGGCGGGGTTGGTCTCGATGTGGTGGTGGACCACATAGTGTTCTGGTTGCTGGTCGACGTTAGCGATTGATGGTATTTCCAGTAGCTGTTTGATATCAATTTCCTGATCAAAGCGAACCGTCAACTGGCCGGTGTCATTGGCAGCTGCATCCGTATCGCGATAAACAATCCGTCCTTCGTGCAGTATGTTGATGCGATTACAGACTGTCTGTACTTCCGGCAGGATGTGGGTAGACAAGATAACGCCATGCCTGGAACCCAGTTCACGGATTAAGTCACGGATCTCGCGTATCTGGATTGGATCAAGTCCAACGGTGGGTTCATCAAGAATGATGACATCAGGCTCATGAATAATCGCCTGGGCGATACCACTACTGTTTACATAAATGTCATACCCGCTAACAACACGCGGGTATGACGAGAAAACATAGTTATTACGTGGGCAGGCAAGTAGGGCTAGGTGAGAAACAACACCCATAACAGGGTCAGCAAGGTGATTAATGAAACAATAGCAATCGCTCCCGCGGTACAGAAAATACAGAACTTACCGAAAACGCCTTTATTCTCAGAATCATCAGTCATGGCAATTTCTCCTTTAAATATGGTTAAGCTAATTAATGAGCTTAGACAAGGTATTAACTAATTCCATTCTCAGGAACTGGCTAGCTCAACGTATATTATTGTTATTAATACAGTGGGCTCTTGGTGGCCCGTTGTTAGCTGTATTTAGAACCGTCCTCGTATGACATTGTAGTACCCTCGCTGGCGGCTGCAAGCCGGTTATGGTTCAGAAATGACAGGTAGTTTGTGGTGGGGCTGTCTTTGGTGAGAATGTATTGCCCCTGGGTGCTTGTTGGTTACCCGTATCAGTCGCCGGTTAACTGCGTATGCCAACCCCGCGGTTCAGAAGGCGCAGGCAAAACAGATATAGTGCAATGATAAAGCTGATGATAATGCTATAGGAGATTGTCAGGTCAATGTCGCTCGTACCGATGAAGCCGAAACGAAAGGCGTTGATCATATAAAGAATTGGATTGGCCAGCGACACGTTTTGCCAGAAATCGGGTAGCAAAGTGATGGAGTAAAAAATGCCGCCCAGGTAAGTCAGGGGTGTCAGGATGAAGGTCGGGATGATTGAAATATCATCAAAGGTCTTGGCATAAATGGCGTTAATGATGCCAGCCAGAGCGAACAGTGTTGATGTTAAGACAACGATACTGAGTAATATGGCCAGGTTATATATATTCAATTGGGTGAATATCATGGATACGGCGGTGACGGCGATGCCAACGATCAGGCCGCGAGAAATACCGCCGCTCGCATAACCCAGTACAATGATGTAGTTCGGTGTGGGTGAAACCATCATCTCTTCAATATTCCGCTGGAATTTAGCCATAAAAAAAGACGACACCGTGTTGGCGTAACTTTGTGTAATGACCGCCATCAGTATCAGGCCCGGCACAATAAAGTCGATATAGTCGTAGCCATCCATTTTGCCAATGCGGTTACCAATCAGGTTTCCAAAAATAATGAAGTACAGACCGGTCGTGATCATGGGTGGTAAGACCGTCTGCTTCCAGATCCGGATAAAACGTAAAAACTCCTTGATAACGATAGTTTTAAACGCGATCCACTGGTGTACAGGTGTCATGATGCTTTCCTGTCGTCAACCAGATCAAGAAACAGCTGTTCGAGTCGATTGGACTTGTTGCGCATGCTCTTGATCTCGATGTTGTGACTTTTTAATTCTTCGAACAACATCGTAATACCGGTGTTCTGGTCTGTATCAACCTCAAGTGTGCACTCATCCAGCAGGCGAAGGGCATGACATTCCAGGTTGGGGGCATCGGTCAGTGGTTGTTTCAAATCCAGCACAAAGGTTTCATTACCCAGACGATCAAGTAACTGCCTGGTGCTGGTATGTTCAACGACTTTGCCTTTATTAATGATGGCAATATTGCGACACAGGTTCTCTGCCTCTTCCAGGTAATGAGTCGTTAGAATAATCGTTGTGCCCTGTTTGTTTAACTCAACAAGAAATTTCCACATGGCGCGACGATTTTCGATATCAACTCCCGCCGTGGGCTCATCCAGGATTAGTAATTTTGGATCATGCATTAGTGCGCGGGCAATCATCATGCGGCGTTTCATGCCGCCGGACAGGTTGCGGGCAATATCACGACGTTTATCCCAGAGATCCAGTTGCTTCAACCAGTGCTCTGCGCGCTGAAAGGCATCGTCGCGGGCGATACCATAGTACCCTGCCTGGTTAACCAGGATTTCTTCAATGGGCTCCCAGACATTAAAATTATATTCCTGCGGTAACACACCAATGTAAGACTTGGCCTTACTAAAATGCGTGTCAATGTCGTACCCATAAATACTGACCTTGCCGGCAGTTTTGCTGATCAGAGAAGTGATAATGCCGATCGCCGTTGATTTGCCGGCGCCATTGGGACCTAACAGTGCGAAGAAGTCTCCCTGATCGACATGGATATCGATACCATCAAGTGCGACAAAACCATTCTTATAGGTTTTGTGCAGGTCTGTAATTTCCAGGGCGCAGGTCGTCATAGGGGGGGATTATAAAGTAATAACGCCCTGCGACTATATGGATAGTATTACTACTGTCCCGCTTAAGTGTCATTCCTGTGAAAACGGGAGAAGTGATGAAGAGAGATCGTCATACCCGCGTGCTCTTAGCGGGTATCCACTGACCTTAAACTACAACACTCTGGATCCCCGATAAAATCATTCGGGGATGACGATTCTACTAGCGGTCATTGCGAGGAGCAGATCGACGCGGCAATCCATAACTCATTGATAGGTATAAACGCTGGATTGCTTCACTCTGTTCGCAATGACGATCATTTTGAGTTAATCCAAGGTACCTATATTAACCGCAACCCAGCGGGGTGCTTAATTCAAACTACCGGCTATGCCGGTAGCAGGTGACTTCCCGCTAAGAGCACGCGGGTATGACATTAAAGCGCAATATCAATGGGGTAGCGTAATATTTATGCGGGTACCGCCGTGTTGGCTTTGATCAACCTCGATGCTGCCCTGGTAAGCATTAATAATATCGTGACAGACAGCCAGGCCAATTCCCTGTCCACCTGTTGCCGTGTCTGCTCTTATGCCACGTTGCATTACCTGACTGACCTGTGTGGCATCGATTCCTGGTCCGTTATCTTCAATACGGATCAATGTATCGTCTGTCTGTACGATTGCAGATATATGTACAAGACTATTGGTCCACTTATAGGCGTTATCTATCAGGTTACCCAATAGCTCCATCAAATCATTCTCTTCGATGGTTAGTGATAGCTGAGGATCGATATCAATTTCACAATCAATATTTTTGTCGATATAGACCTTGTCTAGTGAATCGGTAATGCGATGTACGATGGGTTGTAGTTTAATCCTTGCAGCTAGACCGGTTTGCCCCGCAGTTGCTGCACGTTGTAATTGATAATCAACGATCTGGTTCATGCGTTGAGTTTGTTCATGGATAACCTGTTGGTTTTTATCGTCGTTACCGCTCAGACTGAGGCCACGCAAAACAGCTAATGGTGTTTTTAAACTATGTGCAAGATCAGACAGTGCGTTGCGATATCGGGTGAGTTGTTGTTCACGTAGCCTGAGCAGATGATTCAGGTTATTAGTAAGGCCATGCAGTTCAACGGGATAGTTTTCTGATAACTGGTCATGACGGCCATTCTTGACATCAAGCAGGTCACTTGACACCTGGCGTAAAGGTAAAAGACTCCAGCGCAGCAGTAAGACTTGAATGGTTAGCAGGATAATGGAGGCCGCCGCCAGCCAGCCCCAAAGGCTTTGCCTGAATTGACTGACCTGGGCCTGAAAACTATCCGGCGATGTCAGGATATGAAAGGTGTAGTCAAGGGTTGTTGTATCGCTGATTTCCCATGCGATACCTGCACTGTAAATGAAGTGTGCCTGTGATGGTCTGGCAATTATAAATATTCGTTCCCCTGTAGAAACAGGCGTCAAATCGGGTAACGGCATACCGAGTAATGAGCGTGATTGCCAGACGGTTTTATTGTCTTCATCAGTGATCAGGGCATAAAGCCCCGAGTTAGGCCTGTTAAAACGTTCATCGGTTAAAAAGTTTGGGATTGAAAGTTCTTGTGCACTGTTGACATCAGCCACAGCCAGTAAGCCATACAGGGTGGTTTCCAGTCTGAGTTGCACCGCCTGCGCGGCACTGTCATTGAATGCTCGGTCAAGCACCCAGCCAACAATACCAAGAAAGCAAAACAGCGCAATGGTCGTGGTGAGCAGGGTGCGTTGGTTGATGGAATAGGTACGGGGCACGATGGGTTAGTTCGTTAGTCCGCAAACCTTGCCAGTGTGCAAGATGGCCGCTCTCGACTCCTGTCTCCGCGGTATTTGTGCGTCCGTGCACATCATCGCGTAGAGATTTGGTTTCACAGTGAGTTTTCTGATTGAGTGGAATACAAATGATATTTCCAATTGAAGAAAATTCTTTGTGGAACTAAAGATCAAGTGAGGGCTTGTCATTCTGGTGAGGTTTGCGGGCTTAAAGTTGATCTGAAGCGATAACCACGACCCCGAAGGGTTTCTATCGGCTGTAATACATGCTCCGGATCCAGTTTTTGGCGGAGTCTTTTAATGAAGACTTCAATGACATTGCTATCGCGATCATAATCCTGCGCGTAGATATGGTCAGTTAGCACGGTTTTGGAAATCACCTCGCCCTGGTGCAACATTAGGTACTCCAGCACCTTGTATTCATAGGAAGTCAGCGTCACCGTTTGCTGATTTACTGTCACCTCCTGGCTGCTGGTGTCCAGGGTAACCAGACCACAGTGAATAGCGGGTGTGGACTGGCCCGCAGCACGGCGGAGTATTGCCCGTAATCTCGCCAGTAACTCTTCCATCTCGAATGGCTTGGTCAGGTAATCATCGGCGCCAGCTTCCAGCCCTTCTACCTTCTCCTGCCAGCGACCGCGTGCCGTCAGGATCAATATGGGGAATGTCTTTTCGTCGGCACGTAATTGTTGAATGACTTCCAGGCCTGAGAGTTTTGGTAGCCCGATATCAACGATTCCAGCATCAACAGGGTATTCCTTACCCAGATACAGGCCTTCTTCACCGTCACTGGCTGAATCAACGGCATAACCTTCCGTCTGTAACCGTGTTTCCAGTTGTTGCCTTAATGTGGCTTCATCTTCGATGAGAAGAATACGCATGCATATAACCCCTCGAGTTATCGTTGCCGTGGATCAACATGAATAATGCGTACCCGGCCTTCAGGACTAAGAATCTTGATTCTGTATTTGGTTTGCCCGTCAACACGCCGTTTTTCTGCTGATAACACTTTCCCACCCGTGCGTTGCTCGGTAGAACGGACAGCCTGACCTAAACCATTTTTTCCAGACGTGTGCTGTGCCAACGATGCCCCACTCATCAATAACAGGGACAGGGTAGTGAATAAAAGCAGGCTGTGTTTTATAAAGTTCAATAGTCTAGTCTATCGCGCTAGCATTAATATATGGGAGCCACCATATAATACATGACTATTCATGCGGTTTGATGCTGACATCGAGTTTCAGCCGTTTACCCGGATGATAGGGGAGTGTCGTGTTGAACTTTTCGCCGCGATATTTGTAAGTTACCCGGTAACCGTCCGGTTCCTCCTCTTCACGGTAATCATTAACAACCTCGCAATGCGTCTCAGTTTCAGGCGCGTAGTAACCACGGTGTTTGTTTTTCATACCAACATCCCGGCCGATTGAACCACCTAACACGGTGCCGGCAATCGTCATGAAGGTTTTGCCATTACCATTACCGAACTGGTTACCAAGAATGCCACCAAGGACGCCACCAGCAATCATGGGTGTGGCTGATTCATAGTCACTTCGATAGCTTCTGGTAACTTCTTTTTCATAACATTCTTCGCGCGGCTCTGCGATCTGGACCGTGCGGTAAATGGGCACAACACGGGTGACTTTCGCCGTGTCGGTGAAGTGTTCTCGTTCCTGGTGTTTGTATTTGTGCCCGGCAAAGGCTGTTGTGCACCCGAAAGTCATAATGGCTATCGCCAGCAATATGACGAGTTGTTTATTCTTGTTCATGGCTGTCGTCCTCATTCATTAGTCATTGGATTTCCTTTATGGTGAAAGCATAACGAATTGATACTGAATGCAAGCTGAACAGGGCGGGATTAACTTTGTGACTGTAAAAACATGGGCTCCTTCCTTTGGTCCGTAAACGGTGCGTCCATGCACCACTGCTCCCCATGCAATCATTCAGGAATGACAACCCTTTTCCGTCATACCCGCAAGCTCTTAGCGGGTATCCATCAACTTGTTGCCCATAAAACAATGGATTCCCGCTAACAACATGCGGGAATGACGATCTTTCTTCACCACTACTACCGATACGATCATTCGGGAGTGGCACTTATTCGGGATAGTGCTGGTATCAATTAAAATTAATACCTACCGGTAAAGTTACATGTGTTCAGCATGTGTTCAGTTTGTCCTGCCGGCATGGTCAGGTGACCGCCATGATGGTAAGCATTACGTTAAAAAACATGCCAGTGTTCATCATGATGTGCATGATAAACGACACTGGAAGAAGCGTTGGAAAAAACATCATGCACACAACCATCATTACGGGCATAGGTATGGTGTTCGACACGTTAAAAAACACCACTATCGTCCCCGTCATTTTGGCTACTTCCCAAAATATCGTTACCTCCCTGATTATGGGGATAGCCACTGGAGCATTATGTTTCATTATGTAGATTAGCGTATTGCCCGGCGGCTGATGCTGCCGGGTTTTTCTGATTGAGATAAAAACGTATCACTGGCTGGAAAATGTTATAAATAAAAAAAGGTGAGGCACCCAGATTGCCTCACTACACTGAGCCACTATTGACGGAATCTGTATCCAATCCGTGTTGCGTTTTATTTCATCTTTGCTTGTACCAGCCATTTTATTAGGGCTGGTTTACTTTCTATATCCGAAGCTGGCATTGCTATCTAACGATCAAGTTACAGCGATTAAATTCCTGCCGATCGCATTGACCGGGGTATTGCTATTACTGTGCCTGCATTTTAATCGCAGCCGCCTATTTTTTGCTTCAGTGAATATGCTCCTGCTGTACTCATTACTGAACTGGGGCTTGCCGAAGTTGGCGACCACTCAGATGGATTTGATGTATGCGTTGCTCTGTCTATTGATGCTCATCACGCTCCTTATAATGAATGGCCGCCTGTTTGCGCAACCAACTGCCCAACGTGGTGCATTGTTTGGTAGCTTGCTTGCCCTGCTTGGTGTGCTGCATTTCAAAGATGCGTTATTGGTAGGCAGTCTGTTGACCAATGCTGCGCTGCTGATGTTTGTGATTGCGCTGATACAGGAGTCATGGAACATGGCCTATATCGATCATTTGACTGGGCTGCCTGGCCGGCGTGCGCTTAATGATCGTTTACTGAAGCTGTCGGGCACCTATTCCATCGCGATGATGGATATTGATCATTTCAAGAAGTTTAATGATCGCTACGGGGGAGAGGAATTTACCATTGTGTTTCCAGGCAGGGCGATTAATGAGGTCATGGACAGCCTTGAAGGCATACGCGAGCGGGTGGCAGCCTCGCCTTTTCACCCAACGCGCAAGGAGCGTCGTAAGGGTGCAAAGAAAAAAGGATCCAGAGGCTCACGCGGCGTTAAGGTCACCATTAGTATCGGTGTGAGCGAGCGTAACGAGCGCTTTCCTTTGCCAGCCGACGTAATCAAGGGGGCAGACAAGGCGCTCTACCGGGCTAAAAAGAAGGGCAGAAATCAGGTTTGCAAGTAGCGAACAGAGATTTTTTAGCAAAATTCTTGTCTATTCAGGCAATTAACTAAAAATTTAATTGATTGCCCTTGACTTCAGAGCTTTCGACCCTACTATTAGCACTCACTTGAGGAGAGTGCTAACAATTAGCCGTCAGGCTGTTGATCACGATCAATATTATTAACCCCGAAACTGGAGAAAAGTAAGATGAATTTACGTCCGTTGCACGATCGCGTTGTTGTTAAGCGCATGGAAGAGGAACGCACATCCGCTGGCGGCATTGTCATTCCTGATTCTGCAACCGAAAAGCCAATGCGTGGCGAAGTTGTCGCTGTTGGCAATGGCAAAATCATGGACAGTGGTGATGTTCGCGCCCTTGATGTTAAGGCAGGCGACACTGTTCTGTTTGGTAAATATTCCGGAAATGATGTCAAAGTAGGTGACGAAGAGCTCGTCATTATGCGCGAAGATGACATCATGGCCATCATTGAATAAGCAGTTCACTAATTAGATATTCATAAAAACTGTAGCTGCTCAGATTGCCTCTGAAATTCGTTAGTTCAAGGCGAAAAATGTGAGTTTACAAGTGTAAATGACCATTTTTTAACACAGAAATAACGGATTTCAGGGGTGAGCTGGGTAGCTACCTGAAAAATTTAGAGGAAAACATATTATGTCAGGTAAAGAAGTACGTTTTGGTGATGAAGCCCGTGGTCGTATGGTCGCCGGTGTCAACACGCTAGCAAACGCAGTTAAAGTAACCCTGGGCCCAAAAGGCCGTAATGTTGTGCTGGATAAGAGCTTTGGCGCACCTACTGTCACAAAAGACGGTGTTTCAGTAGCCAAGGAAATTGATCTGGAAGATAAGTTGGAGAACATGGGCGCCCAGATGGTAAAAGAAGTTGCTTCGCAGACTTCTGATTCTGCCGGTGACGGTACGACTACCGCTACTGTTCTGGCCCAGTCCATGCTGCTGGAAGGCATGAAGGCCGTTGCGGCTGGCATGAACCCAATGGATCTGAAGCGCGGTATCGATAAGGCGGTGCATACAGCAGTTGAGCAACTGCGTGAGATGTCTTCCCCTTGTGAAGATAGCAAGGCGATCGCCCAGGTCGGTACTATCTCTGCCAACTCAGACACCAATATCGGTGGCATCATTGCTGAAGCCATGGAAAAAGTCGGTAAAGAAGGTGTGATTACAGTTGAAGAAGGTTCAGCACTGGATAATGAACTGGATGTGGTTGAAGGTATGCAGTTTGATCGGGGTTACCTGTCACCGTATTTCGTGAATAACCAGCAAAGCCAATCGCCTGACCTGGAAGACCCTTTTATTCTGCTGTTTGATAAGAAGATCTCCAATATCCGTGACCTGCTTCCTATCCTGGAAGGTGTTGCCAAAGCCGGTAAGCCATTACTGATTATCGCTGAAGACGTGGACGGTGAAGCACTGGCGACACTGGTTGTTAACAATATCCGCGGTATCGTTAAGGTTGCTGCTGTTAAGGCGCCAGGTTTTGGTGATCGCCGTAAAGCCATGTTGCAGGACATCGCTATTTTGACTGGTGGGCAGGTGATCTCTGAGGAAGTTGGCATGAGCCTGGAAAAGGCAACCCTGGATGACCTGGGTACTGCCAAGAAAGTTCAGATCTCTAAGGAAAATACTACGGTAATTGATGGTGCAGGCAATCACGAAGAAATCAAAGGTCGTGTTGAGCAAATTCGTACACAGATCGAAGAATCTTCATCTGACTATGACCGTGAGAAGCTGCAGGAGCGTGTGGCCAAACTGGCCGGCGGTGTTGCCGTGATCAAGGTAGGTGCTGCAACAGAAGTTGAAATGAAAGAAAAGAAAGCACGTGTTGAAGATGCCCTGCATGCGACTCGTGCAGCGGTTGAAGAAGGTGTTGTGCCTGGTGGTGGTGTTGCCCTGATTCGTGCACAGGCTGCACTGGTCGACCTGAAAGGCGATAACTCTGATCAGGACGCTGGTATCGCTATTGCACGTCGTGCGATGGAAGAGCCACTTCGTCAGATTACTTCGAATGCAGGCGTTGATGCCTCTGTGGTCGTGAACGAAGTTCGCAATAACTCAGGCAATCATGGCTATGACGCAGGTACTGATGAGTATGTTGACATGGTGGAAGCGGGTATTCTGGACCCAACCAAGGTAACTCGTACAGCCATGCAAAATGCTGCCTCAGTTTCTGGTCTGATGATCACCACTGAGTGCATGATCGCTGAACTGCCACAAGATGACGCACCAATGGGTGGCGGTGATATGGGTGGTATGGGTGGTATGGGCGGAATGGGTGGCATGGGCGGAATGATGTAGTCCGCTCGAGGCTGGGTCGCTCTCGGTCGTCCTGACCTACGCGACACTAGACCATCCATGGTCGTCGAGCACATTGGGGCCCCACGGAGTGGGGATGCGACGGCCGGCGGGCGGACATGCTCCGAGCGAGCAATCCGTTTATAGAAACTGGAAGGCCTCTGAAAAGAGGCCTTTCTTTTTTTTCCCCTGGTAATTCGTTACTAGGTCTCAATCCTGATTCCTACTTCTTTTTCCACAATAACCAATGACAAAAAGCCAAGTGACACATACACTTAAGCATATATGTGTGTTGGCAGGGATTGTTATGGGGCAGGTCACGATTTATCTACAGGATGAGATCGAAGCAAAAATGTGTAGGGCCGCTGAGGACGAACACTTGTCAAAAAGCAAATGGATTACTAATTTGATTAAGGACAAGGTGGCAGGTGAGTGGTCAGCCTCTTTCGTGAAGCTTGCAGGTGCCTGGGAAGATTTTCCAACGGCAGAAGAAATTCGGGATTCGCAATATGTGGATATAGCCCGTGAAGACGAGGAAGGGAACACCGATAGGTGCATATGATGTCCTGATTGCTGGGACAGCGCTTGCTCAGCACGCAACACTGGTTTCACATAATAAGGCAGAATTTGAACGGGTTGAATAATTAACAATTGAAGACTGGTACGGAGAAGCGTAGCCAGGGTCACTACGAACTTTGAGATGATTATGCGCACAGTTGGAAAACGTAAAATTCGCCCGATATCAATGAAGGCGTCAGGTGTCCTGTTAAAACAGGGGGCCGAATTTAACGATCAAATTCATCGGCTCCCTACGGGTTCAGTGACACATTTCCCTAAAGGTGTCTATCGATATAAGTCTTTTGAAGAAGCCAATAGTCATTGGGATGCCTGCATGCTTGAGGGAATTGTCCAGAATGCGCGAAGGTGAATATAGTCGCCCGGCCACCCTGGAGGATTTGAAAAAAGTGATTCGTTCACTTAACGATAAAAGTGCTGATTACATTTTGATTGGGGGCTATGCGCTTTTTTCACATGGTTATCATAGGGCTACCGAGGATATAGACCTGTTAGTGCCAGATAACTCGTCATCATCAAAAGCAATAATTGATGCGCTAATGGTGCTAGAGGATAAAGAGTCAGCCAACCTCGAAGCAGAGTGGTTTGATGAAGGTGAAAATATCAGGCTAGCGGATGAGATAGTGGTAGATTTGATTTTTAAGACTTGCGGGGAAACGTATCAAAGTCTCAAGCAGTATGTTGAGACTATTGACCTGGACGGGATACCAGTAAAAACACTGAGTTTAGAAGGCTTGATTAAAATAAAGCAGTCGATACGTGATAAGGACACTATGGATCGTGTTGTATTAGAACGGGCAATTTCTACGATCCAGGATAATGAATAACCAGATTTTCTCCGTGCCACTGCGTCTCTGTGACAAGGCTTTGTATGTGTTTATGAACACGAGGTGGTAATGAAGTTAAAAGACCGGGTTTACGTCGAACAATCAACGATCCATGGTAAGGGTCTGTTCGCCCGCCGGACGATTAAGAAAGGTGAATATATTGGTACCTTCGAAGGGCCACCGGCAAAACGGGATGGTTCTCACACATTGTGGATATATGACGGTGATGAGTATGAGGGCCGTCGAGGTAAGAATGCTCTGCGATACCTGAATCACTCCAGTGAAGCTAATGCCGAATTCGAAGATTTTGATCTTTATGCTGTGAAGACAATTCGTATTAATTGTGAGATTACGATTGATTATGAGGGTTAATGCACGGCGGTATCTTATGTTCTGAGAGTTAATTTATGTTGCCTAATATACAAAACAATATACAATCAGATTTGAATTAGGGAGCAGGCTATGCTGCTATATATTAACTTCATTGTGTAGCGCATTGAAAAACAACAAAAAATTCGGAAGGATTATGATTGACCAGACTAAGTATGTGGTATTTATGGTGGCATTGGCAGGCAGCCCGATGCTTGTGAGTGCGCAGGAGCCCCAAGGCGATGGTATGCAGTGGGGGCCATTCAGGGCGTTGCCGCGTATTGATCTTGAGTACATGCATACAGATAACCTGTATAACGCAGATACCAGGGAAAAATCTTCAAATATCTTTGTAGTAAATCCCGGCCTACGTCTGGATGCGGGCACAGCCACCATGAGATATGTACTGGATGCTGATATCGAGGCAGGTGAAGTTTCTCAGGATTCGGATGATGACTATGTCGATCTTGCGCTGACTGGTCAGGCGGTTTATCAGCCAAATTCTCGCCTTAAACTGGATTTATTTGCTGGATTCAAGAAGGATCATGATCCCAGGGGCACAGGTCGGCAAGATGGTGGTACGTCTGCCGCAAAAGAGCCGGATGAATACGATCAAACTGATCTTGGTGCCGAGTTTATCTATGGTGTTGCGGACGCCAAGGGACAGATTATCCTGAACCTGGATTATATGGACAAGGAATATACCAATAATAGATTGCGTACTGTCAATGCCGCAACGTCGGGCACTCGCTTGTTTGATCGTGATGAATTTGGGCAGAGCGCTGCATTTAAATGGCGTGTTGGGCCAAAAACCACGGTATTGTTTGAAGCGCGTAACCGGGATTTTGACTACGACTTTACGTTGCCAGGAACGGCGAAGCTGGACAGTGATGAGCAACATTACTTTGTCGGTGTGGAATGGCAGGCAACATACAAGACGACGGGTGCCCTGCGTGTTGGGCACATGAGAAAGGATTTTGACTCATCAGTACGTAACGATGAGTCAGGTGGTTCATGGGAGGCAAGTATTACATGGAGGCCGCGCAGTTATTCGGCGGTGAATGTGACGACTGGTCGGACATATGGTGAAACCAATGGTACCGGTGATGCCTCTCTATCTGATTATTTTGGTGTGTCCTGGGATCATCAGTGGATGGAGCGGTTGTCAACTTCAGTGAGTTATGATTATTCTGATACTGAATATCCAGGTAGCCAGACAGCAACAACACGCGAGCGTGAAGATGACCTGGATACCTTTGCATTTGAGGCCAACTATGAAGCCAGGCGTTGGTTGACGCTAGGGGCAGGTTTTGAACATATAGATAACGATTCAAATAATAACGGCTTTGATTATGATCGGAATAACGTATTTGTGAACGCCAGAATGCAGTTCTAATCGTAATTATTTTTCTAGCTTAATCAATAACAAATCTTCCTGGATGTGGCCGACTGGTCGCATCCATTTTACAATCAGGCAATGAATACAAGACGTTTTTTTTATACCCTTTGCCTGTTCTGGCTCGTACTATATAACAGTGCCATGGGGGCAGATAAAACGAGTCTGCGAGATAATTATCGTCTGGGTACCGGGGATAATATTCGTATCCAGGTCTTTCAGGAGGAGGACCTGTCGCTGGAAACACGCATCAGTGACACCGGCAGCATCAGCTATCCGTTTCTTGGGATTATACGTGTCAGTGGCCTTACGATTGCGCAATTGGAGGATCGGATTACCGAAGGTCTTAAAGGTGATTACCTGATTAATCCACGAGTGAGTGTTTCTGTGGCGGATTACAGGGAATTTTTTGTCAATGGTGAAGTAAAGAAACCCGGCGCCTACCCTTATGTACCCGGTCTCACCGTTCGAAAGGCTATCTCCATTGCAGGGGGGTTTGAAGAACGGGCTGATAAAGATAATTTGCTGATTTTGCATGAAGACAATATCAAGGGTAAACCGATTAAAATTGGTATCGATGCCAGGGTACGACCGGGCGATATTCTGACTGTTGAGCAAAGTTTCTTTTAATTATGTCCATACATCCAACTCAAATTGAACAAATTAGACCGTCCCAGGATATTGAGGATGATGAAATAGACTTCCGTCATTATTGGCGAGCGATTTATAAGCACAAGTTTGGTATCGTTTCTTTTGTTGTTGCCATCAGCCTGCTTGCCTTACCGGTACTCTTCTCTCTGGTCCCAATTTATAAGGGTAGTACAACGCTGCTAATTGAATCACAGGCTGGCAACGTGGTTTCAATCGAAGAAGTCTATGGATTGGATGGCAGCAGCCGGGAATATTATTCAACACAATATGAAATTCTGCGTTCCCGGTCTTTGGCGACGCGTGTAGTAGATAAAATGAACCTTTGGGAAAACCCGGATTTCTTTTTGAAGAAAAAACCATTGCTGGGTTTTGCGTTGAAGGATCTATTGCCTGAAAGCTGGAGTGAGGAGGTTGTAGAGCCTTCTTTTGAGGCTCGGCGTGAAAGAGCAATTTCCTCCTTCATGCATGGTCTGGAAATTGTGCCGGTTAAGCAGAGTCAGTTAGTTAAGGTCAACTTTAATTCACACAACCCGCGATTAGCGGTAGAAATCTCACGCATAGTATCCGAAGAATATATCGATAGTGACCTGGAATCACGACTGCAGTTGACTCAAAAGGCATCGGAGTGGTTAACGAAACGTCTGGATTCATTGAAAAGGCAGTTACAGGAATCAGAGTCACAACTACAGCGGTTTAAGGAGCAGGAAAAACTGGTCGATGTCCAGGGTGTGAAGGGCCTTTCAAGTAAACGCCTGGAAGCACTTACCGATAATCTGGTTGAGGCGAGGCAGCGTTATGCTGAAGCTGAGGCTTTATATAAGCAGGTAAAGCGGGCGAAGCAACAGGGGATGAGTCGGCTGGATTCTCTACCAGCGATCTTGAATCATTCACAGGTTCAAACCTATAAACGTGATGTAGCCGAGGTACAGAGAAAGATATCTGAATTGGGTAAACGATATGGACCTAAACATCCGAAAATGATTCAGATGCAGGCCGAATTAAAGGATGCGAGATCCAGTCTTTACCGCCAAATTCAGAATGTCGTAAACAGCGTTGAAAGGGAATACGAAGTTGCCAGATCAAATAAAGACAATCTGCACCGGGAGTTTGAGGAAGCGAAAAAAGACAGCCGGGGCATTGATAAGAAGAATTATCAGCTGGATGTGCTGCAGCGTGAAGTTGATGCCAACCGTAGCTTATATGACCTGTTTTTAAAACGGCTCAAGGAAACCAGTGAGACGATTGGGATTGAATCAGCTAATGCCAGGATTCTTGATCCAGCAATTATCCCTACAACACCTTTCAAACCAAATAAAACACGCATGCTAACTATGGTGATAATGCTGTCGGCGTTGTTTGCAATTGCTATTGCGTTATTACTGGAAAAACTGGACAACACCATTAAGGGTAGCGCCGATGTGGAAGAAAAATTAGGGCTGCCGGTGCTTGGTTTATTACCGAAACTTAAAACCAAGGGTAAGAAAGACCGATCTCCATTGCGCGCCTTTCATGAAGATGATCAGACGGTGTTTGCGGAAGCAGTCCGTACGATACGGACGGGTGTATTACTGTCCGATATCGATCATGAACATAAGATCATGGTGGTCACTTCTTCCGTTCCAGGCGAAGGCAAAAGCACGGTGGCTATGAATATTGCCCATGCGCTATCACATATGTCCAAGGTGTTACTAATTGACGCGGATATGCGGCGGCCGTCAATCGCTGAGGCTGGTGAACTCGGATTACACCCCAAGGGATTGTCACAATATGCTGCCGGTACCGCAAAAATATCAGAAGCGGTTTATGAAATTGGCGGAAGTAACTTACGCGTAATGCCTGCAGGTATTATTCCACCAAACCCGTTGGAATTGATTTCATCGAAGAAGTTTGAATTGGCCTTGGAAAGTTTGTCGAAAGCCTTTGACCATATCGTCATTGATTCGGCGCCGACGCTGGCGGTTAGCGACGCCCTGGTTTTATCGCGTTATGCGGATGCCATGGTTTATGTTGTGCGTGCCGATTCAACGCCGTCACCAGCAGTTCAGTCTGGGGTGAAGCGGTTACGCCAGGTTAATGCTCCATTGTCTGGAGCGGTCGTCAATATGCTTGCCACGAGTAAAGGCGGTAAGTATAGCTATGGGGCTTATGGTTATCAGGGCGACTACTATTCGGATTATACCTATAGTAAAAACTAAGTCCTTAGTCGTAAGTCTGAAGCTTTAAGTCGTTAATCAGTTTCGATAAACTGACTCACGACTCACGACTCACGACTCACGACT
>Ga0126335_1000279_pt1 | contig 23900 bp, 12 predicted proteins | sample OlaspJWI45metaG_FD_108409 | JGI IMG/M metagenome (GOLD analysis project Ga0126335, IMG submission 108409) | Marine gutless worms symbiont microbial communities from Oahu, Hawaii - Olavius sp. 1 OAHU.JWI-45 metaG | ecosystem: Host-associated > Annelida > Digestive system > Unclassified | place... | reverse complement strand
TTCCTACCAGGACTGCCAATAAAGCAAAAGCGTTGACGCAGAACAGTTGCACGATCTGACCAGGTAAACACAGTATCGGACGCTGAAGTTGCGTCTGAGTTTGTAATTGATGCGGTCTGGTCGTCATCAGACTGAGTATCAGATGCTTGGGTATCATCATCAAGTCGAGTTTCACCATCAGTACGACATTCACTAATACTTTCTCAATCGGAAGAATGGGAAAAATTGGTTTCATCTGAGTCTTCATCAGAGCTCAATACTGCATCAAGAACTGCACGAGATGTCCGAAATTTGCGTTTTTCAGCACATTTTTTTATTCTTATCTATCAAGTAGGAAACAAAAACTTACTGCAACTTCCTGTCTAAAAGTGAATATGACCTAGAAATCTTATTTACAATAAATAAGTCACGAATAGCGTCATTTCTCGGGATAAAAGGTACAGCAAAAATCATTTCTGAAATTGTGAGTATTCTTGGGGCAAACGCTGTGTGGTGATTTTCAGCTGCCGAGATATCTCGGGGCAAACAGGAAAAGGGTTAAGAAGCACAATAGCGCATTATAGCAATTAAAAATTAATTGATCGACTGCAGTATGATAAGACTGATGCTATTCACATGGCTGGCCATATGAATAGAAAAATTATGAAGCAGTGCAATGGCCAGCCACGTACGTTGCGGCCGTAACTATGGTCATTTCACCCAGCTGACTGGCCGTGTCATTCCAACTTGAAATACCTATTCATATGGCTGGCTTATCTGTCAGTGTTAAGATTCATGTACAATCAATAATTCTAGTGGCAGATCAGTGATCTCTCCCCTGGTCTGAAAAATGCTAGGAGTAGACCATCTATATACTGAGCACGGAGCTGATAAAGTTTCTGGAGTTCATGGACTTATCAGCTGTATGACTGATAAGCCTAGGAGCATGACTTAGTGCACTCAGTGTCTACTAAGTGTAACTGATCACTGGATCGACAAACAACTGGGTCCAGTGATCGGCAGTCGTCATCGCTAGCAGCCAGGCTAGTCAACACCATCTTTGGCTCTCACTCTGTGATAAACATAAAGAAAGACAGTCGTTAACGGAATAATCGCGAAATGGCATCTCAACGACAAGTCCAGGCTTTCATGCACGATAATGCAGAAAGTATGACTAATGGTCTGCATGATTCTAACAGCCATGTGGGAAGTGAACAAAGCAAGTAACATGACATGATGTGAAAAACTTGTCCTGACAAAAGCAGAGTTTAAAGAGAGTTTCAAGCAGCACAGACATATTGAATCATCATGCTATTAGGAAGGCAGCTTACTAGCACACAGAAATAACCCACTGTTCTGTTTGCATGCGCAGGTCGTTTGAATAGGTATATGAGTGACAAAAGGAAATGGCTGGCCGTGTGAATAGACACTCGGATATGATTAATCTCTTGAAACTTCAAGAAATACATTCTGGTATTACGTCGACAGCACTGTTGTCAAAACTTACCAGCAGTAATACGCACAGCATACTCCGCATGCTCCAGTAATGCCACCGCACTAACTTTGACTTCGGAAACAAACTTACAGTCACTTTTAGTACATTCAACTGCACTCGTGTCTTGACTGTTTGACGTTAAAACCACTTTCGCAGCCATTAAGGCGCCTTGCGTTTCTTCCCAGCGTAGCTGATCAGCTGATCGCAACATGCCCAAAATGTATTCTTCAACATGACTTCTGGCGGTGTCGTCTGCAGCAGCATATTCATTTCGTAACAGCTCAACGCCATGCTCTCTCTCTAGTTTTTTACCACTTCTTAAACACTTTTTCCACTCAACCACGTTGTCCATGACGTCAAACAACAAATACTAATACTTTTAAAATAGTTTAAACAAAATATCACTCTTGTAAACTAATGTTTGTAAACAAACCGTTGCCAGATGGTCCAGATGGTCAGACTAAAACACGTTAAATATTATAGAAAAGATGCTAAAATGCTAAATCATGCCCCAACCACGATACAAGTTACAACCTGTCAATTACGTCGTAATGAAATCAATTTTCTGTCTGGCGCTGCCAGGATTCGAACTCACGTCCTCTTGCTTATTGATGGATGTCGCTAACCATCCCAATTCTAGTTAGCACATTATCGCATGGTCGATCGTTGTCTCTGCGTGGTGACTGCCAAATCTAGGCCTACATCTCACCCAGTCACACGGTCGTCCAGCCCGGTGGATGTCGGAATTCAATCAATCAATCAATCAATCAATCAATCAATCAATAAAGTGAGTTTATACTAGAGGTGCGGGGGTCTACCCGTACCCGCGGGTATACATAAGTTAACACAACAGCAAACTTTACTCACGGCAATTAAGGACGGCTTTACACACCATTTGCTGAGAGTCGACACAGCTGTCTGGACTTTTCTGTTGAGTCTTCTGCTGAGTGAAAACGATATTCTTTAATCTTCTGCTGCCACCAGCACTTTCGTAGTTAGTCTAGACCTGCATGCTATCTCATATGTTATCCAGTAGCTTATCTATATCTGCACTTAGACTTCTGGCCTATCTTTCCCTAATTTTTACAGGGGGTAAAATTGGCGTGGTAACTGACAATGCAGGGCATGATTACAAATTTCAGCTGCCCGTAGTCCGTCCTTCTCATTATATCGTGCAAAACTTCCCCCCGTCATAGCACGAACCTCGTATTCGAGGGGGAGAAGAAAAGTTTGCCCGTGATAAGACGTCACTCTGTTGTCCGCTGCCAAGGATACTGGAGGTTAGGCCTGTAGGTTCTGTACGATAACGCAACACACAGGATACGTCGCCCAGCCTTCCCTTAATTTTTACAGGGTGTCAAAACCGTCTTGCTATTTGATCCGTCATTTTCAATTTCATGTCCGGCGTTGTCAGCGACCACGCCAATTTTAACCCTTGAGATGGGCAATAAGTCTAAGTGCATATTTCAAGCTAGGCTTCAGACTCAACCTCTGAAATACTCTTAATGGGCGGGTAGGCCTAATAAGTCCACCATTTTCCTGTCATACTGCTTGCAAGTGACAGAGGCACAAAGGTGTGAACAACTGGCTAAAGTTTGTTGCTCAACAGAGTCGGAGCGGGAGTCGAACCTGTGACCCATCTCATTAGCTACACTACCAGCAATGCCACCGACTAAGCCCTCGTCTGTGCGCTCACATGCTCTAGTGATATGTACTCAGACTCACGATGTCACTGGTTGCGATCGATAATCCCGACGTCTGTAATGCAGATTGTCTGTCACGCGGTGGACTGTGCAAAAACGGCTAAACGGATCGACGTCCTGCTTGGGATGGAAGCTCCTGGTGACCCAAGAAACATTGCATTAGGTGGGGGGGGGTTCCATCCTCACGGTGAGGGGGAGTTCGATGCGGTCTTTGCCAAATTACTTTAGCCACTTGTTATTCAGAGCTTGAGAGGTCGCTGCCGATTACGGTCGATCAGCACGTAGTCGGTAGGAACGTAGCAGCATACAATCATGGCCATCAGCGAGCATAGCTCTTAACACATCGCATTCTGAGCAGGTCAGAGCTAAAGTGCCGCAGGACGCACTTTGCATTCTCATTTATTGCTCGACCAGCCGTGGCCGGCGGGCCGCCAGTGTCACGGTCCGTACGTGTCCGGTCTGTTTGATGCTGACCACAGGCCCCCCACGCCGCACACGCTGTCATCATCGTTAATAGTCGTATTGTGGTCTTCCGGAGGCGGCGTGCACCGGCGGGCGCCCATAGACAAGGTTCATCGCCGTATTGAATTCAATATGAGAAACTTAGAACACTGCGCGTGAAAATATCAGCGACAGCCTCATGTCCGGCATCCGGCCCGCTACGGTAAGTCTAAGCTTGGTTATAGATTAAATTTTATTAATTTGTTAATTATTATTAATAAGTCACATGCGGCAGTGGCCAGTAACTTAGTCACGTAAGGCTCGCAAAATAGATAATAAAAACAGTTGGTTTAATTTACAGAATGCGCATAATGACGTCAAACGAATTGAATAAACTTAAATATCGTAAAATCTTGTCAAAAAATTACGTTAGTTTTTCATAAATATATGTTTAAAACATGTTGATATACAATTGTAGCCTACATAAACAAATGACAGACAAACTCTGAAACTGACAGCTCTCATTGTCTAAGGATGTAGCTGGTAGGCCGATAGCAATATCGAAAATTACAAATAATCGCAGGCCTAGTAGGCCTAGTGTTTTAAGAAAATGAAATAATGATTAATTGGAAAATGACACAAAAACATTGTAATCACAATAACTGAGCAATGAACATGAACAAATCATCCCAATTTGAGCAGTTTGTTAAAAAAAACTGAAACGGACACAAGTTAAAATCTGACAACTAAATTTAATGCGCGATAGAGTGGGCTATAGCAGAAATGTCGGATTTAGTGCCAAGGTGGTGTGGTGTCAGTGACATTTAGGCCTAGACCTATTGTAAGACTTTCGTGGATAACATATGAAAAATTTAAAGCGTTTTACAATTTATAAAATGCCAGTTCTGTGTCTGTATATTTGTAGGTGTGAGAGATGCAGATGCGGCGAGGAACAAAGCGCCAGATGACGTCATCGTTACCGAGTAACCAATGCATGTCATGATTTTCTCGAACCAATGGCTGCTGCTGCTCTTCATTGTCACCTTGCTGTCCACTCTCACACGCACTGCTCTCAGTTTCAGACTAAAATGTAAGTCGCCATTTTTATAGGTAGGACTAATTGTCTGATAGAAATACTAATACTTAGCTTTCCGCTGCTGTCAGGTTAGACGAACTGCACAGCTGCGCTGCTAGGGCTACATGGCAGTACGAAAGTTAGAGCCAACGAAGGCGAATCTTTGCGATTGTCCTCATCAGCTCATGTTCTGAGAGATTTGAGAAAACAGTTCCAGATGGTCATCGTGATATATAGGTCAAGGTCGATTACGAAAGTCACGGGGCCAAAGTCAAGGTCACGGTAGCAATAAAGCCAAAACGCCTGTGGTCTGTATTTGATTTAAAGACAATGTTGTGTGGTCTGTGAGTATCTATAGACGAGCTGCGGAACCGTCACATCCCGGGTGGCGTGTATGTCGCTGGTGTCGATAACTGGCAAGACTGTGTCGACTCGTGTCGTCTACCGTGCACCGCTGTAGACTTCGATCAGAACGACTTGTCGTGCTGGCACCATCATGGCAGCGCTGCATGTACCGTGCGTAAGGTATTTCAGCCGGGAGTCAACCACTACCGCACGGCAGCTTGTCTGACGACGCAGCCTCACCGTACACCCGTCATCTCTGCCGGTTAGTTAGTTACGACACCCGTGGATTCCTATATAATGGCACCTGGAGATCTGGCCAATCTGCCACACCGCATTGTCTGTGTCCCTATATTGTGATATAAACGAACATTCACCCGGGATATTTCCAATTCCCCGTAGAAGAAAAGGGCTTCATGGACATCCTCCCATGCACATGGCCATCAGCTCTGTGCTAGTGTGTAGATTATAAAGAACAGATCTGTGTCCGACTCCGAGCAACCACTTTTTGCTATCGTGACCTTGAACTCCAACATGACCTATATAGGCCTATTCTGAAGATGTATCTCCGCGCCCAAAAATGAAGTGCTAAATCAAGGCATTGAAACGTTAGAGCCCGAATTGAAAACATAGTAAAATGTAAACAGCTCTCAAAAAGTCGGACATCTACCGCTCACGTCTGATGTGTGTCAAATGTTAATCAGTCACTTCTAGCATTATCATAACACGTACGCTTATCGAGTTACGCCAATTTTTGAACAGTTGTTTTTAAGTTTTGCAGGAAATGTCAAACACAGACAGAAACCATCAAAAACCATCACTAACACTACCAACAGACGTTTCAATTTCTGCACTGTTTTCATCTGCATATCTGTTCTTGTAGTGGTCAGAATAAGTTGACGAAGGCCGCATCGCCGTGGGGGATGGCGACCCCATTTAATACAATGTTTCTCGAGTCTCCAACAGTATCCACCCCAAACAGGACCTCGATCCGTTCAGCCGTTTTTGCATAGTCCGCTTGAGTGACAGACAGACAGACAGACAGACAGACAGATGGACTATCTGACAGACTGACCACGCGAAAAGATCATCGATAGCAAGAGTCCATAGGTACGAAGGTCAGCAATTACAGATGAGATAAGGTTATCGACTCACGCGGTGGTTGTTCAATGTCAGACTCGTCGAGTAGCAGCGATGATAGTGACGAGCGACGTCCATCACAACGTTCCCACGGCCACGTCCACGTCGGTGGTCTGAGTCGACCACGTCAACAGCGTCACCAGTCGTCACAGCAGCTAGTAGCTTTACGTGCACACCGCCATGGCGCAACACAACTACCGCTCACGTGTGGTCGTCCAGTCCTGCCACCTAGTGGCGCGAGGATTGTCGGAGGAGATGAGTCCCGGCAGCGTAGTTGGCCGTGGCAGATTGCTCTGCGTAACAGGAACGCACGCAGTTCACGATGTGCTGGATCACTGATCGCTGCCCAGTGGGTCCTCACTACAGCCCACTGCGTCGACCAGTTAGTGGGATATTGGCATCATTTCAATGCTTTCTCTTGTCTGTCTGCCTTCATAGTCGTAAAAACGTCCGAGGCGTAGGCTGAGGTCTTTTCTAAATGTTTAGTACTGTTCAGACACAGTCAGTCTCAGCGTCGTCATGTGTACAGTTCTGCTTATGCACAAAAGTATTATCATGCGATAAAATTGCAAAGAGGCCTTGTTCATTTCTTCGGGTTTCAATTTCTGTTCTTTGTTCAGACATCGAAAATAGCTTGCAGTAATATGACTGTCGACGTCACTGAAGTGTGTATAAAGGCCCTTGAAGAGGTCGGTGAATGAGGACCAGCTTCGGCTGGGAAGGCAAATGCAGGCATGGTTCATTATAGTCGTGGATAAATACGCGTGGGTGTGCAGGCTAACTGTGTGATCCCTTGACAACGCGTGCCATACCTTTACTAGTGTTAAAGGCCTACCACTCCGTATGGGAACTTAGAGAACCAACAGCTACTGTGAATTAACGAGGTAAAGTTAGTTGTTATAGTCGAAGTGAACTGTTCAATGCAGAGACCTGAACGCACGAAACTGGCTGGTGTTGACTGGGGCACATGACCTTCTTGCACTCGAGCCCTACCGCGTCGCTCACACCGTTGCCAAAGTGTTTCTACACCCGGACTTTAACCTGGACACGTTCGACAGCGACGTGGCGCTTCTGAGGCTCAACACCGCTGTGACGTGGTCGTCCACAGTTAGTCCTGTCTGTCTGCCGCCGCCAAATTATGAGTTCCACTCGGACACCCAGTGTGTCATCACCGGCTGGGGCGTTGCTGGTCAGTAGGCTTTCCAATGATTTTTAGGCCGCATCGAATGTATGAGCTTAAGAGTCGTTTTCATCTACGCTACGCTGCGCGTTGCGTTGTGAGCAATAGCACGCGCTAGCATGTAAGTAAGCAAGTAAGTAAGTCAGCATCAAGTAAATAAGAAAGCAAGTAATCTTTATTGCACAACGACAGTCGCAATTGCGCTACAATTCAACAAACATTCAATCAAGACAACAAACTGTAAACAAACAACAAACACCGTATAGTCTAACCGTTAAGTGGACGGGAGATAGTGCAGCGCAACGGAGGTTACGAAATGCGATGTGTTGAAATTGTATGTTGGTGGCAGCTAGGGGCAGGCGACCTCTGAAGCAAGCCAGCATCCCACTCGTTCCGATGCAGATCTGCCGACGACGTGACTGGCTTGGAGCAGAATTCACACTAACTGATCGCATGATGTGCGCCGGGTATGAACACGGAGGTGTCGACACTTGCCAGGTACGACTTAATCCTTTTGGCAAACTGTACAAACTTACGTGGCCGAAAATTATTGCCTAGTGTCAAGGACAAGGCCACAGCAGCAAAAAGTTGCTGCCGACATGCAGGCAAAAACTCAAAAACTACTTCTCCAAAATCGATGTAGCCTTATACGAATGTGTCTTAAGATGAATGCTATAAGTTGATAGATTTCGGTGATATCTGACCTTGACGTTTGACCTTGAAAGTTATTTACGCTTTTTTCAATTCAAGCGTTAACTTAGCAGCTGAATTTTGGTACAGCGGTACATTTTCAGAATATCTACATTCGAGTTTCAAAGTCATTGGGTCAGGATCGTGGTCACAGCAGCAAAAAACGGCTGCGCCAGTTTATGCTCCTTTCGAAAACAGGATTATTACTAAATGTTCCTGTCCTAAGTGTTTAAACTGCGATTTCTCAAGTCTTCAAGCAGTGAAAACTTGGAATGCCCTCTCGAATCCTATTCTTCATTTTCTTAAACAAATTCATTAGCTCACGAACAAGCTTTAGAAAATGCCGTAATGGTAATTTACATTGCAGGGAGACTCTGGAGGTCCACTCGTTTGTTACGTCAACAATCATTGGGTCCAGGCCGGAGTTACGTCGTTTGGACGCGGATGTGGTCTTCCACATAAGCCGGGAGTCTACGCCAAAGTATCGAAGTTCATTCCGTGGATTCAGAGTGTCATCAATCGATACTAGGCTACATTAGGTTGACAGTATTTAATTATGCATTACGCTTAGCCGCTGTCAGTCAAGCAGACATCAGTCCTGTGTTAATAGATGAAATTTCATTATTTATTGTTCGCTGCTCGGTCGGTCCGTACAGTGTACATGTATTAGGCCTATGCAGTGCACTGAATTTTTTCCCGTCGAAAAATGGCACGTTGTAAATTCGTACCTGTTCGTTTTAGGATGCATCGAAGCATCAGATGTGGACTATAGCGATCGATGTTATCTTAGCGTGGGCGTCTGTCTGTCAGTACTTTGTGCAGCTTCAGTGTGCAAACACTGAACGGATCGAGGTTCTGTTTGGAGTGGAGCTGCTTGGGGACCCACGGAACATAACACAAGGGTCCCGGTCTCTTCCTAGAGATTCGATGCGGCTTTCGCCAGATTACTATTGCCACTTGTTATTAGTCTGAGGCTCAGTCTATCTACTCTCGCTGTTGGCGACTATATACAACATTGCACCACAGTAATTTGTTTTGTCTGTGTTAGTCTAACAGACCAACGTATTGCTGTCATTGCATTAGCACCATCCGTGCCTACTGGGTCTATCCCAGTAGACCTATCGACTGTAAAAACTTGTCAATACCTAGGAAAAGTTCTTCGCCAGTTTTCGCTTTCCGGGTGCCTTATGAATAGGCCCCTAAACACGAAATCACTGTAATGCCATAGAGCTCTCCTTCCCAACAGTTTCCGACACAATTGCGTAGAACGGGTGACGTCGGTAGGTCTATTTGTATCACTGTGAGTAGTTTCAGAACATCGTAACTTATAAATTTGAATTTTTGTTGAGACTACCACATACGGGTTATTCGGAGGCTCATTGGTTAGCTCGCGGCCCGAGGGATCGTGAGTGCGACGCTAGTAGCCCCTGCGCTTCAGTTGCTCAGTGAGGCGTGACGGTTTGAACAGCTAATAACTGTGATAGATCATAGTTGTCTTGGACAGACTGTTTACTCACCATGGTGGTGCCTGAGCCAACTCAGCCTTTCGTGCCTCCGGGGTCGGTAAATGAGGACCAGCTTCGGCTCGGATCAGGCAAAAGGCAGATGTGGTTCATTCTATTTGTGGATGAACGTGTGGATGTGCAGGTAAAACTGTGTACTCCCTCGACAACGCGTGCAATATTTGAGCGCCTCTGCAGTAAGGTTCCTTCACTAAGAGACGCTGTATAAAGCGTATGATTTTTTTTACCTTTTTATGTTACCACTCTTCTGCTTCATATATTATCTGACAGTGGCTGGGTGTCAGTTTTTAGACCACATTCTTTTTTCCGGTACAACTTTTCACATTTAGGTGTAAATGTAGACGATGTTTAGGGGGTGAAATGATTAGTAAGTAGTTGATTGTTGATGACTGTTTACTTTGCTCAGTGCCTGCATGACGTCGCTGGTTCGTTTTGTTGCAGCTTCTGTAGCACTGATGACACATTGATATTCATTGCCATGTACATTGCCGCGCAACATTCTACGAGTAACTAACTGACTCACTGTGGTTTCGTTCGCTTCGACTAAACATTTTCTAGCAAAATTAAGTAGCGTTACTGGGTGGCACAATAAACGTTTCAAACTTCACCCCAAAACGCGCGGCTTATGCGGAATTGTTTGTAATGATGCAGAGATGTTTTTTTCAAGTACACCAACTGCGAGTCAAGTACGAGTACCTTAGGGTAGAGTACAAGTACTTTAGGTCCGAGTACGAGTACATAACCCACGAGTGCAAGTACTGGTACAGGGCAATGTTTTCTGGAATGCCAAAAATTGATTTCAGCAGTTGCACGAGTGAAACAATCGTCGAAAGTCGTTTTATTCATTTCATTTGAGATCATATACGCCCGTGTTTCTATCACACTTGCATTTCATTATAATCGTGGAATACGAGTACTGAAAATTTGTACTGGAGTAATACAAGTAGTACATCTCTGTAATATTTTCTACCTTACTGCGTCATAAACTACTGATCTGCATCTATTTTCATTAGTGAAAAAATCGTATAGACTTATGGAATTGTACGTAGTCAGAAACTGATTGAAGAAAAAGTGGCCAAAATGAACCTGCTTCATTAATTAAAAATTTAAATCACTTAAATTGCTGTAAATATTATTACTGGTAGTTTACGTTGAAAAAGTGATCATCACAATCAGCAACCGCACAGTAAATTAGTTACATGTACACAGTACGGACTAAAACAATAGTAGGCCTAATACTGTTTTAAACCATAATGCTAACCAAACAAGTCCTATAACAGGAGATCGTGATTGTTAATGTAACAGGAATTGGCTATTTTATATACTATGTCTATAGTTAGCATTTTGCGCTTCTCTGACCTATTACTAGTAGAACTTTTAAGTTTTTGGCTCATTGTGTTGCGTTTATGTAGCAAGTTGCAATAGTGTCTGCCATGTTTGCACAGTTTGTTGTTAAAATGAGCGACGAATGACCGGACTAGTGCAGAAATGCACTGACTGAGCAACAGTGCCTGCTAGCTGGCCACGCAATAAGCAAGAGTTCAGTCCCAGACAGGGCGACTGGTTTTCAGGTAGGCTAGGCTTAGCGGGCATGCTGTTGACAGGCCATTACACTCCAGTTTAGTAGCACCTGAGCTTGTAAATTGTAATGGGTGCCGGCTGCAGGATAACGGATGAAGATACCTCACCACGTGACCACCAGCCTGATGCCCACAATATTGCACTGCCTAGCTAGGTAGGTGTGTAGTATAAGATGTGGCTAGGGCTGGTTGGAAAATACCCGCACAAGTGGGAAAGGGTCTCAAGAGAAACCTGTGGCTACAAGCTGGGCGCCTTAAATATACAGACACAAGCCTCTCAATTACTAGCTACACATACACATGCACTGTCACTAGAATACAGTGACAGCAGCCACGCAACACCTACTCATACACAGAACTCACTGCACACACCAGGGGCAGCGCACTGGGCCAGCTAGAGCAGCAGGCCTCAGCGCTGACTGTGGCATATCAAGCCTAGCTGGTGCCACAGATGTTAACTATAAGCCTCACTACAAACTTATCAACTGCGACAATATCATCTACAACTACTTCTGTACTACACTGACTCAATGCATAAAAGATAAGTTGAACTTTATTGCAGAAGAACACACAATGACAGTTCCGAGAACTGATGGAGTACAAGTACAACATTACAACTGAAACATTCCCACCAACAACTGGCTTGTCTCAACGTTATCATCACCTCGGCACCAGAATCAATATTACATTACAACACAAAAATACAAACATCATAATTGTCATATAACAATAACAATTGTGGTTAAAAAGTAAAAATAGCTCTCGTAACAGGTCTTCACATATATGCAGTTAAGTACCTAACATATAACAATATAATAAAACATTAGTAACTACAATCAAATCGTACAAAATGTGAAAATCAGCTGCAATACATGCGGGCAACTATTGTGACCAAAATACTCAGCAAATCCAATATCGATCTGAAACAGCAACACGTTTGCTGAGTCAGTAAGTAGAAGCTTAACATCCTACTCAACACATTATAGGTCATTTCAGGGACGGTTTTTACAAACCAGATGGCTCAACCAACAGTGTCAGATGGTCACTTGAGATCGGGCTTCAATTCCACCAGGACCACTCCAATGAATAAACTCAAGGCAACCACCTCTAGACACAGTGGAATGGTCCAAGTGTGACAAAACCCAACCTGGTGTACCTGCAAGCAATAAAACTGTGCAACAACGAAATGCAGCTGAACTCTGTAATCAAATAATAAGCAGTCGTTCTGTTTCATAAAATCATAATATTACTTCAAGTAGCCTAACAAGTTAACAACCACGATCACAAGTAACAGGTTCACACATCACAGTATGAACACAGAATGGCAAGGCAGTTTGGCAGAGTCATTGTACTACGTCAACATACATTATATGCATAGGTTAGACAGAAAATGTTAGCAATACAAAATAACAGATTACTGACATTTCTGCATATACGCAGAAACAAGAACAATATCAGTCAACATCACAATCTTACACTATCTTATCATTCCATGCAGCAAGACGTAAGCCAGTCCTGTGCTGAGGGCCCGTGAGTTTACATCATTCGTTAAACACTTACAATTATATGTGCTGTTATTGAGGCAATGGTAAAAATTCAAATGTTCTGCAAGTAACATACAGGTTCACAATCCTTTGTTATAATACAATTGTGCATCATTCGTCAGTTGCTGAATTTCTGGCTCCAGCTTGTCATGTCGAATCTGAAAGATTACGACAAGCAAACGGTACAAAGTAACTGTACTATGGGGACAGAGCATGTAATTAACATTTTAAAGAACAATGCCTGCCATGGGCATACAGAATACGGCCTGTGCCTTCTTCTAAACTACTTTTGCTTTGCCATAGTTTCTCCAAACAACTGTTACCTTTCAAGTGTTATCCAAGCACAACCTAATTATTGATTCTGGGTTAGCATCATTACTGCTATCATCGTTAGCTAGCTGTCACACAAACAGAAATTAAGTTCTAAATTGTCATTTATCTGGCAGGAGATAAGCTGTGGAGCACTGTAAATGTGAATTTAATGTCTGAGTTAGAGCAGGTGGGCAGAAAAAGAAAAACAGGTGTGTATAAATATAAAATAAATAAAATATCCTCTATTTCATTTACAGAAGAAGGATCTGCAGCTTGTTCGAGGCCGTGTGCATTTTGTGATATCAAAAAATGCAGTATTTAAAACATTAGTCACTAATCACTTAACATATAATATATTATCATACTATTTGTTATAAATTATGACAAACTGAGCTTGAAATTTCAATTACATTACATTCGAATACATTTAAACGATGCATAACGCCTCCACTGGATTGGGGCCACAAAGCATTACACAGTCAGACGTCTCCTCAAGTTTATAGCACACTGTAGTCAAACGTGGCTTCTGCCTACACACAAGTTTACATCACAGCGTAAACTTTCCACCAACGTCTCTGCACTCAGACACTGTGTCCAGGGTTGAAAAAAATCATGATTTATTTAAAAAAAGACTACTGGATCTGGGGGAAGCTGCAGGAGTGTGCGTTAAACTTGCTGTAACTTTTGCAGACGTTGACAAATTATTACTGAAGTCTGTTGATTTGTTTGCAATTAGATATCACACTGTTGGTGTAGAATTTGGTTAAAATCCGACACTGTTTGTCGGGTTATAAAAAATTGCATACACTGGTTTACTTTTTTCCCGAACACACTGTATATATGTGGCAGAGGCATAAAAACTAATTTCAACCAGTACATTACTGCACATACTGCAACAATGCATGAGGAAGTTATGCCACATGTAATACTGATATAATGCATTACTTACTGATGACGTCTGTGGGAACAAAGCAATGGCAACTGGCAGAGCAAATGCAAATGACAACGTAGAGACGACGGCATTGAATGGGAGATGTAAACGAGGCCGACGCTTCAGCAACTGTGTCCTAGCCAATATAATATCACAGTGACAAATATAAAACAGCAAAATTACTCATTGGCTGAGACACAAAATGTTTACTTATGAACTAATAAAAAACTACCGCTACAATTACTCATAAAATTCAGTGACGTTTGCTGCCGAAAGCCGAGAAGTCATAAAATTTTGCGAGTAAATGTTGCGGTGGTTTTAGTGATTAATTCGTAATTAAGCAAAAATTACTTTTTATCACCTCTAGAGTTCTGGACATAATTTGCACTGATGTTATATCCATGAAACAAACAATGGTAAACAATACGAAGGTATGCACAGGAACTAGCACATATGCCACAGACTGTTTGTTACCGCTCTAGAAAAGTCATCACAATCGGTGGAATGAGAAGTATTGGGGCTGGTAGAACCATTCTCGTCAGTGCAGTTTCCTTCAATGCCTTCAACACAGACAAATCACAAGTTACACTCGTTACTTCATTGTTAATGCTACAACCAAGCTCTGGGCAGATTGTTGGCGGCCCACCTGAATAGGCACCAGCTACAGTATCGATCGATACATGCTGTCTGTCCATCTGTCCACATGTCATAACTCTGAATCTAAGTGACACACAGTGTATTCCAAGCTTCAAACAACAGCTCACAGACAAATAACAAATGAGACTGCAGTGACCTTCCAGCCAGCCGCTTGTGACGTGCCTATCACTTGCTTGTTTCCATTGACGACTTCAATTCCTTCAAAGAGTTCATTGTATCGCATCAGGACTACATTGCATGTACTTGCCGTCGCTGCAACAGGATCACTAACATTAGCTCAACACAACTTAGATACACACTGGCCAGATAGAATAACTAATACAGACATGTGGAAAAAAACTGTGAAACAGCCAGTCTCAAAACAACTAAAAATAAAATTAAACTGGCTCGGACAGACACTAAGAAGAAGTGATAACAGCATCGGTGTGCATGTGCTACAATAGATAGCACAAGGCCACAGAGGAAGAGGACGACAAAATAAGACTTAGAAAAGAGAGCTGGAGAAAGAAATGTGGATGACAGGCTTCAGGTTCAGCTGGAGAAAGATAGTGGTGACAGATGGTTGGTGGCCTTTGCTCCAATGGGAGCGTCAAAGCATAAGTACGTAAGTAAATTATCAATAACTACTGTAGTTTCAACAAACGTCGGCCAATTTCTACAATACTTGGCACACAGTACACCGAAGAAATTTGCAACATAATAAATATTCATTTCTACACCTCATCTACATACTTTGCCACTGTACCTGGAGAAAATATGAACAGCACAATAGTAAATTTTAACAACATAACTTACACATTACTGTCGCACAAACTAAAAAATACCCAGCTTTTCCATACAATCATTGTCCATAAAGGCATAAATATTACAGCAAGCATTCAAAAGCTTGCTCTTTCACACACAGGCCTAAGTCTCTTAGGCCATTCAGTCAACAATGTCATCCACAGTGCTTTGTGTGAAGCCATTTCCAATGTCGATCAAGTACCGTCTCAGGTCATCCATGTCTTGAACTGACATCTGATTTCCATAAATCAGATGATTCTGCCACCTATGCCCCACAATCAGTATTTAACAGGAGTGGACTAAGATCAGAATTAACTGGAGGTCACAAGTCCGGACCAACAAACCTAGGAGCTTCACACTGCAGTAGCTCAATTATCTGACATGAACGATGTCCTGACACACTGTCTTGAAGGAAGGAAGACGTCAGCGTCAAGACAGTAATGACACAAGTGGACGACAGCATCTCTTCCGTAAGTACAATATCACGATAATATGCAACAGCAAAAATCTTTCATTGGTCACATCTTCTCCAAGTTTTGAAGTCCATTTAACAGCTCTATTAACAGAGCAAATGGCCAGAATTGACTGAAACCACAAATTAATTTTTCCCAAGGTAGTGTAGCTACACTATACAGGTAAAGTTGACATATCAATAACAGTTGTGCTGCAAATTCCTTCAGTATACTGTGTGCCAAATTTTATGGAAATTGGTCAATGTTTATAGAAACTACAGTAGAACAAAAAAGTGGATGTTTTTTGGGATCGTGGTGTATTTATTCATGATACATGACACTTCTAATGAACAAACAAATGCAGCAGTAATTTATAGGCCTTAGAAAATCTGTAAAATGAGAAATGTATGAGCTCTTGGACTGACCGACAGCAGGGAAAGGCACAAACTTCTGTACGATGAGTTTCATTGTTTGACTCATGCCGCTGGCTCGACGTATCAGCAAGCTCAGACTTACCTGCATACAACTAACACTGTAACTCGACCACGGGTGTCAGTGCTTGCCAGAATGTTAACACTGAAAAGTTAAACTAGCTGAGGACCCACCAGGCCACCATGGGGTGAGATGCTGCCCTGTATGATCGTTGGCTTTGCCACCGGCCAGCCCTTAAGCCAGCTAGTAAGCCCACGTACCACCGTGGCTACAGCCCAGTGCACAGCTTGCCCAAAAATGCATAAACATGAATTTTCTCTCCAGTGCCTCCATCCCCAAAATTTCTTCCCGAAAGAATGATTGTCAAAACAATATGAAGCTACCATGAAAATCTAGGCACAACTGTTCCACATATTCCCGAGCCAAGAGCATACAAACTCACAAAACTGCAAAAAAATGTGTACAGTGATACTCACTGCATACAATAAACAATGCCCTCAACTACTGACAAGCACACATGAGCACAATTAAAACAGTGTAAAACAGTGTATTTCATCAAATCATAACAACAATGGAGACTCGGCAGTAGGGCTGCTGCTATCGAGTAGTTTGTTACTCGAGTACTCGATCAAGTAACTTATCGAGTACTTGACGAGTACTGGAAGTAGTGGAATGTCTGAAGTTCTGAACTTACCATTTCTGTAAAGGGTCCACACCTGTATAGTGGCAATGTTTCAATTCAGCTATTTTGTAAGGAAAACTATATTAGTTTGCTTATATAACGTAAGAAACACATTTAAAAATATCTTTGGCTAAAATCCGTATATTACAATACTTTGGAGAAAAAAACAAATAGTCCTATGTCTGTTATGGGTATTACTGTATATATACAGTATGAGTTTTCTCAGCCTAAGATGCTGCCCTGTATGAACGAAAGGCTGTTAGTTTTGCTGCTGTAACATTATTATTTATTTTGTTGTAAAAGCCCATATCTCTGCATAGGCTGGACGGATGTTTGTCATTTTTGTGTCATTTGATCAGTTTTTGGCGTAATTTTTAGATTCCATTAACACATCTGACAGATCTGCCTCCTAAATTTTACAAGGCGTCAAAAGCTGCAAAATTTTGAGCATTTTTTTCCCACCCCAGACCTGACTGGATGGCCACCATTCCAAATGGTGCAATTTTTCGAAATGCCAAAATAAACTTGATCTGTGCAGATGATTGGGCCATCATGTCCTGAAGTTTGGTACAGATTGGTGACCCCAATCTCCAAAATCCGTCCAGGATATGGGCCCAAAAATGTTCAAAAACCTAAAATGGGTGATTCGGATGCAAATAATTCTAAAACAGCTGAAAATGGAACTGCACTATCTGCGAGTCAAAAGTAGCCCAGTCTCTTTTTTCATGCCAAATGTGTAATCGTCCCTTTAGGGGTTTCTCCAAAATAACGCATCACGATTATGACAGCGAAAATCTGCATAAGAATCTTCTGTGTCTGGTAAGCGGTATGATAAATGTATAAGTTTTTAATAGTAGTTTGTAGCAAGTCACACTGGCTTTCGGTTAGTGCTAAAATCAGTGACCTTGACTAACCTTGAAAGATCTTGAATGGAATTATCGCTGTTCTGCAGTGTTTGGCGAAAACGAAAGTGGGGCGTTTCTGGAGCCAATTACTCTAAAACGGCTAAAGATAGAGCCATACTGTCTCCAAGTGTAAAGTAGCGCAAGGTCTTTGGTTTATTCATGCAAAATCTTGCAATCGTCCATTTAGGGGTTTCTCTAAAATGGCGCATTCAATAGAGGTACCTATATGCAGACAGTGAAAATCAGCATAACACCCCATAATATCTTCTAAATGGTGCAAGATAGATAGTTTGCACTACTAACTAATAGTAAGTAACTTAGGCTTTTTACTGCTATCGAAATCAGTGAGCTTGAATGACCTTGAAAGATTTTGAACAGAATTATTGCAGTTTTGCAGTGTTTAAAAAAATAAAAAATGGCATGTTTCGGAGCCAACTACGTCAAACTGGCTTAATACATGCAATTATTCTCTATGCAGAAATGTACATAAAAAATTCTAGTTTCTAATGGTGTATAATCTATGGCAATATTCGTAGAACTCGCCGGGAACGAATGCATTTTTCAGAGGCACCCATGTGTCGAGAAGTGTAATTATTAAACTGCTGTGAGACAGGACTTTCTGTGTACGGTTGCCTGTAAGCTGACTGACAGCGAGGTACCAGGCCATTCAGCTGCCGTGCTACTGCTCGCTCGACGACTTTTGATAGGAATGACAGTCGAGTGTGAGCGAGTTCTATCGAGTGCAAGATAGTGCGAGCCAGCGAGTGCGAACGAGTTCTACCAAGTACGAGTGCTGTGTAAGGCTGCACAACATACAACTGTAATTGCCACAATTTCTTGTTCTTGATGTTTTCATGTGGTGTCTGCTTTACTCATTTATACTTTTAAGTTCATTTTAGTACTACTATTTTGTTTTTTCTTAAAATAAAGAAAGTCAAATAAAAAATATTAATAAATATTCTATGTCGAGTACTCAGGTTGTTTCAAGTAGTAAAAAACTACTTTTTTGGCTCGAGTACTCGTGAGTACTTGAGTACTCAATGAGTACTTGCGGCAGCCTTACTCGAGAGAAATATAGCATGTAGCAAACTCACAGCAATGCCTACAGCACTCGTCACAGCTCCACAATAACCAAGTACAAAGCGAGACACTAGCGTCTTCTGCAACACAAAAAATTAATACACACAAAAGGGGTATTATCTTTGTTTAACAAACATAAATTTTATTATTGCCCACTGTACTATTGCCTTAAGTAGCAGGTGTCCTTTAGCGTCTAATTTAGATGAGACATAACACAGTGATAACAGCGGTAAGTAAAGTATTCTGCAATACTAACAGAGTGACATATTGAAATGCAAAACATTTACCATCTAGCTGATACAAACGTGATTGGCCCATGGACTGCTCATGTGATACTGAGATCAACAGACAATATCACAACATCTACTTAAGCACATCAGTGCTATAGACTAGTTATAATTTTAGGAATCTAGTTAGTTTTAATTCTAATTTCAATTGTAAAAAAATATTAGTTTTAGTTTTAAGTTTAGTTTTCAAACTGTTTTAGTTTATATTTACATATAGTTTTAGTTTTCGAAACAATTTAGTGTTGGTTAAGTTTCAGTTAAATAAAATACAGAAATTATAGTTATAGCTTTGTTACAGTTAACTTAAATATCACTGATGCATGTGTCTGGTGCTAGCCAGCTGAGTGTACTATGGGCATACCTTCGTTGCATTACGATTGGCGTAGTTGACACAGGCATTATGACTCTGATTCAACCACTGCCAAAATATAGTCTGTACTAGCGATGGGTTAGGAAGCAGCATGCCGACAACCTACAGTACACAGATCACTGCACACTCTCAGTCGACTACACACAGACACTACATCTTCTTATCATTTGTCTATTCTAACACAAAAAGAATCCACATTATTCGAGAATTTGTCCAGCATACTTATTCTGCTAAAGTATGAACTGCTATCTAAAAGTATGAATGACATACACACCTAATACATATCAATATCTTATAAATGAAAAATTAATTTACATATTTTACAATAAACATCAACGTGTTTTTGCATTAACATCTTACACCTCAAGTAACAATAACACAATGACTTTAGTCTAGCACATGTAATCAAATCCAAGTGTTAAAAATTGGCTAAAAATGCAGAGAAGAGAAGCGAGGGTGAAATGACTAAGGCGCAAAAGACTTGTGAAAAGGGTAAATTTTCATATAAGCATATAAAAGTATAATAAAGGGAGCCACAGGCATTAATACACAGGCTTCCGCCGTATACAGCCTACTCACCTGAGTAACTAATTACAACTGGTTTCCGGTTACAGTGAAATGTACCGATAGATGTTTTTTAAAGCCATTTAGCATAACAGACTTTACGTTAAGCTTCAAACAGATAATTCCAGTTATCGACAACTCTCTAACATCCAATCTGCTCCTTCTCTTAACAATTTCCGTGAGTTCCCTCTCCTTCCACCCACATCAAATTCAAAAAACAAACTGCTATTTACGTTATATATACCATTAATAATCTAAAATGTTTCAATTAAATCACTTCTATATAATAATAATCCAAGAAATGCAGTACTTACAATTGGTGAACCAAATGGTACAAAGCCTGAAACACAGTATTAAATGCTATTTCTAGTATAACAACAAATATTATCACAGCATCCAGTGAATGCCAACATTTAAGAGATTATAACTTGCTGCTAATGTAGAAAATATACAAAAAATTAAGACAAATTTCTATAACGTGCCGTCAAAAGCATAAACAAATACATGCTGCACAGACAATTCCAGCCAAACTGCCCAAATCTAAAATATTAATAAATAGCTATTTATAATCAGTCACAGTCATAAACAAAGTTCCAAAAAATTAACTTCCACTTTCAATTCACACCAATTTACACCATTCACTTACCAGACATGCGAAATGGCATAAATATCTTTCCACCAGTATCAGGATGAATCATAGCCTGGCAAAACGAATGAAAGCATCGTAATTATAGGCCAGTCAATAGTACGGTAAAAAAAGAATACATGCAATGTATCATCATGCAACAAAGTAAGACATGTTAAAATTTGTATTATTATATTTCTGTCACAAAGTATACAACAACATGGTTGTGCTTGTGCTTTACATGTTCAGATGTTTTGGCATTTATTAGAAATTATTAAACTTAAATTTATTAACATAAGATGTAGTTAAATGGCATTCCTGCATCGTACCCGTTTCCCCCCACAACATGGTGCATACCGTGGCAGTGTGCTCACTGCTCTCACTAGTTACGTCTCAGCAAATGACATAAAATCATCTCCCAAAACATCTCCAAAATTGTTCTATTAAGCTTGGCTGCATGTCCATGAAATTAAATATCTCTGTCAATTCTATACTAACGACAGCAACTTTCTCTCGTGTCTAGAACTTCAAACGATACTAAATACCAACCTTGAACTAAAATATTTAAACTAAATATTCATTATTAGTACAACAGTGTTTTCAGTTTCAAAATATGCATCAACATAAGTTAATACTGCAGTGTCATACCATTAGCAAGCAAAACTGGCAGTGGCATACTGTTGTAACTCCAAGACACTAGTCACTACAGAAATATCAATTTTACTAGACAGCTGTTTTGAAGCCTGCTTGAAAATACTGACAATAAAAAGTGCACATTTTATAATCAGAATTTCAAATTTGTACAGTTATTCAGTTGGGGTTTTTAAGGTACACAGCCTTTATTGTACACATATCACTATAGCCAGCAGGTCACAAACCTCGTAGTTCTAGTGAAATGTTACCCATATCATTTACAAGCAGAGCAAAAGATAACTGATGCAAACGATCCTAGTGCTTATAATTTAAGTACTAGTTAGATCTGAAATTCAGTAGAATATGCTACCTGCTTCACTTTCAATGCTTCCCACAAATCTCCATTAGAAACACCTTCAGGCAATGTTCCATTCTTAAACTGATCTAACAGCACTATAGAATCTTCTAATCTTTTCTGTAGCACATGCATAACAATAACATTTCACATATATTCATTTTCAATATAATCACAAATTCTCATGAAATTTTTCTGAATGCTTACCATCTGATTGTAACAAGAAACAATCACTGAATTACTCAGGACCCAATATGTGCAATGTTGAGAATGTATGCAGCGGCCTGAACACGATGAGAAATCTCACTTCTTATTACAGCACACTTACTGCTGTCAGTGCAGTACATTATACATAATGACAATGTGGAGTTTATTCACTTTTATTCACTGCACCAGGATCAAAATCTGCCACACATTCAATACCAATATCTATTTTCTATACAGCACTGCATATATAAATAACTAAATATGCTAAATTCCTGTCAGCAGAAGTTTAGCTGCATCATATCTAAAATTAACCAAATTTTGATTACCATCTGGAATATCCCACACAGTTTGACTTGATTTATAATGTGAATTACTATATATAATTATAAAAATGCATATGGTAATCACTGCTAAAAATAGCACAGTGTTTGTTTTACTGTTTACCAACCTTTGAAACAAAGAGTGTACGTGGATCGGTGATGTTAAGGAAGTGCTTCAAACGTCCTGAAAATGTATCCTATACACATTGCATTACAACATTTCAAATATACAGACCACCACAGGAGTCCAGAAACTATTAAGCATTGTTGTGGGAAAATATACTTTAAAAAATCTTGTATCACCAGCACAGGCTTACATTAGTGTACAGATAGTGAAAAATCCTATTACTTTGGCACCATCTTACATCTAGCAAGTGTTAAAGCAACTCTAATAACAAAAGTCGAAGTCTAATTACATTTGCTATTTCTTAAAATTATACTTGTAAAGTCAACGTTATTTTTGTTATCAGCAGAAAACAATGCAGAAAGGAAGGATTATGTATGTTGACAAGACAAGGTTTGTGCAAATTTTGTTGTGGATATTTCGTATTCAGGTAGACTCTGAAAATTACAGCTCAACAACTCACCTGACTATATCTAGGCTTCTCTAGTGAAAATGCCGGATAACTGTCTGCCATAATGTGCTAGCTGTGTTTACTTCAACTCAGATGACCTGCAATTACCAGCAGACTGTACATATTTTCACTAAAAATTCAATAATGTAACATTATCATAAATCATGTACAGAACAATTTATGGTCACACTAAAAGATGACAGGATGCCAGGACATCATGAGCCATAATTAGGCCAACATCCAGGTGTCCAATAATCTGTCCCATCATGTTTACAATGGAAACAGCTACCATTGCGACCTCTTAAATTAGGTTCACACATACACGGTTCTACAGCAGTTGCAGCCAGTTCCAGAAACCATGTCTGACCAGATGTTCAACCTCAATACGACTGGCAGCAACTGCATCATGATGTGAGAGACCATGAATGAGCATGAGACAATTTTCAACCGGCGCATGAAAACTGATCGTCAGCAGTATTACAGCTGGTTCTGTCGGGCTGGCTGACAAATGTCTTACACAAGTTGTGGTGAGTATGAACATACGGTGAACTGTTCAATGCACATGACACCCCCACATTGCACTACAAGTAAAAATATACAGAGCCTCAAGATCCGCGCTAAAGTGGCGTACAAACGTCTTAGAGTTGCTGCAATTCACCGTCGACATATGTTGGGAACATGGGACCCTTGTGAAGTTCTTGAAGCCAGGCTGATCTTCACTTACCAGTTCCATCAGAGTAGCTTGTGATGCACATGCCAAGGTTTTCAAAACAGCCATGTCTTTACCAACATTTCTCTATTTTTGCCTTGCATTTGCTCTCTTGTCTGCAGGGTCTCATCCCTTAAGGATCTCTTTGATAACATTGACAATCATGTAATTATTGATTTTATCAAAGAAACTCATTTTTATGCTCTTGTAATGTTTGTTATCATAGTTTTATACTAGCTTAATAGCCTTGATTTTACATTCTTCTTCTTATCGTTGTTAGATGTATTTCGTTTTTAATCTTAACACCATGGAATGGCACTGAAATGGCC
>Ga0126335_1000278_pt1 | contig 23908 bp, 26 predicted proteins | sample OlaspJWI45metaG_FD_108409 | JGI IMG/M metagenome (GOLD analysis project Ga0126335, IMG submission 108409) | Marine gutless worms symbiont microbial communities from Oahu, Hawaii - Olavius sp. 1 OAHU.JWI-45 metaG | ecosystem: Host-associated > Annelida > Digestive system > Unclassified | place... | reverse complement strand
TCCTGAATCCTGAATCCTGAATCCTGAATCCTGAATCCTGAATCCTGAATCCTGAATCCTGAATCCTTCACCTAAATCCCATACTGCTCTCGATATGACCGCATGGCATCTAAATAATCAGCGTACTTGCCAGACTGTTCGATAAATTGAATCAGTAATTCCAGATTGGCGATATTCATTACCTGCAGATCATAATCAGATTCTACTTCCTGTATCGCTGAACGCTCACCCTGCCCTTTTTCCATACGATCCAGCGCGATTGCCACTCCAACAGCTTTCGCATCATTGGCAGAAATAATATCCATGGCCTCCCTGATGGCCGTACCTGCGGTAATCACATCATCGATAATCAATACACGACCTTGCAGAGGCGCACCAACCAGGTTGCCCCCCTCACCGTGATCCTTGGCTTCTTTACGGTTAAACGTATAAGGCATGTCACGGCCATGTTCATCGGCCAGGGCAACAGCAGTCGCTGCCGCCAGTGGAATACCTTTATAGGCAGGGCCAAACAGCACATCAAATTCAACACCACTATCAACAATGGTCTGCGCATAGTATTTACCCAGCCTGGACAGCGAGACACCGGTATTAAATAAACCGGCATTAAAAAAATAGGGGCTGATCCGGCCTGACTTTAATGTGAATTCGCCAAACTTCAGCACGCCCTGGTTCAGGGCAAATTCAAGAAACTCCTTTTGGTAGTCCTGCATAACTCTTCCTTGTGATCACATCTGCGGCGGGTATGATACACGCCACCCCGAGTCAGACAACAAAGTTCATGAGAATTATTTCCGTCAACGTTAATGGTATCCGCGCCGCTGCCCGCAAAGGATTTTTTGACTGGCTGAAAAATCAGCGTGCCGACGTGGTCTGCATACAGGAACTCAAGGCACAGATCGATCAATTACAAGACCCGGTTTTCTGGCCGAAGGCATTCAATTGCTACTACTACCAGGCAGAGAAGAAAGGCTACAGCGGTGTGGGCATATATTGCCGAAAGGAACCCGGTGAGATAATCAGCGGTTTCGGTGTCGATGAATTCGATAATGAAGGACGTTACATCGAGGCACGTTTTGGTGATCTTTCTGTCGTCTCCCTCTACGCTCCCTCTGGTTCTTCGGGTCCCGAACGCCAGGCTTCCAAAGACCGTTTTCTGGATGCCTTCCCCAAACACCTCGCTAAATTAAAAAAACAACAGAAGCATGTAGTCGTTGTCGGCGACTGGAATATTGCACACCGGGAAATCGATTTGAAGAACTGGAAAAGCAACCAGAAGAACTCTGGTTTTTTACCACACGAAAGAGCATGGATGGACAAACTGTTTAGTGATGAATTTGGCTTTGTTGATGCCTACCGTGTGATAGAACCGGAAACTGAACAATACACCTGGTGGTCCAACCGTGGTAAAGCACGTGAGAACAATGTCGGTTGGCGAATTGACTACCAGGTCATCACACCCAACCTGGCGGGCAAAGTAAAAAAAGCGCGTGTCTATACCGATAAATGGTTTTCTGACCATGCTCCTTTCATTATGGATTATGAATACGAGCTGTAATTCAGATAATGGTTATTCATAAACTACATAGCTGGCTGGAATCATTTGAGATCTATAAAAACCCCAAGGTACTGGCTATGCTCTTCCTGGGTTTTTCTGCGGGATTACCCATTTTACTTGTGTTTGGCACCCTGTCGGCGTGGCTTAACAGTGAGGGGGTTGATAAAACCACCATCGGCTTTGTCAGCTGGGTCGCACTCGCCTATGGGTTAAAGTTTGTCTGGTCACCGTTAGTTGATCGTTTACCCCTACCATTTTTAACTGCTTACCTTGGTCAACGACGTAGCTGGATGCTGCTCGCCCAGGCCGGGGTTATTTCTGGTCTGTCTTTGCTATCAATATCAGACCCAACCACAAACCTGACATTAGTGGTTGGTTTTGCTGTACTCACAGCATTCTCTTCAGCCACCCAGGACATCACCATTGATGCCTGGCGGATTGAAGCGATTGAAGATGAGTACCAGGGGGCTATGGCAGGCACCTATCAACTAGGCTATCGCATTGGTATGATCCTGGCGGGCAGCATGGCATTTGTTATCGCTGATTATTTCTCCTGGTCGGTTGCCTATCTTGTGATGGCGTTATTTATGTTTGTCGGCGTGGTAAGCACCTTTGTGATTAGTGAACCCGACCACACACATCGAGACAATGAATGGGAAACCGAGGAACGGGTTTTATCCCTGCTTGAACGCAAACAACATTTACCAGAAAAAATCAGGAAGATTCAGGCCTGGTTTGTTGGTGCTGTGATCTGTCCTTTTGCCGATTTTTTTAGTCGCAACGGCTGGAACGCCCTGTTGATCCTAACGTTCATTGCGGTTTTTCGCATGAGTGATATCACACTAGGTGTTATGGCATTTCCCTTCTACCAGGACATGGGCTATAGCGGATCAGAAATCGGCGTTGTCAGTGGACTGGTGGGTAAATTCATTACAATAACCGGCGCTTTGATTGGTGGTGTACTGGTTGTCCGTTATGGTGTCATGCGCATGCTATTGGCGGGTGCCATTATTGTCATTCTGACTAACCTGCTTTTCGCCTGGCTGGCAGGGCAACAACCCCTGGTCATCTGGCTGATACTGGTAGTAGGTGCCGACAACCTGGCAGGCGGTCTGGTAGGAACTGTATTTATTGCTTATCTGTCCAGCCTGACCAATCGTGCTTACACGCCAACGCAATACGCATTATTTAGTTCGATCATGTTGTTACTGCCAAAGTTTATTGGTGGCTTTTCTGGTGTTGTTGTTGACCAGACCAATTATCCTATATTCTTCATGTATGCCGCATCGCTTGGCATCCCATCTGTTGTGCTCATTTTATGGTTAATGAAAAAAGAAGAAGTGACCAGGAAATCTAACAACTTAATGCAATAGAGTACCCGGGTCTTTTTCATCTACAACCTGCTGCCTTTGATTCATGGTTGCAGGAGACAGTGATGCATGGTGCAACACCATGCGCCAACTATCAGTGGCTACCTGCTCATAGATATTGGTCGTCACTACAATCGTCATCTTTTCAGCCATGTTGTCTGGTGTAATCCATTCATGCAGTACGTGTACCGCCAGCCTGCCCGACTGCTGGCATTGGGTATCTTTCAGCTGAAATGATAATGTATTGTCACTGGTAAATATCTGTCGCCAGCTTTCCATCACATCTCGCCTGCCTTGCAGACGTTCTCCCATTGGGTGCACACAGACAATCGAATCATCATCAAGCCAAAGGGACGACATGGCATCAATGTCTTTATTGTTAATCAGGAAGGGAAATATTTTGGTTATGTGAATAGTTGCCCTCACACTGGAGCACCTCTTGAGTGGATGCCGGATCAGTTTCTCAGTCTTGATGGAGAGACTATACAATGCTCGCTGCATGGTGCACGTTTTACTATTGATGAGGGTACATGTATTCAAGGCCCCTGTGTTGGACAAAGCCTGACACCTATTAAACTAGAGATTACTAACGGTATGATTTACTGGTGCCGTTCCAGGCAAGATTAGTTACCCAAAACACAAACCTGAATCAATGAAGTAACTCCAGAGCAAACACTGCTAAATTCCAGACTTGCAAAACCAGTAAACTCTGTCTATCCCTAGTAGTAACAGGACAAATCATAGTGGGGACGAAACAATGCCTATTGCCTTTCATCCGATACAACTGACCACATTGAATAGCCCGGTCAACTACGCCAGACCAGAGCAGGTGCTACCAGAACACGTCACTTCTACCAGTGCAGCCATGGATGCCATGACTGACCTGACATTAACTACGGCAGTGACTGTATCACCTGCCAAAACAGTGGACGACGCATTGCAGATCATGGTTCACAAAGGTGTTCGTATGCTACTGGTTGAAGATCTCCAGTGTCGGGTGATGGGACTGATAACGACGAGTGATATACAGGGAGAAAAACCCATGTTGTTCAGTAAAGAGGCCGGCATCAAACACGCGGAGGTGCTGGTCAGAGATATCATGATACCAATTGGAGAAATTGAAGTAATGGACTTCGGTGAAGCCAGTCATTCTCAGATCGGTGACATCGTCAAGACATTGACACAGGCAGGCAGACAGCACGCACTGGTAATTGAGCCACGGGAAGGTGACCAGGGTGTTCTAATACGTGGTATTTTTTCTACTTCTCAAATCAGCCGCCAGCTCGGCATTGAAATCCAGCCAACCGAAAAGGCGCAGACATTTGTGGATCTGGAAACTGCCATCGCACATTAGGAAGGCAGGAGTTAGGAGTTAAGGTTAAGTTAAAGTTTAATCCCCTGCCCTCTAACTCCTGAATCCTATATAACTTAAACGCAAACGCCTCTGAGAAGCCCCCAGAGGCGCGCGCTTACTCCTTTAGCCACATGGCTGTGTGGCATCATGTCCGCTACGCGGAGTCTGTTATTACAATTACTTCTACTACTGTCTTACCTCTCTCACCTCATGGAAAAGTTAGCGTCGCTGGCTCAATACCTACCGTACCGGGACCACGACCATAAAGCTTAATTTCTCCAAGTATAGACAAGGATATTTACTTTGCTGTCGCCTGCCTACTGATAATCATCAACCGCCATGGTGTCCAGGACATCCAGTGGACTGGTCCAGTTCTCCTGAGATGACATGCCGGTGTCTGCAATGAAGTCTTCCCGCATCATATCGACTGAACCTGACCAATCTTCCGGTGGTTGTACTGTCTGTAATGACATCTGTACCCAGCTACTAAAATCCAGTTCTTCGATCGCACCATCGAAATACTGTATTTCTATTGTTCTTTCATCCTGGTCGATGGCAACAACCTCAAAATCGAGCCCTTCTGATGACTGGTACCAATCTCCAACGACTGGCTTAACTTTAAACTCCATCCTCCACCTCGCTTTTTATCATTTCCATTTACCTTCCTTATAATCCATTATTTGCGGAGTTTTCTGTCCCCATATATTTTTTATAGACGATTTATTTCGGTCAGCAAGCAGGAAATGCTTATATAACCAGATACTTACACTGTTAATCGGGTAAGAAAATATTCATGTAAATCCAGTATCTTGATGATTAGAAAAGTAATCTTTGAGGAGCCAGAAGGCTATGCTAAGGTGAAAAAAATTATCGGACTGAATTTATTTTATGACCCCGGCCATCACCGGCGCCTCAGGTTCAGCCTATGCACTCAGGTTATTGGAGCAGCTGCTAATATTCGAACAACATGTCAACCTGCTGATCAGTAAACCTGGGCAAATCGTATTGGGAATGGAAACAGACCTGGAGTTATCCTCCCAGCCAGCAAAAATCCAGCAGCAGCTGTCCGATCATTACCAGCTTTCTGACCCCTCCAGACTCGCGGTTTATGGCCGTGACCAGTGGACGGCGCCAATTGCCAGCGGATCAGGTATTTCGCGAGCCATGGTGGTCTGCCCCTGCACGACAGGAACCCTGGCATCCATTGCCAATGGGCAATCAAAAGACCTGCTTGAACGTGCTGCCGACGTTACCATCAAGGAGCAGAAAAAACTGATTTTGGTTGTCAGGGAAACTCCCTTATCGGCGATTCATCTGGAACACATGCTCAAATTGGCACGCCTGGGGGCTGTGATCATGCCGGCCAACCCCGGTTTTTACCTTGGTGTGGAAAATGTCAGCGATCTGGTGGATTTTGTTGTTGCACGCATCCTTGATCACCTCGATATTGAACATAACCTCACTTCAAGATGGGGGATTAAAGAGATTTAAACCGTAGTTTCACTTGCACAGTGGCACGCCCATCTCTATGCTGCAGCGCACAATTAATACAACATTCTTTAACAGCCAAAACTAGAAACAAGTTAGATGAAATGCCTTAACGATTACCGCATGCAGATTGCGGGACAGGAACTGGTTCCTATCATGATTGGGGGCATGGGTGTTGATATTTCATCGACTGATCTGGCCCTGGTCGCCGCTCGCCTAGGTGGTGTCGGTCATATATCTGACGCCATGTCGCAAACAGTTACTGACCGGCGTTACCAGACCAAATTTGTTAAAGACAAGGTCAAGAAATACAAACACACGGTAGGCCAAACCGATAAATCCGAAGTCCAGTTTGATCTGGCGCACATCGCCTCAGCACAGGCTATCCATGTCACCAGAACCATGGACCGGAAAACCGGCGATGGCCTGATTTATATAAATGTGATGGAAAAGCTGGGGATGAATAATCCCAAGGCAACCTTACAGGTTCGCATGGAATCAGCGATGGATGCCGGTATTGATGGCATTACACTGAGCGCCGGTTTGCACCTGGGTTCGATGGCCTTGGTCAAGGATCATCCCAGATTTCATGATGTTCATTTTGGCATTATTGTTTCTTCAGTCAGGGCATTACAACTGTTCTTGCGAAAAAATAAAGCACTCAACCGCTTACCAGATTTTGTGGTTGTCGAAGGTCCATTGGCCGGTGGCCACCTGGGCTTTGGTATTGATGACTGGCAGGACTACGACTTACTGACAATTACCGCAGAGGTATGCGCATGGCTGAAAGAGCAGGAACTGGGTATCCCGGTCATTGCCGCTGGTGGAATCTTTACTGGCACCGATGCGGTCAATGCCATTGAATCTGGAGCGGCAGGCGTGCAGGTTGCGACCCGCTTTACCATCGCCAAAGAATGTGGTCTACCTGATGACGTCAAACAGGAATATCTGAAGTCAGACGAGGACAACATCGAAGTCAATACGATTTCCCCAACGGGTTACCCCATGCGAATGTTGAAAAACAGCCCGGCGATCTGCAAAGGTATCCAGCCTAACTGTGAGTCTTTCGGCTACCTGCTCGATAGCGAGGGACACTGTTCATACATTGATGCTTATAACGCAGAAGCCGAAAAACACCCGGATGCCAAAAAGCTTCGAGTGTGCGACAAAACCTGTCTATGCACCGCCATGCGAAAGTTTGAATGCTGGACCTGTGGCTCCACGACCTACCGGTTAAAAGATACGACACGGAAAAATCCGGACGGATCCTATTTGCTTCCCGATGCGGAGCACATCTTCAAAGATTACCAGTTTAGCGTGAACAACGAGATTGCCCTGCCTGACTAAGACATACTCGATTGGGCAACACGTGGATACTTTCAACCCGCAAGGATGGAAACCAGCAGTTCGCCATCATGGATATTCAGCAAATGGCCTGCAGGGCTTAGCCAGACCTTTACCCTGCCCTTCAGCGCAGGCACATTGTTCATGTCCTGGCTAAATGCCGGCACCAACACATCTCCCTGTTGACGCACTATTGCATGGTACTGGATGTCCGGGTGCGGCTGGACATTGACCCAGTTGATTAACCGCCCATAGCCCGGTGGCAACATATCCTTGAGTGCCCACTTTGAATCTTTCAGATAATCATATGTATCGCCACCGAAAAAAGACTTCATTGCATGCCAGCCGGGGCCAGGGCAAAAAAATGGCTCATCCTCAACAACATCCAGCCCCTGTGCCGCACGAGGGGTACCAAGATGTGGTGAGGCTATGGTCACGAGCCGCGAAACACCCGCAACATTGCCTCTCAATACAGCCAGCCTGGCAACAACGCCGCCAGCAGAATGCCCAGCCAATGTTATTGGCTCCCCGGCATGCCGTTGCCTGACCGCTTGCAGGAAATTCAGCAACATCCCGGTTTGCACCATCAGTGGAGCAGTCGCCGGTAACTCTACCGTGTAAAACGTTTTAGGAGCCTTCACCCCTGCACCCGGTAATCCAGCATACTGCCAACCATTAGTCATTAGCACCCTGCTGACGCCACTCATGTGCCAGGTTGATGCATTCGATGCATAACCATGAACCAGCACCAACACATCGGCCCTTGCAATCGGCATCGCGAGAATGGCAAGGGCAAACATCAATACCACTTTTTTAATCATGTATACCTACATTTCCAGCAGATCATCTGTTAATACCAGTCTAAGATAATCCGTGCTTTTCGCAATGATATGCGTCAAATAGTTTTTGTGGCTGTTAATAGTAATGTTTCAGACAAATAAATTATCGGGGTTTGCTGATGCCAGCTTCTGGGAATAATTTGGCGCGCTACTGGATTTTTACGACGAGACACACGAAATCGGCTACGAAATGTTATGGCAAGACGTACCCGAATAACAGGCAACCAGTGGAAGATGATTAATCCGGTCGTCAGTACACAGTCGGAATGTTTCTGTGACTGTCGACCGGAAAAATCATAATCGACTAACTTCAGGCGGCTTCCGCCTCTGAAAAGTATTCTTCAACCGCTTCAGAATAACCGATATATTCGCCGTTAATAAATACCTGGGGCACCGTATCCGACCCTGTTACTGCGCGTACTGAACGTATCGTCTGCGTAGTATTTAACTGAACGTCCTCATACTCGATGTCACGCTCTTCCAGCATACCCTTTACCTTCGAGCAGAAAGGACAGCCTTCTTTACTGAACATGAATACTTCCAGCGGTCTAACTGCGTTGGGGTTAATATAATCCAGCATTGTATCCGCATCCGAGACCTCAAAGGGGTCGCCTGGCTCATCAGGTTCAATAAACATTTTTTCAATGATGCCGTCTTTAACAATCATGGAATAGCGCCAGAAGCGTTTACCAAAACCCAGGTCAGCTTTGTCTACCAGCATGCCCATACCGTCAGTGAATTGACCATTTCCATCCGGGATAAAGGTGATATTGTCTGCACGCTGATCCTTCTGCCATTCATTCATGACAAAGGTGTCATTCACCGATATGCAGATAATGTCATCGATGCCATTTTCTTTCAGTGCCGGGGCCAGCTCGTCAAAACGCGGCACATGACTGCCTGAGCACGTTGGTGTAAAGGCCCCAGGCAGCGAGAAAACGGCAACTGTCTTGCCCTTAAAAAGATCATCTGTGGTTATCTCCGCCCAGTCATCATTCTGACGAACCGGAAAAACCACCTGTGGTACTCCCTTGCCTTCCATATTTTCCATCGTATTTTCCTCTTCAACTTGAATTTGATATAGGTATTGTACGAATCGGAATTAATTAATAAATTAGAATATATATATCGTTATATTCTATATTTTAGAATTATAAAAAATTTCTGTGTTACAGCTTTCATACACGACCGCAGAGTACGGATGCTTAGGGACACGTTTTCTTTTATATTAAGCACTCAATTACTTTTCCTGTGGCTAGTCGGGGTTTCAGAAATATGTCGATACAGTGGTACCCCGGGCACATGCACAAGGCCAGCAAGGAAATTAGCAAGACCCTTTCCCAGGTTGATCTCGTCATTGAAGTACTGGATGCGCGCATCCCTTTTAGTAGCAATAACCCCATGCTGGAGAAACTACGCAAAAACAAACCCTGCTTAAAACTGCTAAATAAGTCAGATTTGGCTGACCCGTTGATCACGAAAGCCTGGCAGGGATCCCTGGAAACCCAGCATGGTGTCAAGACACTGGCAACATCCACCGCCCAGCCAAAATCTATTCAACAAATTCCCCGGCTCATTCAAACACTTCTACCAACTCGGCATGGAAAAGGCAGAGTGTTACGCGCAATGATTACTGGCATCCCCAATGCTGGCAAATCGACCCTGATCAACAAGCTCGCGGGCAAAACGGTCAGTAAAACCGGCAATGAACCCGCCATTACAAAATCACAACAGCAAATCAAAATCAGCAATAACATTATCCTGCATGACACACCCGGACTGTTATGGCCAAAAATCGAAAATAACAATAGTGGCTACCGCCTTGCAGTAACGGGAGCGATTAAGGATACCGCAACCGATAATGAGGACATGGCATTATTCGCCGCCGAATATCTACTTGTTTACTACCCTGAATTACTCACAGCGCGTTATCAATTGCCCGGCCTGCCGAACACAGCAACGGAATTATTAGAAAGTATTGGCCGACGGCGAGGTTGCCTGAAAGCAGGCGGTCAGATTGAGTACGACAAGGCAAGTAAACTATTTCTTACCGATATACGTTCAGGCGCTTTAGGGGCAATCAGTTTTGAAACACCAGAAATTATCGAGACTGAACTGACTGAACTGACTGAACTTGCTATCAAACAGGAACAGAAAAAGAAACGCCCTGATAAACGGGATCACCGTAAATCGTAACAACCTTCCGAATAAGGTATTAAAACTGGTCGGTGCGTAACATGACCAGGGTACAACCCTCTATACATTCTGCGCCCTGCGCTTCCAGCTTTCGCACAAGATCAATAAACTCTGAGCCGGGATTAAAGATCACTCTGGCAGGCTTGAGCTGTAATATGTCAGCATGCATTTTTCGACTTCGTGGCTCGCCGACATACATTGTTAGCGTATGCACAGGTTCATCAATATCAACGAGTTGGTGAGTTACTCTAAGCCCTTCAATAACCTTAATAGCCGGATTGACTGGAGTAACTTTGTAGCCTCCCAACAAAAGCTGTTGAATCGCCTGATTTGAATATCGTTCGGGCTTTGGGCTTGCCCCCAGTACGACGACATGGTGGTTAGCACTATTGTCTGGCATCTTTATAATAGTCTTCATTTACTCTACTTATTGATCTGGATAGCGTTTACGTATCGATTCAAACGAGGCAAGGTTTCCTATAAATAGATCAATCAGGCCTGGGTCAAATTTTACCCCCCTTTGCTCCTGCATATAAGCCACTGCATCCTCGCATGACCAACAATCCTTATAAGAACGTTTACTGCAGAGCGCATCATATACATCGGCTATCGCAACCAGACGCCCATATAAATGAATGTTGTCACCTGATAACCCGTCGGGATAACCAGAACCATCCCAGTTTTCATGATGTTGCCTGGCAATAATGGCCGCTGCCTTCAAAGCTGGTCGATTAGAATTTGAAAGTATTCGTGCGCCCAGTTCAGCATGAGACTTCATCATCTCCCATTCATTTTCGTCGAGTTTTCCAGGCTTATTTAAAATCGCGTCGGGAATACCAATCTTACCAACATCATGCAGTGGGGCAGCCGTATGCAATATGCTTGCCTCATCCCCATCCATACCATTCAATAACGCCAGTTGCCTGGCAACTTCGGCCACCCGGCGTACATGGTTACCCGTTTCATTAGAACGAGTCTCAACCGCATCACCTCACAGGTATACAATTTCACTTTGCGTTTCCTCAATATCTTTCCAAAGATGCAGGTTTTCCAATCCCACGGTAATATTTTTGAAGAACAACTCAAGCAACTCGCAATCAGGCGGCTGTAGATGTGTTGCACTGGAAATATAAATAACCGCTTCAACGCCTGTACGGGTTTGTATATAACCGGTGAATGTATATTCATCCAACTCTTCATGATGAGTTTTTAGCACATGCTGAATCCGTCCATTTACCTCATCTGGCAGCACATCACGCGGATCCTTACCAATAAATTCCCGGTCTTTACCAATCGCTGCGATAATCTCCTGGCGGCTACTATGATTCTGCCTGGTGACTGCGTAGTTCCTGATCAGGATCGCCTCACGGTCGATAAACAGCAGGGCAACTACTTGCTCCAACACTCCCTGAATAAACTGGTCGAGGTGTTTTTCCTCGTAAATACTGGACGACGCCTCAATAACCTTGACCAATCCTCGTCGGTTGGCATCCAATCCAGTTAACGCACGATAATTACCTAGTGCTGTAAAGATGCTGGTATATAACTTTTTTAAAGTTAGCTCGATTTTTTCCTTGTAATCATTAATATCATAGTCTTGCACGACCTGCCTTTCTGGTGCCTGTCCCGGCTGTCCGGTACGCAATATGATTCTAATGAAAGGATTGCCTAGCTCCTCACGAATATACTTAACAAGCTGTAAACCGGCGTCATCAGTTTCCATCACCACGTCGAGCAACACAATAGCAACGTCTTTATGTTCTAACAGTAATTGACGCGCTTCTTCTCCCGAAAACGCATTAATGAAAACCAGGGGCTCATCTACATAACGGAAGTCTTTTAGTGCTAGCTTGGTGATTTCGTGAACATCACGATCATCATCGACGATCATGATTTTCCAGTAATCATCTGGATCCGCAACAGTTTCTGCCGTCTGTTTCTCTTCGGCAAAAACGATCTTTTCTTCTTCGTTCTTGGTCACTTCAGCAACGTTTCCTCAACCCTTGGTATCTGATAACAGGCACCCCACAACAGACTAACATTAAACCATAGCCCTCGTCAGGTTAAAAAGCGCTGACTCAGCGTCACTAATCTTATAGCCCTTTCAGCACCTTGGTAGCTGCATCAACTGTCGAATCAATATCTTCATGCGTGTGCGCCATTGACACGAATCCCGCCTCAAACGCGGAAGGTGCCAAATAGACACCAGCATCCAGCATGCCATGAAAAAACTGTTTAAAGCGTTGCTGATCACAGGCGGCTGTTCCCTGAAAGCTACTCACTGTATCCGCGTCGGTAAAAAATAATCCAAACATGCCACCCACATGATTTTCCGTCATCGGGATACCAGCCGTCTGTGCCACTTCCATCATCCCTTTGGTCAAACGATCCACTTTATGCTCAAGTGCTTCATAAAAATTATCTTTAGACACCATTTCAAGCGTTTTTAATCCGGCAGCCATGGCAACCGGGCAACCAGACAGGGTGCCTGCCTGATATACCGGGCCTAATGGTGCGATATGCTCCATGATTTCGCGTTTACCCCCAAATGCGCCGACCGGCAGTCCACCACCAACGACCTTGCCCAGCGTTGTCATGTCAGGCGTTACACCGTAATAGGCTTGAGCGCCGCCCAATGCCACACGAAAACCAGTCATTACTTCATCAAAGATAAGTACTACGCCATACTGAGTACACAGGTCGCGCAGGCCTTCCAGAAAACCAGGTGCAGGCGGAATACAGTTCATGTTACCCGCCACTGGTTCCACTATCACGCAGGCCAGTTGCTCACCGTACTGTTCAAATGCCTGTTTAACCTGGTCGATATCATTAAATGTCAAAGTCAGCGTATGCTCCGCGAGCGATGCGGGTACACCGGGGGAGGTCGGCACTCCCAGGGTAAGCGCTCCTGAACCCGCTTTCACCAGTAAGGAATCTGAGTGGCCATGGTAACAACCTTCAAACTTGATGATCTTATCCCGACCGGTATAGCCTCGCGCCAGACGTATAGCACTCATCGTGGCTTCAGTACCTGAACTCACAAATCGCACCATTTCAATTGATGGTACCAGCTCAACCACCTTGTTAGCGATCTCTGTTTCAATTTCGGTTGGCGCACCAAAACTCAGACCGTCTTCTGCCCTCTCCTGAACCGCCTTGATCACATGGGGGTGAGAATGACCAAGGATCATTGGCCCCCAGGATGCAACGTAGTCAATATATTGGTTGTCATCGGCATCATAAACATAGGCGCCCTTTGCCCGCTTGAAGTATACGGGCGTACCTCCGACTCCAGCGAAGGCTCTAACCGGCGAGTTCACCCCTCCGGGAATAACGGACTGGGCTTCATTAAATAAAGTATCTGAGCGGCTCATAAATCATCCTTGCGGTTATACAATCAAAATAATGCAGCAATCTCGCTCGCTGCCTGGACAATGTTTTGCTGTCCAAAAACTCCATCAATGACGGCCAGCATATCGGCACCGGCATCGATTAATGGCGCGCCATTCTGTGCGGTGATACCACCAATTGCAACTATAGGCACAGTGACCTGCCGACGCGCATGCCTCAACACGTCAATTGATACTCCCTCTACTAATGGTTTGGTGACAGAAGGGAAAAAACGACCCAGCGCGACGTAGTCTGCCCCCCTGCTGACAGCGGACTGTACCAACTCAAGGCTGTTATAGCAGGAAGCGCCTATAATCTTCTGCCCACCCAGTCTTTCACGTGCAACCTCCACTGCCACATCCGTCTGTCCAAGATGAACCCCATCGGCATTTACGCTCTTCGCCAATTCTACGTCATCATTAATTATCAGCATCGCATTATAATCATGACAAAGTGTAACCAGTGAAGACGCAGTAGTTTCACGCACGGTTAACGACGACTCCTTATCCCGATACTGGATCACTGACGCACCCCCTGACAATGCTTGACCAACGTCAGTTAACAATGCATCAGTTGAAACAAAAGCGGAGGGTGTTATCGCATACAGGCCGCGCATCAGGGGATTAATGATTTCTGCAAAATCTGTTTGGCTGCAACTGCCCCTTCCCCGTTCGATAGGCATGGTTTAATGAATCCCAGGTATATTGTTGGGCTTCACGTATCGCAGAATGCGGTTCATTGCCGTGAGTAAGAAAACCAGCGATAGCCGATGCCAGCGTACAACCAGAACCATGGTATTCATGTGGTAAACGTGGCCACACAAATGTCTCCAGACAACGGTTATTAGCATACAACTTATTGTTCACCTGTTTGTCTTCAGTATCACCGCCAGTAATCAATACAAAATCACAGCCAGATTCAAGCAGGGAGATCCCACAGGCGTCTACGCTATCAGCATTACGCGCCAACACTCTGGCCTCTCGTACATTCGGTGTAACTACCGTTGCCAACGGTAACAACAATGTATTTATCGCATCGCAACATTCCTGCGCCTGTAACTCACCGCCACCACTCGCCCGGATAACCGGATCCAGCACAACCGGCACTTCAGGAATATCAACCAGAATTGAATGTATCGCCTCAGCAATCGATGTATCGGGAATTAAACCAATCTTAATACTTTTCGGCTTGATATCTGCCAGCAAAGTACGGGCCTGGTGAATCAATAAGGATGCTGAGACTGGCTCCACCGCATAGGCATTAATCGTATCCTGCACTGTTAATGCCGTGATCACAGACACTGCGTGCGACCCAATACTCGCCAACGTTTCAATATCTGCCTGGATGCCGGCGCCACCTGACGGATCGTGCCCGGAAAACACCAGGCAGTTGGGTATTTCAAGACTACTTTTCATCTATCGCCTCGCATACTCCTATAGAATATAGCCGGCAACTATCATGTAAAGGATGACCCCACCAGGGATACAGAGTTAATTGCGTGTCGGCTACGGCTTCATCTTCTATAAAAGCCAAGGACCGACCGCAAGAAGGCATCACTTGGTACATCAGGGTGCGGTATTCGCGTGGCCTAAACCTGCCCAGATTGTGGAGCAGGTACACAAGATACTAACATGGTGGCAATTGAGATTGAGCAGCAACCACGATCACTAATAACAGTTCAGAGTACTACAGTCAGGCTTAACAGCTCTCAGACATCTTCATCCAACTACTAAAGTGACATTCATAGGTAACACCTTCTGCACATACTGCTGCGCCATCGGCAAACTCTTCACCATTCCAGAAACATTTGGCATTTGGATCTGCGATGACCGTCTTATCTTCCTCGTGATCACCGATATCTGAATTCTTTAAACTTTCATCCCGTGCATCAACCTGGGTTTTCTCTCCACTCATCAGTATTGCCCTCCAAGACTATTAATCTGAGATTTTATTATGAAAAATAATAATGTCTATGCCTAACCATCTTTCGAGTTAGTAACTTCAGGACGCGGAGCGGTGTCTGTTTCTAGACCCACGGCGGCCACTATTTTTACCACCCTGTTTGCGATTACCCTGCTTGCCATGCCTGCCGCCTGACGATTTGCGGGGGCGTCTAACCCGTGGTTTCACCTCGGCGAATAATTCAGTAGGCACTGGTTCATTGGGTAACTTGTGACCAACATACTGTTCAATATCCGGCAGGTAATAAGCGAAATCTTCACAGGCAAAACTGATTGCATCTCCATCCGCACCTGCCCGTGCTGTACGACCAATCCGATGCACATAATCCTCGGGATCAGTCGGCAGATCATAGTTAATAACGTGCGAAACATCCGGTATATGTAGTCCTCGTGCGGCCACATCAGTAGCTACCAGTATCGGTAAATCGCCCGTTGAAAAACGTTCCAGTAACTTAATACGCTTTGGTTGTGGCACATCACCGGAAATAACGGCACCATCGATATCATTACCTCGAAAGTAATCTTCTATCTTCTCAGCTACCCGCTTGGTATTCACAAACACAATTGTCCGCGTCAGGTGCCCCTGTTTTAACAAACCGATCAGTAGCGGAATTTTTTCCGTCATTGCAGTGTAGTAAACAACCTGGCGAATTCGATCTACCGTTTTCTGGTCTGGCTCTATTTCAACTTCTTCAGGGCTATTCATATGTTCGTAGGCCAATTCCGCCACGCGATGTGCCAGGGTAGCTGAAAACAACATATTTAATCTTTTATCAGGTGCTGGCATACGACGCATCAAATATCGAATATCATCAATAAACCCAAGATCAAACATTCGATCTGCCTCATCTAGCACCATTACATCGAGCGCCTTTAAATCAAAAACTTTTTGCTTAAAGTAATCGATAATTCTGCCCGGTGTACCAACCAGGATATCCAGCCCCTCTTCAACCATGGTCCGTTGAGCGACATAACCTGCACCGCCATATACAACGCCCAGTTTCAACCCGGCAAACTGGCCAATCGACTGCGCATCTTTCTCAATCTGAATAGCAAGTTCTCGTGTGGGCGCAATAATGATGGCACGGGGTTGATTTTGCCGACGCTTGGGGTGGGCTGGTTTGGTTAATAAATGATGCATGGTCGCCAGCAGGAAAGCCGCGGTTTTGCCGGTACCCGTTTGCGCCTGACCAGCCACATCCTTACCCGCTAACGCATGCGGCAGGCTTAACGCCTGAATCGGAGTACAGAAAGCAAAGCCAGCGGCTTCAACCCCCTTGAGCAGCTCTGGCGCAAGTTCCAGGGAATCAAAACGGGTATCAGAAAGGTGTGTATCGCTCATAGGGCGCGCACTATACCCTATATATCTTGAAGAATCGCGCGTACCCCCTTATTAAAGGCTTGCATTCTTCGAATTTTTCAGTTCAAATGCCTTACATAGACGAATTCACTGGCGCTCGCCAGATAAGAATTTTATAAATCGAATAAACTTTTTCCCGCGAAATCTTATTGGTTTCATAATCATTTTATTACCTTCTATATCGTTAAAATTATTTCTTACAGTTCCGGAGGTCACCTCAGGTGAGCGATAAAATTACACACACTACTGACTCTAATTTTGAAAGCGACGTCTTGCAATCCGATCAGCCTGTATTACTGGACTTTTGGGCAGAATGGTGTGGACCATGCAAAATGATTGCGCCTGTACTTGATGAAATAGCGGATGAGTATGATGGCAAGATTAAAGTAGCCAAGCTCAATATTGATGATAACCCTGATACACCACCTAAATACGGTGTTCGTGGCATACCAACCCTGATGCTGATTAAGAACGGTAACATCGAAGCAACCAAGGTTGGCGCAGTATCCAAATCGCAGTTAACCGCTTTTATTGACAGCAACATTTAATATCACGTGATGGACAACTAAAGCCCATGTCCATCACATATAACAAACAAGATACATCCCGGGACTTCCGTTCGGAATCCCACTGACATTCAAACACTCTTTAGGCAATTCAAAATGAATCTAACTGAACTCAAGCAAAAACCAGCGCAAGAACTCATGACCATGGCCCGTGAACTGGGCGTAGAGAACTCGGGTAGAAACCGTAAACAGGATGTCATCTTTTCTATTCTCAAGAAACATGCAAAGAAAGGTGAAGATATCTATGGCGATGGAATTCTGGAAATTCTGCAAGATGGTTTTGGCTTCCTGAGATCAGAGACCAGTTCTTACCTGGCAGGACCTGACGACATCTATGTTTCACCCAGCCAGATACGCCGTTTTTCACTGCGCACGGGAGATACGATCTCCGGCAAGATTCGACCACCTAAACAGGGCGAACGATACTTTGCGTTATTGAAGGTTCAGGAAATCAATCACGATAAGCCGGAAAATTCACGGAACAAGGTACCTTTTGAAAACCTGACACCGCTCTTTCCAGATGAGCGTCTAACTCTCGAACAGGGTAATGGCAGTACTGAAGATATTACCGGACGTATTATCGATTTGATTTCTCCTATCGGTAAAGGGCAGCGCGGACTTATCGTTGCTCCACCGAAAACAGGCAAGACCATGATGTTACAAAACATCGCGCAAGCCATATCCTATAATAATCCTGACTGTCATCTTATCGTTTTACTGATTGATGAGCGTCCGGAAGAAGTTACCGAGATGGAACGTTCTGTCAGGGCTGAAGTTATTTCTTCAACATTTGTTGAGCCGGCAACCCGACATGTGCAGGTTGCAGAAATGGTTGTTGAGAAAGCCAAGCGACTGGTTGAGCATAAAAAGGATGTTGTCATCCTGTTAGACTCCATGACACGTCTGGCGCGTGCCTACAATACTGTCGTGCCTTCCTCCGGCAAGGTACTTACGGGTGGCGTCGACGCCAACGCATTACAAAAACCTCGTCGATTCTTTGCTGCTGCCCGCAATATCGAAGAAGGCGGTTCACTAACTATCCTCTCAACGGCATTAATTGATACCGGTTCCAAGATGGATGAAGTTATTTACGAAGAATTCAAAGGTACCGGCAATAGTGAGATACACCTGGATCGCCGAATTGCTGAAAAACGCACCTACCCGGCAATCAACCTGAACCGCTCAGGTACACGCCGAGAAGAAAAACTTACTGCTGCTGATGAGCTGCAGAAGATGTGGATCCTCCGCAAATTGTTACACCCGATGGATGAAATTGCTGCAATGGAATTTATTCTTGATCGACTCAAGGCGACGAAGACTAATACTGAATTTTTTGATGCAATGAAGCGTTAACAAGCCACTGAAAAAAGTTTCAGCAGCTTGTTATGAAAAGTCCAAAAGGAACTTGTTTATTTCAGGCAGATAATCAGCCAGGTTTTCAAAACGATGGTTGCCCCCCTGCTCAATAACTACCTGGTGCCTCTGGTATCGATCCTCCGCAAGACGATAGTCCAGTACCTCATCAGCAGACTGTAATAACACCAGATAAGCTTCCTTTGATGAAGGCGACTCACGGTACTGCGACTCCAAAAAATCACAGTATTCACGCTTCCATTCAAACGGCTCGTTACTACACCAATTGGTATTCATGCCTACGTATTGTCTCAAGGTGTCAAACGGGCGCGTTGATGGATTGATTAAAACGGAAGGGATATTAGATTTTTCATTAATACACTCACTGTAATAGCCACCAAGTGACGAGCCAACGAGTAGATTAATATCATTCTCTTTTATTAACTATTGTAAAACAGCAAGCGTTTGCTGCGGATCTACTGGCAAATCAGGCGAGATTACCTGTTCTACTCCAAAATGGGATTGAAGTACTTCTACCTTATTACCTGAGCCACAACTGGCAAAACCATGAATATAAAGTATCAAGGGTAGTGTTTACTGATTGATAGCCCGATGACCGATGTCGGTTCTGTAATACATATTTTTCCAGTTAATCTTACTAACGCCCTCGTATGCTGTTGCTTGCGCTTCAGCAACACTATTACCTAACCCAACCACACACAACACACGTCCACCATTGGTAACAATTTCATCATCATTCATCGCTGTACCCGCGTGAAATACCTTAGTGTGCCTGTCATTTGCCGCATCAAGCCCGGTAATCACATTACCCTTATCATAGCCATCAGGATAGCCGCCGGCAGCCAGCACTACACCCATTGAGGCACGTGAGTCCCAGACAACATCCTTCGAGCTTAAATCATCCTCTACCGCTGCCAGACATAGTTCAACCAGATCTGATTGCAGCCGCATCATGATAGGCTGGGTTTCTGGATCACCAAAACGACAATTATATTCCAGCACCTTCGGTACACCATCCTTGCCAATCATCACACCAGCGTATAAAAATCCACGGTACCGGTGACCATCAGCCTTCATTCCTTTCACTGTCGGTATGATCACCTCATTCATAATACGATCATGCATAGCCTGATCAACAATAGGAGCTGGTGAATACGCGCCCATGCCACCTGTATTCGGCCCCTTGTCACCATCATCTCTGGCCTTATGATCCTGTGAGCTTGCCATTGGCAGAACATCTTCACCATCTACGATACAGATAAAACTGGCTTCCTCACCTACCAGACACTCTTCAATCACCACACGATGCCCGGCATCGCCAAAACGGTTTGCCTCCAGCATATCCTTTACTGCGGCAATCGCTTCCTCTTCAGTTTGCCCCACAATCACACCTTTACCTGCAGCCAATCCATCTGCCTTGATAACAATAGGTGCACCTTGCTCCTTTATGTAATCAACGGCCTCGTCAATATCAGTAAAGTTGCCGTAGGCTGCGGTAGGAATACCATGAATAGCCAGAAAATCCTTGGTGAATGCCTTGGAACCCTCTAACTGTGCCGCCAATCGATCAGGACCAAATATCTTTAAACTCGCAGCAGTGAATTCATCAACAATACCTGCCACCAGTGGTGCCTCAGGCCCAACTATCGTTAGACCAATTTCTTCCTTGAGCGCAAACGTCTTTAACTCTTCAATCGACTCTGCAGCAATATCAACATTCTCAATTCCCGGCTCCATTGCGGTACCTGCATTACCCGGCGCTACAAATACCTGCTCTGCCAGCTCAGACTGAGCCGCCTTCCAAGCCAATGCATGCTCACGACCACCACCACCTATAATTAGAACCTTCATTGTAATGTCCGTTTACCTAAATTCGTTTAGTGGATATAAAGCTTATATTTTAATGCTAACAAGAATGAAGCAATTTCATTTGAGTACGAGACAAAGCTTCCGCGTCCTGCTCACGCCCCTCACCTACATCCCTGTAGGCGAGGCAAATATTTTCGAATGCAGCGGAATGCACACGAAGCGCATGAGCATGCTGAGAAAATATTTAACGCCATATCGTGCCAATTGAAGCCGCTTCAACTTGTTAGTGGCGGAAATGTCTCATACCCGTGAATACCATCGCCATCCCATGCTCATTCGCTGCAGCAATCACCTCTTCATCTCGCATCGAACCACCGGGTTGGATGACCGCCTGTATACCTGCTTCAGCAGCCGAATCTATCCCATCACGAAACGGGAAAAAGGCATCGGAGGCCATCACCGCACCTTTCACTTCAAGACCTGCATGCTCTGCCTTGATAGCGGCAATGCGTGCCGAATTGATACGACTCATTTGACCAGCACCAACACCAATAGTCATTAAGCCCTTGCCATAAACGATGGCATTGGATTTAACAAACTTGGCAACACGCCAGCTGAATAACAGGTCATGCATCTCTTCTTCAGTGGGTTGTCGGTCTGTTACGACATTAAGCTCCTTATACAGATCAAGGTCTGCCCCCTGCACCAGAAGCCCGCCATTCACTCGCTTGTAATCCAGACGACTACCTGACTCTTTCCATTCCCCACAACTTAGCAATCTCACGTTCTTCTTTTCCGCCACGGCGTTCTCGGCCCCAGCGCTAACTGACGGGGCAATAATCACTTCGACAAACTGGCGATCAATGATCACCTTTGCAGTGGTTTCATCAAGCTGCCGATTGAAGGCGATGATGCCACCAAAGGCAGACTCAGGATCTGTTGCATAGGCGCTATTATAAGCGGTTATTAAATCATCTGCCGTCGCCACTCCACAGGGATTGGCATGCTTTACAATCACGCAAGCCGGTGCTTCAAACTGCTTAACGCATTCCAGCGCCGCATCGGTATCACCGATATTGTTATATGAAAGTTCTTTACCCTGTAATTGCTTTGCGGTCGCTACACTGGGTTCCGTAATATTTTGCTCTACGTAGAACGCGGCATTTTGATGTGGGTTCTCCCCGTATCGCATGCCCTGCTGATGGTTAAATTGCACACTATACGTTTTTGGAAAATCACTGACTTCGCCCAGATGGTCCCGAGCGGTCAAATAATTTGAAATCGCCGAATCATATCGGGCAGTATGTGAAAACACCTTACTTGCCATTTCATAGCGTAACGCATCGGTCGTTGCACCATCGTTTTCTACGAGTTCATCAAGCACACGGTCATAATCAGCGGGATCAACTATAACCGTCACATCATGATAATTTTTCGCGGCGGCTCGCAACATGGTTGGCCCACCAATATCAATATTCTCAATCGCCAGCGGAAGTGTGCAATCCTCACGAGCAACCGTCTGTTCAAATGGGTATAGATTGACCACGACAAGATCAATCGCGCTAATATCATGTTCCTGCATGACCGCGTCATCTTCCCCTCTTCGTCCCAGTAAGCCGCCATGAATTTTCGGGTGCAAGGTTTTCAGACGGCCATCCATCATCTCCGGAAATCCGGTATGTTCCGCCACATCTTTCACCTCGATTCCCTGCTCTTTCAACAATGCAGCGGTACCGCCAGTGGACAAAATCTCTATATCGCGTTTTGCCAGCGTAGCAGCAAATTCAGCTACACCAGTCTTATCGGATACGCTAATCAGGGCACGTTTTACAGGACGAGACATTTTTTGTTCCAGACTTAATTAAAACAGGCGCGGATTATAACGGATTGCGGACATAAAAAAGGCGCCGTTGGCGCCTTTTTTATCTAATGAAAAGTAGATTCAATCCAGATCATAAATCTTTAGTTTTTTCCTGAGCGTACTACGCGAAATACCAAGAATTTGTGAGGCCCGGCTCTGATTACCCTTAACGTACTCCATTACCGTTTCAAACATGGGACGTTCAACCTCAGCAATGACCATCTGGTATATCGAACCCGGATTATGTCCGTTCAAGTTACTAAAATACAACTTCAATGCCGTCTTCACGGTACTACCCAGTGGCGCCCTCCTGCGCTCACGTGTGAGGATATCCTGTAATATTTCCTCTTGCCCTGTATTCATGCCGCTAACCCCATTGATTTTTCGTTATAGTCTTTGACGTATTGCGTCAACAAGTTCATCTGTTCTGATACAACATTAGAACAGTTAAATAATGATTTTAATTTTTGACCTCCAGGAAGATATTTACAATACCAGCCCAGATGCTTACGAGCGATTCTAACCCCTGCATATTCACCGTAAAAACTATGTATATCTTGCATATGTTCACGCATAACGTCTGTGATCTGGATCACAGACGGTGCTGTTAACACCTTGCCGCGCTGTAAAAAATGATGAATATCACGAATTAACCAGGGATTCCCCTGTGCAGCACGGCCAATCATTACCCCATCGGCTTTGGTAAAATCCAGCACCGACCTGGCCTTGGCTGGGCCATCAATATCACCATTAGCAACTATCGGGATGTTAACCGACTGTTTTACCCGGGCGATCGTTTCATATTCCGCCTCACCACGAAATGCACAGGCACGTGTACGACCATGAACGGCCAACATTTTTATTCCTTCTGATTCTGCAATCCTGGCGATCGTTACCGCGTTACGCTCTTCAATCGACCAGCCAGTTCGAATTTTTAACATCACCGGAACGTCAACCGCCTTAACAACGGAAGATAAGATATCCGCAACCTTTTTCTCATCCCTTAACAGGGCGGAACCCGCTGCCTGTCGGCATACCTTTTTTGCCGGACACCCCATATTGATATCGATAATTTGCGCTCCCTGTGCAACGTTATACCTCGCGCCCGTAGCCATTTCCTCAGGTTCAGTCCCAACGATTTGTACTGACCGAAGACCTGCCTCTGATGTATGTCGCTGCCGCAACATCGACTTGCGAGTATTTTTGAGTTGCGGGTTAACGGAAACCATTTCGGATACAGCCAATGATGCACCAAACCTGCTTGCCAATTCGCGAAAAGGCCTGTCTGACACGCCTGCCATAGGCGCCAAAATAACCTGACCTTTTAGCTGATATGGACCGATTTGCACTGGATGGAAGCCCCGATATTCATTTTATCGAATATTAACGACTGTATAAAAATTGTGCTATTGATGCTGGTTAATAAACAACCAATGAT
>Ga0126335_1000277_pt1 | contig 23963 bp, 15 predicted proteins | sample OlaspJWI45metaG_FD_108409 | JGI IMG/M metagenome (GOLD analysis project Ga0126335, IMG submission 108409) | Marine gutless worms symbiont microbial communities from Oahu, Hawaii - Olavius sp. 1 OAHU.JWI-45 metaG | ecosystem: Host-associated > Annelida > Digestive system > Unclassified | place... | reverse complement strand
TCTATGTAGACTCAAAATTTCTGCTTTCCGGTAGATTATTTCTTCATATTTATGTCTTCAATGATATTTGCTGTCATTTGTAACTTGTAAGTCGTAAAATGGTGATTATCAGCACCGGACCTATTGTAAACCATTGCCCGTTTTGTGACACGTCTTTATCAGTATGCAGTTAATGAAGTTAGCATAAATTCACCGACGCCAGCAATGTCACAGACAATAGTGGCATGAATAAGCACCGGCTTTCGCCATATACTGCCTGCTATCTCAAATGACTAACTATAAAACTCTACAGCTCCCAGTTCCAGTTCAGGCGAGAGATGCTTCTTAAAAGTGTTAATAGTATTACAGTTAATGCAGCCTGTGGATAATGAGTTCCAGTTGTCAATAACTGATATGAAAAGCATACTTTTTAATATCAAGTCTGAATCTTCTCTTGAACAATTTCTGGTGATGTCCTCTTCTATGACCTTCTTCAAGCTGAAAAATAAATCACAATTAAGATCGCATTCTCCATTCATAATCTTAAAAGTTTCAGTTAAATCACTTCTCACTCTTTGTCTTTCCAATCGTGTTGAAGCCAACTGTTACAGTCTCTCATTATATTGCCAGCCTTGCATACCAGTAACAGGTTTGGTAGGTCTTTGCTGTACACCTTCAATTAGCTTAATATCCTTATCGAAGTAAGGGCTCCATATTGCGCTATAATATTCTAGATGCGGTCACCCCTCAACCTCCGTGGCCTCATCTGATTACTGATGATGGGCTGGAGTAAAAGAGGGAACATTAACGTAGCTGCTGTAGTTACTATAGTACAGTGCAATATTCTTGTTGCATGATGTTCTAGGCAGCTTATAGGTCAAGCAGATTGGATTTTGTCACACTGGGACCCTTATGCTGTGATTAGCCTAGAGGGCAGTTGCCTACAGTTCATATTGTAACACAGTGGAGTGGTTCTGGTGGGATTGAAGCCTATCTGAGCGGCCAACTGGTTTCCTTCAGTGCTTTGACGCTGTTGGTTGGGTCATCTGACCTGTAAAAATCGTCCCCGAAATGACCTATAAAGTGTCGAGTGGGACGTTAAGCCTCTACTCTAGATGCAGTTTGACAAGAGTTTTCTATAATGAAATTATTGTTTCTCTAGATCTATCAGTGAAATTTCATTTTATCATTCCAAGTATTCTGTTGGCTTTCTTCGCTGCCTCACTACATTGCTTCACGCTCTTCAGATCATCACTTACGATAATCCCCAAGTCTTTTTCATCTGAGACACATTCCAGTTTCACATCATTCATTAAGTACTCAGCTTGAGCATTGTTGTATCCTATGTACATAATCTTACATTTCTTGACGTTGAAAAGCGTCTACATTCTGCCATTCTTTGGACCATGCAACAAGGTTACTGGGGTCAGACTGCAAAGCATTGACATCTTCTGCTGAGAGATTGGTAAATTTTGATGTCATCTGCAAATTTAAAAATTTTACCTGCCACGCAGTCAGCAATGTCATTTATAAAGATCATGAACAGAAGTGGACCTAAAACCGATCCTTGCTCACATAGAGCTGTAAATTACATTTCGGTATGACTGATTACCACATCGGATCACATTGGACCAGGTGTTCACCACTAAAGACGTTATATGTGACATTAATGTGAACTAGTCTGACAACCAGTAATGACAAAATGGCTACCGGTTGTGGAAAAAAATCCAGTTTTAACATCCCTACAGGACAGTACATATAGTAGAACTCAAAGCATCATCATGCATCATGTGTTGCTTTGATGTCCCCATTGCAATGAACGTAGGCCTCTGAATCTATATGCCTACAAATGCCTTGCTTTTCGTTAATTACTGTGACAGGAAATAGCCTACAGGTGAGGATGTGATGTGGTCTAGTACGGCCCGATGTGGTCCAGTTATCGTCCGATGAGGCTTGATGGTGTCCGATGTGGTAATTAGTCATACCCATTACATTTATAACATTCAGATGCATTTCTGTTTAAAAATGAAGTGAACTTTTATGTTGCAGAATGCAGAAAGATGGGTGAAAAGAGAAGAAAGCTATCGGCGCTGACTGGTTCTGTGACCCCGGAGTCTGTGAAAATTGTTGCTGAATCCATCGGTGTGTCAGACTTGCCTGAGGCAGCATTAACATTCATTGCTGAAGAGATGACTTTCAGGCTACGACACACCGTACAGGTTTGCTGATGATGGAGACTTTTTGTGCTGTGATAACTTCAATAATCAGGTGAACGGTTTTGAGTTTTATGGTTTTTATTAATAGAGCAAGATACAAGATTGAGTGCATCTGATGCTAGTATGTGCTGATTTTAATGACGATCGTCTTTAACTGTTGTTATATGACTAGAGAATGGATCTAAATGTTTTTCTTGCAGTTATGTTTGTGTCACTGGCAATGTGTGATTTGTTTGTAAATGCTTCTGTTGAAAGATGATACTGAGTACCAGCAAGCTGTGACGTCAGTAATGTTCCACTTGCAGCATATGTATTGCTGAGTCATGGGTAAACTGTAAAAGCCATAACATGCCCATTGAAAATGGCAGCTGATTGATCTTCGCAGATGATAGGATCAGTGTGGTTTGCTTGTAGGATGCAAAGAAGTTGATGGAGCACGGCAAGCGCAAAAAACTGTCAACTGCAGATATAGATCATGCATTAAAACTTCATAACATCGAGGTACTCTATGAGTGTACATCAACGACACGAGCCGAGATGTAACTGTCTGCAGTGCAACATAAATTAATGTATATGTCTATTTGTTAGTAGACAGTTAAATTGATTGCACTCCAGTACTCAAACTTTCACTACCTGCAGTCTGAGAAAAGCATCAATTTTAAGCTTGCCATACTTATCTACTGATGTCTGCATGGCCTGACACACAGCAGTATCTCTCAAACTAATTTCAGCATGTTGCCGATTTCAGTCTTTGCTGTCTCTATTGTCATCGTCTTTGCGTATAGTGATTCGTCAGTGATTAAGCATTTCTGACAGCTGTAATAGCCTCCTGTACCACAGCACCTCAGCTCCAGCACATGCATGCCATCTTCTGCAAACATGTCAAAGCCTGACTGTTTTATTTTTCAATCTGCACCTGACCTGATTATACATTGTACATAATGGTTTGGAAGTTTTGTAGGTTTTTACTCTGAATATTTTAAACATAATATAGTACTGTACTGTGTGTGTTGTTCAAGAGTCATAGTTTTGTTCTTACCAGTGTCATAGTCTCTGTGTAATGATTGTGCAGCCACTTTATGGATTTCACGCAGCTGAATTTATGCCATTTCGCCATGCATCTGGTGGCGGTCGGGACATTCATTTTGTTGAAGAAAAGGAAATAGATCTCTCTGAAGTAACTTCCTCTCAGCTGCCAAAAGTTCCTCTTGATATCTCAGTCAGAGGTCTATACTGTGTTATGTATATTAGGCTGACTATGATCATGGGTTCCAGTAAGGAAATCTATAAAGTCCAGACCCACTGCATACTTTGTATGTGCATTTTACCGAAATTTTCAAGTCCTGGGACTCGATACACTTTCATTTTGTGCATCTTGGATGCTCTGCAGTTGTATTTTATGCATCTGCTGTCTCATTCTGTAAGTCTATGCATATGCAACCTCCTTATTTTCTGCATCCCAGCACAACATTTATGCGTCAGAGATGCATGGATGCACCTTAATGGCACCACTGATTATGATGTTGAAATAGCTAGTTTAGATCTAGACAGTGAGATCGTCATACAGTCTTGATAGTCGAAAACTGAGGTTGGCCTAAACTCAGTTCTTGCAGTGTCTTAATGCTCAGCTTATCTTGCCTGTTTGGTGTGTACCATTCAGTTTATGATATTGGTTAAATAAATTAAGTCTGTCCATGAATATGAATAATTTATGATGTAAAAGTGGTACTGGATGTTATAATAAATTTTAGAAAAGACTAAATTTGTGGTTGACTGGTAATTACAAAAAATGAACTTTTAGTACCATTTTTGTCAGTTGTGGATAGTTAGTAGAATCTATATTGTATAAGTTTTTATCTTGACCATTTGTCTGTTTGACCACCATGCAGTTGGCTGAGCACAATGTTGTAGCCTATTAATACTGCCAACCCATATTGTGCATTTTCATTAGCTGTGGAGCATTTTATGTCATTTTAAAAATTGCAGTATTTAATGCTCTACATTTACTGATATAGCTTGTAGGTTTGATGTCTGTTCTGTAGCTGCGTCTTTAGAATCTGAACACATTGTTGGACTTTGTTACCCAGAATTGCTTTAAACTATTCAGTATTTGTGTTCGGCTGCTGTTTGTGTGATTAATTGGTTTGTGCATGATGTATGTAGCGCATTGGTTGGCAATTGATGGTGAGCAGCCTGCAGTCCCAGAGAACCCCAGTGTTGCGTCACGCGATCTTCAGCGGCTTGATGGTCATGACCCATCCACCAAGTCTGCTGTTAACAGAACTCCTCAGAAAGTTGGAGACCTGCCGCATAGAACTAAAGCTAAAATTCCAGAGAAAGTACGACTGAAGGACCTGACAACTCATGAACTGTCAATAGTAAGGCTGCTGTTGTCATTGCAAGTTTGATCCAAGCTGCATAAGCACAACTTTCTTATGCTATAGAAATGGAAGAAAGAATCATTATACTGTACAGAAAAGTAAAGATAACCAGCTAGAATAGAGTAGTAAAGCATTGATGAGAAAATAGGTGATTATTGTCTGGGCTCTTATGAATCGGTATTCGGTAGCTATCAGCACTAAAGTAAATTGATATGGGGCTATTATAAGAAAATTGGCTGTCAGAACTGAACTGAACTGTTTAAAGTACTGCTGGTTACGATTGGTGTTCATATCATAGCCCAAAGTGCTGATCGATTGCGGCGTTTCATATCACGATAGGAGTTTAGGAGTTGTTGGGGTTGGTCCTGTCGCTGACTGACAGTCTGTTCACACAATTAAATGAAGTGGCATATAGATTACTGTCGCGTGCTGTTTGTCAACATTGGTGGTTTATGCTGCATGCAATGCTTTGAATGATGTTTTAATGTACTTTGTCCCAGTATATTGGCCGCTGTCGGTAAACCACCAAAGCCAGTCACCAATCCAAGTACTAACCGGGCCCGACGTTGATTAACTTAATTGATCTGACCAACACTGTTAACTGTCACGTCTCGCCACCAACCAAAAGTACAAGTGAAGCCAAAAATAAAGACCAGTATTAGGAAAGGTTGTTAAGGCAAAAGGGCACAGAAAACTCTGCTGTACAAAAAAACAGAAATTAAATCTGCCGTGAAGAGCTGATATACTTGAAACCGTCTTAGTTTCGGATATATCTACAACAACTGTTTTGATTGGCTTATCTTATCCCCACTATACAAGTTTTTCATTAGCAAATTTGCAATGGCTACCTTGATGTTTGCGTAATTAGTGATTAATTCAGTGTGCACATGCATGTGCATATGTGTATGCAGGAGCAGCAATTGTATTATAAAGAAGTAACGGAGGCATGCGTTGGGTCAGATGAAACACGTCGTTCTGTAAGTTCATCTTGCCTATGTACAGTTACAAACTGTCCACTAATGTCACGAATTCTACCTTTCTCACCATTACTGGTCGTGGCTTTTGACTACCGGCTATAGTGCTCAGAAATCTCTCGTCGGTCCATGAAGCAGAAGTGACCATACCAACTTCAACTTCTCGAGTTTCATTGGTTGAAATTATTGGTCCATTGAGTGTCGTGGGGCTTAGTCTTTCCACCATATTTGTTTATTTTAAGTGGATGTTGTCAGTATTTGCAGTGTTATTTGCGACCTGTTATTATATTATTTGTTTCCTCTATTGCTTTGGTAGGCTTATCGTATTTAATTGACACATAATGTGCAGTGAGCCTATTCTACAGGTTGTGAGTCTCATGATCGTTGATTAGCTTATCTTTGTCTTGGTATATATTCTTTCAATGTTCTTAGGTTGTCACGATTACCAGTGCAGTTGATTGCTTGGAAAGATGTTATCTGAAATAACCTGTGATGTGTTGAGTGGAATGTAGAACTATACTTACTGACATACATACATACCTACGTATTTGCTTGCTGTAAGAGTATACATGCAATTGTCTGTGTGTCTCTGTGCTGCATAGGAAGCATTGCACAGTCTGACGTCAGATCCTGGCTTGTATCAGATGCTGCCACATTTCAGCACGTTCATCTCTGAAGGAGTCAGTTTTCTGCATCCCATCTGAATTAGTCGTTTTATATGCAGTTCATCGCATAACATAACTGTGTGCCACATTAAGTGTGACTCCATTTGCTAAATGACGTGCACCTCTGCATGTTACTTTTTATATTCCCACTTAAGTTGGGACATATAGTGTCAAGGCACTGCCCTATGTCTGTCCATGTGTCCGTTGTCACTTAATTTCCAGAGGATAACGAGTTTTGCACTCTTGTGACCAAACATTTATGTTTATGGGCATACAGTGCTCGACTCTGTGGACTGTGGTATGCTTACATTGTACTTGTGGTTACACTTGCATTGATTAAACCCAAGTTGGATTTATAGCATTTGCTTAATACTTAGGTTTAATGGAAAGTTAAGGTCACTGATTATATATAATAATGTATACGTGTCTGTCTGCAGGTTAAGGTGAACGTAACGCAGAATAATCTAGCGTTGTTGATCTACCTGATGCGCATGGTAAAGTCACTGATGGACAACACAGCTTTGTACTTGGAGAAATATGTGAGTGATATTTGAGTCTCAAGTCTAGCAGACCTCTTCAACTTTCATTTTTTATATATTGTTGTACAATTTTAATACAGTAGAACTGCACTCAGTCATATTAATTGTGATTATCTCACAGTCTAAAAATACTTTTGTCATGTACATGATATTAATTGCTATATGGAAACAAAAATTCTAATGATTGCAGTCCTTGCTTAGTTAAGACAAGACTGACATGTCATGCAGCTCAGTTGCCATATGTAAGTTCTTTAATAGTTGAAAACTAGCCGTGAGTATTCCAGCAGTGTGGCGAGGTAATGTAGCAGACATGTATTTTTATGCTTCTGCCCAGCTGTAGGTGACAGAGGCATATATGGAATTAGGTCATGCCATCTGTACATTTGTCCGTGCACCTGTGCATTGGTTTGTGACATGTCGTGGCACAGGCATAAAAGGCTTGCTGTAGGTTTTTTTTTAGTTAAGTTTATTGACTTTCGTTGTTGAGTTTCCGATGTTGTGTATGTCGCCAGCTTCATGAGTTGATTCCCGCACTGATGTCGTGTATAATCAGTCGACAGTTGTGTCTGCGACCTGACATCGACAATCACTGGGCTCTACGTGACTTTGCTGCTAGGCTGCTTGCTCAGCTCTGCAAGTGAGTCACTGATGATCAATCATGTAGTCAATTCCAGTAAGTCTATAATTCCATATCCAAGTCAGGACGAGTCCAACTCAATGACTCCATCAGACTCAAGTACTGCGTCACTGCTGCTGATATACTAATTATGATATGAGTTTATGACATGCGTGCTACACCTCATAATTATGTCTGATATGATGTAACTACGTAACTGCTTTTGTAGTGACATTGGCTCGGTTAAATACTGTTTTTGTACCTCTGCTGTAGGGCTGGTAGGGTTCCACTATTTCCATTTCTGGTTTGATTTGGTTCGGTTTCCACACAAAAACCTTGGTTCGGTTTTGAGTTACTTAGTACTTACTTGCCATATTTTAGATCACTTTTAGGCTGCATCAAATGCATGAAATGCTGACTATTCTTTTAGATGTTTATGGTATCTGTTTGTCTTCTGTCTGTCACACGGCTTAAATCGGCGGCGGCACATGCAGTGTAAGTAAGTAAACAGGATATAGCAGTTTGTGAACTTCACCTCACCGCTATGGGAAATCACATACCATATGGTATCACACAGTGTTACCTGCCACCCGGCAGAGGTGACTTTTACGCCTTTACCCCAGCCGAAGTTGGTACTCGATTTAGCGACCCCGAAGGGATGCAAGGCTGAGTTGACCTAGGTGGTGGTTACATCCCGAGATAGTTTACCCGAAATAAACGGTCACCTACCTCGGAAAAAAACCAGCAATGCCGTGACCAGGATTCGAACCCACGACCGCGAGTCGAGAGTCCGACATCCTAACCACTACACCACGCAGCCACCGTAGTGTACACTGTGTGTGTGATGTCATTCGGTGCAGCCTTCGCCAAATGCCTTTGGCCTCTTGTTATAGATAAATAACAGAAGTTCCACTTTTGCCTATACCGTTTGTTCTCATATAAATTCGAGCCTCGGACAAGCTAATGATGTCACACCATACTCAGCGTAACCTGCAGGCTAAAGTGGTCTCAGAATCGTGTCCAGGGTACTAAAAAAGCACAGTTTCGGTTTAGGTCATTTTTCACATAAAACCGCAGTTTCGTTGTTGGTTTAAAAACTGTAAACAGCCCTACTCTGCTGTGTAGAGGCATTATGTGATTCTGTTGCATCGTCACGAAACTGCACTAATGTTGATGAGAAATTTACACCATGATATGAACTTGTGATGGTGGAGGCAGAAGCATTGTTCAGATGCACTCCAGTTGTTGTTAAGTGCATCCTGCTTGAGACTGTAAGGTGCTGACTGGTCCATTGATTGCTGTACCATGCCAACTCCTGGTCCAGTACTACTGCTACTATTAGTGTGGCAGCTGCTGCTGATGCTAGAGTACAGTGTGTGATTGGTGATGCAGAACATTCACTACAAGCAGCAATATGATACAGACACGTATCACAAAGATGCTCAGTGCTGCTCTGCAGACTGACACTGCACCTCTGGCTACACACTACGGTGCGATTGTTGGCATCGGAGAGCTTGGTCATGAGGTGTGTTCTGTCTGTTATTGGTTATTGAGGTATACATGTACACTGCAAACAGATGCCATGTTGTAGCTTTTCTTAGATTTGGTAAATAGACTGTGTGAGTAACTGAACAATGCCGTGTTAACACCACAAATCAGATTTCAAATATGGATATTACCTTTATTGAATTCCACAGTGAATGAAAAAGAAAAACTATTAACCGGACAACATAAATTTAAAGTCTTTTGGGATTTATTTTTAAAAACTAGAAATTAGCTACATTTTAAAGCCCAGTTCTACATTCCTGGTGCTGTGTTGGTAGGTTGTAGAAGAAGATTTGTAAATATTACGTAGCATTGCATCGTTTTTTGATGGCATCTATATTTCTTTGCCATGTCTGCCGTAGTAGGGCTGATATGCCGTAGTCCACATGTATGTGTGAAGGTGGTGAAAGCGATGATATTGCCAGTGTTACGTGCTGAGGCTGACAGACTACAGACTGTGCTTGAAGGTCCTCTTGGCAACAACACCGACCGCATTGCTGCTGACCATGTTAAACTTGCACTGCTGGTCTGTTATAGATCCTAAATTCTCCAATTACTTACCTGTCATTTTTTGCCTCCACTGCTTAAATAGGCATCTTGATTTTTTGAGTGGACATGATGTCTGTCTGTGAATCTTGCCTGTCCCTCTGTCACATTGTTGTGAAACTGCAGATATATTAGCGAATAATTTGCTCCATAATGTAAACTTGTGGCAAGTGGTCACAGGCCAGTGGAGGTATGTGTGTTCATATTTCACTATTCCAGCCCATTCACATGTTTATTGCATGCACATTTACAGTAAACACTACTGCTTATTAAGTTACATTTGGTTGTACGGTTCTAAAGAAGTCTGGGATTATGGTTTGCTGAGAGCTGGAAATTATTTATTTTTACCTGGAGAATGTTGGTAGACATTGTAGTATGAATAGGTGATACAGAATTGCTGCCTGTGAAATGGTGTAGGTTTGGCAGTCAAGAGTATGCGATGTTTGTCTGAATTGTTATTTCATCTGTCTTAGGTCCTTCTATTCAAGTCATCCTTTCTGTATTTAGTGTAGCTCCCAGATACTGTTATGGCAAATGGATCATTTCTGCACTGTGATTTCACACCTTCACACCCATGCCTCCGTGTCTAGGTGGCTGAGGTGGGCTCTGAATGAGTTTGTTTCATTAATATTACCATCACATTATGGCATGAGTGCAGAAGCTGATGCCACCAGTGTTGAAAATGACTCATCAGCCAACAGACACCGTGGATGACTACTGTCTACATTATGGTTACCTTGGTCCTGCACTCTACTCAGCAGTTGTCAAGCTTCGCCAGACAACTACAACTAGTGCCAGTTCAGCTCAGTCAGCCATCGTCACAGGCTTGACTAGCCGTTCTCATCCACTCACATTTCCACAGGTCACTCAGTATTATTATTTCTCAGTGCAGCAGAGGCTCTTAGACAATTAAATTTAGCTGATTTGGTCATTGATTGGCTGATTATGCTATCTTTGTTGATGTGATTGCTCTGAAACCACAAAATGTCCAAGTTAAAACTAGGCATGCATCCACATTTTAGTATGAGGATTATTCTCGTGTATTTTTGCGTCCGTGCCTGTAAAGGCGAAAGACGCAATATGTAACCCGGTTGTGATGTCTGTCCTTCTGTCTGTCTGTAGTAAGCTACGCCCTTGATATAACAAGCTATTATTAGCTCGCGCTAAGCGGACGTAGAGCTTCCCAGTGACTAGCATCTAGTTATATTGATCTTCTTATCATTTTCCTGTATAAGTGCATTCAGGTGTAAGAACGAACTGCGAGATCTAAGAAAATTGATAATGGAAGTAGACTAAATCAACAGCCATTGAGACATTGCAGACTCCTTGCATGCATGGGGTGAAGCATGCCGGAATCACGACAGCCAGTCACCTTGCTCTTGGGTGTTTGCTAGTGTCGGCTATGTGTAACATACAGTTTCAGAGTTTATTTGATAGAAACAATTATCCTAAATATCCTCAAACGTTTGGTAATCCCCGACTCAATTGACGGCAAGCACTCTGGACTACTCCTTTGCTGACCACGGAATATTTACACAAGCTATATAAGATGTGACATTTTATATGAAGTCATTGGGTATTTGTCATGTTGTCGTCAACAGTTGTCGTAATATCGATGTTGTCTAGAACAAAACTACAATATAAAGCTGTTTTAGAGTGAAAACTATGCAATGCAAATATGTGCAGCTTATTAATATTTGTTCGGTCTTATTCCGACTACGAGATATCTGTACAGATAATCTGTTTTGGATAACCTTAAAGGATAAGTATCAAGTCACCCAGTGTGTGTGACTGTGTTTTGCACATGAAGCCTGGGCACGTTGCGCTGCAGTCACCCCGTCCCACTATGCACAGACCATCAACGCCGACTGCACCTCAGAAGTATGTCTTGTTGGCACCTCCAGCGGCAGCACAAGGCTCAGCTCGGCCTGGCTCCAGCTCTGTGGTACAGTCACTGTCCGGTAGTCAGACATCGAGCTCGGGCAGTCAGCTGATGAGGATGATGACACCCGTAGCGACAAGCAGTGCTGCGGCAACGAAACTTGTAGTAGTGACAGTTAATTCGGCGACTAATAGTGCCTCTGTCTCACACACTGTTGTTACACCCTCTCATGACACTGCTGCTCTATAGACTGGAAGCTTATAGCCTCTTAGATGATATATAATATATACTGGTCTACATTTTAGGGCTTATACAATGCCGACTGACCTTCGCTGGTTCGATCCAATTCGGTTTTCACACAAAAACCTCAGTTTCGATTTGGTTTCGAGTTACTTGCCAAAACCTATTGTTGGCCATAACTCCCAGTGCCCCGTTAAACAATACTATTTCTGTTTCAATGTTATGCACGAGTATCACTCGTGCCTGTAGTTTGAGTGTCAAGACTGTTGGCAGTCCACCTCTGTGAAAGTAAATTAAATGAAAAACCATTTGTTCTTATATAAATTCAAGCCTCGGACAAGTTAATGATATCGTACCATACTCAGCGTAACCTACAGGCTACAACGATCTCAAAACCGTGTCCACGGTACTATAAACTGGGTTTTGGTTCAGGTCAGGTTTCATATAAAACCGCAGTTTCTGTGTCAGTTTAAAAACCATACACAGCCTACTACATTTCCACGTTTAAACTGGCAGCATGGTAGAGGTGTGAGTAGCCAAGTTAGAAACTGTTACAGTGCTCTTATAGTATGTATATTTTAGGCCATTTAGTGTCAGTGCTCTGTGTCAATTATGTGTTATGAAATCAATCTCCTACAGCATTTCACTTAAGTGTCAAGTCATTGTGCCCAACATTCAACACAAGTTGCAGCAATTACCAACAAATTAACCAACTGGCATGGAACAAGAATGACACTGATGCAACCACATAATCTGTAATTACACTATCTTGCACAAATCGTAACTGCGGACATGCATTTTGACTAGGCACCTGCCCGAGATTGGTATCGCGGGAATCCCACAGAATCCATGAGGATGGAAGCAAATGTCGTGGAATGGATAGAAATGTCACGAGATTGTATGGGATTCCTGTAGGAATGTGGTGGTGTTTGACTTTTATGCTGTAGCTACTGACCTGTCTACCACAATAAGTGATGCCTTCATCCACGGGATTGGTATCGCCGGTGGATGATTTATGCTTCAATTGCCATAACACAGTTCCACTCGTTAAATTGTGTGCAGTCTGTTTCTGTTGAGTGTGCCAGCAGACCTATTTTCATTACGAAAACGAAAATAAAAACGAAAGTGATTCCTTTTGTTTTATAAATGCTAAAACGATTAGCTTTCAAAAAACGAAATAAAAATAAAAATGATTTCATCAAATACAACTAAGACTAATATGAAGATGAATACAGGAACTAAAAAGGTCAGTATTTAACGTAGTTTATGATTAGTCAAAACTCTGAAACAAAATTTAATTCATATTTGATATTAGCAAGTGCAAAGTCCTGCCCTCGTCGTCGGAGATGCATGACACTGGGTGTAAAGAAAGAAAACTATGTAATATAAAAATAAAAACTAAAATGATCAGCAAGAAACTAAATAGAAACTAAAATAAAAATGAATACAATGATATAATATAAAAATAAAAATGATTCCACAAAAAACTATTAAAAATAAAAGCTAAAATGAATTCAAAAACTAAAATAGGTCTGTGTGCCAGCTGCTAGTTCATTATCTGATCACTGCTTGTCTGTTGCTGGGACTAGAGAACACTTCTGAGTCCAGATTCTGTCGACGGCTTTGAAAAGTTTTCTACAAATTTTTGACGTTTTTATGAGGCTAATTTTTGTAAGTTTAAACTGTAATGAGCCTTTGGTGTCACACTGTTCAAGGATGTCTGCTCTGATTTCACTATGTACCACATACTGCTGACCTTCAGACCAAACAGATTTGCATCAATGATAACTTTCTTGTTCTGTTTGCATATGAGCTGTGTCAGTTAATTTTACTCTTAATAGCTTATTAAGGACAATCTACATGCTGCATGCAACCAACCGTTAGTCTCATCTGTTGCCCATTTCATGGATCTCACCTGAACATATTTCTTAAGACCAACACAGCCAAAAGAGTTAGAAAGTATACCAATTAAATTGGAATGAACGTACAACAACGATACCAACTTTGGCCATCATTTAATAGCATCTAGCTACGAGATTATTTCACCAATGTCCTACAGATACAGTAATCAGTCGACACACACACAGTACTATAATAAACACAATGCACACTAGCAAACTACAGCGGTATGGCATGACGGACCACTCTATGTACATCTGTATCACAACACGGGCAGTGGTGTCGCCAAGATTGGGTGCGAGGAGCGGCCAAGAAACGACTCCAACCTAGGGGGTCTGGAGGACTGCCATAAAGTTAAGCCACTTTTCTAAGCATGATAGAATACCTCAGTTTGGTATTTTAGTACATCTTGTAGAACTTTTGCCTTCTACAGGTCACACATGAGTGGGTGATACACAAAAATACTGCGAAATTTAACACAGTGACATAATTATTATAAACCTGTAGGAAGGATTGAAGGTCCATAAGAACAAGACACTTGGCTGTTACAGGCCTCCACTGCCACTCTCAAGTGACCTTGAGGGGGGGGCACAAGCCCCACAGCTGGCAACACCAATGTACTCCGGTTGTATTCACAGCAAACGACTAATATCACACATGACTCGATACAACTGTGCATCACCTACACTTCAAACATTCACCACAACTAACTGTCAAGACAGTTTCAATTGCAATCCCACTTCACTACAACAGTCATTTAATAAAACCACTCACATCACAATATTCTCAGTTGCACGTCCTGACAAGTGTCCGCTAGCCCTGTGTTGTTGATCCGTATCAGTTGTTGACATATAGCATGGCTAATAATTACACAGCAAGAGAACGAGCGCTACTGCAGACAACGATCAGGAATGTTAATGCACTTGCTATTGACTGACAGACTGCAAGCATTGACTAATAATGAATCTGTGCACTATGTTAACGCCTGGTTACTACATATAACCATTTATGCACTTAGTGAAAAAGACTAAAAAACAGCAGAAAACAGAAAACTGTCACTAGTAATCTAATGCAACAGAATGAATACGTGACCAACGACTAAATTAGGTGACGCAGCTATATATCTACATCTGATCGATGATAATATCTACCACAGCACTACAGGTTGAAGAAATCACAATCGCACATAAAACATCACAATTTCACAGTAACAAAGCTACATAACACAGGCCCGCTTGATGCCACAATGTGTGCAAAAAATCTATTCACCATGCATGTTAACCGTCTTGCTTGCTGCTGACAAACTAGATACATGCTGCACACTAATGCTGTAAACTCTACAAATTTGAAAGATGTACAATAACAGGATACGTGTACCACGCAGTGAACAACTAAACTTCAAGCAAAGTGTTCATTTTCTGAAAACGTTCAAATCAAAACAGCTATAAGGCATCTCATTTAATCAGCTTCAGCAACAGAAACTAGGGCTGTGACAAGTAATCTACTATATGAGTACTCGCACAGAGCCTAAATGATTGAGTGGTCGTCTAAAATCTCAAGTTTGCATTCATTTGACAAACAAAAACAAAACTGGAATTTTCTCATATCTGAGATATTGCACTATTTCTCTTTCTGCATTTTATGTTGGTATGGTTCATGACTGTGCCAACCCACGCAGAATGCAACAGATCTAGTCACGATGTGAAGCATAATGCACGACACTTAACACACACAACGGAAAACCATGATGAAATCTGCCCACAAGATAAATAAAACAGTGACAGTTTCATGTAGTCAGGACAAGACTGCTGTTCGAATGTCCATAGAATCAAGACGTCCATATATGAGAAAGATTGACAGAATGAATGCAAGCATGTTTCACACAAGATCAACAAAAACGACAAAAAATCAGTCGACAAGCAGCTCAAAGTGGGTGCTACCAGCTTTGTCGTTCTTGTGATGCTTAATATTGCTCACCCACAGCTTGCACCAGACCTGAATCAGTGCACCCTTGCGCACTTCAAACTGCACAAATACCAGTGGTGCCAGGTAGCCCTTTGTGTTATAATACGGGAAGTATGCATACGAAAATCCTAAATTTGGGTAGTAGGTCGTCTCCAGGATGTTGTCTTCATCACCTGGATTCTGTACAAAACATAACATACAAGCTAAATTATTACATACAATAAGTATGCTTGATCAATGTAAATAATGCGTTGCTGACAAATATGCAGTTGCAGAATCAACCAACTACTGTTCAACCACGACATACTGACTTATGACCGACTCACAAGTATTTGCCCATGCCATGTTTATCTTGCTGTGGCATCGTGAGGGCATGGGACCTATCAAAACTGAATGTGGATGCACTTACACAATGCCAGAGCTGCTCAATTCAAGGATCTTGTTCATATCTTATTGGCCACTCGTTCTAATTTAATTCCTCTATTTCACAATCTCAATTCATGTATCTACTACAAACTACCATAACTCATTAGTATGGCATCTTGTGACTGAGCATTACTGTCTGGTGGATTGCTGCCAGGTATCTGTTTTTCAGTTACTAGACTATGCATTTTGTGAGCTTACTATCCTTAGTCTTCAATAAACTCATAAGCCTTATGCAAAATAAGCAGAAGTACTACATAATCTCAAATGCTATATGTGCTAAAGAGTCAATATGGCCGACTTGACAAATACTGTCATCAAGCTGTCATCAACCTAACATCATGAAAGCAATTTGCATTTCAAATCTGACAGTATAACAATGCACAAACCTCTCCTGCACATGTCACTCCAATGTAGTCTGGGTTTAGACGTGGGCCAAGCAGTCTCTTTGCTGACTGTGCAAATTCATTGTCTGGATCTTCAAGAGACTCATTGCTGAATGGAGCCGGCTGCCAATCATACACCTTGCACCACAACAACAAGCACCTACTATTAATACTGCTGCTATCACTCTACAAGTACTAACATACGATGTGACCCTATTAACTGCATTGTGGAGTCACGTCCATTTTGACTAAACTTACTGCATTTTATTTCAATTTTTGGACTACCGCAATGCACAGCCAATCTGCTTATTTTTGTAAACCAACCATATAACATTTATTGAACAATGAACACGTCTTGTACTGCATACTGCAGAATGTGTACTGTTACGTCCCAAACAAAGCATCTACAAACGAAACCAAAAGCAAAGTCATCTACAGTTCACTGAAATATATCAATGTAGGACGTCACACCCATCAAGCTATGATAAGCATCAGTTTGCATTGGTTTTGAACGAGCATCTAAGTGAAACAATAACACCCACTTAACAACAGTTCTAAGGTCATCGAGTTTCAAGACATCAGAGTCGGCTACTGTCCGACACATCCACCAATAATTGCTCACTGACTACAGAACATGGATAACTGTCTGATTCAGCAATGGATTTGCTATAATAACTGAATTTCACCACCGAAAACTACGCACATTTGTATAACCCTGCTGGTTTCCAACTACCCATAGTAATAGCATAACACTACCATACCTTGTTAACTTTCACTAAAATGCAAGGTTTGCCCTCCTTGAAGCCATAGTCATTTTCTTTCGTGCAGCTGTTGCCAAACTCTTCTGTGAGATTAAATGCACACACTTGTCTGTCCTTTGGATCTTTTGCTGGACGATGGCTTGGACCACACTGAATAGTGTGTGCAAGATCGTGATATGCTGCAGTTATCACAACAGACAGACAACTCACAGCACAGCACACTACCACGAACTCTCTTGATCATTAGCATACAAGTGACACGTCAACAGTAAAATATGCCTCATGTTTTCTAATTTTTGCTTCAGTTCTATTTTCTTCTACAGACTTTTCCAAGCATCGTTTGATCAGTACTAAGCAATATGTGCAGTGTGCCACTGACGTGAGTGGGAATAAAGCATACAACACTAGTTAATATTAATACTGCACAAATTGGCTGCATTATGCGACCTTTATACTTGAAAATAGTAATAATAATAAAATAATAATAAAAGTACATCTTACAGGCTGACACTTATAGCTGTACGAACATCAGTTGCAAATGACAATGTCTACTGAGCTCAACCTGCTGCCAGTGTTACCCAGCCTGTATAACCATCGCCAAAAATTTCTAATCATTGATGGTAGGTCTCTCAAAAATGCCACGGGGTCATGCTCTAACCACGAATGTGACTATAACAACCCTGGCTGCTACCGTTTATTCAGTACATGATACAAAACTGTGGAGAAAAAAAGAAATGCTGGTAAATGCAGTGCAATAAACATGCACATTCTGGATCGAATTGCAACAAAAATATACAACAGCAGCAGTGACAGAAGATAATAAACCAATTATCTGTGACTGACAGACAAACGTACGTTTCAGAACATCTTCGATGTTCTTCAGATGTTTTTCGTACGAGTCATTTTTGCCACTTTCAAATTTAATCAAAGTGCTGTCAATATGAATCATTGGACGAAAGCCCATCCCTGATATCAAGACACACAAACACAGAATATGTTATCAAAAAGATAGCACACAACTACATCAGCAAAGGCAAAAGTGAGCGAGTGAGTAGAGGCTTAACGTCCCACTCGACACTTTATAGATCATTTTGGGGACAATTTTTACATGCCAGATGACCCAACCAACAGCGTCAAAGCACTGAAGGAAGCCAGCTGGCCACTGAGATAGGCTTCAATCCCACCAGAACCACTCCACTTTGTTACAATATGAACTGTACGCAACCGTCTCTAGGCTAAGCACAGCATAAGGGTCCTAGTGTGACAACCAAAACCCCTATCTGCTTGACCTATAAGCTGCCTAGAACATTACACAACAAGAGTACTACACGTAGTAACTAGAGCAGCTGTGTTAATGTTCTTTCTTTACTCCAGACCGTCATCATTAATCAGATGAGGCCAAGCCAAGCATAGAGGCTGAGGGGTACCTGGTTGTCGCCTTATACGACATGTAGCCAGGAAACCCAATGGGTCTATTCTAACCCCCGGAACACACAAGGGTCATCACAGCAAAAGTCATATTTCTCAAGAGTGCATTACAGTCATTAACAAAACCACCACAATAACAAGCTTTGACAAATCCACCTCAAATCTATATACATGTGCTGATAAGCTGATCTCTGAGCACTACAACTCCGAACATTTAGAAGCTCAGGCCAGCATCTCAGATGGGCTAAGTAACTAATCAGAGATTGTTTTGCAGAGTGAGTGAGTAAAGGCTTAACATCCCACTCGACACATTATAGGTCATTTCCGGGACAGTTTTTACTTTTTACAGTCTAGTTAAACCAACAATGTCAAACTAGTTTAAAGAACCCCTAAAATAAAATACTTTAATCAGCTGTAACACTGAAACATGTGATAATATCTGTAACCGAAAGTTTTTCGGGATAACAAAAGTCAGTTTTTTCAACACATTAACACCACTCCATCAATTCAGCTAGACAACACTTAGTTCACTGAAAACACATTTACTGTACCTGGGTTGCCTTTAATAAGGCTGAACAATCCTGTTTGCTTGGGACTATCGTCATTCAATGTTGTGAAAAATCCAGTTAACATTATAGCAAAAAATCCAGCAAGGCATGAGTAAAATATAAGATAGAAGAGACCAATCTTCCCTGGTAAACAGATAGACAGAACATCAGTTAAGCATTCACCATGAAATCTTTAACACCATATAATACTGGAAACATGGACGCTACCTACTATATAACTAAATGACTTAAGTAAAGGGTAAAGGTGTCCAATACGTCCGGTGCTGGAAATGGCCATTTTTGCAACTTACAAATGACAGCAAACGATGTTAGAAGGGCAGAAAAGACTTAAATTTTCTACCGGAAATGCAATCCAAAGTCACTACTAACTGAGACAACTCTAGCGGGACAATGTATAAGACATGCGGTTTTGGGTGGGTTTATTCTTTAAAAAAAACTTGAAAACGCACAGAAATAAGTCTAAAAAGTGTATAAGCAGCATATGTAATGGTGGCACGTAACTACAAACTTGGCATACCAACTCAACCAGTAAAGTTTGTAAACAGATTCGTGCTTGTCATATGACTAATAAATGTGCTGCAAAGTTAATTTTTTGAAGTGCGAGTGATACAAAAATGCGTCGCTGCTAACAACAGATGATGATATGGCAATACAGGTACGTCAGCACTTAATAAAATGTCCACAACAGACTTAATACACACGGCGTGTGTGAACTGAATGCAAACGCAAGTTGAACATGCCGCATGAGAACTTGGTGTAGACTCAAATTTCTGCTTTCTGCCATTTCTGGTAGATTATTTCTTCATATTTATATCTTTAATTATATTTGCTGTCATCTATAAGTAGCAAAAATAGCGGTTTCAATCACCGGACCTGAAGGACACCTTTGCATAAGTAAAGTTCCAACGCATGCTATAGATTCCCTTGCCATTATGTTACAAAGACATAAAAACAGTAACGAAAATGTCTACAATCAATAAGAATCCAATGAATGGTGTTATACATAGCATAGCATGGGGGTAATACATGTCAAGTCAGGTGATAATAAGAGATGACAGAACGATAAGAAACATGATGGGACACCTCGAGTCATACTAAGAACTAATTAGGTGCTAATTAGACTGCCGTTCAAGTGACTCGTCTCGTCCCGTCGTCTTTTTACGATGGGACATAACGGACAACACGACGATAATTAGCACTCATTACCATGAGAAGCGACAGGTAACCCATTGGCATTTAGCATGAAACACGACGGGAAAGGCGACGGGCCACTTGAACATCGGTCTACTTAGCGCTCGAGGTGTCCCATCGACTTTTAGTATGACCATGCCAGTCAGATGGCAAAGTTGTATATCAAGTTTGGTAAATACAATACAGATTCATCAAAATGGGACAAAGTGCAAAACACAGGGTACAGTATAATGAAGAATGTGGACTGGAATATTGTTGTGGAATGTAACCCTACCACTAACCCTAAACCCAACCTGTAAGGTTCCACTCCGCACAAGTACTCCACATTCTGCATATTACCACCACCCAAAAACGCACATTATTCAATTATTCATTGGCTTTGTTATAGAGGGAAAGCAGAAACTTGCCACAGGCAGAAATGAAAAGACCCCCACTAATAAATATGGCGGTAAGCGCTATGGCTTGCACGAAATACGCTTATCATTATAAGATTATATTTTGACCACCAATCTACATAATTAAGTTGCATTTAACGAAAACAAAGTTCAATAGAGTAAAACAGATAATTAGTTTATGTCAGCTGGCAAAATTATCATGCCGAAATGAGCAGATTCAATATTTTGCCCTTTGCCGTTGTCAAGGGCACGCCTCGTATCACCGAGACCGAATCAGAAACCGTAACAAATAACGTACCCCAGCTTTTTGCAGTTCGGCCGAGAAATTCCTTTTTATCTGAATTCCAGATCGTTTTTGAAATTTCATCACACCGATCACTGCAGGTTTTCTTCTGGCCCGCCGGGTCAACATCCTCGGACGCCATCTTGTAAAAACGAACACTTCGCAGCCTACCGTGCTACCTCGAAACTGCGCATGACCGCGGGAGGGCGGCGCCGCCGCCGGCATTGGCCATTCCCCATTGACCGGTAATCGGTGACTGACCACAACCAGTCTTAACAAGTCTCCCTCGCCCCTTTTAATTCTTGTTTCAACCCGAAGTCCAGAACGTCCTTTCGGTGGCAAAACAACAAAGGTTAATTACTACTTATCGTACGTATGCATTCATCTGCGGTTTGTCGGATGTCTTAATAAACGAATATTTTTTATACATGTATTTGAAGCAGCAGGGCTTATGAAATCAAGCATGCTGAAAAACGTAAGCCCGTGAGCCTGCATTAGTAGGCCTAAGGGAAACCGAAAAGTAATGGACTAGTAAAGTACTTCCACAGCTACACGTAGGGCTCTTCATATTTTGTTCAGTTTGAGCTCTTTTTAGGAATGCATTATGCATTATGCAGGTATTTCGAGTTTCAAGGTCACCTTCTTCACTCACAGTCAATGGATTTGTTTTAAGTTTATCTAGAATGTTCTCTAGCACAACTGGCGTCTCACTTCGTGCGTTAAAATCTAAACTAAAGCAAAACTAAAAACCCTAAAACTTTTAAATAATTCTAAGTGTTTTAACTGTAGTTCCCATTATAATCTTCAAGTACTAACCAATACCCTGCTGCGTCTCATAGTCGAGTTTCTCGACTATTATTATCATTGACCCTTGGGTGTATAGTTCCCAAAGGTTAAAAGCAATAAAAAAAACAGTGTGCTAGTATGGCTATTGGTCCGGATCGTCCTGGAACACGAAGATGTCGTGCAGAAGAACTGCATTGAATCGTTAATGCAATGTCACAGACAGACGCTGGAACATTAACATTTCTTCGTCAGACACACTGCAGATTTTATTACCAATGGTCGAGATAAAGTCTGAGGACGATAACCTATAGCTCCAAAGTTTTCTACAGCAATAGGCTGGAAATTAAGATTAGTTGGCAAATTACAGTATTTTATTAACTTTCGTTCAGCTGCCATTATTATTATTATTATTAGGCTGCATCGAATGCATGAGATGCAGTCTATTCATACAGATGTTCCCGGGGTCTGTCTGGTCAGTCTGTCTGTCACGCGGCTCATCTCGGCTTCACTGTGCAAAAAATGGTTAAACAGATCAAGATGCTGTTTGGGGTGAACACTCCTGTGGGCTCATTAATGTTCAATTGAACACTGTGTTAGACGTGGGCCCATGGTCCCCTCATAGATGGGGGAGGGGCCCAGTTTTAAACTTTCGACCCCCTCCTATCTTCGGAACGGCTAGAGAGTTGAAATTTTGCGTGCACATAGAGGGCTGGGAGCCCTAACGAAAACTGTGCAACAGTATACGGTCGTAGGCGGATCTGCGTCTGTATCACGTGACTTACCTTTAACTTCTGTGATCCCCTACATATCTTATAGAACGGCTATAGTTATAGAGCCCAACGCGTGCAGTGTGTGCGGTGCATTCGATGCACCCTTCGTCAAATTACTTTGGCCTCTTGTTGCTTATAATGCCGAAACAGCACGTGCATTAATACACACACAACATACAATAAAAACACAATCAAATCAAATCTAATAGAAGAGTATTCCAGAGTTCTCGCAGGAAATGTTCAGTGTCTCCACATACAATTCTTAATATCAGTTAGTGACAGTTACATGCATGTTTATAGTTGAAATGCAGTACTACTTAGATAATACCATAGGCCTACCAATACTGTCTCTATTCAACCTGGCAAAAACACGAATAACCTAGTTATCACAATTCAAAGCTTTCTTCGAAAATAAAATTTTGCGCTGATCAATCCTGCTGTAGTAAATTTCATCATTTTACTATTGTTCGCCGAGTATAGGCCTATTCTATTGGATGTATATTGAACATTGCGTGTACCAATCCAGCCTTTGGCTGCTATACGAAATAAAACCACTATTCCATCATAGTTCTCTCGTATCTTCCTGTACACCTTGGTATCATCAGCATAAAGCAAAAGCATACCGTTCTTAATCCACTGTGGCAAGTCATTTATGAATACCAAAAACAGAAGAGGACCCAACACAGATCCCTGCGGCACTTCGCTCAACACTAAAACCCAATCTGAAAATTCCAGTCTGACTTTGACTCTCATCTTTCTTCCCTGCAAAAATGCAGCAATCCATTTGGTCACAATCGGATCAACAATGAAACAGTCTATATTACTGTCTCACACTATTACATGTGTCAGAAGTTCAGAATTGTGTTTTATAACCCATTAGGAAACCTAAACTCAGGGCGCTCGCACGGAGAGCGGACTCGGAGCTCATTGGAAGCGGCTGTTCCAACATCCTCCTGCCGCCATTTTAACTACCACTTCGCTCAAACCACACTGTTATTTCAGATTTCTAACACTAAAAAAGAAGTTAACTAGTATTATTACAAATTTCACATTATAGAACAATACATTCAATATGTCCACTATTTACCTGTCGATTCTGCAGTGCACTAATTACTGTTGTGATACGACATAAATATAAAAAAACTTATGTTTAAAACTCGGTGTAAGGACGACATGGTGAACTCAGTCAACTAAAACAGCAAAAATCTTCTGGGTAACCCTAGATGGGGCTATGCAAGGGGGCGTCCTTACAAGCTGACTATAGTTCATAATCACTAACATAGTCTAAAGACTTCTGCATTTGATGTTATCTGTCGTGTTACTTGCCCAATGGTTTCTGATTAGGCCTATAAACTAGGGGGTTTAGATTTGGTTGTGGTGTCAAAGTCCACTTTTCCCAACAACAAATTGGGGACAAAACACCAGCAGGTGCATAGTACAGCATGATTTAGATGAATCAGAAAATGTGTGTAACTATTTACTCTGTTATTATGGACACATGCAAAAATTATATGACATGATATT
>Ga0126335_1000276_pt1 | contig 23997 bp, 19 predicted proteins | sample OlaspJWI45metaG_FD_108409 | JGI IMG/M metagenome (GOLD analysis project Ga0126335, IMG submission 108409) | Marine gutless worms symbiont microbial communities from Oahu, Hawaii - Olavius sp. 1 OAHU.JWI-45 metaG | ecosystem: Host-associated > Annelida > Digestive system > Unclassified | place... | reverse complement strand
GATGTCCGGGTTCATTGAAAACAAATCTTTGATATGGGCCAGTTGAGCAAAGTAATTGGCCAGCAGTTGATCGAAAAAGAGCAGATAGGCCTTGAACTGCTTGGCCTGGGCCCGGCGCCGGGCATCGGCCGAACGCGGAAGCCCTTCCCGCCCGATGGCATAGCAGAGCGGAAAATCGTTTTGAATGGAGCTGTAGCGCTGGATCTCGCGGTTTTTTCCGGAAGGTATGTCAAGATCGTAATCTTTACGAGCCAGGCGGCTGAAACGATCCAGACCCTGTCGCTCGGTCAGTTTTTCGCGCACGTCATCCGGGTCGGCGCGGTAAGGTATAATGCCTTTGTAAAAGACGATTTTGGATCGATCGATATCGAGCCTGACAGCGTGGTTTGCAGGAACGGTCAGGCACCAGGTTTCGTCTATGGTCTGCGGCACGCCGTCGACGGCATCGGTCAAAAGGACATTCTTTACGGCCCGCACGTCCTTGATGTCCATGAGCAAGCGCACCAGGTCGGATACCCGAACCACGGTCTTAAGGTTTGCCCGCTCCAATTCTTTCGGATCGATGAAACCATGCGCCAGGATCGGGCCTTCAAAAATCCGATCGGCGGCATATTTTTTGGCCATCAGTTCGGCAATCGAGTAAAAGTTTACCGCCGGTGAAAGAAACCGGTCGATTTGATAGTATACCTCGGCCAGTACCGCTTCGATGTCCGCTTCGGTGCTGACCTCGATGTCGGCACAGACGTAAATATCGTCGATGGCCAGGGATCTAAAATACCTGAAATCTTCGCACAGGCTGCGATGGGCATGCAGTTGATCGTGGGCTGCGTTTGCGATACCAACGGCCCGAGCCAGTTTACGGCGATAGGCGGCCGTCATGTCGCCGCTGTCCAGCAGTTCTTTGATGCGCTGTTGATATACAGCATTTTTGGGTCCGTTGAAAACAACGCGACAGGTTTTTTCGAGAGGATCGGCCGCTTCGAATTGAATCTGCATACTGCCGCGATAGGCGCTGATTTCGGTATCGAAGGACAGCGGTCCGAAATCAAGCGCTTTTATCTTGGCCGGATCCAGGGACCGGTTGAAAAAATCGTCCCAGACCGGCAGGATGACATCGGCCCGGTAAGTCTTCTGATCCTCTTCCGATTCCGATTCGATCAAAAACTGCACCTGATAGCGGTTCAGATTCCCCAGTTCGGGGTCGGTTTCGAGCTCCAGGGAAATATCGTAGAGCCCCTGGACAAAAACCGGTTCGATTTTACGATCCTGGCCCGCATATGCACAGGCAATGGTCAGATGGGAGAGGTACGGATCGGTTTTTTCACTATCCAGCACCCCTGCCATGGCATCCAGAAAGGCCTGTCGGTTGATAAAGGTGTTGTCACCGATTGTTTCGAGACCCGCCCGGATATCCTCGGGGACTTGCTGATCTTTCAATCGCTGCAGCGCATCTGCTGTCACCCTGAACCAGGGATCAACGGTCACCTGACTGCGCGAACAATCGGCAAACAGCTGCGGATCCGGACGTTCCACCATCTCCAACCACGCGTTTTTGACACCCGGGATATCGATCAGCAAGGCCCTGAAATCATTTATGGTCACCGGACTGCAGGGCATAATCTGCCGCGCGGTGTAAAAATTACGGTTATCTTCAGGCTGGCGGACGGTCTTTTCGGCCAGGATGTCTTCAACCGGATAGGCAGTCCGATAGCCCAGATCGCTGATGGCATAGCAGAGCATCTCCAGGGTTGTGATGCCCGGATCGTGGACATTGTAGTCGGTCCACAGCCCGGCGGCCATCTTTTCGATGTGGCCGATACCCAGTTTTCGCAAAACGTTAAAGTCCTGACTCTCGGGCAAAATGGCAAATTTATCGATGGTTGTTTCTGTGCTCATGGACAATTCGATGCTAAGTTGATGGTATGCTGCGGCGCCGACACGAATATGGACCGCGCAGTTGTCGGCAGAGCAAATTCAACGTTGTTGGTCCGGGTTTCATCCACAATGTGGTTCATCGTAAAATCGGTGATGTAATCGACATAGGATTGCTCTTCGATAAAATTCAGGATCACAGATCGGTGAATCCGCCCGCCAAAGGCAATATCCTTTCCCTGCGCATAGGCCCAGGGCGATAGAAACCGGATGATATCGCGGTTCAAACGCTCTTCGGTTTCACCGCGATCGTATGCCGGATAAAACGCAACACCGAAAGCAACTTCGATCTGTTCGAAAAGGGGATTGATCACCTTGAGACGGCGAGCCGCAAACGGTGACATGATACTGGTTAGATACGTGCGAATCCGTTCAAGGGTGTGCAAACTGGCGCGTGGTTCGAGGGGGTCGACGGCATTTTTGTTGTTCAGCTGGGGAATCACGATCACCGTCACGAATCCGGGCGCAAATTCGGAACTATCGATCGTCAGATCTGCCTTCGCATCGGCATAATTGTATGTACTGTGGTTGATGCACTTGGCACGATATATTTCCGGAAATTTCTCCAGAACCAGCCGCTCGTAATCCCAGATTGCAATGGCACGGGCCTTGTGGCGCAATCGTTCACTCACACGCGTGTAGTACTGGCGTCCCTTTTCCCGGGTGGCGCCGCCAAAAGATGCGTAGGGCTGCAGAATCGATTTGATACCGGCCTGCTTGACCACCGGTTTTTTGATCGATTTAGCGGGCAGGGGTTGGGCCAGGTAACCGGGGGCATTGCCTTGATTGACAAATTCGGCCGTCACCGCCTGGGCCTTTATATCGATCAGATCACAGACCGCGGCTGTATTCTGTACCACACTGGCCCGCAGCCAGTGCAGCCCGTCCGTCAGCAGGGTATGCCGGCTGTCGGCTTCTGATGGTACATTGAAAATAGCGATTCCGGAGGTCAGCAGCCCGTCGGTTCCGTCCGAAACGAGGGCATCACTTTTGAACGGTATCCAACGATTTTTGGCAAGGTAGCACCAGTTGACCGTTTGCTTGGACAATTCCGGGTCGGCGCTGCCCTCGGCCATCTGCAACAACAGTGAAATCTGTTGGGGCGGATCCAGCCCCACGAGCCCGATATACAGTTCACCCTGGTTTTCGACCAGGTTGCCGTCGGCGTTGGTTTCAAAACCGGGCATGAGCCGAACCGTCTGTATTGCGGTCGGTGTGGGCCGCACCTGGCCGAAAGGATAGATGTGAAAAAAGCGATCGTAATCCGTGGCCGACGGGGGTGAGGGACTCAAGTTGAACGTCACCTCGGAAACATAGTCAAGGGTAATGTTTTTGACCGTTGGCGTATAGGGTTGTTCGGGCAGCTTGGGTTCGGTGGCATTGGCCTGTTCTGCCGCCGACAGTTGCTCGTAACTGTTCAATGCCAGTACCTGCCGGGTATACAGACCGGCAAAGTCCGCATGTCCGAATGCATGCGCCGGTGCGGACAGCTCCAGTCTGATGAAACCCTGTTGGGACCGGTTGTCGTAGCGTTCAATCGAATCGAGCAAGGGGGCTCGCTCCAGGGTCAGGCCCGTGATCGTTTCGGAGATGGGATCGGTTGCCTGGCTGCCATCGAAAAGACTGATCGTTTGGATGGTTGTCGCACCGGGTGGATCTTTGGCTGTATCCCAGGTGTTATTTTTCAATTCGGAAACTTCGGCTTTGAATTGAGTGTTCGCATATGAACTGCCCAGCACACTGGTATAAACGGCGTAATGATTGGCCAGATTATCGGCGGGAACATCCAACCATTCGATGTCCAGGGTCAATTGGCTGATATTCTTGCGAAATACTTCATCGCTGCCGATGATGAAGGCAGCCCCTTTGACCGGTTGGGCACCGAAGGGCTGAAACGGTTTACTGGCATCCAGCAATCCGCTGTCGTTTTGAACGATCAGGTTCCGCACCTCCTTGACGTCGACCTTCAAATCAATGGCCGTTATCATTGCATCTTTCAGCTCCGCATAGGCGAAGTCCGATGTGGCCTGGGCGTTGTTTTTCAAGAGGACCTGAAGGACCGGGAATCGGGTGTCGTAGTTGCCATCCAGCACCTTCGGATCATAATCGACGATGGCCGGGAACCCGGTGCCAAGCGCGATGGTGATCGTCAAGGGTGACAACCCTACCGTTATGGCCGTCGACGGTACGGCCAGCCAGCTTTCTTCTCCGCTGATGCGGATCTCGATTTGATCCGGAGACAGCGCCTTTGGTTTCGTTGCGGCGGTGGCTGTCAGGCCGATGGAGATCGTGCGCTGGCCTTCATTCAGGCGCAGTATGGGTGAGGCGAGTGCAAAGCCGACGCCGGCGAATGTCATGGTCAGCGCCTCACCCTGGCGATACTGGCCGGGCGACAGGCGTTGACTCTGACCGAATGTTTTCCAGCGCGGTTCGGCTGTATCGAATGCCTCCCCCTGGCCATCGCTGGAATTGGCCTGGGGTGCCGCATAAAGCCGATGGCCATCCTGGCGATCGATGTGCACCGTTTTCAAAGACTTGACCGTGGCCTGATTGACCACAATCTCGCGCAGGGTCTGATAGATGAGGTTTTTCCCATCGGCATCCTTGCCTGCTTTAAGTTGCGTGCCTTTGACCAACGTGTGCGTTTTCACCTGTTTGGCCGGTTCAATCAAAAGGTGGACCCGGTCAGGTGTTTCCGGCCGGGGCGCCAGTTGCAGTACCTTCTGGAAATAAAACTCCAGGTGGCGACGGGTCAGTGAATTTAGATCTTTCTGGGCAGTTTCGAACAGCTTTAAAAAAGTGAGCATCAAAGCCATATGCGGTTCGTGCTTCGGCCATTTTTCCAGGGTCTCTTTCAAAAAGGCGGGTGATCGGTTGACAACCTGGCGCAGGGAGGTGAAAAAAACCTCGTAAAGGACCGTCAAACGGCTTCCGGCAGTGGCTGCATCCTTGAAGGCATTCGCATCCGGTGCGATGGCGTCAAGATAGCTGTCCCAGTCCTGCCGGGGATCCGTTTCGGTCGGACCGACGACCCAGTCGGGGTGAAAGGATTGCGACAGGATCTGTTCAGCCGCCAGGATGACCTGGCGGCAGTCCGCCGGAATCGCCGTCGGGTCTGCCGGTACGATCAGCTGATTTTCATCGGCATACCGATAGGCGGCCACCGCCGAATGCAGGGCATCTTTCAACCGGGCGGTAATCAACCGGTTTAATTCGGTATGTATGCTCAGACCGCTGGCGGTGCGGCCGTACCAGCTGTCGAATGTTGCGGCACAGGTAAAAATCAGATCGAAAATGACACTCAGAGCCGACTTAACGGCGGGGGAAAATGATGAGGGCTCAGCCACCGCTGGTTTGAAGACTTCAAAGCAGGTATGGATGGCACTCGTATCGTAGTTGGCGATCAGGGCGATGACCGAGGATACATCTTTTTCCACAAATGGCTGCCAATCGCCGGCCGGGCTGTTATCCGCATCGTAGTACTGAAGCAATTCGGCATAGCGCTGTATAAAACAAAGCAGTTGGTCCGGTCCGCGTTCATCCACTTTGACGTACTCGGGATCCAGTGACCCCGGCAACCGTTCAGCCTGGTTGGTGCCGTCTCGGACCAGCGGATTGGGTATGTCGCAGTTTCTTTTCATCGATCGATATCGGTTCCTTCGCGCTTGTAGAATGGAAATACGAAGTTGTAACGCGAGTTGGTCGCCCGGATCGTGTAAGCTAGGTGAATGTCGATGCGTCCCTGCTCCGGTATGGTCACCAGGTCAACAGCGTCCAGCTGAATACGCGGTTCGTGATACAGGATGGCAGTCTTCAGCAAATCTTCGATATAGGCTTTAAGGGCTGTATCGAGGGGCTCAAAAAGCAGCTTTTTTAAATCACAGCCGTAGGTTGGCTGCATAATCCGCTCGCCAATGGCTGTGCAGAACAATATCTCCAGGCTGCTTTGGACATCTTCTTCATCGGCGATCATTTTCACCGAATGTTTGTGCTGAATGAATTCCGGTGGGAATGCCCAGCCGGTGCCTAAAAAGGGTACCTTCTGATCCATGTCCTATCCTATGATCACGGTCGGTGCGCCGACCGCTGCGGTCGCACCACAGATACAGGTATCACCCACCCGCAGCGCCGGTTTTCCACCGATCAAAACGGTTGCACTGCCCATGGGAAACAGGCTGACCGTGGGTTGATGTACAATCGGGGGAATAACACACACATGCATGTCGGTGGCAACGGCAGCCGGCATGCCGCCGATCAGGACCGTCGGTGTCCCCGGTCCGATAATCGTTCCGCCGTGTACCGACACATCCCCAACTCTGGCTGCAGGTGGCATCGATAGTGCTCCTTTAAAGTCGGTTAGAAGTAATCGCAGTCGCTACTTTGGTCATGACGGGGATTGTTCAATCGAATGGCAGTAAATTCCAAATCACAAACCCCAAATCCCAAACAAATTACAAATCTCAAAATATCAATTGATCTGCACCAGCGAACCCTTCAGGGTCGCCGTGGCGCCCGAGGAGACCTCGGCACCGGCAGAGCCTTCGGCTTTGAACTGGGCCGATGCGCTCACATTGACATTGGTCCCTTCGATATTGACATCACCGCTGGCGGTGATATTAACGTCCGCGGCACTTTCGAGGGTGATGCCGTCTGAATTCATGGTGACCTTGTTCCCGTTTTCGTCTTCCAGCATGATCGCGCCTTCCTGATCGCTGACGGTCAGGATGTTTCCGTTGGGCGTCTCCAATTTCACACTGATTTCGTCGTCGTTGAAGACCAGCTTTATCTCGCTGCGGGTGACCAGACCCTTTTCATGGTTGTCATCGGCGGCGGTTATCGGAGCGGGCTTGGCACTGCTGTTCAACATCCCGAGAATGACCGGATCGCGGGGATCACCGTTCAAAAACCCCAGAACCACCTCGTCACCGATCTCAGGCCGGAAGAAAATGCCTCGATTTTCACCGGCATCCGGGCTGGCCATGCGAGCCCAGATCCCTTCTTCCTCAGGATCGATGATCGGCATGCGCACCAGAACTCGGTCCTCGCCATCCGGATCGCTTTCCAACTGAGTCACCACCCCCACCTGCAATCCGTGTACACCCGGCAGCAGTCCGGCCGCCGTCCGCTCCATCAATCGATGGCGTTCGGCAAACCATTCGGCGGTATAGCCGAATTGAATATCGGTCATCCAGTTGCGGGAATCGATTTGATGCCGTACCGCAGCCACGAACGCATTGCCGTTGAAACGGTCACCGACACCGTTGAGCTGGAGCATGTGACCCGGTTTGATATCACCGAAGCCCTGGCATTTGACCCGGCCGATTATCTTGGCCAGCCGACTCTTGAGCAAAGAGCCGGTTGCCCAGGATTTCAACTCGGCATCCACCACCTGCCCGGTGTGTCTAAGCGACAGCGCTTCCAGCCCGATGACCTCTGCCAGGGTATCGGCATCGAGGTTCCCGGGTTCGGAGAAATCGACCGGCCCGCCCTCTTCTTCGATAATTTCCTGGCCGGCATAATCCCAGGCGCCGGCCTTGGTAGCGGCCAGTTGGGAGCGGGCGTCCAGGGCGGCCTCAAATTCCATCATCGTCGACCCGTGAATCAGTGACAGCACCGGATCCTGGCCGGTGTCCGGCGCCTTCAGGGAGACTGTGCCGTCATCTACGCTGACCAGCTTGCCGTTGGCTTCGGCCCGCGAGAGCATAAAGTCCCAGTCGGTGGTGTTGAATTTGACCATCTCCGGGTGGGTGACGTCGGTTGCTTCGACATCTGCCGTCAATCCGTAATCACCGATCAGCTCCTCGATGATATCAGCATCGCTCATCTCCTTATAATATCCATTGCTGCGGCCGACGGTCATCTTCACCGCTTCATCCTTGCAATCCAGCACCAGGTATGAAGGTTTATCTTTGCGCACTTTCAAGCCATGCTGTACGATGATCCCTTTGAACAGGGTACTCTCCTGCGAATGGTATCCGGCCAGAATTTCGATTTCTTTGCCCGGTACACAATCTTCCGAATTGCTGATTTCGAAATCTTCCTTGGCCACATCTCCGTCCAGCAGCAGGATTCGGGCTGACGGTACTTTGTTCAGGGCGCGGTCCACGGTCACGGACACCAGATTGTATTCACTTTTTATCGGCTGGCCGTCGGTCAAAACAGTGACCGTCGACAGATCGGCCGGCGCCGGTGTGGGGACTATGCGTTCATCGGTCATGATGTCTTCTGCTGCTTGAGTGGCGGAAAGTAAATCGACCTGCCGATCTCAAGGTCTCTGAAATTCTTCAAATTGTTAAAGCGGGCCACCTTCAGATAGTAGGACGGATCGCCGTAGATGCGGTATGTCATCAGGGGCAGCGTATCGCCTTCCTGGACCTGGCGCTGGTGTGTCAGATCCGGCGAGTTTTTACCTTCCTGAGCCGTGCGCTTCTTGTCGTCGATGTTTTCTGAAAATGTGGCGTTGATTTTTGCCCGCAGCGGATAACCGTCCGGCTTGAACAGGGTGTAGGTGATATTGGCGGATTTGAGAATACAATCAGAGATCAGGCTGCCCCAGGACACCTTTAAATAGGGCGGTCGATGGGTATCACTCAGGATCTCGGTGGTAACCTTCAAAAAGTCTTTGATCACCTGGTCGACTTCTTTTTGTTCAGCGGAGACGCCGGTTCCATCTATGATAAAATCGAAGGTATACTCTTTGGGTTTGATACGCGAAAATTTCTGGGAACTGCCCGATGAGCCCTTGCCCGAGGCGTCTTCATATTCGACCTCGTATTTTTGGCCATAGGAAGTCGGGTTGAACATCACGCTGAATTCTCCGACTTTATCGGCGTAGTCGATCTTCTTGTACGACTCGATGAGCAGCTTTTTTAGTTCACCATCCATCCGTTTCTCCACGAGATCGGCTTGGTATGTGGTTACAACGTTCGATAACGTTTTCGGGGCAATGATTGCTGAACCACAGAGAACACAGCGTTCACCGAGGAGCAAATTTTATTTTTTTCTCTGTGCTCTCTGTGTCCTCTGTGGTGCTTCGCCTCATTTGGAATGCTCTCAATACAGCAATACGAAACTCAGCGTTCTTTTTCTTCACGCAGTATTTCCATCACCTGTTCGATACACTCGGCTACCAGCGCTTCGCGTTCATCTCCGCGGGCGTCTCCGCCGGCACCGGCCGAGCCGGTTTGGTCGCGAACGGTTGCCCGAATGACCAGTTCTCGAATTTCAATCGGCATATCTGCCTTCTCCAACTACTGTTTGATGCGTGAAAAATAGTTATAGGCCAGCTCCAGGGTTTCGACGACAATGCTGTTTTCCTGGGCCTTGAAGTCGGACACGGCCCATTTTACCGGCCAGGCGCGTACAAAACTGAACGATTCGGCCACCGGTTCGTGGTTTTCGTTGAGCAGCGTTACATTGACGGTGGTCGGTTCGAAAATAAAATTTTCGATGGCATCAATGCACCAGGCAATCAGACGCGAATCGTTCAACAGCCCGCGTTTCAGGATCAGATTCGAATATTTGGCCCGGGTCGGCAGCCGATGGGAAAAACGGTTTTCACCGCCTTCCACCACTTCCTCAACCCCCAGCTCGGCGGACAGACCGGAAACTTCCTGAAATCGGATATCTCCGTCCTGCACGCCGTCCAGGGTAAATTCCACTCGAAAGTGAAAACCAACCGGAGGGTAATAGACCGCCATTATTCTACTCTGTGCTAGCCCGGATGTTGCACCAAACGGAGACTTTCATTCAATGTCCGGGATAGTTTGGTTGTCGGATTAACCGTTTTCGATGGTCAGGCCCTCATGGGCGACTTCCATCGATTCGATAGCCACTTCGTTTCCGGTGGCCTTCAAACCCGGTCCTTCGACCTTGACCGGAAAGGCATTGACGGCTTTCCAGGTCATAACCGGTTCGTGATTCTCGTTCAGAAGGCTGATGATCAGATCTCTTCTCTCGCCGTTGCCGTCACCCACTTTGTTGAGTTTGATGGAATTGAGCCAGTCGAAGAACTCGTTGTCATCCGGCAGCACACCGCGCTTGAGGGTAATGTTTCCGTACTTGGGGATGCCCGGCATCTTCACGGACGAGTATACCGGACTGAGTCCGTCACGATACTCGATCATCTGGTTTTCAATGTTCAAGCCGGAGACTTCTGCAAACCCCAGGTTGGTTCCGCCCCACTGGACTTGAAAGTGAAATACGGGTAATGGATATTCAGCCATTTTTCACTCCTTTTATAATCAATCGTTACAGTATTGAAAAAATTGTCATGCTGTCCGATATCAGGCTTCCTGCATCTTGTGGGAGAACTTGAGAATAATGAACTCGGCCGGTCGCACCGCTGCCATACCGATTTCCACATTCATGCGTCCTTCCAGGATATCCTGAGCAGTCATGGTCGTGCCCAGACCGACATTGACAAAAAATGCCTGTTCCGGTTTGCTGCCGGCCAGCGCCCCGTCGCGCCATTTCTGAATGAGATAGTTTTCGATCATGGCCTTGACCTTGATCCAGAGATTGGCATCGTTCGGTTCAAATACAGCCCAGTAGGTCGATTTTTTGACCGATTCTTCAACCATGTTGAAAAAACGGCGCACGGGGACATAGCGCCATTCGTTGTCGTTGCCGGCCAACGTCCGGGCGCCCCAGATCAGGATCCCCTTGCCGGTGAATCCGCGGATGGCATTGATCGATTTGCCCGCCACCACATCCACGTTCAGGTCCTCCTGGTCCTTGCTGTCGATGATCTCGGTTACGCCCACAACACCGCTGAGACTGACATTGGCCGGCGCTTTCCAGACTCCGCGGGTGCGATCGACCATGGCATAGACACCGGCGATGGCACCGCTGGGCGGCAGGGTGGTCAGTCCGTTGCTCAGTTTGTTGATCAAATTCTTGTAAACGGCGTGAGATTCGTAAAGATTGTCGTCGAATTTCTTTTCATATTCCAGGGCCGAACTGACGATCTGGGTGACGGCCGCATTGACCTGGTTGAAGATCTGCGTGATCTTCGGTTCGGCCGCCTGCATCTTTTCTACGTTGGTGCCGCTGGTGGGATAAATACTGGTGTCTGCATCCGGATTTTCAGCATCTGTGGCGTCGAAAATGTTGCCCCACTGGGTGGCTTGCATCGGATGAAGCGAACTGAAAAGATTGAATGTTCCGGTAAGGCTCGAATCTGCGCCCTTGTCATAGGCAATCAGGGTGGCAGCCGTATCCTTGAACGAATTGGAAACCATATTCTGAATATCGGTGACCAGTTTGGTACCCGCAACGCCGGCGCCGGCCGCCCAGGCATCCACATCATCCACAACATCGTAGATAAAATTGAACAGGGCCTTAAACTTGGTGGTGTCCGCCCCGCCCTTGAACTCATCCTGCAGGGTGACGTACTGGGCTTTTAATGTTGTCTGGCCGGCTTTCAGAGTGGCAAGGTCGCCGGCTATCTTGTTGACGTCGGCCACGGCGTTGTTCAGGTTCGTCAGATTATCCTTGACCGCCTGGGTGTCGGTCAGGACATCCAGGGACACATTCTTGCCGCCCCGGCTGACATTGCCCTGTACATCGCGGTAGTTGACAGCCACCCCCAGATTGGTCTGCAGCCAGGGGGTGTAGGCCGCGCCATATTTAAGAAAATTGATTCCGACATTGTTGCGAAAATCGTCGATGCCGTCCTGCCAGTCGAAAGTGGGGTCGGCGGTCTTTTTCTCGAGCAGATCGAAAACCGCCACCCGGTCCTGCAGGTCGTTGCACTGGGCCAGGGCCTGTTGCTGCAAATCGTAAATGTTGCTGTCCTCGAAAAGTACGGCATCGGGGAAAAGGATAATCGTCGGTTCGTCCTTTTTCTTCAAAGCGGCCAGACCGTCCTGAAAAGGCTGTTTGCTGACAGTATCGCCGAAAAGACCAATCGAGATAATGTAACACTTGCCCCCGCCGTTTTTGAAAAAAAGCCGCAGACAGTCGTACATGTAGTAAGTGTTCTCCATGTCGTACGATTCCAGGACGTTGTTCTCATCGAGTTTGATTTCATTGATCTTAATCGGTGGCGCCCCGCCGAAGAGTTCCTGGTATTCAAGCAGGGATGTCACTTTGGTGGGCAGGTTGTGCAAATTGTTCGGGCCGAATTCATTCGCTTTTTCGGTATAACCGATAAAAGCCGGCACCGCTGTTTCCACCTCCGCTACCGAGGGCGGAAACAGAGAAATTTCCTCGACGTAAACATCAGGTGTTTTGTAGGTAGCCATAGGTCATTCCCCCTCTGTCATTAAGTTGGGTGTTAAACATAAATAAATACTTCCGAATAAATCTTATTGTCGGAATCGTCCGGCACGATGGTTTTAACCGATGGATTGGGCAGGTGGTCTACTTCGCGAATCCCGCTGGCGTTGTTACCGGGACCGGTCTTTTTCAGTTGAACGCTTTTGAAGGGTGCTTCCTGGAGCGGCAGGGCTGTATCGGCAATAAAAGGCACCGCCAGCGTGCCGTCGGTGAGCGTTTTGATCCTGGCGGCATCCGGCTCGATATGAACGGCCGGGTCCGGCGTGTAGACGATCTCCCAGTCTGCAGGCCAATCAGCGGGCCACTCATCGGGCGTTTGATTCTTCAAACGGTATTTCAAAGCGACGTAATACTTCCAGAATGTCTTGCGCTTGTCGATCTCAAGGCGGTAAGTTTTGGGCACGACCGCGTGCTGCCGGGCCGGATCGGTGAAATGATACGCAGACGGAACACGGTCGTCGCGATATATGTTGATCAAACCGAAAATTTTACGGCCGATCAGCTGGTCATCGGCATAAAACTTCAGTTGTGAGACGCCGTCGACCAGGAGGTTGAATTGCCCCGGTGATGTTCGCCGCAGTTCGATCCGGTAATTCAAAACACCTTCGACAACAGCGACCGTCTCCTGAACCAGGATGCGATCCCACGCATCCCGGATCTCGACGGCGGCTGTGGTGGCGCCATGATCAGCCCGGTAATCGAATTGCTGGGGCCGCCATTCAATCGTGTCCAGGGCCGATACAAACGGGCTGCCGCTGTCGGCGCTGAGCAGCAGTTTTTCATCCTGAATATTGGTAGTCAGGTTGTTAAAATGATAAACCGTGGAAGAACCGGTATTCAGGGGCAGCTCCGAAAAATTGACCAGGTACGGGTTTTCCGATTGCAGTATGAATGCAAAGACCACCGCTTCGGAAATCGGCTTCAAGGGTATCGACTGGTTCGACGGACCGGCAACGGCCGGATAACGAACAGTGATCCCCTCGGTCGTTCCAACGCACAGCAGGCCGTAATCTTTGAGCAACTGCCTGCAGCGTGGCGTCGGTTCGATCCGAATATCGGCACACTGTCCCGACGTGTAATAATGATGGGACAGCGTTATGCGAAAAAGTTCATTGTAAATAGCATCCATCGATCTTCCTGGATTGAGCGTTGCAAGTTACCGATTGTCACTCAATAATAGGTTCTACCTCCCGGCTTTGGCACGAACCGAAGGCTTTCGTCTGCAAGCCCATCAGAACACTGCCGTTAAAATCCTGTGGCTCGTGCCTGCGCCGGATCATAGGTTTGTGCCGGCAAGCTTCAAACCACTGACCGGCGCTTGATCGTCAGCCGCCTGGGCTTCCTGAATGGTCAGCAGCCGGACCTTGTACATGACCGAAGGCAGATATTTTGCCCCCAGCGCACCCCACAGGTGATTCTGCTGCTCGAAATTCAAAGGGAACAGGTCTACAATGAGTTTCTGGATGGAAGGATCCAGGTCGGGCGTGTTTTCTCCGGTGAACACGTATTTGCTCTGAAAAAAGCGAATGGTACCGGCAAGAAATTTTAATCCGGTCTCATAGGTGCTGAAATTGGCCACGATCAGGATATACAGGTTCAGTTTCAGTTCCGGGTTGACATGCGCCACCCGGCGTCCGTCCGCTGCCGCTTTGTATGCCTGCTGATCTTTGACAATCCGTTCCTCTTCAACGTTGACCAGCGACAGACCGAGCGAATCGGCGGGTATGTCGATGTTCCCGTCGGCTTTGACGATATGGGTCAGGTGTACGGTTTCCTGGCTGCCGATATTCAGATCCGGCTACCGAACCAGATAATTTTTTATGCCATTGGCCAATGCTTCCAGGGCTTTATCGATCATTGCAGATTTCCGGGTGTTTATTCATCAACTATTCTTCCGAATTGGGCTTCATGTTGCACGATGGCCGCCTGCAGTGTCGTCAGCAGACGTTTGGCGTAAACCGGGCTGGTGACAATGCGGGTATGCATCTGCAGGTTGTCGTCATCTCCATAGTACTGGCCCAGATCGATGACAAATTCGAATGCGTTATGGCCGACTTTGAAATAGTTGGCATAACGGCCCTGAAGATTTTCTTTTTTCACAGCGGCCATGGCACTATGGCCTTATCGTTCGAAGATCTAAGGTTTGGCAGATATGAGTGCTGCACGTACAAACGGAGAGTTATAATTTGCCAATACAAAATCGGTGCCAGAGACTGGATACAATGTACCCGACCTGGAAAAGGGTTGAAAATGCAACGATTCATCCACAACCGGCTTTATCTTGAAGGTGGCCCAGGACAAGTGATTGTAACGGCAGCATGTGACACTTTTTCGGGTTTTATCATTGGGGACGGTTCTCGTGGTCGACAGCCCACGGGTACAAAAGTCCCGATTGGGCAACAATTTGGGAAGATATTGCTCGGGGCAGCGAGATGCAGGCACCCTGTAACAAAAAATTGTCACAGTTTTTGGTGCAAGTGTAACAGGAAGTGCCGAATGCGAATTTCGGAGTGCGGCGTAAAGGAATGTACTGGATACTGGATCCTTGATGCTGGATGCTGGATGCTGGACCAAGGAATTCTATCGGTTTTAATATTTTTACCTCACGCAAAGCCGCCAAGACGCAAAGAAATACATGAAAAGACAACGCGTCAGCGTTTCATCAAATCCAACATCCAAATTTCCACCAGTCACCCGGTCTCCCAGTCTTGATGGGTCACCCCATCCCCCAGTCTCCCCGTCATCATTTTCTCGGCAACCTCTATATAGCATCTATGGTGATTGTCAGTAATATGTTCCGTTAAACACCATTTCTAAATCCCCCTGTCCCCCTTTTTCAAAAGGGGGAACGTTCTATGCCGGCACAGGCTTTTTACCTGCGAATTGGTCGTTTACGCCAGTCCAACCGATTTAGCGTTCTCCCTTTGCAAAGGGGGACAGGGGGATTTTAAAGGTAAGATTCAGCGATGGCGGGCGTCTTTGCGTGAAAAAGAAATTAATGCTAATCCGTGTTTATCTGCGTTCATCAGTGTCCTATTAATATATTCGGATTGAGCGCAGCGACTCCTTAACTCCGCACTCCGAACTCCGCACTCCGAACTTTTTACATCCGGCATCCAGTAGCGTATCTTCTTGCAACGGATCACGGACAATTTACCCGGTGAAATTGACGCAGTATCAGAGAAGCAAATTTCACCGGGGCTAACCACTGACAGTACTGAAGGCACCGATTACATCTTCGCGATCTCCGGCTGTTTTTTGTCGAGCCGGTATTTTTCCATTTTCCGGTACACTGTCATGCGCGACCAGTGCAGTTTGCGGGCGGTTTTGCTTTTGTTCCAGTTGGTGGCAAACAGCGCAGCAAGCAGCCGGTCGCGTTCATTTTGAGACAGGCCTTCGGTATCTTTGAGTTTTTCCTGGTAGGCCCTGGGCAGATCCATAATGCTGATACGGTGAGACGGCAGGTTGATGAATGCCGCTTCAACCACATTTTTCAGTTCACGCACATTGCCCGGCCAGGAATAATTGAGCAGATAGTTAAGGGCTTCATCGGAAAAACCCTCGACCTGCCGGGTGAAGCGGTGATTATAGCGGGAGATAAAATGCTGCAGAAGATAAGGTATATCCTCCTTGCGTTCCCTTAGCGGCGGCAATTGCACCCGGGCGACATTGAGCCGGTAATAAAGGTCTTTGCGAAATTCGCCGGCAGACACCAACTCCTCGGGATTCCGGTTTGTAGCGGCAATGACCCGCACATCCACCGGAAAAGTGCTTTTGCCGCCCAGGCGGCTGACCTCTTTGCGCTCGATGGTCCTCAGGATCTTGGCCTGGGCGATGGCGCACATGTCACCGATTTCATCCAAAAGCACGCTGCCGCCGTTGGCCAGTTCGAACTTGCCCGGTTTGGCTGCCACGGCACCCGTAAATGCCCCCCGTTCGTGTCCGAAAATCTCACTTTCGGCCAGTCCTTCGGGAATCGCCGCACAGTTTATACGCACAAATGGGTTTTGCTTTCGCGAACTGCTCCGGTGCACCATTTCAGCCGCAAGCTCCTTGCCGGTGCCGGTTTCTCCGGTAATAAAAACGGTACTATCTGCGGCAGCCACTTTCTGCAGGTACGCCTTGATTTCTTGAACCGAACGGCTCTGACCGATCATGACCGGGCAGTCCGGATTGCAGGACCGATGGTCGACATCGGCGGGGGCTGTTTCCGGCACATGGGGGGCGCCGGTGAGCCGGCGGATGCTGGCCCAAAGGGTGTGGTTGGAGATGGGAAGCTTATGGTAGTCATTGACGCCGGCCCGAAATGCAGCGATAGCACGCGACTCTGAACTATAGCGCGTGAGCATGATAATAGGAATCAGCCTGTCTTGCCGGCGGATCTGTTTTACCAGCAGCAGACTGTCTTCAATCCGGCGGTGGTAAGAACACGCCAGAACGATGTCCGGCGGCTGTTGCGCTATTAACTCAGGGACGTCATCCGCACCGGAATGCCGGCAATGGAAACCATGGGCACACACCTGATCGTCCAATTGCCGACCCAGCATAACGTTAGCAGCGATAATGAGTACGCTTTGTTTTTCCATTGACCAAGCTTTGCATTAGCAAACGCACACGCCACCGGAACCGGGTTCGACGAACCCGGCGCTTAAAACAGCACTCCAAAAGGGCGGTCAAAGCCCGGTGCGCGCGGTTCAATTAGACATAAAGGTAGGGGACGACTAACCCACTCGCATTGGGAAAGGCCTGTTTGTCCCGCATTAACGGGTAATGAAAATAGGCGGCCGGAAATCAAAACAAAAATGTAATCAAGGGAATAATTAAGAAGAATCTGGCGCGTCAGAACGTGGTTAGATAGATATTTCCGGCAAAAATCAGACAGGGTGCAAAGGCTCAGTGAATATTACATACGCATGATGGCATACAAGGTCAAGTAAAAATATTATACAATGTCCTTCCCGTCAAAGGACCGTGCCCAGACAACGAAACACCGGGTGGCGGATGCCGGGTAAATGATGACGGGGAGACTGGGGGACGGGGTGACCGATCAAGACTGGGTGACCGGGAGACAGGGGGAGAGCTACCAAGACTGGGAGACCGGGTGACCGATTAAGACTCGGGGACGGGGTGACCAGGGGACTGGGAGAGAGCTACCAAGACTGGGAGACCGGTTGAAGTAGGGACCGATTAAGACGGGGAAACTGGGGGGACATGGGGACCAGGAGACTTCTAAAGACGGGGGGACTGGGAGACCAGAAGACTGGGTGGAAAAATACCTGATACCAGATCCCTGATTCAGGATTTTTTGCGTCCCGGGCCTGCCGCGCCATTTTGTCACGTTGTCTTGTGCGGTGTAGCTTTAGCGAAGACGTAAGCTCTATGAGCGAAGTCGGAAGTTTCGCGTAAGCGGAACGACGGCGGGGGGCTTTGCGTCAGGGTCCACATAGTATTGTGTCCCAGAAATAGTTGCCATATTGTCGTTTACCATGGCTGTTGTTGAATCATGTTGAATCGATGTAGGGGCGGAGTTTATCCTCGCCCGCAAAACCGCACGAATATCGGATCGGGTGGGGATAAACACCGCCCCTACAATGTTTGTGAATCATTTACGGCGGCTTTGCGTAAGGAATAATATAAAATCGGCAGCGCGCGAGCGCTTCCTCAACTCCGCACTCCGAACTCTTCATGTTTGGAATCCAGTATCAAGTAGCTGCCTGTCCCCAGTTACCAGTTTCATTCGGTTATAGCTTTCTTTCCGATTATTCTTACGCCATATCCGGCAGGCATTCCTGTATGTTTTTGACAACCGTAGCGGCGTTTTTAATCCGTCTTTCCGGATTTTTGACCAACAGTTTTTTTATGATCTTACCGCAACATTCGGGTAAATCGCCGTTGGCTTTGGAAAGGGGTGTGTAGGTGGCATTGGCAATCGCATACATCAGGCGGGCCAGGTTTTCACCGTGAAACGGTTTTTCACCGCTGAGCATTTCATACATGACCACACCCAGAGAAAACAGGTCCGAACGGCCGTCGACCCGGGCCCCTTCCACCTGCTCGGGAGACATATAGTTGGGTGTTCCGAGAATTACGCCGGTCTGGGTTTGGGAAGCACTCATCACGCGGGCGATACCAAAATCGGCCACTTTCACCTGCAGGTCCTCAAGCAGAATAATGTTGTCCGGCTTGATGTCCCTGTGGACGACGCCATGGCTGTGGGCATAGTCGAGGGCCTCGGCCACGGCGGAAATGATCTGCAGCACCTTTTTTACCGGCAGCAGACGGTCCTTCTGGCAGTATTCCGCAAGATCCTTGCCTTTCAGCAGTTCCATGGCCATCCAGGCCAGGTCGTGCTCTTCGCCCACATCGAATATGGTTACAATATTGGGATGAGATAGTTTTCCGGCCGCTTCGGCTTCACGCAGGAAACGCTCCTTGATTTCCATCAGCTTTTCTTCATCGCCCCCCTCGTAACTCAGGGTTTTAATGGCCACTTCGCGATTGATGGCCGGGTCCTTGCCCAGATAAACAGTGCCCATGGCCCCCTGACCGAGTTCGGCAACAATTTCGTAGCGTCCCAACGTCGGCTTGGTTGTCGACTTGTTGAGCAGGATAGACGATTCCTTGATCATCGTTCCAGGGCTGGCAGGCTCGCCCAGATGTTTTAACGTCTCCATGCGTTGGTGGACGTCTCTGTACCGACCCCCTTTTTGAAGATGCGCGTATACGGCCAGCGCTTTGTTGAACATCCGCTTGCGCTCGAAATCCTGGGCCAGGTTGTACAACAAATCCCTCACGGACTCGTCTTCCACCGGACATTTCATGAACTTTTCAAACGCCATATCCAGCATGCCCTTGCCCTGAAAAGATAGGGCCAGGGTTTTATTCAGTTCGACACTCTCGTGCTGTTTCTCGGCCGATAACCGATTCAGACCGGCATAGGAAAAACCGATGGCCGTAAGCAGCAATGGGGGCAGGACTTTGAGCCAGTATCCGAAAACTGTAAAAAGCAGTACCGTAAAACCGATCCAGGTGATTAGAAAAATGCTCAGAATCAAGGCCCCGTCGCGTGGTTTTACTCTGGGGATGACAAATACCAAAAACAGTCCGAAATAGACCACTACCAGAACTTCGAGCACATTGGCCCAGAATGGACGGGACAAATGCCGGCGCTGCAAAATATTTTCAACCACTGCAGCGGTGATGTCCACCGCGGCCACATCCGAGGCCAGGGTCGTGTTAAATACGGATTCGATCCACGCGGATCGATTGCCCAGCAGAACGATTTTGTCTTTCAGGATTTTGGGATCCACCCGTTGCTTGAGAACATCTGCAACCGAAACGTGCCTGACCGTACTCTGCTGACCACTGAAATCTACCAGGGTACGGTGGAACCGATCGGTGGGAATATCAAAATTCATCAGGCTGATACCGGCATCGCCCGGTTGGATGTCTTTAATGCCGCCCCCCAGGTATTTCAAGCACACCTGCATGGCAAAAGAAGGAAAATACCTGCCCAGGTAGCTGATCAATAACGGGGCCCGTCGAACCGTTCCATCTTGATCGGTTGACAGATTGGTGTGTCCCAGGGCGCCGGCTTTTCTAGACAACAGGCTGTATGTCGTCATGACGCTGGCAGCTTCGATCGAATCAGAATTCATCTGAGTAATGTAATTTAGCGACCCGTTTTGCCCTTTGTCAGAATAGGGGCCATTTTTATTCGCCTCCAGCGATTGACGGTAAAGCCAGCCGGGCAGGTCAGTGTCCTTGGCCCCCTTGGGCGGTGTCCCCATGATAAACCGTATGGGTAAAATTGCATTTTTGGCCCTGTTTACGGCATTGGCCAATTCGGCATCATTATCAAGGCGCGCTTCGGATTTGGCCAGGATAATATCTATTTTGTAACGCGCTTTGCGGCGTTTCAGAAAAGCGTCGGTTCGCAAGGTCTCCCGGATTTGCCTGATTTCCGTCAGACCCGGATTGAGTTCCTTTCCGGGTAAAAAGAGCTTTATGCCCAGGACCTTGGGTTTGTAGCTGGAAATGCGGTTGATGATTTCGGCAATGGTCGATCGGGGCCATGGCCAGCTGCCGATTTCATTAATACTCTTATCATCGATCGCAACGACCACCACCGGACTGGAACGGTCACTGCGGCGGGCAGCGGCCATCAGATCGTAGATCTGGGTTTCCAAAAATTGCATGGGATAAAATTCAAGCAGCATGGCCGCCAGAATGATCAGGGATAATAAACTACAGAAAATCCAGTTGGAAAAAACGAGTTTTTTAAATCGACGTATCATCTATTATTTCTGTGCGCGATAACGCTCCTTTGTGACTGCCAACAAATCTTGCAAATACTTAGTATCACAAAGTATTGCTTTACTGTCAACAATCAATATTGCCAGACTTTGCGGTTTAAGCATAATCGGCACGAAGGCTAAGATTTGTCATTTAGGATTTGGACGTTTGCATTCTGGAGTAAACAACGAACTGGCAAAGATAAGGTTAACTCCGTATCGCTCGGAAATGGCGCCAATGTTATTTCTGTATACCCTGCCGGCCCGTTGCCGGGAGGAACGTCCCGCCATTGGCGGATTTCACCGCGAGCGGTTAGATTCATTCACCAGCACCGTGGTCACGGCGGCTGGCAGGACGCGCGATCCGCCCACTATTGCGGTTCAGGCACATGCCGGCGTAAGTAATCGATGGCATTCCGGTTGCCTCGCTGGGCTGCGATTTTAAAATCCTGAACGGCTTTGCCCGTGTCTCCAGACAACAGAAAGACCCATCCTCTGCCATAATAAAAAACGGCTTTACCCGGGTTTATCTCAATGGCCTTATCGATGGTGGCAAGGGCATCCTGATATTTACCGGCGGTTCCATACTCGACCCCCAGTTGAAAAAGCGCGTTGCTGTTTGCCGGTTCGAGTTCAACGGCCTTTTTAAACGCTCCGATGGCCGCATTTGTATTGCCATAAACCGATAACAGGGTACCGCGATCGTACCAGTACGCCGCATCCTTTATTACCGGGCCGGAATCGTCAGACTTTTTGGGATCTGCCTGCCGTTTTTGTTCCAGAAGGTTCTTATAAATAGCCGTTTTTTTTGCATCCATCTTGCGCTGGGCGTGGATTGTATCCATTGTTCCCAGCGCCAGAACGAAGCCGGCTATTACACCCATCAGCTTAATTGTAGTCCATAGATACCGCATTGCATTTTCCTTCCGCAACGGCTGGTACGCCTGTGACGGCAACGCGATTGCGGGATAGCCGACACGGTCATCGATCACTCATAAACAAAGATTTACGAGCATCTGGTATCGATGTTTGCAACCGGGTGCGACGCAGCCTGTTGAGTGCCGCAAAAACCTTTACGTGTCTGCTATTATATGAAAAAACCGGTCAGTCTGTCAATTCACTCTTGCACCGCTATGTCGGAATATGGTTGCCACCAAACGGATACTTTGGCACTGGTTCACGCTCTCAATCTGGCTGCCCGGCTTTTAGCCGGTTGGCATAATGTGCCACACTGCAGTGCTGCTTACCAGCGCGGCCAGGATAATCAACGCCGAACAGATTGACATGGTTGTGTTTGTGTAAATATTCTTTCCCATGGTACCCTGAATGTCACACGCTAAAATCATTGATACAGACACGGCAGAGCGAACAAACAGGCAACCGGCGTAAACGTATCGGATTATCGATGAGATGCTGTTCTGATTTCTGGCACTGTGGTTTTCCCACAGCCGCAAATAAGTTCACAACTCTTTATATCGGCTATTGCGACATGTTCTTGAGCCTGTTGGATGAAATTTATTTTACAATAAGGCGCCATTTATCTTGGACATCGGGCCGGCGAACCTTAAATGACACCCCGGGTGAACACCGGCAAGGCCGGCGGCACCGTTTTGGCGGATAAACGCAAAGGATAAACACAACATGGCAATTGAAGGCGATGTCGTTTTAATAACCGTGCAGGATCAGCCGCTCAGTTACGCGCGAATCGAACAGATTCTGCCCGACCACAAACCGGACTGGTACCACGTCACATTTCTGCTGCTTCAAATCCCATTGCAGGTGGTGACCTGGATACTGAGGGATGTCTATATCGGCGGTCATGAATTTACCATGGGCGGCAAGGCCATGCGGATAGAAAAGGTGGTGGCCCCCCAATTGCCGAACCCGGCCGGGGATGAGAAAGAAAAACAACCGGCGCCCGAAAAGAGCACCAGAGCAAAGGTCATATCCCTGAAAGATTTAAAGAAATAGATACCGGGTACAATGGGTGCCTTCGGCACCGTCAGTGGCCAGTTGTCCGTGGTCCGTTGCAATAAGAGACGATAACAGGTATCGGATGCCGGATGCCGGGAAAGTAATGACGGGGAGACTGGGAGACGGTGTGACCAATCAAGACTGGGAGACCGGGTGACCAGGAGACTGGTGGAAATTCGGAGGTTGGATTTGAGGAAACGCTAACGTGTTTTCTTTTCATGTTTTTCTTTGCGTCCTGGGCCTGCCGCGCCATAGTTCCGCGCAAGCGGAACGACGGCGGGCGGCTTTTGCGTGAGGTAAGAATATTTTGCAAATCGGTAATCTAAAATTGGAGAACACGGCGGTTCTGGCGCCGCTGGCCGGCATAACGGATCTGCCCTTTCGCCGGATCATCAGAAGTCACGGCGCCGGACTGGTCTATTCTGAAATGATCAGCGCCAATGGTTTGATTCATGGATCGCCGAAAACCTTAAGAATGCTGGACAGCAACCCGGCCGAAAAACCCCTGGCGGTTCAGATATTCGGTACGGATCCCACTATCATGGCTCGGGCATCTACAATGGTTGAAGCGGCCGGAGCGGATATATTGGATATTAACTTCGGATGCTCGGTTCGCAAAATTGTCAAGACCGGCGCAGGTGTTGCGCTGATGCGCGCACCTGAGGCCGCTGCCGCCCTGCTCAAAGCGATCCGCGCGGCGATCAAGATTCCACTGACAATTAAGATTCGCACCGGCTGGGATAATACCGGCGTCCAGGCACTTGAATTGGCCCGGATTGCTGAAGACTGCGGGGTAGACGCCATCGCCGTGCACCCGCGAACGGCCACCCAGGGTTTCAGGGGTACGGCCGATTGGTCGATTATCAAAGCCGTTAAAGCGCTTGTCTCGATTCCTGTAATCGGCAACGGCGATATTATCTGCGCAGAGGACGCGATACGCATGCAAATGCAGACACAATGCGATGGGATAATGATCGACAGGGCGGCCATCGGCTACCCGTGGATTTTCTCGGAATATCTGGCCCGGATTAACGGCGGCCCTGATAAGGCAGTCGGCCTGTCGGACAGAATCGATACGATGATCGCATATTTGAAGGCAACAGTTGATTATTTCGGCGACGAAACCCACGCCTGCCGGGCCATGCGCAGCCGGCTGGGCTGGTTTGTCAAAGGCATGCGCTTTAGCAGTCGTTTCCGGGAATCCATCACCCACATATCAACGCAAGCCGAGGCTGTCGGGATAATAAGGGCCTATCAGTATGAATTGCAGGAATGGGAGGAGAAAGAGAAAAACCAGGAGAAACTGGAAACTTGAAATTTGAAATTGGAGAAGGGAAGCTACCTGATTCTGGATACTGGATGATCAAATGACTCGATCTTGGATATTAGATATAGGATCATTGCTGTCCGGTTAACTTTTATTAAAAACACATAAATAATTGTAATAATTATTAATAATAAGAAAATTACCACTTGACGATTCAAAATTTACGACTAAGCGCTAAAAATTAACAGT
>Ga0126335_1000275_pt1 | contig 24152 bp, 19 predicted proteins | sample OlaspJWI45metaG_FD_108409 | JGI IMG/M metagenome (GOLD analysis project Ga0126335, IMG submission 108409) | Marine gutless worms symbiont microbial communities from Oahu, Hawaii - Olavius sp. 1 OAHU.JWI-45 metaG | ecosystem: Host-associated > Annelida > Digestive system > Unclassified | place... | reverse complement strand
GTTGTTTTACCATCTGGGTACCTCCTGTTTTTGGTTTTAGTTGGTCCTAAACCCAATTATTACAGGGGACCCAGATGGTTTTTCAATTATTATTTTCTAATTCATGCAAGATCGAGGTATTTATCCAATTCAAGGGATCTGAAAAAATGATAGAATAAAGCTTGCCGCGGTAAGACTCTGGGGAGAGTTCTATTTTGAGGGAAAGGTTGCACTTTGCTGTATTTCGTCGATCAGCGCTTTCATTTTGACTGAAAGTGTTTCCGGTACCGGCTCTTCACCATCCATCCCCTTGCAGAGTTTGACAGTTCTTTTAAGGGTCAACAGACAGATTTTGCATGGAATGCAGTCTTCGGCATGACGCTCAAGATCTTCGCAAGTTAACTTATCCAGTTCTCCGTCGATATACTCGGACAGCTTCTCAAACATCTCCAGACAATGTGATGGGTCGTGTTTATTTTGTTCCATGTTCATGGTATCCTTTTAACTTGTCTCTCAAAAACAGACGTGCACGATGCAGCCGTACTTTTACGTTGGATGGTTTGATGTTCAATATCTGGGCGGTTTCAGCGGTAGAAAAGCCTTCCAGGTCGCGAAGCACAATCACCAGACGATACTTTTCGGGTAAAGAAACGATGCCCGCTTTGATGACGGTGGCCAGTTCTTCGTTCAGCACCTGATCAAGGGGCATCTTGGCCCATTCCGGAAGTTCTTTGTCAATCTGAGCATCCTCGTTGGGTAGAAATTCGTCCAACGAGAGCTCGTGATCCGGCGCAAATTTGGACTTGCGCCTTTTTTTGATACAGGTACTGGTGGCGATGCGATACAGCCAATTCTTAAACTTGGTTTCGTAGCGAAAGTTGTATATGTATCGATATACATTTAAAAAGGTATCCTGAACCAGATCCTCTGAGTCGCAGACATCACCGCACATCCGCAACCCGAAATTGTACAGCTTCTGCTCGTAGCGTTTAACCAGATCACCAAAAAGGTCAATTCGGCCGTTTTGAATGGCCGTCACCAGTTCGTAATCCTCGTCTTTTACCTGTTTCCGCACCGGATTGTACGTCATGGTCCTTTTTTCTTGTCACCTGACAAGCTCCCCGCACTCAGGTAGAAATGCCCAATCTGGGCAGAATTACCGCCTGAAGCAGAAACCATATGCCAATGATTGCCAGAAAAATCAGAATGTCTTTCATTATCCAACCTTTTTAAATTCTATGTCTTTAAAGGGGGCTTGTCCACTGCTTTTTCAAAACCAGGCAGTAAAGGTTAACCATCAAAAAGGCCATCACACACCCGAGATGACAAAGGTCCAGGAAAACGACAACACCCGGGGAGAACAGGTAGATTGAAAAATTTTTAATCACAAACAAGATACCGGTCAGGACAATGGCGCCCAGCAACGCTAAGCGTACATAACCCGATGGTGACAATTTACGATTTTCACGCCGGGTACCCAAAAATTCGACCACAACATAAGCCAGCAATGCCAATAGGACCGTAGCACCGGCATAATGGATAAAACGCGTTATCCAGAAGTCCGCCAGCCAGCCCAATCCGGGAATATCGGAAATATAATAGCGTTTAAATATCGGCATCTGACCAAAACCGGTCAGGGCCATTAAAAAAATGATGCCCGGATAAACCCATTGTATAAAACGATTGTCGGCAGATACCAGCGTATCGTTATTCCGTAAGACCGTCATTATTCCTCCCTGACATCCGGGATGAATCGCCTGTCCCGAGTTTTTCGGCCTGTCTTGTAAATCTTCCCGGCTGCGGCCGCTATGCCGGCAATAGGGGCGATAACCATGGCAGCCGCCAGGTTATTGGCTTCGGCCATGGCATCCTTGACCGGTTTCAAATGCGGTTTGCCTTTACCCTTATCAACAGCCGCATTTAGATCTTCAAATGGCACCGGCGAAACGTAAACGGTGTTGGTGCCGCCGTTCTCATCGGCGCCATAAACATAACCGTTGATCTCCCGGGCCAGCGCGCGGGCTCTGGCAACAATGTCAGTGCGTGGTCCAATGGTCTGGACATCTTCCGGGCAGGCTTCGATGCAGGCCGGCAACTCGCCCCGGGCAACCCGATCATAGCAGCGATCGCATTTGAACATCACCCCGTTTCCGGCAAAGTTCGGCAACAGATCCAGGTAAATGCCGACGCCGGTCTGACGCTGGGGGATGTGCCAGGGACAGACCCTGGAGCACTTGGAGCCGCCCAGGCAAATATCCGCATCGATCCGCGAGATTCCATTGCGGTACTGTTTGGCGGCGCCGAACGGACACAGCTTGACACAGGGCGGGTTGACGCAGTGCATGCAGCGCCGGGGCACATTCACTTCCGTTGCTTGCCCATCGATGTCGACCTCGGCGCGCTGGATATAAAGCCAGTTGTAGGGTGTAAGTCGGTCGTTGACATCGCGCCGGTCGGACCAGTCGGACACCTTGGCCCGCTCCGGAACCATTTTGGGAAACGGCTTTTGCGGATCGGGGTATTTGCTTTCATTGGCCTCCCGACAGGCTTCGACACAGGCTTCACAGCCGACACATTTGCTGATATCCAGCAGTGTGGCCAGTTGCTGATCCCCGGAATTCGCTGCCACCGCTGCTGGGACAGCGGCAGAGGCGGCCACCGTGCACGCTGCCGCCAGACCGCCTTTAATAAAATCTCTCCGCGTGAATCCCCCTGGCATAGGACCTCCTGAAACACTATTACTTTCAATGTGTAAGTTGCCGATAAAGAACCGGGGGGGGAAATTGGGTTACAAAAATAGTTTGAAACTGGAAACTATAAATTGGGGACTCTGTTAGTCCACTCGTCCGTGCCGTGTTTGCCCGTGGTCTATTGTAGGAAATCGTGAGACAAAGTAAGCGGTATATGGTTTAAGGTTCAGGGTATAAGGCATTATTAGTGTACATCAAAGACCGGGTAAGGGATAGACCGAGTGGATAATTGCGGATGTCAGAAATCTGGAACCTTGGGTTTTGTAATTTAGATTCGAGTTCGATCGCTTGCGTGTCGAAATGACCACTGTAGGAGTGTCTCTTCGTGAGGTTAAAAATTGACGGAGCGCAGCGACTCCTTAACTCTGCACTCCGCACTGATAGTATTCCCAGAACACCGACAGAATCGAAAAAATACCTCAACTAATCTTTTTCCGGTAAAGCCTGAGACTATTGGTCACCACCGAAATGCTGCTGAAGGCCATGGCCAGGGCGGCCATGATGGGGTGCAGGTTGCGCAGCATGGCCGGAGCAGATTCAAACGGGTGAAGGACCCCGGCGGCAATGGGGATCAGGATCACATTGTACCCGAAGGCCCAGAACAGGTTTTGCCGGATCGTTTTCATAGTGGCCCGGCTGATGCGGATCGCCCGGGACACACCCTTCAAACTGCCGCTTGAAAGAATGACATCGGCCGTTTCGATGGCCACATCCGTGCCGGTTCCGATCGCAAGACCAACATCGGCCTGGGCCAGGGCCGGTGCGTCGTTGATGCCGTCGCCGACCATGCCGACCTTTTCGTTGTTTTGCTGAAACGTTTTGACGGTGGCGGCCTTTTGGTCCGGCCGCACCTCGGCCACGATCTGGTCGATGGCAACCTGGTCGCCAATAGCCCCGGCACTTTGCAGGTTGTCCCCGGTCAGCATGACCGTCTTGAGACCCTGTGCCTTAAGATCCCGGATCGCCTCGGCCGAATCCGGTTTAACGGTGTCTGCAACCGAAATCAGCCCGTACGGCTGGTTGTCCTGGACCACCACCATAACCGTTTTGCCTTTGGATTGCAGCTGCCGGATCATATTTTCAGACGGCGCGATATCGATGCCATTGTCAGCAAACCAGCCGGGTTTGCCGATCATGACCTGGCGGCCGTCGATGCGGGCCTGCACGCCCATACCGGCGGTGGCTTTGAATTGTTCGGGTTTGAAAAGTTCAATGCCCCGGCTTTCAGCTTCGGCAACGATGGCCTTGCCGACCGGGTGCTCCGAGCCCTTCTCGGCTGAAGCGGCCTTTTGCAGCAACTGGTTTTCATCCGAGATGCGGCCGTCGAGCAGGGTAATATCGGTCACCGCCGGTTTGCCCAGGGTAATGGTCCCGGTTTTGTCCAGCACCACGGTATTCAACCGGGTGGACATTTCCAGGGCTTCGCTGTTCTTGAACAGGATCCCCTTCTCGGCGCCCTTGCCGGTGCCGGCCATAATAGCCGTTGGCGTCGCCAGTCCCAGCGCACAGGGACAGGCAATCACCAGCACCGCCACCAGCCGGATCATGGCCGGGACAAACTGACCGGTGCCGGCCCACCAGATGAAAAACACCACCAGGGCCACGGCGATCACCCCGGGAACGAACACCGCCGCCACCCGGTCCGCCAGGGCTTGAATCGGCGCTTTGCTGCCCTGTGCCTCCTGGACCAGCCGGATAATCTGGGCCAGAACGGTATCGCGGCCGACCCGTGTGGCCGTAAATTGCAGCAATCCCTGGCCGTTGATGGTGCCGCCCACCACGGTATCGCCGATGTGTTTATCAACCGGCAGGGGCTCTCCGGTCAGCATCGATTCGTCCACCGCTGAGATTCCCTCCAGAATGATGCCGTCGACCGGGATCCGCTCTCCGGGCCGCACCAGGACCGTATCGCCCACATTGACCCGGGAAATCGGTATGTCTTTTTCCTGGCCATCGGCAATAATAATGGCCGTCTTGGGACGCAATCCGATCAATTTGCGGATGGCGCCGCCGGTGCGTCCCTTGGTACGCGCTTCCAGCAGCTTGCCCAGTTTGATCAGGGTAATGATCACCGCCGAGGTCTCAAAATAGACATGGTCTCCGACGCCGGGGATCAGCATGACGGCCAGGGAATAAAAATAGGCCACCGAAGAACCCATAGCCACCAGCACGTCCATGTTGGCACTTTTGTTGTGCAGGCTCTTCAGACCATTCTTATAGTAGTCCCAGCCGGTATAAAACTGCACCGGTGTCGCCATCAGAAAAAAGAACCAGTTGACCCACGGAGCGTGACTCCAGGCGCCGATCAGGCCGAAATCCCGGCTCATGGAGATGATAAACAACGGCAGGGCGAATACGACGCCCACAAGAAACTTGCGGGTCTGGTCCCTGATTTCCGCATCCCGGGCGGCCCGCTCGGTATCCTCGGCATCGAGCCCTTCCTCGGGCGGAATTACGCCGTAGCCGGCTTTTTCAATGGACGCAATGATTTCATCCACGCTGGTAGCACCGGGAACATAATCGACCACCACCCGCTCGGAGGCAAAATTGACCGACCCGTTGACGACACCGGGTGTGCGTTTGTTCAGCGCCCGTTCGATGTTGGCGGCACAATTGGCACAGGTCATACCGGTGACCGGCATTTCCACCCGCGCAGTCGTGACCCCGTAACCGGATTTGGTTATTTTTTCGATCACATCGCTCAGTTGAACCTGCTTTGACTCGTAGGTGACGGCGGCCCGCTCGGATGCAAAATTAACGGCCGTAGCGGTGACGCCTTCCAGCCGTTTGACACCGCGCTCGATGTTAGCCGCACAATTGGCGCAGGTCATGCCGGTGATAGGCAGGTTGATCTTTTTTTCGGCCATGGTCGGTTATATCCTTATTCCATTTCACCGGTGGTGAAATTAAATTGTAAGTATCTGACACCAGGGTTAATCGAAGGAGTTGTCGGTACTGAACACTAATAATATAATGATCGTGTCAAGGGCCAAAAAAACGGGCGGGGATAAATGCCATAAAAAAATGATGAACGTCGAACATCGAACGTCCAACATCGAATTTTGAATTGGAAGAAAGGATGGAAATCGGATTTATGAGTATAATTGAAATAAGAATGTGGAGCGAAGCGACCTCATTATTCGATGTTCAACGTTGGATGTTGAATGTTCGACGTTCATCTCTTAAAATTTAGCGCCGAACGATAAACCAGGGATTGAGCAAATCGGCCCGATTGTAGCGCAGCGGCTCGCCGGTTTTAAAATCGAGCAGTTTGGCGCCGGCTATTTCGGCGATAGCCTGGCCAGCGGCCGTATCCCATTCACAGGTCGGCCCCATCCGGGGATACAGATCCGCTCTGCCTTCTGCAACCAGACAGATCTTCAGCGAACTGCCGGCTGAAATGAACTCGAGGCGGTCGTACTCCTGGCGTTTTTGTTCGACAAAAGCTTCCAGTTCCGGTCCGGCGTGAGAGCGGCTGCCGACAATGGTCAGCGGCTTGCTGTCGTCCATTGATAACGGCAGCTCGTCCGCAGCAGCGGTCAGCTCTGCAAGCAGGCCCGCAGCACCGGCAACCGTATTATTGTAGACAATCAGCTGATCAACCGGCGGATTATCCAGTTTATAGGCCCCATAACCCAGAGCGGCAAAATAAAGTTCGTTTTTTACCGGAACATAGATAACGCCCAGTATCGGCTGACCGTATTCCACCAGGGCGATGTTGACCGTAAACTCATCGTTGCGCTTGATGAACTCCTTGGTACCGTCCAATGGATCGACGATCCAGAGCCGCTCCCAGGTTTTTCTCTGTTCGTAAGGTATCTCCCGCCCCTCTTCACTGAGAACCGGAATCTGGGTGGTTGAAAGGGCCTCGAGGATGACGTCATTGGACTTTCTGTCTGCCATCGTCAGCGGAGAATGGTCGGATTTCTGCTCGACATCAAAATCAGACTGATACACCTCCAGAATCGCCTTGCCGGCTTTGATCGCTGCAGGAATCGCCGTCATGAGATACTTTTCTAGGTCCATTTTAACTCCGCTAAAACCGGGTAATTGTCCGTGATGGATTCGATATTGTCAGACCGAATCAGTTGATCAGGGTCCTATTCGGCCGGGTAATTGATCTCTTTAAGGGTCGCTTTGATTTGTTCGAGCGATGCCGGTGCGTCCCATTGCACCGTAATTGTTTTCATGGACGGATCGCCTTCCACGGAGGCGATGCCCTCCAGTTCGCCCAGTTCATTTTTAATACTCATCACGCAGTGGCCACACGATATATTGGGTATCGCTAAGGTTTCTCTGGACATGTTGGGTCTCCCTTAAAAAATGAATTGAATTGGCAGCAACATTTAGATGACATAACAGGTCAGGCATTAAAAAGACAACCTATATTTATAGGGATGAATTCACCAAAGTCAATCAGATCGCAGCTCCAGGCTTTATCAGGATACCGGCGCCAGGCATGTCACCGGCGGCTTCCGGGGTGAATAAATCTTAACGGTGCCAGCGCATAGATACCGGAGGTGGTTCTTTCCTTCGCGTTCGAAGGACCGAAACGACCTGACCAGACCTTGCAAAATGCTCGGGACAGAAGCATCTTAATTAAACTGCAGGTACTTTGCGATCGATCAACGAATTTATGGCGTATCTTTGCTGATCGGCAATTTTTTTATCCAGGGTACCTTTGACTTTTGCCCAAAGAGGATGCCGAAATCATGAAAGAGAACGCTCCACAACAAATCGACCCGGTCTGTGGAATGAACGTGGAACCCAATTCGATCGACTGGTCTTATGCCTGGCAGGGCCAGACTTATTATTTTTGCGCCGAGGGTTGCCTGCACACATTCAAAGCCAATCCCGCCAAATTTTCATCGGCCCGGGGCCCCCGGCCAAAGGGGTGGTGGTCGCGCTACCTGAAAAGGCTCAACAAAGCGACCGGCGGAAAACCGCCGCGCTGCTGTGGATAGCAGGCTGTTTGCCTCAGCCTGATACAGTTTAGGCCCATATAGATCTGGTATCGGGGTATATCTGTGGCGACCAGCTAAAAACGGAATGAATCATAGCGTTGACCTTATTTGATACATCGTGGTATATACGGCGTCAGGTTCAACAGTCAACAGATGAAATCCTAATCCCCTGTGAATCGGAATTGGATGATCAATTCCGCCACTTCTGGATCAGGCAGAATATACAACCAATAATTGCTCAGCAATCCGCTCCAAGTTGCTGCACCTGCGATTCAAACACGGATCGCGCAAAATCGGTGCGACCTGGTACCGGTCCGGGAGGTTGCTATCATGTTCTGCCACAGATTGTCCGTTTATCCCTGTATTTCTGTCGTTTTAATTTTCCTGCTGCTCGGCTGCGGAGGCGACAGCGAAGTCAAAACGATCGACTTTGCCCGAACCATCGATGTCGACCATCAGGCGCCGGTCGACACGGACAAAGGGACTTTGCGCATGGCCATCGGCGCCATGGTCTCGCCGCGGGAAACGGTTGTGCATTACCACGAACTGCTGAACTACATAGCCGGGCGGCTGAATCGCAAAATCGAGTTGGTGCAACGCAGAACGTATGCCGAAATCAATGAAATGCTCGGTGCGGGCCAGATCGATCTGGCGTTCATCTGCTCCGGTCCGTATGCCACCGGTAAAGATTGGCATGGATTCAAAGCCATTGCCGTGCCGCAGATTCGCGGCAGCCATTTCTATCGATCCTATCTGCTCGTCGGCAAAGAAAGCCCTTATCAACGTTTTGATGACCTGGAAGGTAAGGTCTTCGCATTCACTGATCCGGATTCCAACACCGGAAAATTGGTGCCCACTTTCTGGCTTATCCGCAAGGGGCTGACGCCGGACCGATTTTTCAGCAAGACGATCTATACGTACAGCCACGACAATTCCATCCTGGCCGTCGCCACAGGACTGGTTGACGGTGCAACCGTGCACGAACAGATCTGGGAGTATTATAAGGAGCAAGACCCGATTCACACTTCCAGGACCCGCATCATTAAAAAATCCGAGCTTTTCGGAAATCCGCTGATGGTTGCCTCCGCCGGTCTATCGTCCCGAAGCAGGGACGATGCCCGTAACGTGCTGTTGAAAATGCACGGGGATCCTGGGGGACAAAAAATCCTGAAACATTTGATCATCGATCGCTTTCTTCCGCCCGAAGACGGCTGGTATGCTTCCATACTGGCGATGCACCGCGAATGCAGTAGCAGCAGAAAGGCGGCACCATGAAGCTGTTGAGCCTCAGAACAAAGCTGCTGGTGGCCGTGTTTACGCTGGTCCTGGGCAGTGGTCTGATGATTTCGACGCTGGTGACACAGCGCCTCAGTCGCAATTTGTTTCAGACCCTGACGGCCCAGGGTCGTTATCTTTCCAGGTCATTGGCCCTGGAAGCAACTGAAAAGATATTAACCAACGATATCGTTGCCCTTCAGAAACTGCTGAACTCTCAACTGGCCGGCAACCCGAATGCGGCCTATGCGTTTGTGATACGCGATGGCCGTGTCCTTGCGCATACATTCGAAGGTGGTTTTCCGCTTGAACTGATGTCTGCCAATACACCGGCCGGAAAGGCCGATCATTACCAGCAACTGGCCTCCACGGACGGGGAGCGCTACCTGGATTTTGCCTGGCCGATTTTTGGCGGCCAGGCCGGTATCCTGCGACTGGGTATTTCCGAAAAACCGTTAAGAACCCAGATCGACCGCATGTGGCTGCAAATGATTCTTGTGACGCTCGTTATTCTGATCGTCACGCTGGGAATAAGCTACCTGTTTATCCGGCGATTTACACACCCCCTGACGACCCTGGCCAATGCCGCTGAAAAGATGGATGCCGGGAATCTCCAGGTGCAGGTCGAGCCGGCCGGAGACGATGAAATGCGCCGCCTGACCGGCGCCTTCAACAGCATGGTTGAGCGTATCCGCAATTATACCCAGAGACTGGAGCAAAAAGCGGCCGAACTGGATCGCGCGCATCATCAAACCCGCAGTTCCTTTGAAATTATTCAGAAAATCGGAGCCCAAACCAGTCTGACGGAAGTATGTGATTATCTTTCAGGAAAATTTGCCGAAATTGTTTCCTGCAGCCGGTTCGCGTTCATCATCCTGGAAGGAGAACGCCACGGTACCTACGCTTATTCGGACGGCAGCATCTGCCAGTTGGCAACCGAATCGAACGATGTGACCCGCAGGGCTCTGGCCAACGCTAAAAACGGCGGTTTTATACCCATGGCAGACCTGACGCCCCCGGCCGTGCCGGCGCATTTTTCATCGGCCGAGCGACTGGCCGCCATTCCGATTCCATATGAAAACCGGACCATCGGAGCGCTGCTGATCGCCTGTCCGGGAGGCTGCCGGTGCGATCACGGTGATCTGGAAATTATCCAGTTGATACTCGATAAAACTGCCGGAGCGATTCGTCGCGCAGCTGTTCACGAAAATGAAATCCGCAGTTTTAAAAAACAAATCGAGGCCACCACCGGGTATTCCGGTCTGGTCGGCAAAGCGCCTCAGATGCAAACCATTTACCGGTTAATCGAAGATATCGGTCCCACCGATTCAACGGTGCTGATCCAGGGTGAAAGCGGTACCGGCAAAGAACTGGTGGCCCGGGCCATCCACACCAAAAGTCTGCGTGCGGATAAACCTTTCGTGGTGATCAACTGCTCGGCCTATCCGGCCACCTTGCTGGAAAGCGAACTGTTCGGTCATGCTAAAGGCGCCTTCACCGGCGCTGTCCGGCACAAAGCCGGGCGTTTCGAACTGGCTCACGAGGGCACCGTGCTGTTGGACGAAATCGGAGAAATATCCGCCACGGCACAGATTAAATTGTTGCGCGTACTGCAAACCCAGAAATTCGAACGGCTCGGCGGTGAAGACACGATTTCAGTAAATGTGCGCATGGTTTCAGCCACCAACAAAGATCTGCTGGCCGAAGTCAAGGCCGGCCGCTTCAGAGAGGATCTTTTTTACCGGTTGAATGTCATACCGATTCATCTGCCGCCGCTGCGCGAGCGGCGCAATGATATTCCACGCCTGGCCCGTCACTTTTTGAACCGCTTCGCGGCCGAGCAGAACAAAAAAGTGAGTGACTATTCGACCGAAACCATGCGGCTGCTGCTCGATCATACCTGGCCGGGCAATGTGCGCGAATTGGAAAACAGCATCGAGCATGCTGTTGTGCTGGCCAAAGGCAAGTATGTGGAAATCGGCGATCTGCCGGCCGCCATTCGCGATGCAGATGCAAAATCTGGATCAGGTTCTTCCGCTTTGCGCTCGATCAGCAAACATGAGTCCAAACTGCTGATAGAGGTTCTGGAGGAGTGTGACTGGAACAAAAAAGAAGCCGCCCGGAAACTGGGTATCAGCCGAAGCACCCTGTACAACAAAATCAAACGCTATGGCATCACGACACCGACCATTCATTAATCCTGCCCGACGCTGCCGATCCGCATATTTCAAACCTGCTGTCCATTTATGGCAATCGTGTGTTCACCACGGTTAACCGTGTCCAATTTTCACACACACGTAACCGATTAAAATCTATACAAAATAAAAAATTACCGGATAATAAGTATAAAATCCGGACACGTTGACGGCTTCGGTCCGGCGTGTCCCGTCACCACCGATTGCCGCCGGGCAAGCCCGCCCTCTTATGATCAAATAAATAATACATGATTCCGGCATCTTACAGATAAACGCGATTCGGATTCGTTGTTATTCACCTGTTTTGAGATACATACCCATGGTTGGCACGGCCCTTGCTCAATACCAAACAGAGTTAACCGACGGTGTGTGCCGTCATCCAATATTTCCCGGTAGCTCCAAGGGACTGCCGCTGATGCCTGTCAAAATCGCCATTGTGGATGCCGATAAAATCGAGTGCCTGAAATTGCAACACTTACTCCATTCCAGACATTACGAATCGATCGCCCTGCACTCGCTGGGTGAACTGGACCAATGGCTCGATGGAACCCCATGCCGGACAGTCATTCTCGATCTGGATTCTTTGCCGGTCGACCGAAAATATTTCCGGAATTTCACGCGGCAATACCCGCACATCAGCATGCTGTGCATGTCACAAAGACCGTTTCACCCGGAATTGGAAGAAGCCATTCGGGAGTGCATTTTTGCCTGTGTCAACAAACCGATCGATCCGGAAGAAATAGACTTTCTTCTGGACAGTGTCCAAAACAACCATGCCAGTTATTGCAGCGTTGCCGAAGCGACGTTGCCTTTTTCCATATCGAAGGAGGATCAAATGAACACAAAAACATTTACTTTAATGGGATTGCTGATTTGCATGGCAGTTGCCATTGCGGCCTGCGGCGGTGAACAGGCGGTTGATATGAAGACAGTCCTTGCCAAAGACAAAACCTACGTCGGCTCGGACACATGCAAAATGTGCCACCTGGAGCATTACGATTCCTGGAAGATGACCCAACACAGCAGAATGGTTCAGGATGCCCGGGCAAACCGCGATGTTATCGTGACCCCCATTGACGAAAAGACCATTCGTACGGACCTTGCCAAACTCGGCAAGAAACTCAAGGTACCGGCAGACCAAATCTATGTTCCTGACATCGATGAGATTCTCTATACCATCGGCAGCCAGTGGAAACAGCGTTTTATCATTAAAAAGGATGACACGTTGTTTATTTCTCCGATTCAGTACAACGTTGAAACCAACCGCTGGGTCAACTACCACGAACACGACTGGAAAAAACGCCCCTGGCTGCTCAAATGCGGCGGTTGCCACGTCACCGGAACAGATCTTGAAAAACAGACCTTCACAGAGCCGGGCGTGGCCTGTGAATCTTGCCACGGCAAAGGCTCCTGGCATGCGGCCCTTCCCAAAACGGCTGTCTTCGAAAAGCGCCAGACCATCGTCAATCCGGCCAAGCTGCCGCTTGGCGTCGCAGAGCAGATCTGTGGTTCCTGCCACAACCGCGGCAAGGCATTGAACATGAAAGGTGCTGGATGGCCTGTCGGTTACGAGCCGGGCAAAGCGTTGGCGGCCTTTTACCAATCGACGTCCTATGCGGGTGGAAATAAAAAACACCTGTATTCGAACGAATTTTCCAAGGGACATCATCAGCAGCACATCGATTGGTCTCAGTCTCCGCATGCCAAGGAAGGCGTTACCTGCACGTCCTGTCATTATGTGCACCAGATTGGCATTCCACCGACACGATCCCAGACTCAAGCTGCCGGTTCGGCCCAATGCGCCAAATGTCACACCATGGCTAATAAAAACGGTGCACACGCCATCCACTCGTTTGCCAACTGTGTCGGCTGCCACATGCCCAGGATCGCCAAGAGCGCGGAAATCGGAGATATCCGCAGCCATACATTCATTGCCCTGCTTCCAAAAGAAACCATTGCCGATCCGTCAATCCCCAACTCGTGCACAACTTGCCACAAGCACAAGGATGCGGACCTGCAGAAGCTGCAGGATGCCTATGACAGATTGACCCAGCGGCCGCGTCCACAGGGTGGCGTTATCGGTCCGGTAAGCTACACAGAACAGGCACAGTGAAGGAGAGGGCCATGAACAGGAACGGTCAATTTAAGAGATCGCTGGCAGTTGCCCTCGTTTTTGGAACCCTATTTGCTGCTGCTGCATCGGCGCAGGATGAAGCCAGTTCGGCCATTCGCCGTTACAAAGCCTACGAAGCCAGTACTGGCTATTACGAAGAATACGAGGTTCTGCCACGCCGCCAGCGTCCACTGATCAGTATTCCAAATATCCGTCAGGGTCTGTTACCACAAAGCCCAACGGCGGCAAAAGTTCGCAGCCGGACTCATCTGGCTGATTCCCATCAGGGGCTCCGATTTTACCAGGGCCGTCAATGTTATGATTGCCACACGGCAGCAGCCATGGACTTTCACACCACTCGGGCTAATTTAACCTGCCGCCAGTGTCACGGCGGTGAGCCGATTGCGAGCATCCATTATTACTGGTCCCCGCTCAACCCCATCCGGCGACACGCCTATGTGTGCTCTAAATGCCACGAAGGCGCCAGCGCGTCATATGCCAGTTTTGTGGTGCATACGCCCAATCCGGCCCTGGCCAGTACGTTTGAAAAATTTCCGGTGCTGGCCTATGCATTCTGGATCATGATTGGTATTGCCGTGGCAACCTTCGCACTGTTCTTACCGCACACCCTATTGTGGGGCATCCGGGAACTTTTCGTAAAAAAGAAAAAGACCGGGGAGAATCACCATGACGAAAAATAGAATCAAGCGATTTTCGCCGCTGCAGCAAATCTCGCACATCTTTTTGATGATTACGTTCCTGGTCCAGTCGGCCACCGGACTGGGCCGCATGTACATGGAAACCGGTTGGGGACAGCGCCTGTGCTGGCTTTTCGGCGGTTATGAGGCCGCCGGGGAAGTCCACATCTGGGTAGGCATCATCATGCTGTGCGGGTTTGTGTTGCACGTCCTCTACCTGTTTTACAAAGTCGACTGGAAAGGGTTTCCGGAGAGTCTGTTCGGACCGGACTCGATGCTGCCGCGCCCCGCAGACATCAAAGAGTTTTTCCAGCACGTGGCCTGGTTTTTCGGGCTGCGCAAACCACCGGATTTTGACCGCTGGGGCTACTGGGAAAAATTTGACTACTGGGCGGTCTTCTGGGGCATGGTCGTGATCGGTGTAACCGGTCTGCTTCTGGCATGGCCGCTGGCCGCCAGCCGCATCATGCCCGGTTGGGGATTGAATGTGGCCCTCTGGGTTCATCGCATCGAAGCCCTGCTGGCCATGGGCCACGTTTTTGTGATTCACTTTTTCATTGCGCACCTGCGCCGCCACAACTTCCCGATGAACCGCACGATGTTCGAAGGCAGCGCCGATCTGGATGCCACGCGCCACGAGCGGCCTGCCTGGGTATCCCGTCTCGAGTCCCAGGGCAGGCTGTCCGGGTTGCTCGTATCCGAGGCCGGGATCGGGCAACGGGTCGTATTTTTTGTGTTCGGATATGCAGCGGTAGCGATCGGGGTCTATCTTCTGATCGGCGCGCTGGCCAATGCACGCTATATCCACTGGTAAGGTGTGATCCGGCCGGCGCTGATTCAATTGAAACCAGTGCAAAGATAGTGGGTTCAACGGCCCGCTGTCGGGTGCCATACCCAACACTTATTTGGAGCCGAAAACGGCCGGGGGATATTTCCCCGGCCGTTTATTTTGCGTACACCGTGCCCTTTCCTTTGTGGCGTTTTGTCAGAATAACGTTCCGATACGGAACACATCTATGACAACTGCTATGATCGCCGGGTTTTCGACAGTTACCGTCAAACCGACCCGCCAGCCGCATCTTGAACGACCCTTTAGCCTCCTCCGCTGAATTCCCGAATTTGATTCATGACTGTTTGCATTCCAGGAATGAATGACCACCTTAAAGAAAAATCGGACATTCAGAAGATCCAAAACGGGCGCTTATAACGAATGGCATAAATTCATTCCGATTGAGCCAGGAGCCTATATGGATATTCTATGCATGTAGATCGGATATTCCGGATGCTGGATTCTGGATCCCGGATACTGGATCAAGGAATTCTGTCCGTTTATTTAATGGAAGAGCGAAGCGATTCATCGATCCAATATCCAGTATCTCGTCTTTAGAACCCAATATTCACAATCAGAGTTAAGCGATGGATAACGGAACATTATTTTGACAATCGGTATAAATGCCCGAAAGGCAGCATTTTGTGAAGGATCGTGACAACTGGAAACAGAACCGTTCAGCATAACTCCGGGAAAAAATTCCATCTTGCTTCGGCTGTAATGCGAACACCTGATCAGGAAAGATGCCTGGTTGAGAACCCATATATAACCTATTGCAGGCAGGCTAGATACCGATGCGTATTCGCTGGAAATTATTGATTGTCATGCTGGCCATGATTTTGATTCCGATTCTGCTGCTGCGCTGGAGCGCGCAACGCGGAATGCACGAAATGGCGCATGAACTGGCTGACGCAACACGCGATGCATTGATTCAGAAAGCCAGGGAAGAACTGAAGATCATCGTCGAGGAGCATTCGACGGTATTGCGGCGCGAGCGCGAACTGATTGAAATGATCCTCAAGTTTCAGGCGGCCGAACTGGAACAATGGATGGCCGACAGTAATGGAAAGATATTTATTCCGACCGGGATTACGCAACCGCTCCAATCAGGACCTCCAGCCACCCGTTCAAAAATGATGGGCAACGGTCGGACACGAACCTTTCCTATATTTTACGACCGCATCAGCTACCGCACCGTCAACCAACCGCGAGGCCGCATCACGGCCAAATCCAGTGCCATGGTCTCCATCTACCGGAAGCTGGCCACCTGGCACCCGGATCTTGTGTTCTGGCAGATCACCGTTTTCGATGGCGGGCTGCAGACTGTTTATCCGGGTGTCAATCAATTTCCGATGCGATTCGATCCTACTCAAACAGACTGGTATCGCACAGCCCTGAAAAACGAAGGTGTCATCTGGGGACGACCCGCACCGGATCCATTCACCAAACGCTTTCAACTGACCGTTGCCATGGGGATTCGGAACCCGGCCGGTAAAACGATGGGCGTCACCGCCATTGCGGTGCCGGTGGGTGAATTGCTCAAAAATGACCGGCATTTTGACTATGTCTCCGAACGCCTGAAAGCACTGCTGGTGGACAACGAACCTGCAACGTCGGGCAGCCGCAAAGGCATTCGCATCATCGCAGCTCCTTACCGGGAATCGAAATCTAGACATCGCTGGTGGGAATTTAAGACCGATGAATGGATCGACATCGGTGATGACAGCATACTGCAACCATTCGTTGCGGACATCAAGGCAAACCGTGCGGGCGTTCTGGACATGATGTACAGCGGCGTGGACAGCCTGATGGCCCACAGCAACATCGACGAATACGGAACCGCCCTGGTGCTGATCGCCCCCAAAGAGGACGTGATTGTCGAAGCGCTGGCCATGGAGAAGATGGTCCTGAAACGAATTGGAAAACAGATGCGGCTTACAGGTCTCATCCTGCTGGTCGTTTTGCTTGTCGCGACAGTCCTGGCATTCATTTTATCCCGTTCGATCACAAGCAACATCGGCAAACTGGTCGATGCCTCCCGCCGCATCGCCGGCGGTGACTTCAGCACGCGCGCCCATATTCAGTCCAATGATGAAATGGGTGAACTGGGCCAAACCTTCGATCGCATGGTGCCTGCCCTGGCAGAGCATATGAAAATAAAGCAGTCCCTGGATCTGGCCATGGAAGTCCAGCAGAATCTGCTTCCGATAAAAACGCCGCTGGTTGAGGGTTTGGATATGGCTGCCACAAGTTTATACTGTGATGAAACCGGCGGTGACTTTTACGATTTTCCGACCCCTTGCTGCGGTGACAACCCAAATGTCGGCATAGCGGTGGGAGACGTCGCCGGACACGGCCTATCGGCCGCCCTGCTGATGGCTTCGGCCAGGGCTTTTCTAAGGTGCCGTATCACGCAACCGGGCCGGAAACCTGAAGTTATCCGGGATGTCAATATGCTGCTGGCCTCCGACACGAGCCGGACCGGTCAATTCGTGACCCTGTTTTATGCCGAAATCGATCCAACCCGCCGCAGTATTCAATGGGTCCGGGCCGGTCATGACCCCGCCCTGTTGTACGACCCGGTTAACGATCGTTTCGAAAAGCTGGACGGTGAGGGTTCAGCCCTGGGCATCGACGATACGTTTTCTTTCAGCGTCAACAGCAAAAAGGATCTGTCTTCCGGACAGATATTATGCATCGGAACCGACGGGATCTGGGAAACCCGCAACCCGCAAGGTGAGATGTTCGGACGGCAGCGATTGAAAGACATCATACGCCAGGACAGCCATCTTCCGGCCGAAAACATTCTCAACTATATAATCGATTCTGTCAGGGACTTTCGGGCCGGGGCCCGGCAGGAAGATGACATTACGCTGGTGATTGTTAAAATAGGTCCAGTGGCGGAGGTTGACTGAAAAAATGAACATCGAACATCCAACTTCGAATTTTGAATGGGAAAAGATGGACAGACGTATAGCCTTGATGGTCTCGTATAAAGTCGGAAAATCCTCTATAGCAAGGAAAAATACAGATGCATATAACACGCCGAACATTTTTGAAAACCGCCGCAGGCGCCGGTCTGGCAGCCTGTCTGCCGCCACTGCTGCCAGCCGGGGCGCTGGCTGCCAAAAACCGCAGAGTCAGAAATTTTCGCTTCAAAGCCGCACCGACCAGCGTCAGTCTGGGCAGCGGCCCCGAATTTAAGGCCTTTACTTATAACGGGCAGGTTCCGGGACCGGAGATCCGTGTCAAGGAAGGCGAAACGATCCGGGTTGTTCTCGAAAACAATCTAACCGAGGCCACGACCATTCACTGGCACGGCATACCTTTGCAAAATCAAATGGACGGCGTGCCCGGCCTGACGCAAAAAGCCGTCGATCCGGGCCAAAAGTTTATATATGAATTCGAGGCCCGGCCGGCCGGCAGTTTTCTCTATCACTCGCATGCCAAATATCAGCTGGATCAGGGGCTTTACGGTCCGCTGATTATCGAAGCGGCCCGCCCCTCAGAATCATACGATCGGGAGTACACCCTGACGCTGGAAGACTGGGTCATGCGCGACGGCGGCGGCACGGCCCGCACCCTGCGCCGGCCGCCCATGGCGCACATGCATGGCCGCATGCGGCGAGGGCCGTCGTACGGTCCGTCCGAAGGCCCTCTGTGGGAGCCGCTCTATGACAGCTACGCCGTCAACGGCCGCGTGGATGAGGCCATCAAACCGCTGGTCGTGACAAAGGGCGACAGGGTAAAGCTGCGGCTGATCAATGCCTCATCCGCGACTATTTACTACCTGCGGCTGGCCGGTCACAATCTGACCATCACACACACCGACGGCAACCCGATCCGGCCGGTGGAAACCGATGTTCTCCGGATCGGTATGGGAGAACGCTACGATGCTATTTTTCTGGCCGATAACCCGGGACACTGGCTCCTGTCGGCTTATGATACCGGGCTCGGTGAAGGGCGTCTTAAAATACCGCTGCGCTACAAAGGCAGCCGACAAAAAGACCCGAACCCGCCAAGCTTTGAGCAGGGACTGCGCATGGCCGAATATGTTGATTTTGAGTCCCGTAAAGCAACCGGTTTTACAAATCGCCGCCGCGATCGTTTCTACGACCAGGTGCTCGGCGGGGGGATGCACGAATCGTACTGGTCCATCAACGGGCAGGTCTGGCCGCTGGCCGATGACCTGGTCGTCACCGCAGGCGAAAGGGTCGCACTGCGCTACGCGAATCACAGCATGATGCCCCATCCCATGCACCTGCACGGCCATTTTTTTCGGATCGTCAACCCGAAACTGCCTGCTGAACGCTGGATTGCCAAGGACACGCTCATCCTGGATCACATGCAGCGCATCGACGTCGAACTGGATGCGGACAACCCCGGCCGCTGGCTTCATCACTGTCACAACCTGTATCATATGGAAGCAGGCATGGCGAACGTACTGACCTACGATTTGCGATCGCACAGTTTTTGACTCGATCGCCAAATTCGGCTATACTCACCCGATCGATTCACCATTGCGGGGATAAAAACCTTGCCGAATGCCAGCCGCCATCGACCGCCCAAACTCATCGTGCCGCTTCTTATCGGGCTGCTGGTTTCACAGCTGATCGCAACCGTGGTCGTTTATCAATCCAACCGGCACCTTGATCGCAAAATAACTGCTCTGAGTCAGGCCGGTTATCTTACCATTCCCACGCCAAACACCCAACCCGGTTTGTCTCAGATGGGATCGGCCTGGTGGGGCGGCCTTTTCTTCACGTTGAGTACCGGCGCCGGGATCTCCCTTTTGACAATACTGGCAGTTCGTGCCGGCAGAAACATGTCAAGACTGAACCGGTGGTTTTCTTTGATATTGCTTATACTGCCCGCCGGCCTGCTGGGGTGGGTAAATCTGAACGGTTTCAACCTGCCCGCAACATTATTCTTTACGATCGTGCCCGCAGCCGTGGTCGGTTTTTCAACATCGGATAAAAGATATTCCACAAAGCGCCAATCTGTAATTTCTGCTCTGGCACCGGTCGCGGCGCTGGTTATTCTGACAGGCTGTTGGCTGACCCAGCTGGACCGGCACCTTTTTATCAATATCAGGGATTTTGTGCTGCTGTCTAATCCGGCTGGCGTCAAAATTAACGATTTTTATTATCGATATACCCTCTATCCGGCGGAACTGTTTAAAACCCTTTCTCAAAAAACGCTGCGCACTTACACGTTTGCATCACAGGATGCAAGCCCGACTGTCAGGCGCCTGCACCGAACGCTCAAGCGCTACGATTACCTGCCTGTGAAAGAAATTGATGCGGCCGACGTTGTGATTCGTTCGGCAGGCAATCGTTTAACAGTTGAGCAACATGGCCGAACGCTGCTGGATACAGACATTCAACGCTTTTTGCGGCAGCCCCGGCGGATGCTGCAAAATCTTTCCGTGCAGGCCGATCGGTTTGAAGCATTTCGCCAGATTACTTTTTTTTCCATTCTGTTTACTTTCCCGGTTTCTCTGTTTTTATTGATTAATGCCGGACTGTCGCGAATCATCGGGCTTCTTTTTTCCGATACTCTGGCGGCTGTAATGGCCGCAGTCATCTGCCTTGTGCTCGGACTGGTACCTCTGATCGCAGTTTACGCTGCCGACCCCACCACTGCTGGAAATGCGGGATTATCCCGGCTGCTGTCGTCTGATAAGTGGCAGGATCGCATCATTGCCCTCCGCACCATCGACCGGGAAGGAATCGAAATAGGCGATTTTCCTCAATACCGCCAGATGCTGTCAAGTACCCACATGCCTGAAAGATACTGGCTCGCCAGGGCATTGGGCGCCAGCCGAAAACCGGCTACCTATAACGACCTGCTAAAATTACTGCAGGATCAGCACCCCAACGTTGTCTGTCAGGCCTTCTATGGGCTGGGACGCCGGGGTGATAAAAATGTTGTGCCGGTCATTCTGAAAAAGATCGAAACCCTGGACAACTGGTACAGCCAGCGCTACGGATATAATGCGTTGAAAAGACTGGGCTGGGTGCAGACCGGAAACGGATGAAGCCCTGCGCTTCACCATTTCCTCCGTCCCCTTCCGCCGGGTAAAGAATCTTGTTGACACAGGGCTAATCAAGATTAAATCTTTTCCTGAATCTTGCATGAAAATAAAATAGAACTGATTAAAAGGAATCTAGCGGCATTATATACGATTATGCGGCGTAGCGAAAATCACCAAAAGGTATCAAACTGACATGGTCGACTACAACGCAACCAAGGGAATGGATCTTCCCCAGCACCTGGCCGAACGGCTGCGCATTGTCAAAGCCGCACCGCTGAACCGGCGGGGTGAATTCGTCCTTTACTGGATGCACCACGCGGTGCGCAGCCACGAAAATCCGGCCCTGGACACGGCCATAACACTGGCCCGCAACTGCAATTGCCCGATACTGGTGTACCAGGGTTTAGGGGGAAAACACCCCTACAATTCAGATCGGCACCACACCTTTATCATGGAAGGCGCCCGTGAGGTCCAGAAGCGGTTCAAGGAAAAAAACATCCGCTATGCGTTTTATCTGGCAACACAGCCCGGATCACGCACGCCGTTGCTTCAGCTCGCCGGCCGATCCGTGATCGTCGTGACGGAAGATTTTCCGGCACCACCTTTCCCCCGATGGACACTGCAGCTGGCCCGGGCCATCGATCCGCCGGTCTGGGTGGTCGACTGCGCCTGCATCGTGCCGATGCAGTCCATACCCAAAAGCTATGCGCGGGCCTATCAATTCCGCAACCATGCCCAGCCGGAATTCAAATGGCGAGTTTCCCTGGACTGGATTGAAAATCAATCCGGCGGACACGCTTTTAACGGTGATCTGGGTTTCGACCCGATCGATTTCGAATCCACCGACATCGCCGAACTGTGTGCGCAATGTGAGATCGACCACGGGATCGGTCCGGTGCCGCATACGACCGGCGGATCAACGCCAGGCTACGCGCGCTGGGAAGCATTCAAAGCAAAGGGGTTGAAGCAATACGCCCGTCTGCGCAATGACGCTGCTATCGATTTTCCGCGTGGCGTCAGCCGGATGTCGGCCTATCTTCACCACGGACACGTATCGCCATTTCGAATTGCACGCGAAGCGGCAAAGGAAAAAACTGCCGGTGCGCAGAAGTTTCTGGATGAGTTATTGATCTGGCGCGAATTGGCCCACAATTTCTGCTTTCACCACCGCGAACCGGAATCCCTGGATGCATTGCCGGCCTGGGCCCGGCAGACACTGCAAACCCATGCCGGTGACCCGCGCCCGGCCCTGTACACCCGGGAGCAACTGTCCCGGGCCCGCAGCGGTGATGCGCTGTGGGATTGTGCACAAAAATCTTTGTTGATTCACGGCGAACTGCACAACAACGTGCGCATGACCTGGGGCAAAGCATTTTTGCAGTGGACCCGCACGCCGGAAGCGGCGCTGCAAATGATGCTCGATCTGAACCACCGTTTTGCGCTGGACGGCAGCGACCCCAACTCCTACGGCGGCTTGCTGTGGTGCCTGGGTCTGTTCGATCGGCCATTTCAACCCGAAAAACCCGTCATCGGATCTTTGCGGCCCCGCCCAACCAGGGACCACGCCCGCCGTTTAAATCTTGAAAAATACCGCCATAAAGTACGCGGACCGGCTGTCGGGTCTTCCCTTTCGATTGCCGTTATCGGGGCCGGGCTGTCCGGTCTGACGGCGGCCCGGATTTTATCGGACCACGGTCACAATGTTAGGGTGTATGAAAAATCCAGAGGTGCCGGCGGCCGCATGGCCACCCGCCGCGAAGGTGAACTGCGGTTCGATCATGGTGCCCAGTACTTCACGGTGCGCGACGGTCGCTTCCGGCACCATGTCGATTCCTGGCGGACGGAAGGGATTGTAAAGCCATGGGAAGGCACCTTTGCCTCGATCAGCAGACCGGGCGATATTGTTATCAAAAAGTCATCCGTCGACCGATATGTCGGTGTGCCGGGAATGAACGCGATTGCACGGCACCTGGCCGGAGCGGTCAATCCCGTATATCGTACGCAGGTCAGTTCGGTTAATTACCGCGGCGGCCGCTGGCAGCTGAACGGGCCGGACAACACCGCAATAGACAGCTGTGAATTTTTGATCGTATCCGCCCCGGCGCCTCAGGCTGAAATTTTGCTGTCTTCGCATACAGATCTGGTAAAATCCCTGCAAACCATTCGTATGCTGCCCTGCTGGGCCGTCATGGCGGCATTTGAAAAGCACCTGGACACAGACTTCGATGGCGTGTTTTTCCAGAATTCGAAGATTTCATGGGCTGCCCGCAATAATAGTAAACCGGGGCGCACTGCCCCGGAAACATGGGTCATCCATGGCGAAAACCAATGGAGCGCAACGCATACAAATGGTTCTGCGGACGAAGTGACCCAAAAGTTGATCGATGCGTTTTTCGCGCACACGGGCCTGGCTCCCGTCGCCCCAACTTTTGTCAAAGCCCATTTTTGGCGCTATGCCATTGCGAAAAATCCCCTCAAGGCCGGTTTTTTGTGGGATCCGGTCAAAAAGGTGGGCGTTTGCGGCGACTGGTGCAACCTGTCGCGGGTGGAAGGGGCCTTTTTGAGCGGGATGGCTGCCGCCGGTCGGTTGTTGGGAACGGTTGGCCGATCAGATCAGCAGCTGGCGTTGAAATTTTCCTGAATTGCAAAAAAGTTGTCATTCTGCAAAAAGGCTCCCCCGTGAATCCTTCCACAGCCAGGGGGCCCATCCGGATCAAATCCAGGTAAAAGGATACGGAATTTTTTCGGTAGGACATTAATCATTTGATTTTTGTAGGCATCCCCATTTATAGGTTCATTTGAGATGATTTTCCGGAAACGCTCTAACCCTCTGAAATGGTAACTGCCAGGATAAACATAACGACCTTGCTGGCTGCGGTGACAGTGATTGCAACCATTGAGCTTTCAATGGCTGCGGTCAGGTCAGCCTATCCGCTGCCACCCCTTGTGGCAACAGGTATAAACCGTCTGCTGGAAATTGTCCTGCTGCTTGGTATGGTCATCCGTTTGAACCGGAGTCTGGAAGCCATCGGCCTCTGTTCACCGAAATGGCGGCAGGGTTTGAAACGCGGCCTGCTGTGGTCGGCCGGTTTCGGGTTGATTGCCGGGATCGGATTTTCAGTGCTCTATATTTTTAAGGTCCAGCCCCTGGCCCTGATCGGAACCAGGTTTCCCGGTCAGCCCCGGAAGCTATTACCTCGATCTTGCATGAATTAGAAAATAATAATTGAAAAACCATCTGGGTCCCCTGTAATAATTGGGTTTAGGACCAACTAAAACCAAAAACAGGAGGTACCCAGATGGTAAAACAAC
>Ga0126335_1000274_pt1 | contig 24249 bp, 14 predicted proteins | sample OlaspJWI45metaG_FD_108409 | JGI IMG/M metagenome (GOLD analysis project Ga0126335, IMG submission 108409) | Marine gutless worms symbiont microbial communities from Oahu, Hawaii - Olavius sp. 1 OAHU.JWI-45 metaG | ecosystem: Host-associated > Annelida > Digestive system > Unclassified | place... | reverse complement strand
GCAGACAACTATTCTTTTACCACTTTCTGTAAGATGAGAGTAGTCTTTGATAATTTGATATACTAGATCCAGTTACAGCTTAAAGCTTTTTACAGCTTGGAGACTGGACATAGAATCAGAGAATATGATGAAGTTATTTTCTTTCTTGCGGTAAATAATATTAAGAGCCATAGTGATGGCATATAGTTCTGCTCTAAAAATACCAACACCGTTAGGAAGTCGAACAGTTTTTGTGGTGGTACCACAAATGGCTGCTGATCCCACTTGATCACCAAAAGTAACAGCAGTGTTAAAAAATGTCAAAATGGTCAGAAAAAGTCACTACACAGATGAAACAACGCATCACTCACATGGTTTGCCAACTTACACTAAAAAGCTTTTCAGCAAAGTATCATAAAGACTTCTGTGCACTAGTGTGATCAATGAGAACTTTTCACCTGATTTTTCATAATTTTATTCCTTTACACTTACAAAGTGCTCACCAAATTCTCGGGTTTTTATAAGCTGTCAAATTACTTCAAAGCAATAGTGACACTATACATAGAGAACAATTTTGCTTTATTGTTGTAACATCTCAAACATACCTGAACATTGTCATTTAATTATGTAGAAATCAGCATTCAAAACAGCTGAACAGCGGCCATCATTAGTTAAGAACAGTAAACAGAGTTTGTTAAAAAATGACAGTTACTTGGAATAAGAAATTAACAGTAACCTGGGTTAATGAGTACACCAGAGCAATAGAAAATGTCACCATAATTACTCGCTGAATACTTGTCCTACTGTCCAGATGTCCTAAACCAAACCACAAAACAAAATACACTGCAAGATTTTACAATTTACTATACATTAGATTTCTACATAATCCAGAGACAATAAGCATGTTTTATTTCACAAGTACTGCAACAACTCAACTGCTGATGCTGATATTTAAATTTGCAAATTACTTTCATATTAGTTCATTGCTCTGTGGGTTTTATCCGATAATTTTACTATGAATTAAAGTAGCCTCTAATGCTTTTCAGGCTGGGCATTAACTCAGCACAATACCCATGCCCTGGCTCCCATGCAACATGCACTAAAAGTATTGACTCAAGCACAAAATGTAAAATTCCTTTAAAAAGTCATCGACACGATCTGTAAGTCGAATAATATGCACAAATATCAATTTGCATAATAACAATTGTAAAATCTACTGATACTGTTGTACATAATTCTCGCATACTGTTTGCTAACCAGTGTGTTACATCCAGTAACAAAATAGTCCAATGGTTTAATCCTGTGAAGTCATATAAGGTGCATGTGTATTTCTACCTTTATTCATATGTTTGTATGTTTTTATGAGTATCTGTATGTTTTTATATAGACATAATTATGTTTGAAATAAAACAATGGATGGAAAATCCCTTTGCAGTTTCTGAAATGCAATCTCATGACCACATAAATCAGTCACGATATTACCAGTCATGGCCACAGTATCAGACTTGAGAGTTTTCTAGCATTTCTATAGTTTTAAATGACTCACCATCATATTACATTACATTAGAGTTATTTAGAGTGGCCTAAAGTACAAACAGTGCTAAACCACTGCATAACCATATGTATAACTGGACAGTGGATACTCACTTTGGCAGCACCATCATCACAATAATTAAACTTAAAAACCAACAGAAATTATATTGAAACTAACATGTATATAATGAAGTGCTCTTACCGAACAGAAGGCTGAACACCACAACGGATATTTCAGTGGCAAGAAGAAAGAATTTCAGAACAATCCACATCACCTAACAAACAGTATAAAATGTAAAGAAAACCACAAACAGATGTAAACCAACAACAACAGGTCTGTGCAGCACAATAAGTCACAGGCAAATCAGAGGCACATCAACATATATACTACTGCTAGTGAAGACAACATATGATATAAACAACAACAACTGCTGCTAATACAACCACTTTTGTTTTGTTTCTGTTTTTTCTCTCTCAGTTTATCTGGTCAACTTTTCTGGACTTGTTCTAGGCCAGACTTTTACACAGCCGACTTTCCTGACGTTGCTCTAACAAATGGCATGTTAAGAACATCGAAGAAATATCTGCGTGGTAAACAATACAAAAACGACAAAGTGACTTGGTTGAAGCAGCGCTGAATGTGAACTGACTTAGACTGAATGTAAGCAACATTCCAATAATTTCTCCCCACTCCCTCAGCATAGGGTATCAGGACCCATCTAATTCAATGTGCCTTGGGTCCCCAAAAGTCTCCACCCCAGACAGGACCTCGATCTGTTCAGCCGTTTTGCACAGTTCAGCTGCGTGACTGACACACCACACAACGGGATCGTCGGTCACAATACGCCACAATGTTCATTCACTGCAACCTAAAAATAAGCAACTAAAAACTGAACACGAGTAGTGTTGATTGTTGAACGGAATTCTAGTAACACATTACAGGCACAACAGAACTACTTACACGGTCGGCTGTGTTTGCATTGACAGTAGAATGTACAACCATCGAAACAACACAGCGCAGAGTGCTAATAGCGACCACAGTCACCACCTGCATGCACAGCAATCAGACACTGATTCAGCTACATTCAATGACAAAGGGCAACGGCTTTCGCATTACAATGGCTCCACGTACATGTTTGCGGTCATGCACGAGCCTCAGAGGACAAAAAAGCAGTGCTGATATCTGAATACTCAGCCTTGCTGTGAAATCAGTCACGGACTGAGGACATGTCGCATTCACGACGGTTTCTCTGCTCTGTCTGGGTGACATCACGATTTAACATTATGACTAGCATGTAGCATTCTAACTGCAGTATATGAAAACTGCAGTAATGAAATAAGTCACAACCACAGGGGCCTGACTGGCCGATAACTTTGCAAAAAATGGCCGATGTTAAGATGACTCAAGCTTCTACAAACGGTTACCAGTTTTCTGGTTGCTGTTTTAACATCACTACATACTATTGCTATACTTTAGCTTGCATTCAAAATGTAAGAAGTAATAAAAACTTTAAAATGCATACAAAGAAAAAAATCAGATAGTCATGGAAAAAGTTTATAAATCAAATATATAAATCTTCACATTCTTCTTGAATTCGTCTTCATGAATTCTTACCAGCAGAAAGAATGTGGTGAGAACTGGGCTGCTGCTACGATGCAACTTCACCACTGCAGTTCTCATCTTCATCGCCAGATAGAACAGAAAGAGAGCATTTGGACAAAGAATTATAACATCCCACACACGAACGCTGTACAGGAATGTAACAAAACCGAGTGACGCACCAAATCAACTTTAACAATATATCGCTATATTATTGTTTATAACAGTCAATAAATACAGACCTTAAACTAGACTTATAGACAAATCAATGCCCTGGCATAACAAATATTTACTAATCACTGATTATTACTTATAATTTACACAAATATGTGAGACAACTGCTGCTGTACTCAGGAAAGAAGATGAAGCTACATTACAGTGCTACACACAGACCAAACTGGAAACAAGAGCTCAGAAGGCAGTGTAGATAATGGAATAGTGTAATAAATGATGCTAACAACTATCTAGAACCAGAATGTCAAAAAATTATTCCTCGGTGTGGAGCTGTGTGGGTGGGTGTCCTCCAAATGATGTCTCACGACTAAGAAGGCCTAAGAATGTCAAATTTTGCACAAAGGTGGCATCTAGTACGAGGATGATGCACATGCTTAGGTTTATGGAAAAAGTTTCTTAATTGCAGCAAAATTTGCAAAAAAAAACCTCAAAAAAGAGAAAAAAAACTGAAATTTTACAAAACCATTCGCATGGTGGCACCAAGTATATGGCACCACCACGGGAAGGGATTCTACACATGCAGAGCACTGAAAGCTCTGTGACAATAGCTACCTTACTTGTAATTATATTTTTTATTAAATGTTATACTGTAAATAATTAACTGCTACTCAGACATTTAGCCACACGGTCACCTTGGAAAATCAAAAATTAGTAATTAAAACATTTATTCCGGGTGCAGCCAAGCCGGGCCAGAGGCCTGGCCAGCTGCAGCCATAGTAAACTCGCCTGTGTGTGCGCGTACTGGGTTGCCGCTGCTGACTAGTGCGTAGTTTATAAGAGTGACGGAAGTCCATCACAAAATCCGTCACTAAAAAGCGTAACAAATTTTTTTTGCGAAGGCCTCTGAAGCTGAAATTTGGAAACACGTTCGTCGTCGATATTTGACGTCTTTTGCTGGTCTCCATTTTGAAAAAGAGCCAGGATTGACAGAGTTATATGCTGCCAAAGGTCAGCGAAACAGACGGTCGTGTGTATCTAAAAGGGGGCAATGGCGGAAACACTATTGTGTTGTGATTGGTCAAGCTAAAAATAGATTATGCGAACGGCCTACGCTCGCTGCCATCGTGTATCTAAAAGGGGGCAATGGCTGAAACACTATAGCGATGTGATTGTAATTAGTGCACTGCAGAATGGAAAGATAAATAGTAAACAAATTGAATGTATTGTTCGATAATGTGAAATTTGTAATAATGATACCAAATACGGGCGCGCAGCGCCAACAGAAGCACCGGCTCATCTCTACGTCGCTTCCAATGAGCTCCGGTCTCCGGGCGAGCGCCCGGAGTTTAGGTTTCCTAATGGGTTATTTTTAATCCGGACAAAGCAGTGTCAATACACTATACATACGAAACTCATGGATAACTTGCTGCCTTACAGGAAAATGGCAGTGACATCAACCATGCTTCAGTGCTGAGGCCCTGTTGAATTTGAAGAAGTACATACTACTTACAATGTATTAAGAGATTCCAATATGGTTAACCTGAGCCTCAGACCAGCTGTAGATACATGATAAACAAATGGTTTTGACAAACTTACAAAGATGGCGGAATGGTCATATACAGCAAGTGACGGCAAAAGGAATCATTTGCCAGAGTAATCAGAGACTCGTTGGAAAAGTTGGCTGGTATAAAAGTCACCGGCTGTGATGAATAATAAGATGAGACTGCAGTACTTGACTCATTGGCAGCAGCCATATTATTACACTGTCATTCAAACCTGATATTTGCCAACAGACAAAACATACATTGGAATATGACAGCCAACAAAATATAACAAAGCCACAAAAATACACAACAGGAACTACAATTAAAAGCATATCACACTGCAACTCTACAATGCAATTAGTGCAGTAGCTTCTAGGGGTGGTGAAGGCGGTTGCACTGCCTTGTAAAATAGTGTTAGATCTGCACATCCGCATCAAGCCCGTGTGTCACCCCCACATCAGATTGGTTCTTTTGCCAAATATCACATGAAAACGTATATTACCAACGGAACAGAAGTAAACAAAACTGGTATAGCATCTGAAATTATACGATTAGCGCAGTATCTTAAAGACGTTTCTGACTCTCTAACCACTCTTTAGAAGAAAGAAAAATGTTAGTATGTACGTCACGAACGTCTCATACACACCAACACACACCAATAACTTTATTTACAATAATATAAACAACAAAAATTGTAAATACGCACAATAAACATCACTATATCATACCCGAAATAAATTTCTGTTTCTCTTAATTAGTGCTGCGCCAATATAAAAATATAAATATCGTATCGTATCGGCACTGTGGGCGCAGGCGGTTGGCACTATGCCCATAAAGTACTATAGTAGTCTGTAGTTGCACCCAAGGTGGATCGAGCGCCAGCTTCACTATATTTCGCTGGAGCACAGGTTAGGAGGACACAGGACTTGCCAGCGAATGAGTGAAGCTGGTTCTCGATTGTCCTTGGTTGCACCATAAGTTGACATAACATCGTACTTGTACAATCAATATCAATATATTTATTTCAGACAACAAGGTCCATAGCTACACAACTACAATATAGTTAAGCTGGTGCTCGATCCACCTTGGGTGCAACTATGTATTTAGATATCAAATTTACGATGTCTCTGGCGTCAATGGCATCACCGCGTCAGTACTCAGTACGTGCTGCGGCACTTCGAAAGTTTAAAAAGTATTTTTAAAACCTTTAAAACCTGAGTACAAAACCTTCCAATGTCTTCTTTGAAAAACTAGTTTTTCCCAGCCGTGTCACATAATAAGCAACAGATGTTGATTAATGAACTCATCCGCTCGGAGTCGGTTCATCATACATCAAACGTTGACCGTGTCGGGCCTCGGCTGTGGTTGGTCGCTGATCGCTAAGTCATATGATTGTAACATAACCAGTATACTCAGTGATGAAGTCGCTCAATACAACCGGAAAGTAACATGGCATCTGTTTCACCTGTGACCCGGAAACGAGCCAATACGGATGCTGGGTGTTGAACTATGAACCCTCCAGCACCAGCAGTTCCTGGAGCAGTAGCCTACGCCTAGAGCGGCTCAGCCCCACCTATAGCAAGGTTAAGGAGGTGCGAATAATGCCGATTTGCTAAATGTCATAAAAATTTTGCTCACATATGCAAACCAAGTCGAACGATTGCAGGCGGATGTGAACAAATGTATCCTATAGGCCTATTCCGCCAGGAACATAGATGGGCTGCCAAAACCAAAGTCGGAGATTTTTTGTGCGTAGAAGTAGGCCTACTTTTAAATCTGGCTCACTGTCACACCTTTCGTCATAGTAGCGGATCCAGGCTGTCAGGCAGTAGGCATGATATGGCATATCCGGTATCCCCTGTGTGTAGAAGCCTAAATAGTTTCAGTAACTATTTTCTTACGTACTTGGCTGAACAGTACAGTACTATCAGCAGTGTTTCTGCACTCGGTATATTTTAGAGAGCTAGATTTTCTGTGCAGTTTCTGTGTTTTCTGTGTTTACTCTGTGCGTGTGCAGTTATGGGCCTCGTTGTCTGATTTAAATATATGAATGAATGAATAGTGTAGGCCTACACAAAGTACGCTTTTGGTATCGGGGTTGCATTAAAGAATGGAAATTTAGAAAACATGTTAAACTTGCATCTTATTTAATATTTTTCGGCCCTGTATTGTAAAATCCTACAACAGTAGCCGACGACTAACTATAGGAGTTTCTATTCTACAACGATTAGACTATTCATTTATAGTAAAAGCAAAGCAAAGCAAACCAGAAGAAGTATAGACGAAGGCGCAGGCCGTAGCCTCTATGCCCATTGCCCTCTATGTAAAGTATAGTCTGAAACGATGTATTTTATGTGTGTTTTACTGTACATCAGTAGGGGCAGCTGTAAGTGCACTACGTGCCTTGTTGTCCAGTCACACATATCGGTGTCCATGTAACTGCTTGTACTTATGACAAACAAATGATGATGACGATGATGACGTTTAAAACGGTGCATCTCTAGGCCACCCATGAGGCACTCCTATGGCCTAGTGACGTAATGATGACTTCCGTATGGCACATGGTCAGCCAGCGGAGCCGCCGACCGGTAGGGCCTGGCAGGCGGTCACGGCCCCACAGCCTGGGTGGCTGTTGTCAGTGTGTTCTCGCCGGGCTGCTGTACTCACTGCTTTCAACGGCTTTGGCTGGCTCTATGCGTCAGAGTCACGCCGTCAGCGAATTGTTAGGAGAGTTTTATGTGTGGTTGTTAGGTCATTGTTATTTGACGTAATTCAGAATTTTGTACATGTTCAGTCTGTTAGCGACGAACTAACTGTTGAATACTGCTTTTTGATGCAGCTACGATTCGTGTATTAGTAGAAGTCTTTTGATATGACTTTTTGGTGCTTACTTGATGGAAGTTTGAACATTAGGCAGGTGCGATGGGCAGAAATACAGCGCCTGCTGTATATGGTCCAGATTCTGATATTCCATGCAGCCTGTGACACTGCAGGATCGTGCTCGCATTCCGACCCGGTGAATGTTCGTGTAGCAACTGTGCTTTCAGAGTCGGTTGTTCGGGCACGTTTGTTGGCAGTTCACAGTGATAGTAGGACCAGTAATGACACTGGTTTGAGGGCAGCACAGTTTCAGGTATCAAGAGTGTTCAAGGGTCTACAATCCGCACGGTTGACAGTGTTCACCACTGATGTTCTTGACTCGGATCTGCAGTGCATCCGCATCAACGCTACTTGTCTGGTTTTTGTCAACATTTCAATGTCCATACTTCATACTGGGGTCAGGAATGACAGTGCTGCATTAGGAGGACGCTTGAATTGGTTAACACCAAGGTCTAGAAGAGCAGTCAGATATGTTCGTATGCATATATGCCAGTCTCAGTACTGCAGTAAGTAACCAAAATAATTTTTCATAGATGAATATGGTACTACTAAGCCAACTCAGCCTTCCATCCCTCTGAGGTTGGTAGTTGGTACGAGGACCAGCTTTGGCTGGGCAAGGCAAAAGCAGGAATGGTTCATTCCGTTCACGGATAAATGCATGGGTGTGCCGGCACAACTGTCATCCTTGATGATGCATGTGTAGTTTTGTGTACCTGAGTCCTTCTGCATTGAGGTGCCCTCATGAAGAAATACTACATGAGTGTAGGCTACTATATCAAGTGTCCAGATCTTTACCTTTAGTGAACTGAAAACATGGACTGCGAAAGCTTTCAAAATCTGCAGTGGACAAAACTTTCCCGTTTCCTCCCTCCCTTCCTGTCCCCTCCCTTTTCCTACCCTTTCCTTTTTCCTCAGAAGTAGGACCTCCAAATCCAGCTAGGAGGTCTGGTGGAGTGCTATGAGCTCCAGCAGTGGGTCCGAGCGGAGCCTATTTGAAAACACATTTTGGTGCAATTTATATGCAAAACTGCCAAAACAATGCATCATATGGAAGTTGCCAGGAACTAAATTGTACATTGCTGCAAATGCACATGTACATGTAGGGTTTTATGTCAAAATCAACACATGCACTTTAGATAACTCATTTGCATGACATTCCTGTTTTCCAGCTGAGCTAATCGTACAAGTTGTTGAAACAGAATCAGTGTCTGCAAGACTGTGTGTCTGTTAACCCGGATGCCAGAAATTGTAACCAGACTCACTGATTAATGTTGTCACAGACCAAGAAACTAGGTCATGCTGGCCCACTTAATCCAGCTGAACATCACTGCCCATAGGAGACTCGTTAGTATGGTGTTCATGTATTTTATTGTGTAACTTTATTATTTTCCTAATTTTAGCATTGTAAAGCACCTCTGAACTTTGGTTGAGGGTACCACAGAAGTCGTGGCTATCATATAGGACAGAACGAAAAAATGTCACTTTGGGCTGCCACTATTACGCTGTCCAGTTTGAGTAAGCGTTTTTGCAGAGTATTAAGTATTCTGCTGAGTTTTATATTATTTTAGATTAATTGTTCAGCATGGCAAAATTAATTGTCAATATTTGTTGTGACTGATTCTTGTCCAGTCAGTACTTTTAGTTCACCATAATTCTGTTTTCAGTCTCATGTCTCAGAATGTTTGTGAAGTTTTATAGCATCTAATTCTTTCGGTCGGTATTGATGAGATGCTTCGGATTGTTGAAATACTGTTAATATGCTTGATGTTATTGTAATATGTGTCTGGTTACAGTCGGACGGCGGCCATTTGTTCGACTACAACACAAAGTGATTAGAGTGAACGAAGGTAGACAAATTGTCTTCACATGCGAAGCCCAAGGTATGCCATTACCTGTCGTGTTTTGGACAAAGGATCACGTTCCACTTGAGCCATCATCTCACATCTCACTTCGTATGAAACGGTGAGCAGTTTGAGATTTCTACACACCATGTTGGTTTTATTTTTGAAATTTACTAGCATTGATGCCGTATTTTCATAAACTTTCATGCTTTTCACTTTATAGTCTAACTAGTTTGTTAATTTTCCTTTCATTGTTAACATGATGATGATTAATATTTTTGAATTACTGTCAAATTACTTATTTGCACCTGTATGAATGTTAAATACTGTAATGTGATGTAATGTAATGTATGTTTGGTAAAATGTTAACACTTTTGAAGATGACTACATCTAAACTTACGATATTATGGGATAGAAATGTGCGTATTATGAAATTAATGTTAATTACTTTAATACTGGCTGTTTCTGTTAAAGATGACATAATTAGGCTTTTAATTTGCAGTGTAGTAATAAAGATATGGTTTTGTTTGTTATTTATTTTCAGGAGAAAATGATGTGCACTGTCTTTTTTATTTTTGAGTCGATCCATTCTAAAAATATTGTCCTTTATAATTAAGATTTTTTTAAACTTTCAAATATAGCCAGAAACTTTTCAGCTTTAGTTTAATATGTGATGTCCGATTTAGTGCAAAGTCATCTTATAGTAAAAACTAAATAGTAGTGAATTCATTGTTATACAGCAGATTGCTATGTGTGTATGAATGGTATGCAGGCATGCTTCTCGGCTGCGGATTGAGAATGCATTGCTGAATGACACCGGAAGTTATCGTTGCTTCGCAGTCAACGGTGTTGGTCGATCACGAGTGAAACGTACTCGAGTCATTGTCAATGCTGTAACGTCAAGTTGTCCTGCCAGCAGCCGGCCATGTGAGGACCAGAGCTATTGCCTTAATGACGGTCTCTGCTGCCAGATTTACATGCTAGCCAGGAAACTTTGCCAGTATGTCCTTCATGTCGTTGGACTACACTTTTCTAATTATGTGAACTTCTATATTGTTATGTTAATATATAGGATTTTCTGTTGACAGACTGTGTAATGTGGTGGCTTAACAATTTGAATGATGAGTAACTGAGTGAATAATCGTAGGTCGTTAAAAATTGGTTAAAGAATTGACATGCAGTACATAAGAAGACTTAGAGGTTGGAGGTCAGTGTCACAAGGTCACAGAACTTGTTAGAATGATAACATTATAATTGGTAGACTGTATCCACCTCCTACTTTTCTTTGTAGTATGTGATAGTGTATTAAGGCCATTAGGTTACATAAACCTGAAACAGAAATTCTGTCAAATTGCAGCATAAAATTTGTCGATATTATCAGTGACAGACTGGGCCAGACATAGTATCATTTCTCCATGGCTGCATCTGCGAGCATACCATTAGAGGTCTGCCTGTAACAGATTGCATTTGGTCTTTTGGATATATCAATTCAATACACCTGCTTTTTGTTATATTGTTATTCCAGCACGTCACGTTATGCTAGGACTCTGTTAATTAGTCTTCATTTGCTCTGTACAGTGAAGCTGACATGTTCGCTTGTTAACTGTGAGTATTTGTCGGTTTAGGTGTGTCTATCCATACACCGGGGAAAGGTGTTCCAGAAAGCTGGAAGACATAGATGTGCTTGAGATTCTAGGTATACATTGTGTGTAGATATTTTCACTGACATTGATAATGATCCTACGCCCATCGTAAGACAGAGCGTATTATATTATAGCGCTCTCCGTTTGTCTGTCTGTGCATCTGTCATCACTTTTGGCTTTCAGAGCATAACTCGTTCGTTTGCACCCAGATTAACAAAACTTTGGACACTTATAGTCTTGGCATGGTCCACACTTGGGATTGCTTTTGGGGTCAAAGGGCAAAGGTCAAGGTCACAGCCAGATTGGTGTATAATGCACAGCTTTACGGAAGTCTTGTTTACAGCATGTCCTGTGGAACTTTTTGTTACTTTTGTGACATTTGAAAAATTACTTGCTGAAATAGTTTATATTCAGTGGTGTTTCGGGGATTGAAACTGGTTCGGCTAATGATTACTTATGTTGTGGTGCACAGACCGGGAAGTAGTTGCAAGAGACAGTTATGGTTCCACAGCTGTCATCGTCATCATTCTCATTATAATAGTCATGCTTGCTGCAGCGTTTCTCGTTGTTATCACCGTCTTTGCAGTGTGAGTATTGCAAACAGTTGAGTTTTGAATGTTGTTATACTTGGTCGTTTTTTTGCATTTCAGCCATTATCGCCACATTTGGCGTTATTTTTTAAGCAACCGACCCCGATTATCCAAATCCAGCTTATAGATCCCGGTGTTTGAAAGCAAAGTTAACAAGAGGCCAAAGGCATTTGGCGAAGGCTGCACCAAATGACCCCACACACGTGGCATGCGGCATACACTGCATGCATCACCGTCGATTTAAGCCACATGACAGACAGACAGACAAACAGCACGAACACCGGTAAGAATAGTCAGCATCTCATGCATTCGCTGCAGCCTAAAAACCTTAAATCTTCAACCTAAGAGTCCACACAGAGTGTTATGTATGGCTTTGTTTACAACAATCATGGTTGTGTGTGTTGCCAGTCGAATACATCATTCCTGTCATTCCCGTTATCATCACCGGTCAAAAGCTGGCCGTCCTCGTGGTTACCATGTTGATGATGCACCACATGTTCCTGATTGTGGATGGCAGGTATCTATCGTCACATAACCTCCGTTTCTGTTACTTCTTATGCAGCTGTTTAGTCTTCCTCTCTGCAGCTACAATTTAGTTGCATATAACGGGGGTGTTATATGGCCAACTGGCTGTATAATCATTTCCTAATTATATATACGGTGTAGCTGTTTTGACTGAAGGATTAGATGTGTGTTGTCTGTCGTTAGTTCACTCTTCCTCAGGCAAATGTCGACACTCAACGTCAGTCAGAAGATGATGACTTGTTTGCGGTGCAAGCCATCGTGGAGAACGATGACTCCAAGTATCATGACTGTGGTACAGTTCAGCTAGACAACCGTGCAAGACCATCTGCTGACTGTGAGCACAGACACTTATCGGCATCACCGTCTGATGCTTCCATCTGTGGCAGTGAGCTGTCAGAGGATAGCCACAATGCACCTGTAGTCAGTGACGTCGAGGCACATTGTACAAGCGATGCTGACATTTTGGATGTCGATGATGACCAATGTCTGTCACCACCGCTGAGCCGCTGTGCCATGTCGGTAATGAGTGGCTATGGAGATGGTGGCGACACTAGCTCATGGACTCAGGATGATGACAGTGCTTCGTCAAGTGGCAATGAACTTCTTCGTCGACTTGAGGCATACACTCAGGGAGATGACCAATCTCTCGATGAATTTGCTGTTGGTGGCGTCATTCCTTTACTTGAGGACTTCATTGCAGCTGACACTGAAGATGCAGATACTAATGGCAGCCCTATCTAAGTCACTATTATAACGAGTTCTAATGTGCTGTCGTTAGTATGCCTTACTTTTATCCTAAGTTTTCTGTATTATAAGCAGCTGCTCTGGGTGAATGTTTGGATCTTCAGTGCATTCTCAGATTATTTTAAAGTTAAAGTTTTTCACTTAACGTGCATCGGCAGGCTAGCTTTGTGCATTCTCTGCACTGTTTTTGCTGCGTTTAAGTGTGTTACTGTTACATGTTGTAATCATTTTAAAAACTATTTTTGTTCAATTTGCATACATCTTGATGCAGTGGTCAACTGTCCTTCTTTTAGAATTTAACCTATATTTGGTTCATAAACAATAACGGAATTAATTGTACAAAACAGTTTTGCATTACTACAGAGAAATGCGTCAAAAATGCATGCTGTTTGTTCAAGGTTGCTGCAGTACTATTATAAAATTATTTACATATGTGATCAGTATTTGAATGTCAAGTGGACCATTTTACTAGAATGTAAACTTCTTGTGGCCAAGTTCCATAGACTTTGATGCTGACGTATTTGAGTATAAAGCAAACATTTTCTGATTGTGTATTTTTTTAAATTTTTGCTTAGCATGTAAAAGTAATTATTTGATGTTTTTGATGGTCTTTATGCTTGTTTTAGCTTTAAGAATGAGTGTTCAAGCCATCTTGGGCTTTTTTGTTGCTGACTGAAACAATAACTGTTGTATCTTAGCATTTTGCTGCAGTTTATACTGTTCTGTGCAAGGATTTTGATACTGCTTGTTCTCTTTTATGCAGGTGTTCTGTGCTGTGAATGTTACCGAGATGATTAGGTTTTTAGTTGTGGATATTATACAGCTTCATTGTTGCATTTTGCACAGGTGATTCACCTGTTGAAATGCATTTTAAATGCTAAAGGCTTTAGTATAACCCATTAGGAAACCTAAACTCCGGGCGCTAGCCCAGAGAGCAAAGCTCATTAGAAGCAGCTCTTCGCTCAAACCATACTTTTATGTAAGGTGTGCACGTATAAAGTGTCGAGTGGGACGTTAAACCTCTACTCATCACTTCGTGACAGCCAGACTTTCGCTTCGCGAAAGGCAGCATGTATAAAGTGTCGAGTGGGACGCTAAACCGCGTTATGTAAGGTGTAGATGTATAAAGTGTCGAGTGGGACGTTAAACCTCTACTCATCACTTCGTGACATCCAGACTTTCGCTTCGCGAAAGGCAGCATGTATAAAGTGTCGAGTGGGAGGTTAAACCGCTACTCATCACCCAGCATCGTTATGTAAGGTGTGCATGTATAAAGGGTCGGGTCACTCGACTTCGTGACATAGTATTCGTGACATAGTACTTCGTGACAGCCAGACTTTTGTTACAGTTTTCGTTACTGGTCACTCAGTACAACGTTACAGTCAAAAACTGCAGACTAGTAAGCACGGCCAATCACATACAATACAAGTACTACGCACGCTACGCGCACGATCTTACTATGGGCTACGCCTGTAGGCCTGCGGCCTAACCCGGTATTAGTCAACAAAAATTCATTTCTGAAAACTGATTGTGGTGCAGACTTGGAGCCGGGTATTTCATGAGCAAAATTTGAACAGAGTTGTTATTGTACATTTTAGAGATTATTGATAATTGTATGTGACCCTTGATTATAATTCCGATGCCCATTATTAGGCTGCATCGAATGCATGCAATGCATGAGATGCAGCCTATTGTTACCGATGTGCACAGTGTCTGTCCATCAGTCAGTCTGTCTGTCATGGGGCTCAACTCGGCTTCATTGTGCAAAAATGGCTGAATGGATTAAGATGCTGTTTGGGGTGAACACTCTTGGGGGCCCACAGGACATTGTGTTACACGGGGGTCCTGATCCCCCTACAGATGAGAGGGGGACCTACTTGTAAATTTTGGGACTCCCCTTGTATCTTCAGAGTGGCTGAAGCTAGAGACTTGAAATTTTGTGTGCATACAGAGGGCTTTGGGCCCTAACGAAAACTATGCAAAAGTAGGTCATAGGGGGTTGGGGTCGTGTGACCTACTTTTAAATTCTGCAACGCCTACATCTCAGGAATGGCTAGAGATAGTCATGCGCATACATGTGGTGCATTCGATGCAGCCTTTGCCAAATTACTTTGGCCTCTTGTTATAACATAAGTGACTGAATGTTGTAATATGTAGGCCTGCTTGAACGTAAATGATTACCTCTGTGTCAGTAGTCTTATTAGAGGCAGCTGTTATGTTAGTATATGATGTATATTTGCTGTTTTAATAACTTGTTTTATTGTCATCAATCCACTAGTGCAATGTTATATTTTGTGGTGCCCTTTCTGGTAGTTACATGAATCCTCTTGCTGTAAAAAGAATTGCAGGTTCAAGCTGTACGGGATGAGTTGCTTCCACGTGTTTGTGCTGGCTGATGGCTGTTATTCAGTCCTTGTCTGAAGGCATGTCTTTGAAAAATACCATATTATGACCAAATCTGTATCAAGCATTTTAATATATGTCAAAAGTATATGTGACATTTCGTAGCCTTTTCGTTCCCGTGTCAGTTTTATATTGGGAGCAAATGTTCTAATAGGACTCGGAGTGATAAAAGCTGATTACCTCTGTGACGTACTGTAGCTGCTGCATAAGTCTGGTTTTTTGTGAGTGTGCTGAAATTGCAGTGTCATTCTTGTTGTGGTAACCGTGCCTTGTTTCATCCGACTTCATTACAGTGGTTTTAGTCATTTCGGTGCTGCCAGTTTATGTGCCTTAAAAACTTCAGTGTCCATTTGTAATGTTCACTTCATACATTGGATATGTGTGCTTGCGTCTTTGTTGTATAAATCTGTATCGTGCAGTCAAGTTCAGTGTGGCAATAACATCCATTTCAAAAATTCTTAGCTGTAGGCAAACTGTTCGGTCAAACTGTTAACAGGATTTCCTGGAGTCTTTCATTCCAGTTTATAAGGCCTGGTGAATCTTGCAAGGAACAATATTTGGCAGTGTACCTTTAGTGCCGTTGTATATTGTAAAATTTGGTCTTTAGCTGTGAAATGAACTTTAGCTTTAGAGTATATTTTGTAAAACCGTAACATCAGTGGGCATCATTGTAACTGTCTATACACAAGTGTCTTATATTGTAGATTTATGCATAGGATGTATGAGTCGTTTCCATCATAGACAAAAGTGTATCTACTGACATGTTAAGTATATGCTTTTTTTGTAGTACACAACATATTTTTGCAGCATTCTCCATATATTTTAACAGTTAATAGCTGTATTTATAATCTGCTTCGGCGGCATTTGTTGGTAGCTATTTGTATATGTGTTATGGTGACTATTTAAGAGATATGTTGTTAGTGAGTGCAATGTAGGAGAATTGTTACGATTGGAACTGGCCTGGAAGGATAAATCCAGATGGTTGTGACATGTTTGACACAAAGGTGAATACAGTGGAACGAGAGAGAGGGTATATGTAGGTCGTTCAATGAGTAATTAGAGTAATCAGAAAAACACACAGAAAATCAACTCGCATCAAAATCATACTTTTCCAAACACTCATTAAAAGAAATAAAACTTTCTAATGTCAAAGGGACTGTTAAATAGAAATTCTTTTATTACTTGTCTCATTACTTATTGAACGACCCCCATACGTCCTAGGTAGGATTGGTGTGATAATGTCAGGGAAGACATGAGAAATTTTTCCGTTTTTACTGTTGGTTTGGTCATCTGGCCTGTAAGAACTGTGACAGAAATAGCCTATAATGTGTCGACTGGGACGTTGCCTTTACTTACTCATTCAGGATGCAGGATTCGTAATGTAGTGAAGACAGTGTCAAGTCAAGGAGCCACTAGCTGATCCAAGTTCACGTACTAAATGCCCAAAAAACAGTGTATGTGTGTGAGATTATGTACGTCAGTGTGTTGCATTTATTGTTTGTTGGTATACTGTACAGCTGTTATGGCTGGTGGTAATTGTATTGAATTCTTTATTCTTCATTCAGTTCATGCTCTTTTGTGTACTTTATGTTTGTTCTATGTTGTTATCAGTTTGTTTTACTGAAGACTATATCTAACAAACTGTGCACTTCTGTATTGGATTTTTACACTGATAATTAAACTGTAGATTTTTCTTTCCACTGCCTATGCCGACATTTGCCTTATCCTGAACCAAAAATGCTGAACTCTGTCCTTCATTCATAACTGCAATTATGATGTTTGTCCATCTTAGCTGTCCGGGGCCATTATTATTTTTCCTTATATAGTAATAGAGTAGATAAACAAAGAGGCAACTACCCAGTAAACTAGGCTGAAGCTGTTAAGCTAAAATTTATTTTCTGGTCACGGTATGGTTGCCGAGTACTCAAGCAGACATTCCTTGCAAATCACACTCACTGCATCATCTATGACGTACACAGAAAATGTCATTTGCCATTTTCTGTGGTAATCAGTGGTGCAGCGAAATAAACACCTGAAATTCCAAAATTCTGCAGCACTGTGGGGAATGGCTTAATATAACGTCCCACTTGACACATTGTCATCTCAGGGAAGATTTCTACAGGCCAGATGAACCAACCAATAGTGTCAAAACACTGAAGGAAGCCAAGATCAGCCAGTTGGTCACTGAGACTGTTTTTGATCCCACCATGATCACTTCACCACGTTACAATATTGATGCAAGGCAACCACCTCTAAGCACAGTGTAAGGAAAAAGGGTCCCAGGGTGACATGAAACCCAATCTTTCTATCACTGTTAAGTAAGATGGTTTGAGTAAGACGGCATTGCCAGAAACTGTGTAACACACTTGCAGGATACAGTTGTTAAATATGCTAAGAAAAAATTCTGCATTCCATTACAAAAACCACACTGTCTTACGTATTCTGCTACATACCATACAATACAGCACTACTGCAGGTCATAAGGTCTGGCAAAAAGATAAGTGAGACCTAGGTCAGAATCTAATACCAAACTGTTATGAATAATGCCGATCACAATGCAGTAAGTTCACCACTAAAATGAACATAACATAAATACCAAAAAACAATAGGGTTAATATTTATAAATCAGTTGTGTTTGTCTCAGTGTTGTAAGCAAGACCATTTCTCAAGACAAAGACCACGAAAAACTGGTCTCAAAACTGGCACCTGGAGACCAAGAACAAGGACAACAGTACTGCCACAATCAAAAGAGAGATTTAAAATATATGTAACAAGCTCTGCGATTCAAAAACACATGTTCAAAAAAACCAGTGAGGGATATTATCAAGGCGAGGAGAACTGGCCTTCATTGTGCTGAATAATGTTCAACTTCTGCACCTACCAAGACCAAGGCTCCAAGACGTTTCCAATAGAAGCTGTAGGCTTCAACAAGTTCAAGCCATATAGTGCAGACAAATGCCAACTTGTAACTAAATACATCATAGACCCTCCAGCAGTAGTAAACATGCTGAAAACTATGATATTTTTAACTTGCCAGTAATAACAACCAAGCAAAATATGCAAATGCCAAGCATCCTAAGAAATGGCAGTGACAGTAAACACAGAATAACATTGAAGCTGACAGTATTCCAACAAGAACTAATGGAACAAAGTTAAATGTCCAATAACAAGCAAAAACAACAAAAAACATTACACAGCCGTTAAGCAGGCAAACTTTGCAGGGCTACAATATGAGAACTTGTATATTCCAACAGTAATCCACCACAATGAAATGTATACCAAAAAAATCAAAATGTACACAAAAATTCAGTTAATATGTGCAGGATATAAAACACTCTATACAGTAAATACTCAATGAGTACATACATTATCTAGATTTTATGGTTACAAAAACTTGCAGATTTACTAGCAAGCAAACCCATGACTGGCTGCATACCCAAAGCTATGCTACTAAGCATACGCTGTAAGTATCAGATAAACTGAATCATATCATATCATGCTTCTTAAGTTCTAATCAATAACTAAATACATGTATCTTAAAATGTGTGATTTCTTGAAGAAAACATTTTGCATATTATATGACTTGATCACAAATCTGAAAAAAATGAAAAATCTAACCTACTTTCAAATGGCGGTGTCCATTTTAGAAAATATTTGAAATATACGCAGTAAGTAAGTAATACACCACAAACACATCTGGCAGATAATAATATAAAAAACTGACCACATACACACTGCTATCAAAAGTAACAGCAACTTCCAGGCAAACAACATTGCTACAGCCAACATGACACACTAACCGCCACCAGTGCTGCACTACATTCGTCATTACAAGTAGATAAATGCTGAATGACCGATCGCTGGAAACTCGGTGTCATCATTGAGCTGCAGGCAATCAGTGTGACTTTCGTCCGCTTCCGAGTTGATCACTGCACAGCAGACATATCTCCAATACCACAGTACAGACTTGGCAGCAAAATTCTGCTTTTCACCACATACACTGTGTTCCAACAAAAATGTCCACATTTTTTATGTCTCTGTAGTCTGTAGTGTCTACAAACTTTGAGTGATTTCTATAAAATTTCGGCACACAGTTATACTTGGATAATCTGCAATGCAACAATAACTGATTTGCCCACCTCATCTACATAATGGTACCACACTACTTTGGGAAAATTTTAATTCTGTAATGATCTCTATCAACCAAAGTTACACATTACCATTGCAGAAGGCAAAAATATCTAGTTTTTCACACAATCATAGTCCAGCTGAGGCCAAGTATTACAGCAGGCATTTCAACTACACAGCCTGAAGTATCGGATTTCAACTTCAAGTTTTTAAATCTTTGTAGCATCGTTTTGATGGACCAAATCAGCAAAAATGTCCTAAAACCAAGAATTAATTTTTCCCAAAGTATGCAGGGGAGGTGCACATGTCAATAATCGCTGTGTTGCAAATTTCTTCAGTATACTGTGTGCCAAATATTGAAATCGGTCAACATTTGTAGAAACTACGACAAGTGATCCCAGTTCAATTTTTTACCAAAACACTAAACAGCTATTCATTTTGTCGAGTTCTGCACCTTTGAAAAAAGTAATATACATACTCTAAATTCCAAACTAATATGAATTTACACAGACAGTGACATTGTCTAGATTCACCGATACTAAAACATTTCTAAAATTCATTGTTTAGTTTTTATACCATCAGCAGTGAAGATTGCAAGAGTTATCATTATTATTCACATCATCATCATCTTCTTCATCATCATCCTCATCATCATCAATATTATGCCATGTCAACTACATGAGATGCGGACTATTGTGATCAACAATCCCAGCATCTGTCTGTCTGTTATGTGAACAGGCTGTGTAAAAATGCCAATGGATCGAGGTCATGTTTGGGGTGGGTACTCTTGGGGACACAAGGCACATTGTATCTGATCCCCCTATGGCAAGGGAGAGGAAGAGTGGAGGAAAGCTGTGCCTATTGTAATCTACAGAAACACTGCTTGCATTTTTTGCATGTATTCAATGCAGCCATCAGTAAATTACTTTAGACACTCATTAGTAGTTAGTATATAATTGATGACAATGACCGTCAGCAGCATCGAGAAGCACACGTTGCTGCCGTTCCTTCCAGTCGGTCTGAGTGTCGCGTGCCAACATGACGATGCTCGCATATGACAGAGGTCCAGACCATTCAGTCAACAGTGTTGACTGCTGGCCTGACTGTGGCCTATCAACCAGCATGCTGCCTTTCCTTTCACTGCAAAACATTGTCATTCTTTCACTTTTACAGACTGCATTTGACAAATGAAAAAACCAAGGTTGCATTTAAACCAAAGGTGAACCAACTGCATCCATGCTATTTTTGGTTGTGTGACCTTTATTTGATATACGAACTTTAATGTGAACTTTGGAACTTGGAAGATGTACATGCATACCAAAAACGAACTCTCTAGGTCAAGAATTTTGTAAGTTATTGTATAACAAACAGACATACATATATAATTATCTCAACACATAACAATCATATGTACACAAGTTTACAGAAAATATGCTGCAATAAAAGTAGTGCTTAGTTTCAGTGGTAATATTCAATTTCCGATGCTTTTTGTCTATTCACAATCAGTGTTGGCCCATGCGAACAATTGCCAGAAATGACACACACAAGTGCTGAAAGCATTTAGACCACATCAAACGGAAAACTGTATAACATCTTATGAAATTACTGTTGCACATTGCATGAAATAATTCTGAACATTTTGTGGTGTTAAACTTCTCTAATGAAATAATAAATATAGGCTCTTGATCAGTATCAGTAAAAGCTGTAAAACAAACTGACACTTCTGCCGATGTATACAGCTGGAACTCATTGAGCAGTGGACAGCTGCGGCCAGCTTCAAGTAGATCAAGACCAAACACATAGAGCTTCCCGATTTCAGAGGCAACTAGCAGCAGCGTCACATCCTGAATTCTGTGCAATGCACACACATATCATATGTGAATTATTATATGCAGTCCCACATGGACAGCACAGTCAAATGTGTGGCAGCTGGCAACAAAACTATATGGCAAGCCGCCGATAAACACACCTCCAGCAGTGCCCACAGAAACATTTGCATATACGAGGGTCATTCGATAAACAAATTACAAAACAGAGCCATTCCATTAATTCTTAAATATAAAAAATCTGAAATATAGGTAATTTAATTTTGAACATACATAGAAATTACTGTGATGTCATCTATTCATACAACACAGTCTATCTGTGAATTATTTTCTCAACCAGTTTTCTATGAAAAGAACAAGTAAGCTAAAAAATTAATGTTACCTTTTAAAATGTTAACATTAGTGTTTCTGTGCACTGAATCTTGTGAAATACCAGTGTGCCGAACAATGTCTGAAATTGACATGATCCAGTTGGACCGTATGAAAGCATCAACTGCAGCAATCATGACATCGGTCGTCGCAACAACGTGCCAGCCTGGTTGGTACTTATCAACAATGCTTTCTCTGACGCAAGCAAACTTTGTACACCAAACGTGTATTGCTGGTCTCGTAAAACACTTGTTGCCATACACTGGATGCATCTCAGAGTGAATCTCGTTTGCATAAGTCCTTTTGCCCACAAAAAAATGACTTCAACGGCACCACATTTAATGTTTATAAATGACATCACAGTGATGTCATTGTAATAAAACTCACATCTGGTATTCAGAATTAAATTCCCTACAAAATGTATAAAATGTTTGAATTTTTTAAATATTTCGACACTAACAGAATGATGCTGTTCTGTAACTTATTTATTGAACGACTTCATACTTTAAAGTTTTCAACAAGTTTTCATCAAACAATATTTTCGGCTCATCAAAAACCAAAAAAACTATAGTCAAATGTGATTGGTTGTGCCAATTTATTGTTAACAGTTAATGCAGCTAAAGCAAAAAACTCTACTTACACAGCGAGTGCACAGACGTTTCTAGCACCATTGACTGAAAGCTTGGCGACGGCAAAGTCGCGTCCCTGAGTAAAAGCATCAGCACCAGGCAGAGGCAGATAGCTGGCTGAAGTTAGCACTAGATTGCCAAAGTAATTCACCCAACTTCCTGATTCACGTGACCTTCAACAACGTTAACAACAGTAAACATTTCAACTGCTATACTTGCTTTACTGAAACACATAAACAAGCAATCCCTCATCCCTAGCATCGAACGTGTCTTGCCATCATCAGCAATCACACATTTCCAGTAGCAGATAGCTGCCAGCTGCCTTTGGAATGGTTGGCCACTGCATAGACGCTTACTGTCTTTTACCAATGTATGAAAACTTAGCTGTTGTGTTACCTTAGAACACTGACTACTCATTGTTTCTGTCTGGTTACACATCGTGCTTAGTGGCTGAGTAGTTTTCATTACTTACGCCACTTCAATCTCCATAATGTAAAGTAACACATGGGTTGTGTAGCTCAACTGGTTATTGATGTACTGAAGTGGTCTAATAAGGTAGTCACTGTGTTAAGAAAATAAATTACGACAACATGGATTGTGATCCATGTTCATCATAGGTCTGTGCATGCAAGCTTACAAGTCTCCATGTCCAGTGCCACCCTGGTTAACACACTGACATAATCGCAGGTGACCATTGGATAGCAGGAGCAAGATTTTTTCCAGGTGACATGCTGATCCCAATGCCAAACCAAGAGTGCTATAGAACTGAAGAAATGGCAGCACAAACTCCCGCACTACCTACACTACAATGTCAATGCTTGTGTCAGTTGACGACAAGCACATAAAGCATAACACTGCTTGACACTTTGAGTAGTAACAACTGCATGAAACCAGCACCGAATATTGCAAGTATACAGATAAGAGAAGGTATAAAATCATACTCTGCCTGAAGATGAAAAATGTGAACAGTGTCTGTGTTGCTTGAACAGGCGAGATAAGAAGAGTCGGCGCTGAATGCAAGACTGTAGATTGTAACACACCTACACAGACATCATCGCAGTCTCTCTATGTAATTATGTAGCACATCTAAATAAATATTAACTGCCAAAATATTGGTGAGTTTTGCACCATAATGTTTGTAGCTTCTTTATTTCACACACGAAAATTATGTCAAAAATAGACAATCAATGTTTACATGTTTGGTTTAAGTCTTTTCATTCTCTTTTTATTTCTACATCAAGTTACTTTACTGTTTCTAAACATGTATTCTCATGCATTCCAGTCATTCTCATTGGCACATTGCATATTCCTGCACTTATATTCACTACATTCATTTGTTCATTTGCCAACAATTCTATTAAGCTTCCTATGCAGTAACCAGCAGTATTAAATTAACATAAAAAATGTGCACAATCTAAATATACTGATTCTTCTTCTTGGGTGTGCATTAAGAGCTATAGCTGATCATCCAAACAACAGCTTCATCATAAGCAGAGTGTATTTGCGACAAGCCATCATTTAACTTTGATAGAGAACAAGTTGACAATGTGGGACATTATTTGCTTTTCACCACAAGGACACAAATCAGTGGCTGCCTGGTTCCATTTCTTCTGACTGGCACCACAGTGGCTCTGTGCAGTCCAGAAATGGTTAAGCAGGGACCACTGTTGTCGTGGGAGATCAAAACCTGGTTGCCGAATTGTGGGGTCATCCACTAGGAAAAAGTTGACCACCTGAGCCAACTTCCAGTTTTCTTTCCATTGACTTCTGATGTCCAAACGTATCAGATCCTGCCACAAAGGCTTCCTGGATGGAAGACAGGCATGCAGAGGGTTGGTGAT
>Ga0126335_1000272_pt1 | contig 24295 bp, 12 predicted proteins | sample OlaspJWI45metaG_FD_108409 | JGI IMG/M metagenome (GOLD analysis project Ga0126335, IMG submission 108409) | Marine gutless worms symbiont microbial communities from Oahu, Hawaii - Olavius sp. 1 OAHU.JWI-45 metaG | ecosystem: Host-associated > Annelida > Digestive system > Unclassified | place... | reverse complement strand
TATAAATGTTAAATGATCCGCCCCACGCGCTGCTAAACACACCCACCGCCACCGCACCCCTCGACCCGTGGGACTAAGTGTCTATTTGGACTTCAAAGGCGTGGGACGAAGTATCATACAATCTAGCAGTTGCACTGAGTCCCGATAATTGACTTACAGGATGCATTGCATCATTATGCGACGGTCTGCTCGCTGATACGTAATCTTAATGACAACTAAAACTAGAATACCTTCTCAAAAAAATGCAAATGTAACTTTGCATTTTGCTGCCGTGACCTTGAACTTGACCCGATGACCTTGATATACAAAACCGACTTGTAGTTCCTGCCTGCGTAACAAAAAATAAACTTCCTAGGCCAAGGCTTTCGACAGTTATCCTCTAACAAACAAACATACAGAAAGTCATCAGTAAGTTCAAGACTGTGCTCGCACTTGCAAAATAATTAACTACATGAAGTGACATTCACGCAGTATTCTGTGTACATTTCAACCTTTAACGGCTACGAAAAGACGATAATTTTTTGCAATACAAGAGAATTGGTTAATATGAAATTTAGGGGAAAACAACTCAGCCAGTTATCTGGGTGACACCTGCGAATTTGCCAATTGCGCCTGAGAATGTTATTTCGTGACATAAAGGTACGATTATTGCCCTACGTACCTGTGAACTTCGCTATAATATGAATGTCATACGAAGACATTAATTATCACATAGCGGTAGCGGTAAAGTTGTATAGTGCTCACGTCGTGAGCCTCACTGTGACCACAACGACCACACAGCAGTTGCAGCAGCTGCAGCAGCAAGTACGTCGATTCGACGATGGATGCTACGAACGTAATCGAAAGGGATTTAATGAACGCATATTTGCCTTGCTCAATCTAACGTCGGTCGGCCAATGTAGGTCGCATTACGCTAGGAGGCTGTTCATTAGACGGACCATGGCGTCTCGCTGCTGGATAATCATCTTGTAAGCTGATTTCTGAGAAAATGACACAAGTCGAATGCGAATTGCATCTGTCCGACTACATAGTCGACATTTCAATCTATTAGTAATATCCGGCTGAGCTGATGGCAACAACGGATCAATTTAAATTATATATATAATATATAATATATTAAATATAATAATACTAAATGTAAATCTAAATTCAGCGGCCGATCTCTCCAGATACTAAAAAGTAAGCCGCCAAATTTTTGTTTAATTTTCGTGAAATTAGATAAATTTGGGACAAATTATACAAGAGTCAGCACCGGTTACACAGTTAATTGGTTTTCCATCAAGCCTGCGTAAGGCCTTTACTTGACAACATATAATCAAAAATGCTACTTTCTTGAAAGGCAGATTTATAAATTTATACGCGAAACACCGGACATAAAACACACTTCTAAATCCAGCGGCCGATTACGCCAGATTTAAATCCGTTCGACCAGCGTGCTGCATTGGGGAGTAGCCTATACGCCAGAATCATGTTTACTGCTTGCAGGTGTCGAGCGTTCACTACGTGACTCAGAAACTGTTAGTTGAACACAGAAAACTGGACCGTTCGATGGTTGTGACACAGACTGCAGTACACGTTAGTGAAAACGTTGTCTTTATGACTTTATGAAAGCAAAAATGTGAAGACTTTGGATATTTATTATAACCAATTACTCGCAGATTCGCATCAAGAGTTGCATGAAAGAATTAGATTGGATCGAGCGACTGCCGGCGTCATATTATGTATGTATATTATCGAAACACGTCATAAGTCAACTGGGAGAGAACAGCGCTGACATGTTGTAATGCGGAAAGCGAGAAATGACGGTTATCCATCAAAACCACTGTCAGATACAGTTCGTAACAGCAGCAGCAGTTGACAACGTTATGCTGCTGCCTATGTCCAAGCTAAGCGTCAGCTGCCACTGACCATTCTTTAAGCGCAGTTTTCACTTACGAAATGCGTCAGCGACATGAAACTCCGCGCAAGCGTCGTAGTCTCTTTAGTCACTGGCTGCAGTGAATCGGGTTCCCAATAGGCGTCAGGTGTGGTGTGGTACGCGCATAATCGTGTGACTGATGTGTCGCTGACGCATCGCGTAAGAGGAAGCAGCGATTCAATATTTCGACGCTATGAAGACGATAACACGCACTGCAACGCACGATCGGCGATTTATCCCGCTCACGAAGGGAATGCATTATCCGGAAAAAAACTTTCTCTTGTGAACGCCGATCTATGCCTAAATCTCAGCCACACTCGACCCGATCGATGGCTTTATTAATCGCTTGCTCGTCATTTGCGCGCGCTTGAAAAAAATATTAAACGGATTCATTAAGTTTTTCCTTCGGTTTTAATTTACGAAAATCGCCACTTGTAAAAAGTTTTTGGAATACATTCTAGGTACATACATATTAACTGTCCTGCAAGTTGTTTTGTATAATTCATAATAGAACTACAGCTTAATAATGTTTGCACTACAGAAATGTTAAACTGTTGTGATTGTCATTGCAATTTATTTTGTAACATGACAAAACAAAACTAATGTGCTATAATGTCTCATACAGACATGAAAAACCTATGCCTCTTGGTTCAAAATGGACATTTAGCGGAATAGCAGCAGCAGCTGAGGTCTCGTTTAGATATTTCAACTCAGGTACACAACCTATGTCGCCATGGTACATTTCTATATTGTCAAACTGATATCCAATGCACCGTAAACGTCACGCTGCGGTTTCAGTTCATTGATGTTATACAACCATGACTGACGAACTTGTTGCTGGATGATCTTGATGATCTTATAGTAGATCAGATTGAGGTCGCAGCTGTTTGCTGGCCGCAGACTTGACCAAATAAAATAGGGCAATCAGTGCTTGAAAAACTGTGCACTATCGTGATATGCTCCGTGTGCAAGGGGGTGCTGTCAATATTTAAACCATTTTAAATAAAAAAAATGTATGGTTTCAAAGCATATTTAACAAAACTAATAAAAGAAATAGTAAGAAAATCAACAATAAGTAACTGAACTAAATTAATAATATTTTATGCATATGAAATCATTGCATTTTATTTGCATATTGTCACACATTTGCACCCAATTTGAATTTTAAAGTATTTTCACAAGGTAGTGCAGCAACATATTCAAGGTGTGGCATGAAGTGTTAGGCCTATATGATTCTTGTTTTTTTACTTTTTCAGCAATAATCTTTTTTTGAAAATCGGTTAAAATTTGACAAATTTGGAGACAAAAAAAGAAAAAGGTTTTCACCTTTTTGGCCCATTCCATGTAAGTACAGTAGCATGGCATTAAATTTGTCGATTTTTGCCTTCCAGCATTATCTAACTTGAGAACGTCGCCATGGCCAAGCTGGACGGCAAACCAGATCATCGTCAGCAGACCAAAGTGAGTGACAACGGCCCGCAGTCTAGTCAGCTCTTGGACAACTGAATTCCAGCGTGCACACTACCAGACCGCACACGTCGGCGAATATAAAGAGCGTAATTAACTTCGATGTCGACAATTTCGCTCATTTGTCGACGGCTGGCGGGCGCGCCGTGAACGAAAACGTTGGATCTGATTGCCGTCTACCAGGCCACCCGCAACCACAGTTAGTGCGCGACGACAGCAAAGCACTGACTGCACTGACAAGCTTCATTAGTTCAAACGGAGATGACCTCGACTTGCACTGACTGCTGAATCTACAACATAGCTGATTCAATATCTGAACATTCTCTGCGTTGTTTTTTTCGACTTCATTTGTTTCACATTCTTAACTAACAGTTACATTTATCGGAAAAATCGAGCACATATATAGGGAGTTGAAGCAATTGTTACACTGCGTTTTTTTCTACTGTATGTATTTCTTCTGTAGTGTTTAGTGCTGTCTTTCGTTGGAAGTAAAGAATAATTATGAAATACATTTTACGTGACAGTAAGACACGCACGTCGATATTTGGTAACAGAAAACTTGAACAACGTGAAAACCTATTTGATAAAACGTTCATCGATTTCAACAAAATAGACGATTGTGACTGACAGATACGCAGAGACCGACGGACGGACGATTGGACAGACGGAGAATCGCGGCAGCAAAATCGCGCTTTGCATGACGCCAATAAAGTGGTCCAATATTGATTGCATCTTGGAGTGCGAAGCGGAGTTTGCGGACGTGGAGTTATGAAGCCGACGACGGAGGAAACACTTAGATTGTCGTTTTTCACTTAGTCACGCCATATCTTCGCCGAAATATGGCCCGACGCAGTCCATAACGAACGGCGGAGTCGGCGACCAGTGGGCGGGAGTGGAGTGGAGTGGGTGCGCGAAAAACGACGTGAAGGCGAAACCAATTAGTGGCAGCTACTTACCAGAATCGTGTTGAGGTCGTTGGAATCTCCCTCCGGATACGGCGTGTAGACGGCCAGCGCCACGCAGTTGGCGAATATCGTCGTCAGAATTAAATACTCAAACGGTCTGCGTTTGACGTTAAGTCTCAGACACGACACGACAACGAAAACGTGAATCAATAGAAACTACTACTGCGCTCTTCCTTTCTCCGGTTTCTATCAGCTCGACTATGCGGCAAACAGTAACACGTTCATTAACTTGTCAAGCATGTTACCAGCGAAGTATTAGCGCATCGTAGAGATTATTTTCAAATTATTTATCTGCGTCCGACGTTGAACCGGACCTCTAGCCATTGGACATGTTTGTTTTAACTTCTGTTTTAGTCCTTCGACCTCGACGACTTCGATCGCCCAAATGTCGCTACGTGTGACGTTCCTAGAACCCGCATAAGTCTGGGCGATCGATCTTTCACTGCTCCTGGTCCACGTCTGTGGAACACTCTACCGGTTCATCTGCGGGATTCTGAACTAACACTTCTCGAGTTTCGCCGATTACTGAAAACGCATCTGTTTAGCTGCAGACCGCGGCGCCTAGTGACTGATTTTTAATTTTAAGAGTGCTTTATAAATGTACTTATTTACTTACTTACTCCGGTATTTTATACCGCAGGGCAACAATTTGTTGCTATTGTTGTCTTTTTTGTAGTCCCGTTGCAACTCCAACGAAGAATGATCCTTGTAAATTAATATTTTAGCAGGAATTGCTTGGGCTTCATGTAGGCCTATAAAGTAAGTCATCTGATCTAGCTTATTATTAATGACATTTTTGCAGGATTTCTTGATGCTATTTGCATGAACGCACATGTAAGTTCGTTTATTTTGTTTGCGATAATTAAACATAGCAGGTTCCTGATGACTTCCAGTGGAAATAATGGCTTACATCAGCGTGCTTCTTTCACAGTCGGCTTCGTAGGCTTGGCCGCATACTCGACGTCGATGCCCGAAAGCGACTTATCTGCGCTTTAATACTAACTCGTATAGACTACTGTAACTCTGCGTTGGCCGGTCTTCCCGACTCCGTACTGGCGCCGTTACAACGAGTACTGCACGCCGACGCACGGTTCGTCCTAGACTTGCGGCCACAGACCACGTCACAGCTCAGCTGTAGACGCTCCACTGGCTGCCGGTCTGTCAACGTATTACGTACAAGTTGTGCGCCTTGGTGCATGATGTCACATTCGGATAGGCGCCAACTGACCTTCAACACGCAGGCGTACCACTCTCGACACTTCCAGACAGAGCGCATCTGCGCTCAGCAGACACTGGACAGTACGATATCCTAGGCGTCTCGTCGTCGCCGGGTTCCAGAGCATGTTCACTCGCTGGACCGCAAGCTTGGATCCGACTTCTTACATCACAACGAAACGCTGCTTGTTCGGCCACTTTTGAGAAACATTTTTAAAAATTACTTTTAAACGAGACTTATTACTAGTTATTATTTCATTTGTAGTTCATACGCATTTTATATTGTTATTCAGCGTCACTGTCCATTTTACTGTAAGCGGCGCTATATAAATTCTCAGATTGATTGATTGATTGATTACGTTGACCGAAGGATCTATTGTTTGCCTCAACTGACAAATATCACGTGACAGTATAATAAAACTTGAACTCCAGTTCTGACAACACAACCAAAGCTCAGTTTGGCGTGAAAGCGCCCACATTTTAATGCTCTATTACGAGTGCGCCATTCTATCATACTGATGATGATTCTGCATTAAAAATACATTTATTCAGGCTTACAATAATAACTTTGACTATTAAAACACATAAATGCTACATCAAGCCTGCTATAGAGTTCATACAGTTTATAAAGTTCATAACAGCAGCAGCTGCGAACGCAAAGGATACTTCCATTCGACAACGCTGATGCTCAGTTTGCGAATCGGGTTGGACGTCGTGAGACAAAACAGAGACCGCGACGCGCGAATGTTGAAGGACGCACCTGCCGATTTGCCGGTGTTGGGCCGCCGCTTGGTGGCGGTGGCCGCAGCCGCTTTCCCGGCGATGGTCGCTGCCGCCAGTGCCGTCGCCCACCCTGAGCTCAGCGGCTGTCGACACGTTCCGCCGTCGTCGTCGTCGTCGTCTCGTACCGTAGCTGCCGACCTCCGTCCGTCAGCGGGGTCGTCACCGCCTAGTAGTGAACGCAGCGGCGAGATGACGATCACAGCGCTCGGGTCTGGTCGGGTCTGTGACGCCAACGACGGCACCAGTCGACTGAGGTCAGTGACGGGCGGTGACGACGTGGGTGGGATCGGTGTTACGTCATCTGGACGAGGTTCGTCGGCGATCGACGCCAGGCCTCGGTCGTCGTCCGCCGCAAGACCGCCGCCGTGCAGCGGGTCCTGACGCATCGACGACAAAGAGGAGGATGACGCGGCCAGATTCTGTTGACGATCAGGTTCTGCCTTGTCGTCGACATCATCGAACTGCGCCGGCTGTGACATCTCAACGACGTGTGACTGCAGCTGCTGAGTGAAGCTGCTCGGTCTGGTAGCGACTCGCGGCTCTGTCATCTCCTCGAATGACGCTGTCGCAGAGTTTGCTGCACGACCGAACATCACAATACGTCAGATGCCTTAAGAACAACAGTTCTCATTATAACCTTGTTTTATTCTTTGGGAATTTCAATTCCACCGCTTATGCAACCTTGTTCCTCCAATGAACTTATGACTGCGATATTCGAACTCGACCTGATTTTTTCGAAGATCTATCTACTATCTGCATACTAAAATGTTCTTTATAGTTCAATGTAAATGATGGCGTTAAATGCTACACCCAGAAGTACAGACATACAAACTGACAGACGCGACTAGAAACATTACCATCGTGCATGAGCGTGAGACAGTAAGTACATATTATACACAAGTAAAAAAATTTACAACAGGTACAACTTTTTGTGCGGAAAACACACGACGCAACACACCACGTTAACTATAATTGAAATGTGTTCGACGCTGTTTCTTCGCACAACGCTTATCAGTCTAAGACGCGCGCTGTCAGTGTCGACGCGTTGCGCCGACGTACTCTCATCGACCGTGAAACGCCATTATCAACCGCCAGCATCGCTGCTGCCGCTCCCGACTTCCCGTCAGAGTTTCTGCTTGAACAGCTACAGTCTCATATGTGCTGAGTGTCCTGCCTGGCTTGACTTGTCTGGCACGTCATCCCGTCTGTTAATTTCATATGTCCACACCGTCTGCCGTCACAACACACCCCGGCTACAGCGATAATTAACGGTTGACAGTCACACGATTCTCTTGCACTGAAAATTACAGCAGTCTATACCATCTAGCTGAAACTGTTCTCTGTCAAGTAATTGTGCATAATTGATACCAATAATGCAATTTCAAGGTAAATGTGTTAGTTATTTCATGCACGAAATGCCAGTGCATTTTATTAGCCGCCGGCAACCTAAGTTGCCGGAGGCTATATGTTTTACCGATGAGTGTTTATTTTTTAGTCACTCGCCGTGATCAAACGGCCGATCGCCGCCGGGTAAAAAGTATACTGACGCTTAGAACCTAGGTGTCGCATAAAAACATTCCCACAATCTCCACCAGCCCTCCCCTATTTTTACAGGGAGGCAAAAAGTGGGGCAAATTTTGCCCGGATTTTCGCATTCCAAGCGCTTTGGTTTCAAAACGGAGAATATATCGAAAATCTGAAAAAATGCACAGAATATGCAGATGATATGGCTAAAGATTCGCCAAGATATCCCTCTATCCCTCCCCCAATTTTTACAGGGAGTCAAAAAAACAAATTTTGCCCAATTTTACGCTTTTCGGTGCTCTGGTCTCCAAACAGAGCAACAGATCAAAACTTTAAAACATTCCTTGATAACTACGAGGTGCGGCCTATAACTCCACCCCTACATCTTAAAGCTCGCCGTCCAACTCCAAGATCCACGCAGTATAAATAAGGGCACCCTAAAAGAGGTCGATTTAAATTGGACATATTGCCCGCCTGTCGAGCAGCCTTCCAGTCAAAGGCATTGCAGAGGTTGGCTGTGCTTGAAATATTTACTTAGATTTCTTACCCAATCTTTCCCCTATGTTAACAGGGGGTAAAAATGTGAAAAATCTGACATTGTTTTTTGACAAAATTTCCATTTGAGTCACCCCCATTTCAAAAGCGAGCAACGTGTCGCAAATCTTAAACATGCGTTAAAAGCTCCAATGATTAGCCTATTATCCCTAAAAATTTGGAACATGTCTGTCCACCCGACCCTGAGATTGTGAGTCTAGAGTGGGGCACCCCGTGCGTCGGCCTGTTGTGCTCAAATTTTACGAGCTGATACTACGCGGAATTGTCAAAATCTACTTTCGGCCAAATCCAAGATGGCGGACGGCGCCCAGATATTTTAATAATCATATTTCTTATATCTCCGGAAAGGCAAAAGCTAGAAATTTCAAAGTCGGTGTGTACATTAACTGAAGAGTTATTTTGAAAACATGCAAAAAGTAGGTCAGAGGGGACGTGACCCAGTTAACGCGACCTACATTTTAAATTTACGGACCGCAGTGAATATCCGTGTAATGGCTAAAGCTGTAAGTTTCATAGTTAGCGCGTAGAAAGGCTGTAAGCAGTAGAAGATAAGCAGCACAAAAGTAAATCAAAAGAGGTCATAATCTAAGTCACTTTGACCTACTTTTAAATTTTGGAATTTTATCTATGTTTCCGGAACGGCTACAGCTACAGATTTCAAGTTTGGTGTGCACATTGCTTACATAGAGTACTATCAACAAGCGCAAAACTAGGTCACAGGGGGCAAAAACTAGGTCAAGTTGCTACATTATAAATTTGCGGACCGCTGTGAATAATTCTGAAACTGCTAAAGATAGGCTATAGACTCTAATTTAGCACGTAAATAGATTATAAGCAGTAGAAAATCAGCAATACAAAAGTAGGTCAAAAGGGGACATAATCTAGGTGACTAGGTCACGCGACCTACTGTTAAATTTCGCAAGTTTTTCAATATCTCTGCAACGGCCGAAGCTACAGACTTCAAATTTGGTGTGTGTGCTTTCTACGAAGACTACTGTCTACAAATGCAAAATTAGGTCGAGGTGCGTAATCTGTCTTTAAATTTTGGGATGGCGGCTGGAGCGATTATGGCCTGAAGTTTTAGGGTGCTGGCGACAAGCGGCAAAGGCACGAGTCGAGGCGCTCAGGAGCGAGAGCCGAAGACACGAGAAGTTTAAATTCGGCCAAAGGGTCGAGGACAGGACTCCAAGCTGCGCAATGGGTCCGGGCTAAGCCCCGCATGAAGAGTGCTTCCGGTAAATTGTTTGGTCACATGATATCCAACTCATTACAAACGTTAAAGGTCATGAGGTCGAAGATCAAGGTCATGACATACAAACGAGATTTATCACGTGTTAAGTAAATAATGTTATGGTGTATCAGTGAGCCATGCTGCACTGCGCATCATAGCACATGAGCACGTGCGTGTAATTGTGTTGCTGCGCACTGCGATTTGGGATGCCGGATGTTTTGGGCCCCGGATCAGTGGCTATAAGTGGCAATACATTTTAACTGCCACATTTTCTAGGTTGTTCTTGTTTTCAACCGAAAAGAAACAACTAAAACCGCATTGACGAGCGCACGTGTGTCGACGCGATTACGCCAAACAACAGGAGACAAGAAAATAAGATTTGGCCGGAGCTAGGAGAGTACATAGTGGCGGACTGGAGTCACAACGTTGCCCGCCTGCATGCCTCTGATGATGGGTGGCTGCATCTTGATGCGTTGCCTACCTGAAGAGATAGAGCAGTGCTGAGACGCATCCATCAGAGACGCTAGACAAAACATCACGCAATCAGCTGACTGGCGAGAAATGACGGTAGGTTGAGGCCGCTCTCTCCGCGAGTGTGTGTTTGCGCCAGCACGAGCTGACGACGAAATTGGATCGGACAGTCAGACAACTTGTCAACGGCCGGTGCCAGCACAGCACTGCCGCGGCAGCCTTCCATTTCGTTCCAATCTTGGACGCAGCGTGGCCTGGCCACCCACCGACGTCGAGCATGACGACAGCTGGCCGGGCTGACCATGCAGCTGTCGGCAAACTGATCGTTGGTAGGAGGACAACTACGACAGCCAGCCGGCCGGATCGAACGGCTGCTAATGCGATGTAAGGAATAAACGTGATGCTTGCCTGCTGCAGGGACCAGGCCGGGCGCTATCGGACACCATCGCGGTGGGGTCAAGCTGATTTACGTCAACCGGCGCTGACGATGCTGGTGCTTCTCCTCTCCTGTCGCGTCGCTATATGACATGCGTCGTAACCAAAACGACGAAATAATCTCGTGGCGGTGATGACGGGCGCAGGCCGACGAGTTTTGCTGCGGCCATTATGTATGACGCAATTGACGTATTGACGGCGTCCAGTTCGCAATACAACCAGTAGCAATCGTCCTTGCCTTAACGCCACACAGGCGTCTCCCGATGAGATGGCGGAAAAACCTTCCATTGAACGCCGCTCTCGCTGCACGTTGATATTTAATCCAGTCCATTCACCGAAAACCGAAGCTTTTATTGGCTTCTGCGGCGGGATATACATCCTTTCATGGCGCCTGCTACTGAGCAGTTTCATCTCAGTAATATTGGATTAAGTTGATGAAACTTCTTGTTAAATCCATCAGTGTGCAGCTAGCTGACAGCTGAGTAGATTGGCTACGGCTGACGTATCCAGGACGACGGCATTTCTGTTTTTGTGTCAATGAAAGCATTCAATCTATCACAAGACAGCAATTGCTTGTAATTCCTGTAGACTGTTGTTTCACATCGTCGACAGACAAACAAGAGGTTAACAGCGAAACAGCGAAACACGTCAGGCAGCTACGAAGCGCCACAGAGAGAGAAAGAGCTAAAAATAAACTTTTTCTTGCAAAGACATTTGATAGTCTGCGAGATAAGAAAATACATGAATTTAGTGCTGTTATTTGTTTACAATTAGCCTGTTTAACTCTTTGCTGTCGAGAATAAAAAAATCAGTTGTTTAGAAAATGTCTAAATACGCTACTGCCCCCCTTCCCCAAGAAATAGTTCCATGAGCCATCTGTCATATTTTTCTAATATTTAAAAAGTAAAAGGATAGATGTCATAAAGGACACGAATCATTGATCGCGACCTTCAGCCGATGAACAGAAGCCTCTACACAGCGAGGTGGAGCGCACAGATTGTAAATGTTGTAGAAACCTCGTGGAGATAACGCTCCTCGGGGCACGCGCCAGATGATAATGACGCTGAAAGTAAAACTAGATTAATCAGTCCAGCCGCTGTAACATAGATGACGATAACAACTAATAGATAAAATTTTCTACATACAGTACACCACACGACAGCCGAAAATTGTCTCATTCGATTGAGGTGTTTCCATAAGAATAATTCTTCTCTGCAGAGAAAATTAAAGTCCCTTTTTAAAAAAACAACACAAACCATTTACGCTAGACGCAGATAAAGTACTGATATTCCAACTTTTCCGCTCGTAGACAGTTCAGTCACTTGAGTACTCGGTATACTGCATCTCTGAGCGAAGCGCATATCAAATTCGTCTTGTGTGTAACTATCAAGTCGTCGTCACACAAGTGCAACTATTATCAGTACCGTAATGTAAGTACGGTACTGATAATAGTACAATTCAGACAACTGCTTCTAGGGACCGTCACGTGGACGTCGTGAACGCTTCTTTGCTATCCGATGGTGCAGAGAGCCACACCCACTATGCGCGGAACGATGGGCGTGGAAGTCACGTGACATGTTTTCCTAGATGGCGTTCTGCTCGGAGCAAATCAGTCGTGCAACTCAGAACGCCTCCACTAACGTCAACATGGACTCCGTGCCACGGAGTAGACCATGCGGCGAGTTGTAAAAATCAATTAAGGCGCGCAGTGAGTGGCCGAAATTTACAATACGACGAAATGTAGCCCATAACGTACGCTCAGGAACCGACGGCTAGTTGCGGTATCAGAAGATAATAAAATAAGCTAGAAAAACTAGCGAAAATTTTAAAAAATACTCGAAAAAACAATCTATAGGTCGACTGATGTCGGCAAACTATCACGGAACACATTAAACGTATTCTTTATGTTGGTAAAACATTTATATTAAAATTACATCTGTATCAACCCAACAATATTTACCTTGACGTTTCGGTCTCTATCAGAGGCCTTCGCCAGAAGAAGCTTGTTGAATACTTCTCCCGGGTCTTGTCACGGCAGTGATGCGACGTGGCAAGAAATCGGTCGTATGTGTGGCTCAGTGTACAGCTGCCCTCGTCCCGGTTCATAGACCGCCGTCCCTCACAGTCTATGGTTTCTTCCTTTTTTGTTTGTTGTTTATTGTCATTTAATGACCATGCAAGCCATGATAACCACATGATCAACTAGCCAGCATCGACAATCTTAGACAGTGAATCAGACAGAAGTACCAGATGGATCAAAGAAGCGGTACATATCAGAAGGGAGAGATGGCGTCGCCGTTCTATGAACCGGCAACTACCTACTGAACCACTCATACGACAGATTTCTTGCCACAGTAGTGATGTGATGTGGCAAGAACAAGCTTTGCTATGACAAAAACATTCTGTCTGTTTGTCTGATTGCCAGTCTGTCCGCGACTTTCGTTATTGCTATCAAAACGAGTAGTAAAATTTCAGAACGGAGGTTACATTTCGCTTCACGCATTGTGTTTTGAAAAGAGTACTCATTCCCTGTAATGTTGAACGAACAGTCACATCACTGTTGATGACAGCCTGCATTCGACTACGTTCACAACACGACTGTCACGGACGGCCACAACAGTTGCGACAATCTTTCGGATTATCATTATCAACACGAAGCGTGACGCAAAATTAACACTATTTTCGAATGTAACAGAACGTTGTGTGAGTTCTGTGTGATAGACAGCTGAGCTTCTTGTATACATAATAATTACTGTTCGTGTCTTGCGGCGATGGCGATTACTCGCAACTGTGGAGTGTGGAAGAGTGTTAATTGTAACCATTCAGTCGGCGCGCAGTCTGTCGACGTCCGGTCACATAGTCCGTCCGCCAAAGACCGACGGAGACGACGTACCGGATGTCGGCCTGGAGAACAGCTCATTCAGTGCAAAATGACGAGCATTACTTTTAGTTGTATTCACATCAAGTCCCTTGCAATATTGGTCGACAGCGGTCAAATGCTGTAGCACTACCAGGTTAGTCAAAAAAGTAATCCCCTAAGTAATCGACCTGAAGAAAAGGGCCTTAACTTTGTTAAACCTTAACCGATTATCAAAATTCTTTCACCGCTGAAAAGAGTCTGAAATTTGCAACAAAAACATGTAATATTCCCATCGCACCTTAGTTATGTTGCTGCACTACCTTTGGAAGTAGAAAGTTAAAACTTGAAAATCAGACTTGTGTGTGAAAAGAAATGAAACGTTTCATGTCATATAGCGAAATGGATATTAATACTGTCACAACAATTGCTCAAGTGTCCACATTTTCCTACATACATGCTTAATAATGCCTACGGCTTTTGTCAACTGCGTTGTCGTAATGTGGTGGTCCACGCCAAGCCAAATTCTCAGTAAGTATTGCTTTACTTCATCAAATTTATGCACCTGTGACCAATAAACTTGCTGCTAGACGACATCCCATATCTTCTAGCAGACCAGATTGGGGTCGGAGCTGTTCAGATCTGGTCCAATTAAAGATGAGTTGCCTGCTCGAGAACTCGTACAGCGTCGCGTGCCCAATGAGCAGGGTCGCTGTCAACACTTAGACCTGTTTACATAAAAGTGTGTTATTTAAAAGAATATTTAATAGGAACCATAAACTGACGTAATAATTAAGTTAGTAAGCAAGATCCGTTCAAATGGGTGCATGTGAAATCAATGCATTTCGTTTGTATTTTCTTCCTAATTTGCAGCAAATTTGAACTCTTTTTACTCAGCCTTGCATCCCTTCGGGGTCGCTAAATCGAGTACCAGCTTCGGCTGGGGTAAAGGCGGGAAAGTCACCTCTGCCGTGTGGCAGGTAACACTGTGTAATCCCATATGGTAAGTGATTTCCCGTAGCGGTGTAGGTATTTATACAAACTGCTATACAAACTGCTATACTTTTTTGACTCACCCGGTATATAGTTTTTTATCATCCTTTATGTGAAGTCATCAAGCATTGGTGCCCGTTTTCCGTGTCCTCTGTTCACATTTTATACCACTTTTACATTAAGAACGAAAAAGTCAATTAAAATTTCAGACACAAAATACTCCTTGGTTTATGAAAGGATAGTCACTATCGTCTTCAGATTTGGCGATAACGTCAAGAACCGAGACATCACGTTTCATTAAGCTCAGGCACAGAATGCGCCGTAACTGTTGTACAAACCCAACCTCACCCCCAAAAAACTTTTAATAAATATTAGCTTGGTGAAATTCTCTAGAAAAAAATGTATAGTCAACAGGACCAAATGTCAGAGATGCTAAATTAGCTTTTCAAGTGCACTGTCAATAACACTTCATTTGTTTGCTAGACAGTCCACACACGTCTGACCACCCATGAAACTAATATCCAAGCCTACGTTGATTAAGTTTAATTAAATCATGCATCTGCGCGCTGTACGTTGCACTGCTCTGAATCGCGTCTAATATGTCCATCACGTGCTGATCGAGTAAGCCAGAATTGTCACAAATTCGGAAACAACGACTGAATTAAACTGTAAACGGTTTATTGTACGAGGATGGGGCATATCGTTACAGCCATCGTAAAATATGTTGAAAATTTTAAGCAATATTCTACAGTCACGCATACATCATTTTCATGGGTCGGTTGCTGTGAGTTTTATTGTATTCGTTTGTTTTTACTGGTATTGTGGCACTGACACTGCATGAATCATATCATCACGCGTTTGCGCCCGAGCTATGCTGGCAAAGCAGGTATCAGTCTGTCTTCTCTCTGCGAAAAATCTCAAAAACAACTGATGCAACTTGACAGTAATGTCTCAAAATGAACACTGAAAGTGTTTGAAAGCTCTTGACATTTGACCTTGACTTTTAAACTTTTGACATATTTTCGTATTTTTCTTTTAGTTGTGAATGCCTTAACGTAGCAGCTTCATCGTTGGCGAGAACCTTACATCTTCGAAGCATGTAAGCATGATGATGACGATGACGTGAAATTGTCAAGGTCATGGTGTCAAGGTCAAGATCACGGCAGCAAAAAGTGGCAGCGCGCAGGTTTATGCTCCTTTGTGATACAGCTCAATTACATATGACCTTCGCGGGCTGAATTCAGAGCATCATTAAACATCAATTAACCCTATGCGGAACGTATAGTATACACATTAAATTGCATGGCTACAGTAAGCAGTTAGAAGACACTGTGTAGCCCAAGCACCGGGCTAATGTACATGTATGTTGTTAATTTCAGTCCTGCTAAGCCACCTAAGCCAAGTCGCTTTATCGACCCACCTTCTGGAAAGCTACATTATGCATTGCAAGTTGTCTCTAGGTCTATTTGCTCAAGAAAAAAGCTCACCTATCCAAGTACTCGAAGAGCTACCAAACTTGTTACTGATACGCAAGGCTTGCAATATAATGAGAGACTGAAGCAGTTGGGTTTAATGCGATTGGAAAGATGAAGAAAAGTGATTTAATTAAAACTTTTAAGATTATGAATGGAGAATACGATCTTAGTCGTGATTTATTTTTTCAGCTTGAGGAAGGTGGTAGAAGAGGACATGACCAGAAATTGTTCTAGAGAAGATTTAGACTTGATATTAGAAAGTAAGCTTATTGTAACAGAGCTATTGACAACTGGAACTCATTATCCGCCAAGGGCGCGGGATGCTAGGAAGCAGGGTGGGCAGTTGCCCACCCAACTATAACATTGGGTGGGCAGCCAATGTATTCTGCCCACCCAAAAAATTTTCCCAACATATATCCAGTCGACCGAACTACCCTCCAGTCATACCCGCATTAGTGGATAGCATTAGTGACTCGAGGTCACTGTGCGCACTGTGCAGTATCAGCCAGCTAGTGACCAGCATACGGCGTTGTCTAGATTGTTACATCTATTGTCAGTGTGGACGTAGCCCACACTGGAAATTGTATCCGTTGTCTGAAAAGTTCCTGGCAATAGTTCGTTACTGAAAGTATAGTGGTGAGCAATCTATGTGCATGGTACTTCAACGTTGTTAACTCATCACACTGACACACTTAATACATCTTGGTCCATGCGAACTTGCGAATGGCAAAATTACTCAATATATTTACTTATTTATTCCTTTTTCTGTTTTGTCTTGTTTTACACATTCGTGTATTATGACTATCGTGTTTCCGTTTCGTCTGCACTTTTGAATCACTGATTATCACTCTGTCTAAATTACTGTACAATGTACCGTAAAATTTGCGATATGTAACCTTGACTTGAACAACTTTCCGTTGATTGAAACAAAAGCCAGGACTTCTTTCAATCAACGGAAAGTTAGTCTGATTGTCTTATTGTCTGAGACAATTAACAGTCCGTGCTGACATCTAGAAAACTTCAGTTATTACCGTTTTGGATTAAAAATGATGTCGTTGGGCATAAAAACAATCACATGTCGGCATGGACTGCTAATAAGCAATTGCTGAGCTTCTTGTTTGTAGTAATTACCATGAATTTTGTTACAATTTGTTTCAGAATAATCTGAAACAAACTGTAACTAAATTCAATAATTATTCAATAATCAGAAATGAGCAGCGGACCGCTAGCTTTGTTCATTGTTAATATGAATTATGTGTGTCTTAACTTTTAGGCGGCCTAGTCCAGTTTTCCCCGACTGACAAACTAAGCGATATAGACCTACAGTACTGTATAGCACTAATAGGAAGTTAAGGTCAACGTCAACGTGCCGGATCGAGTCCACCCACCCACCCGTCGAGTCTGCCCACCCAATGAAAAAATCGTTCCCGCACTACTGTTATCAGCAGGCTATGTTAATTGTAATACCATTAACACTTTTAAGATTAACACTTTTAAGAAGCATCTCTCGCCTGAACTGGAACCGGGAGCTGTACAGTTTTATAGTTAGTCATTTGAGATAGTAGGCAGTATATGGCGAAAGCCTATGCTTACTCATGCATGATGCCAGTATTGTTTGTGACATTGCTGGCTTCGGTGAATTCGGTGACTTGGGCCTGATGTCGACTAACTTCATTGATCAGACCAATGTCATTAACCATTACACCACGCCGCAAACTTCATATGCATAAACATGTGGTGAGAAACGAGTGCGTGAGCGTTTGATTGATGAGTTTGTCGAAATAAATGAATGACCAGCAGACAAACATGCATAGCCTATGTCATCAGTCATCTTGTTAGATTAAACGCGTCTCCGCAACACCCGCAGTGCAGCGCCGAGCCACGCTCAATATCATTACAGCCTCCGTCCGTATATTGAAAACCTAACTGCACCTGTATGAAACGGCCGACTTAGATCTAACACGCTGCGTTAAGGCCATCGTATATACGTACCGACGTGAAAGTACGAGAATGATGTTAGACTATCATCTGGACGTTTTTGCTCGGCTAGCTGAGCTAACAGTACCGCTAGGCCTATAACTTGTCTCCCATAGACTGCTCGAATCGCGTCTGTGTGTCTGTCAACCAGGTTGGCGCAAATCGTAATCGCCGGACATAAATATTTGTAATCTTGCATGCAAAGACCTACTGACCAGCCCTGATCTTTTATTAACTAAACACTAAGCCACCCACACTGGCCTACCGTACTCAGAACAGCCGAGCGTCGCTGCACACGAGCGTCTTGTTACAAAACGCATTACGAATTCTAGCCGGTTTCGTCTGTCTGCGTGTGCATCTGTTCGGTGTCATCCTACATCACAAAAAATAAGCCCCAGGGAGTGCACAGTCGATAGAAAGTCGCCAAGCTCACAGGTAATTGTTGCAGTAGATTCGCCATTATTTCGCCATTAAAAGGTTACAGGTCACACAACCGCCATAATAATTCCAAGTAATTTGTAACGCCGAACAGTATACTGATGCACGCAGCAATATTTAGGTAAAGATCGTTTAAGTTTTAAAAATATCTTAGCAAATGCACAAGCAACCCAGAAAACAGAAACGGCTTACTTTTTTACTGGGACACTATATCACTATATAATATAAATGTAGTTTATGCTGTTGCTACGGGAAGAATAAACAAGTGTTATCTGATTTAGGCTAACATGCCTATCACACCAAGCCAGCTTGGTGGTTTTGTTCAAAGTAATTTATATCGCAAAAGTGATCCAAGTGTTTTGAATTAGTTTTACAGTTCAACTTCGTGCTGTGTCCATTTTGCAAGCAAAAAATCGTAATGCAGATCAGCCGCATACATTGGCACATTGACTTAGTTATTAGGTGCGAGATGCGTGTGATTAGTAAGTGTATATGAGCAGTTAGCGTAGTGTGTAGGCTACTGTCACTTGACGCGCACCTGACGCCGTGTCGTCCAATGACTGTCGCTCCGTCCAGCCGTTTTCATCCATCACTCTGACGTCAGCCTGATGCGCCTTCCGTCACTGATGTTGCTCCCGCTGCTGCTGAATCACGCAACCGACCGACGTTGACTGGAGCTACGTCGTCCCGTCGACTACGGGCACTGACAGCACGCGACCCGACCGCCGCCAACGGTATCGCAGTAAGTCATCGATGGCGCATGCGAATGGCGGACGGACGCACGGTGATGGACAGGCATCTAACGGGTGGACACTACGGACGACCGGAACACACACGCAGACAGATAGCAAGATGACGACGACTCGCCACGGACACACTTATTTCTCGTTTTCTCGATCTCAAACGTGAGCGACAGCGTGAGAACGATAACAAACCACTAGGCTCATCTTGGTCGCCATCCTTATGACATGGCAGACTGATAAAACGACCCAGTCGGCGACGTATGTGTTTGTATCTACTATTTACATCCGGATGTTCTGCTGTTCGTTGCCTATAACGCCTGCAGACGCAATGACATTATCGTTAGCTGCCGCACGCTTGCTCGTCAAATTCGCCGGAACCTAATACAGACGAGCTGCATCGAGCGCCTTGCAGCAACAGCAGCCGCAGCTGCGTCCATAGCGCGCACGAACTGACTTCTACTCCTGTCTCGATGCACATCCAGTACAACTCGGCTTAGCATAACAACGGCCCTGTAAAACATTGTGAAGATGCCACTAACTCGTTACAGTGATGAATTTCCAGAGAGTCTATATTTACGTAAACATTTTCAAATCAAATCAAGATCAGTTTGTTCATTACACACACATGATAATACACTAGTTCAGCAAAAAACGTGCATTTCTATATTTGCGTGATGTGACGAGTACTACTCAAAGAGCAAATGCTTCGCTTATATTGTTTTCTGTACATGGTATGATATAATCATAGTTCTCATAGTCCAGTACATTTACTAATGGATATATCTGGACTCTTAAAATGAAAATAAATAGTTTATTTCGCATAAAAATGCAACCAGTCAAGCATGTCAGATAAAATCAAATACAACACTAACCACACAAACACACACAGACACTCAGTGTTACAAATACACACACCAACACAAATACAACCATAGAAATTCCGAAAAAAAACTAATTTTAATTACCAACAGACAACCTAGTAGCTGAAAATAAGTCACCATATTCACGTGAGTCAATGACTCGATCTATAAACTTTGTAAGTTTCTTTTCCATTAATATGCCCACGTTATCCTAGCCGACAAAATTCCGTACATCTCTTACAGTATCACCACTAGAGACACCAAAATTTTTAAAACTACTCTGTTAATTAATACAATTATTCAATGCGGGTTATTGTCACAAGTTCTGAAAAGTAATTTCTTCCACCAAAAATGTCGGATCCAGTAAAAGCAGCATCTAGACATATACCACTTCTCCTTGTGCTGCGTTTTCATGATATGGAATGAATCAACTGATATGGATGGATTGCGAGGTTTACGCTTATTCAGAACGTCGCAATAGTCAACGACGATTGAACGCACGGTTGCGCAATGGTTAGGACGTTTTTTTCGATCAAAAACTTGCAGATTGGAAGCACTGCTGCGCAACAACAAGTTGTTTACACCCTACTGATTTTTTTTGTCAGACACTAGGCCAATGAATTGGCGCTGATACAAAAACCGAATAGAAAGCGGCAGGTTATGGGTAAGGTGTGGTCTAGCGTCCACTACAGTCGCCGAGAGCTCATTGGTGGTTCACGACGACCATGAAACTGGGATGAGCTTCAGTACTTCACACAGGTGTCTCACTCTCAGAACTACAAGAGGCAGAAATGCTGAGTGAATCTTACTTATTTTCATTTAATTTTTCAGAGAAATTATTATCCTGTTATTAGTACTTTATCGCAACATGGTTAATAAAATTGATTTTAAATGATGGATTAACGTCTCGCTGATGCCACTGCCAACTACAAACAACCTACACTTATCTACACTGTGTTCCACAAACTTTCTGCAAGTAATAATACTTGATGCACTGTCTTATCTTTTTTAGACAATAAATAAATAAATTGATTGATTAATTGGCTTAAATGTTAATCAGTCTTTAAAATTTCTACACTGCTGAAAAGAGTAGGCCTATAAAAGTTGCTACAAAAAACTTCGTGACATTTCTTACAATTGCCTAAGTGTGTTGCTGCACTGAAAAATGTTTTTAGGGAAGTGCAAATAGAATTTCCGCACTATATACAGGGTGGCCCAAAAAACTGCACATTTCCATGCTTGATGTTAAATTGATATAGCTTTGTTAAATCTCAACCAAATTTTATAATTTTTGCAGACTTACACCTGAATAGATTCGATTCCCAACAAAACAATGCATGTACTGTCCACAGCACCTATTGCGCGTTTTTACATTACCTTGTAGAAATAATATTGTCCGTTTTCTGTGCTGTCTCAGGATAAAAAATTGATCATGAATTATGTTGGCAAACAACTAAACAGTATCAATCACACAAAATTGTACTGATCAGTTTACAGGCAATGTTCCTGTATAAGTAGATGAGCAGTATAAAATTTTCGACTTAAGCACGTGGGTGGTCTGTCTTTCACAAAGCAGTCTTATTTTATTCTGTCACTGATGGTTGTAGCACACAAAGACTGCCATAGCAGAAAAATCGTTCAGTATCAACACTCGGAAAACTGTATCAACGTCTGCGTTTTGTCGGTGCATTAGTTGGACCGATATATTATCGTATTGTCGTCCCAACTCAATGTCATAAACTCTCGTTAGCTCCGCATATTGCTACGAATCCAATTAATTGCAGGCAACAGTTACACCGGTACAACGTGAGCTTTGGATGCCGTGACTAAAATAGGCCCTGCGTCCGTCCCCCACCAGTCGCGAACCGTAGAGTTGGCCGGTTCCATTTGCTAGCTGAATTATGTAAAATGCATCCAAATGAGGCTTTAGTTTCACCGGGTTCAGCTTTGTGTAAATTATTTAGTTTTTTTCGTTTTATAGCCGCATGAAATGTATGGATGCGGACTGTTTCAATCGATGATTCCATAGCGCGGACGACTGTTCTTACTCATTCGCCAGATAACGCCATTTCGATGCGGCCAATCCTGCCATTACTACAATACTGTGCCAACTGGTTGTTTTTATTTGTTTTCGGGATTTTTTGCGTTCGTATAATTTTTCGATTGTTGTCTGGTCGGTTGTCAGTAGCAGAGCAATTGATTGCCCGGAGATACCCTGAATCAATCTTCAGTTTATTATGTCACCTGTTATGTGTCGAGTGGAACTTAAAACTCTACTGACTTGCAGTGGCGATGTTAGCAACTGTACGGCGACACAGTAGACCGGTTAGTCTCCAGCGTAGCGTCTATCGGAAGCATCACCGACCGCATCCGCACCGTTTCCGGATGAAATGAGGATCGAGATCACAAAATGAGGTTGTTCGCAATTTCGTAATGACTGATAAAAGCATTTTCCAGTCTGCGGAAGTTTTTTTTTCACTGCTTAGCGTCATTAACCGCTTTTCACGACGAAATCAAATCGGTCAGGTGCAATAGTCTCCGCAACTGTTTCAGCATCTGCTTTGCCGCTTGTTTCAATCATAGACGTCATGATTCATGAATGTCTACGTGCTTATAATTGGCCCAATTTTATATACAGTTGCTGCAACAGCTAGGCCTAAACTAACTTACTGGGATGTTGCACTTGTAAACTGACACACAGTGTATTACTGACGGCAGATAATTTGTAATATGCGATATAGCATAGGCCTAATATCGTATAACAAGGATCACGGAAAATAATAGCAATACCAGAAGCCGACATGTGCATGTTCAGCAACTCTACAGTTAGGGTTAGTATGCGGAACTTTAACCTTTAGCTTTAGAATGACGAAGGTTAACTCAACATTACAGTAACCCTACAACAGATTGTGCTTACAACGATTTCATCTACAGACAAAGCATAAAATACAAGAACAAATTTTTTTACTGATATCCTTGCCGCCAGTAGCCGATTGAAGTATCATGTCCATGTAAATAAGTCTGTGTTTCTCTATCCATGATGTCCTTTGCAGTGAATTCCACGCTTGTGACATTTTCGTTCTTAAGCAATTTCATTTTTCGGAACGAATCGTTGGCATGTGGCATAACGGAAAACGTTACCGCGATGAATGTTTCATGCCATCCCGCATCTGTTTACGGCGTTACGATCATTAAACACAGGCAATTTAGCTCACAGTAAAATTTAGTGAAATAATCTGAATATTGTAAGTGCACAGTAGACAATAAAGATTTACAAAGCCTTATGAGAATGAGTTAATGACATCGTTAACGTGAATCCAGCGCGCTGTCCGATATAGCTTTGTTGAAATATTAAAGAGCAAATGGTCCAAGGACGGAACGAAACGCCTGCCGCCCGACGTCACCTCAGCTTCAACGCTGTCTGTTTTTCGAAACCGCCTCAAAACTCATCTCTTTTTCCGATTATTTCCTTCCTAACTGTTTTCGGTTTCTAGTTCTCCACACCGTGTATAGTAGTGGTTTAGCAGTAGGCCCTATTTGTACTTTAGGCCACTCTAAATAACTCCAATGTAATGTCTATTAATAGACGAGGAACGAACGTGTAAAGCAGAAGCGTCAGTTAGAGAGTTGGAGGGGTCTCCGTCTGGGTCCACAAAAATTCCGAAGCGACGTTTTCAAACCCGTGGTGCGGAATTTTTACCTGCGCGTATGCTGTGAGCAGGTATTGTTTTTGGCGGCGTCTGTCTGTCTGTCTGTCTATGCGACTGTTTGTCTGTATGCTTGTCTATTCGCACAAAATATCGAAAACTACTGGTCGGAAATTGATGTAACTTTGTAAGAATATGTTCCATGGTGAACGTTAAAAGTGGTTGAAAGTTAGTGACATTTGACTTTGACCTTTGACCTTGAGAGCTATTTTCGTATTTTTAGCTCAGGATATCTCATTACAATGGCTTGACCTAGCAACTTAGTTTTCGGTGTGGAGCTATGTCTTTACAATATCTGGGTTAGGGTTTAGTTTCAAGGTCATGAGTTTAAAGTCAAGGTCACGACAGCAAAAAGCAGTCACGTGCAGGTTTGTGCTAACCTCGGACACAGTTTAATTCCTTTTCGTAGCAAAGTGGAGACAGAAGAGATGGACTTGTCAGCGCCCCAATAATTGCTTGAGATGGCGCCACTGCCAACTGGTACAAAGAAACGAAAAGGCTTGTCGACGTTCGACGACGTCGATGTTATCATCAGCGCTGGTTATGCTTTACTGCTGCCATCTTCTCGACCTTGCGTCTGGCTAGTTCAATTTGACCTACCCGTAGCACTCCGACAGTGTCCACAGCGGCACAGCCAAACGAAAAACGTTACTTATTGGGAATTTTATAAACGCACTAGCC
>Ga0126335_1000271_pt1 | contig 24406 bp, 24 predicted proteins | sample OlaspJWI45metaG_FD_108409 | JGI IMG/M metagenome (GOLD analysis project Ga0126335, IMG submission 108409) | Marine gutless worms symbiont microbial communities from Oahu, Hawaii - Olavius sp. 1 OAHU.JWI-45 metaG | ecosystem: Host-associated > Annelida > Digestive system > Unclassified | place... | reverse complement strand
AAGAAGTAATTATAAAAGAAAAAATTATCCGTTAGATTGACCTTAAAATACTGCAGTAAAAATAGAAAATTACTGCAAAGTGTTCATAGCGCTGATTTGCGTGCAAAATTCAGGTAATAATTGCACCGATCGTCCGGTGTCGGTTTGCGGGAACAGCCAGTCTGGGAGTAACAGTCTTTGCAAATCATTTTTCTACCTCCACATGTTCAGGTCAGGTTCAGGTTCCGGACGCGATATTACAGATATCAGATCAGGTCCGCGATCGTTTTCAGCGACATAACGTGGGTTGCAAGATGGAAAATTCAATTTTTATTTAATTATATCGGAAACGGGCCTATCTGTCAAAATTTGGATAATCGCGAATATCCTTTGACAACCTGTGTGCCATTTTATAGAGTGCCATACCATCAGGCGCGAAAAGATTATTATACTGTAAAAGCCCATATGATCGGTAAATCCTTTCCGTTCTTTTCGTTCACTTAATCATGAACCATGAGACACTCCAGGATATAAATGAGTATTGACTATGAGCAAACGTGTAAAAATAATCGTTGGTGTCGTGATTCTCGGTGTTTTGGCATTATTTGTAATCAATAACATATTCAAATGGCACAAAAAGGTTGTAAAAAAAGAGATCCGCCAGGAAGAGCAAAAATGGCAGAATCAAGCCAACCAGTTGGAGCAAAAAGTTGCCGAGTTGGAAGATGAACTGTCCTTTTCAAGGGAAGCAAACGAAACGGTTCCGTCTGATAAAGTGAGCCGGGCACTGGGGAAAGTGCCCGATCAAACGCAGACCAGGCAAGAGGCGCAGAGCAATTTCCAGGACGTAGAAACCCAGATTGCGGCCTTTTTTTCTTATCTGGATCAACAGGAGTATGTGGCCGCCTACAAGTTCAAAGGTGGTACTTATTATGAGTTTCGCCAGGCGGTAAACGCGATTTCTGCCAAATCCCCGGTTGTTACCGGTGAAACGGATAATCTGTACCGCCTGATGACAAATATCGCTTATTTTTACCGCGCTCTGGGCAAGGATCGCATCCGGCTTGTGAATGATGTTCTGAACCACGAAGCGGAAATCATTGAGCCGGTCATGGGCACTTTCTACAAGTGGTTCACCCTGCAGGCCATATCCGAACCGAAACTGCAGGGGCGACCGTCATTCAACGCGCTCTACGAAATCTCAGGGTTCTTCTTAAATACGCTTGCCGGTCAAAGTTATCTATTTCGAAGGGCTCCGAAAATCAGGACGCTAACGCGATATTACTGTGTGCTGATTCTCGATCAAGCCAACGATAATAAGTTAAACCGTTTTGGTATCGATATAAGACCCCATATTAAAGGGGTTTACAGGGAAATAAAAAGTACAATCGGTTTGGCTGATCGAACAGCTTACCTGGCCAGGCTCGATGGTTTGGCTGTGAAGTACAAAATCTAATCTGCTCATTGAGTTTTCTATTCTGCATTGATCCGATACAACCTATCCATACGTGCCATTGCCGCAGCAATGCTTGTCTGCGCCTGTGCGGGCCATCAGACCGTTCGCACGGCTCGAGATTTCAGTCTGGTCTCGACTGCGCCGATTATAGCACCGGACTGCAAACCGGCCCGAGGCATCACGACGATCATGATGGTTCAGGACCTGCTGCCCGAGCACCTGTCGAATACGGCCGCTGTCAGGGATATCAGAATCGTTATTGATTGGAAGACAACCCCTCACGAGGATTCACTCCTGTTAAGAATGGTGGGTTTTACCTATCTTAAAGGTAGAAAAAGCAATCAGACCATGCCCGTAAAGTTGTATGATGCCGATTGCAAGATCAGTCCGGCCGGGCAAGTCCTGTCGGTCAAAATAAAATCCAAAAAAACCGACGGGCAGCAGCAGGAACTCGATCAGAAGAAAATTAAACGAATGGAGAAGGTCGCCGCCGGATTCACCGGAATGTTTATTCCTGCCTTTCAGGTAAAAACCCTGACGGCCGATGAAGTTGTGGCCAGCTCTGTGGAGCATTTTGACCGCATTGTCGATGAAGATACAGTTGTGAAGACGGACTATATCTACAGAGGATTAAGCCGTCGCAAAGACCGGATGCTGATTGTGGTCGATTACAACCAGCAGACCGAAGTAGGGCCATACACAATAATCCAGGAAGGCTACCACCTGTATGATGCTGACAGGCGGTATCTGGTGGAAAGTAGGGGATCGACCTATATTTTGCAGGACGGGAAGCCATACTATCGGGTTAAGTTGCTGGCCAAAACCAAATTTTCCAAATAGGGGTTTAAGAATGAAAAAATCCGGTTTGATTTTAATTTTGGTAATTTTTACGAGTCTGCTCCGGGTGTCTGCCGCGGCGGCCCATTGTGAAATCCCCTGCGGGATTTATGACGATAAACTAAGAGTCGAACTGATTGCCGAGCACGCCACGACCATCGAAAAATCGATGCAGAAAATAATCGCCCTCGGTCAAGCAAAACCGGTCAATTACAACCAGCTAATCCGCTGGGTATCCAACAAAGAACAACACGCCGATGAAGTGCAGGAAATCGTAACGCAATACTTCATGACCCAGCGTATCAAGCCCAATATGGCCAAATATACCGCATATTTGACCGTACTGCACAAAATGCTAATTGCCGCCATGAAATGCAAGCAAACCACTGACCTGACTCAAGTCAGGGCGTTGCGAACGCTCCTGGAGGATTTCGAGCGGATCTATTTTCGCCGTTAGACACAGGCGCAGACCAGCTACTTTGCTTGCCCTTCAGGCAACTGTCGGAGTCCTTCGAGCTGCTGTTCGATAAGATCAGTTTTCATCAGAATAATATCTTTTTCAGTATTCTTTCCGGTCAGTGCCGGATCGATGATGACGGATATCGGGCAGTGGTCCGACAGTTTTTTCTGCAGTCGGGCACTTTCGGTATATACCAGTTGTCGGAAGCTGCCGCCAACGATCCACCTGGCAGACGAATGATCCAATACAATGTGGTCGATGAACTTCGGATAGCGGCTATTCCAGCAGCGGTCGATTCTTCCCGCTGTGATGCGCGTTAGATCCGAACCGGCCGGAATCCCATCATCAATTTCAGGCCAAAATGTATCGCTGCGCACATCGAACCTGCGATTGAAGTCTCCCAGCACGATAAACGGTTCACCCGCGGCCGCTCTGGCGTCGATCCAACGTTCCAGGGCAGCGACCTGCAACCTCAGAGATTTACAGGCAGGACTGTCGGTGTTCAGCGCATCGCCCCAGCAGCCGGATTTCAGGTGCACGCTCAGCAACCGGACGGTGGTGTGTTGATCGAGAATTACCGAAAGATCTGCAGCGGTAAAGGTTTGGTCATTGATTTGCAGGTCTTCGTAATCTGGATTCTGCAGCACATTAAGGTGCCTTTTGACGGCAAAACCGGTCTGCATCGGGTTTTGGCAGGCTGTAAAAAAATAATTGTACATGCTGGCAGGGAAAACGCGCCGGGCCGCGGCGGGGCCTTCGATTTCCTGCAGGGCCACAATGTCGGCACCCAGCTTCAGGGCATAGCGTTTTAAACGATTGAAATCAGAGTCATTGCGCTGTGCGGGCCCGTCCAGGTCGGACATTCTAAGATGTTCGATATTCCAGGTTGCGATGGTAACCGGTGCAGCCGCTATTGCGCCGGGAATCGTCAAAAAGAGTAAACTGCCTAGCAGTCGTTGCAGCAGCTTCATGTTTGGCTTCCTTTTTTCATTTTTATCCGCCCCTGCTGTCATCGCACTAAAATCGATCGAGATACATGCCGGTTGGGCGGTTGCTGCCGATCAATCGGTGGCAAATCCGGTACGCCGCCCGGTGGAAGCCGACTCCCCCGGACCGGTCTTACTTTATCAACCTCAATTTATGAGTATCCTGCAAGGTTCGCCAGAGCGTTTTAATGATCAATTCTGCAGCCGCATCCGGATGCAGGTATTGATCATGAGCCGCGCAGCGGCACGCATCGAGCAAATCTTGATTTCCGGACCACAGGCCGAAATGATTTCGGATATAATTGCCCAGGGTAAAGTAATGGGGGATGAGCTCGTCATCGGACATATTGGCGATAAGCGCTCTATCGCGCAAGGGAAGGGCGTTAATGAGTCGGTCAACAGCGTCATCAACGTCCAATGGGGGCAGTTGCCGGTGGCTTTGATCCGGATTGATCCCGGCATTTCGCCTGCCGGTTTCGATTTTTTCGGGCTCATACTGACACAGGGCTATGACGCTGCAGAGAATGTGGTAGGTCTTGGCATATATATCAGCATCCCGGCTCGCCTTTGCACCCGTGACGTTCAGCACCTCGATTCTGTTACGAATGATCCAGTCGACGATGGTCGGCAGGGCTTTGGGGACCGGTGTGACGCTTAGATCGATGTGCAGGCAGGGCCTGTTGTACTTCAGGGCCTGTTCCCTGGCAAAGCGAGCATCGCCGGTCAGCCGGCCGTGGTTCATGATGAGGGTACCGTCCGATTTGCGGATATTTTTTGCAGTGCGTTCCGGATAGTTTGAAGATGTGATCTCGACCAGGTGATACACCGGGGGAATGATACCGTCTTCGGCCATTCGGCCGGTTGGCACCCAACCGCCATGCGGTATGCCCAGCTGGATGGCCGCATCCAGGGCAGCCCTGTCAGCACCAGTTTGTCCGTCTGAAATAATCTTCTTCAGCATCGCATTGCTTCATTTGTTTATCGATATCGCCCAAGGCAGATATAAGACCAAGCTCATTGGCCTATACCTGAACCAGTATTATATTTCAACTCGTATCATCCATCAAGGCCGTTGATAGGGCCTTGACATGCCACTCAGTGATATTAGGTTCTGCCTGTGTGCGGTTGCTATTTCAGACGTGACATTACGTATGCAGCGGTCCCGTTTAACGCGCACACATTCAAGTAACAAAAATGCCATGTTACTGTCTTCTTACCTCCTGAAATGGGCGGATTGCATTATGCATACCGCCCATTTCTTATTTTAATCGAAAACCTGGTCCTCTGGGCCAGGTCAGAGATAACTAACTCAGGGGGCGGGGCGTTTTCGGCTACAATGACCGTCATTCCTGCGCTATCCAGAAGCGTTAAATCCGGTTGATCTTAATCCCCACAGACTCTGGGATTGCTTAAAAAACTACCGACTTCTCAACTAGCTATGCCGTGAAAAAAATGCAGAGGGGTGCTGGAATATTGGAATGCTGGTGGGATAAAAAAAGCCCCCGGCAGTTATCTGGGGGCATGTTTGCTTAAAGGGACTGTAAATCCTTTTGGACTTGATGGGATATGCGCTGGTCGATCAAACCGCAAAAATATGGGCTGGCCGGCTTTCAGGTAATGATGATGATACCGTCCGTATCCTGTAATTTTTCTTTGACCTGTTTTAATATGATCATGGCCGGATCATAATGCGCGTCTTCGGTGTCGACCAAATCAAAGCATGAATTTAATAACGCCTCATTACCTGTCCAGAGTTTAAAATCCTCAATTATAAATTCCGCCACCGTGGCGTAAAATTGCATAAACTCCTGCTCTCCCATCTTTGAAAGCACGGTTCGTTGATCTACGGGGATGTCGGAAATCAATAATTCGGCGGCCTCGTCGACTGTTCTGGGATAACCGTAATGCGGATTTCGTTTTTGCATTAGACTCCAACTGCCTTTCATTTAATCATTTCGTCATAATACTGACTGAATGGTGGCTCGATGCGGTGTGATTTTCCGGGTCCACACCTGTGCGGCCAAAATCCACCGAGCCGATATTCAACCCAGTCAATACTGCAAAGCAAATGCCATGCCATAAAAACCAGTAATAACAGATGATTATAAATAATTGTTTATTATCAGATTGTTATGAAAGGGGTTGTTGCGGTTGGAAGCGGATGGGAGGCCTGCGTGCTGGTGGATATCAGATCGAAGTGTCAAAAATTGACCTTTTTATACGACAATTTTGTCACCTTTGTCCAATAACTGTATCAAACGGTCTACCTTCTTGACATAGCCTTGAATATCGCATTTGCGTTCGAGCCCCGTGGCCGCCATATAGCGGGTTTTGCCGAAAATCTCGCGTTCTTTCCAGGCCCGGTCGTGGACGCCGTAAATCCAGGCCACACCGGTGTATGAATTGGGATCGCGCCCATCGATGAAATATTTGTTGTTGATGGCCAGCGTAGTTCGAAATGCAAGCTCGGGCGATTTACTCCACTCGAGGATTTTTTTGCCCCAGTACATGCGCATGTAATTGTGCATGAATCCGGTATATTTCATTTCTCGCATGGCCGCATTCCAATATGGATCATGGGTCTGTGCGGCCTCCAGTTGTCTGCGCGTGTAAAGATGCGGGCGTGCGTCGTCGGCATGCTCTGACAGGGTTAGTCGGGCCCAACCCGGCAGGCAGCTGAAAGCGTCGTAATCAGTGGTGTAATAGACAAAATTGATCGCCAGTTCTCTGCGTACGATCAATTCTTCAAGATAGCCTTCGCGAGCATCGGCCGGAGCGTCCGCCTTCTGCACCGCCAGTGCAAGATAGATTGGAGAAATCTGACCGAAGTGTAAATACATGCTCATGTGTGAGACGTCATCGGTCTGAGGCTGGTTGCTGTGTTTGTCATAATTGACAAGGCGTTCGCGTACAAAGCGCCTAAACCGTTTGCGTCCTTCGGATGAGCCGCCCCGGTACAGATGACTCACCGGTGCAACGCTGTCATCCAGCGAAAGAGAGGCCAGCAGCTGTGGCAGGTTGTCCAGTTCGAGCCCTTCACGGGACATCTTTTCAGATGACTTTTGGGGTTCCAGAGATACGGGTTTGAGCAGGTGCGCTTTTAATTGACGCTGTATTTTGGGTCGAATGGTTCGGGCCGCATATTCGGCTTTAGCGGATGCAACCGCCAAAGGTACGACCACATCGCTTTCAACCTGAACAACCCGGCAAGCGGCCCGGCGGGCCAGTTTTTGGCGCCATTGACGCTGATGTCTCAGGTAACCGCGATCACAGATGACACAAGCGGCCTTACCGGCTGCCTTTAGAGCGACGTCCGGCGGATTGCCTTTCCGCACGGCCATGCCGATGCCCCGCCTGGCCAGAGCGGTGCGGGTTTCACGCAGCCCTTCGAGCATGAACGTATAGTGACGCAGGTTGGCTTCGGGATAGTTGTCCATCAGACCAAAGATAACGAACAGGGGCAGCTTGAGGTGATTGGCCAGTTCAATCGCATATTCGAGGGCATGATTGTCTTCGGCTCGCTGAGACTGCTGCATCCAGTACAGTACGTAAGCGCCTGGTTTAATCGCCTTGTCGTTCAGAACCTGAATGCGGCTTGGTTGAATCGGAGTTGATTTCATTTTTAACCGTTTCTTTATAGCTGCCAATTATAGTGATTTTCAGAATTATTTTCCGTTACAATCTGTTGGTGTTTATCGCAAAGCTTTGTGTGCGGGTTTGAAACCCGCCCCTACACAGTTGGTAATCAAATTCAAGCGGAACGTATTTATGACAACTGTTATAACACAAAATGAGCATCTATTATTTCAATTTTATTTCAGTAGTTCAGCCTTCACCGCTGTCGGGAGATTTGTGAATTTTGCATTCTTCACCCGTGATCGGGTAGTTTGCAAGTATCCTGGCTTTCGGGTTTGAAATATTCGGATACTTGCACGAGCGGTTTGCCTGTGGACTTTGCGATACCGTCCAGCATACCTTTAAAAACATGCCGATGGAGTATAAAAATCATGTGCCAGTAAGCGATTCCGGCCAATCCTGCCGGCAGGAATCGGGAGATCATGCGTAATTCGGTTTCCAGCGGGTTAATCGAAATCACTTCAAATTCCAGCAGGGCCTTGCCCGGCAGTTTCATTTCGGCCAGCAGCAGCAGCCGATGGGGTGCCGAGATTTCAAGGACCCGCCAGAAATCGACCGTGTCGCCCACCTGCAATTGTGCCGGATGGCGCCTGCCGCGGCGCATTCCGACACCGCCCAAAAGGCTGTCAATTGCACCGCGCAAGCGCCACAATCGATCGCCGTAATGCCAACCGGTATCACCCCCGAGCCGGCAGATCGCGTCCCAGATCTGTTCGCCCGATGCTTTAATTCTGGCGCGATAGCCATCGCTCAGGACAATACCGCCGGTATATTCCGCGTCACCACAGTAGGCCCATTCGGCCGGTAATAATTCACCGGCGTCCCGCCAGCAGGTTTCCACCTGCTGTTGACCAATGCGATCCAGGGCCATCCGGATGGCCTCGCGGCAGGTTAACAGCTGTTGCGGTATGATGTCGCGTATGCGGTTGTCCCGGCAGACCGCTTCACTGGAGAGCCCTTCAGTCAACGGGCGGGCAATTGCTGCCGGCACGGGGCTGACCAGGTGAATCCAATAAGAGCTCAACCTTGGCGTCAGAACGGGTACGGGCACGATGAGACGTTTCGACAGACCGGCTTCCCGGGAATAAATATCCAACAGGTCCCGGTAGGTGAGTACATCCGGGCCGCCGATGTCAAAGATTTGACCGGCTGTTTCCGGATGTTCCAGGCAGCCGATAAGATAATTGAGAACATTTGAAATCGCGATGGGTTGGCTTGGGGTGTGCACCCAGCGCGGCGTGACCATTACCGGCAGATGTTCGACCAGGTATCTGAGAATTTCAAAGGAAGCGCTGCCGGAGCCCAATATCATGGCTGCGCGCAGGGTCGTGGCCGGCACAGCGCCTGAATGCAGAATGTCACCCACCTCGTGCCGTGAGCGCAGATGTTTGCTTATCTTTTCATCGGCGGCATCACCCAGGCCGCCTAAATAGATGATCTGATCGAGCCCTCCGGTCTCGGCCGCCGCTACCATGTTGAGGGCGGAATCACGATCGACCTCGGCAAACTTCCGGCGGGCGGAAATCATGGAATGTACCAGATAAAAAGCCGCCCGGCATCCATTGGCCGCGGCCGTGAGTGAATCGCGCTCCAATACGTCCGCCTGAACGATCTCCAACTCCGGATGACTGCTCCAGGGCCGACAGGCAATTTTCTCCGGCGTTCGACCCATGGCGCGGACCCGGTAACCGGCCTCCAGCAAACGTGGTACCAGCCGACCGCCCACATAACCGGTTGCACCGGCAACCAGAATGGGTTTATTGTTTGAAGCGGACATAAAACTCCCCTCTGCCGATTTGGGGTTAAGTTATAGTAAAAAAGTGCCTAAAGTGAAGCAATGTATTGGATACTGGATCCTTGAAACAATACCTATTGCCTTGTACCTTAAACCCTGCACCCTATACCCTTTATATTTATCCAGCACCGCATCTTTTTTTCAACAGACCATTTATCCTGTGAAATTTACGCCAGTAACAGCGAAGCGGATTTCACCGGGGCTGACAATCGACGGTGCCCAAGGCACCTGCTCACGCATGATTCCGCAATTTGAGCTCGATCGGATGCGGATTTAAGTATGTTTGCTGCATTAAATAGTTTTGCTGATATTTGCGCACGAAATGATTGACCAGCGTCAGTGGTACAATCAGCGGTACATAGCCTTTGCTGTAACGGTCGAAAATCTCCAGCATTTCCTTCTTCTCATCGGCGGACAATTGCTTCTTAAAATATCCCAACAGATGATACAGGACATTGAGTTGCTTTCTGACGGTGGTCTTTAAGGCCAGGGCTGTTGTAAACAGATCATTATAATTTTTATAGAGTTCGGCTGCCGGCATTGATTTACCGCTGGCCACCAGTTTTCCCATCTGGCGATAATGGGTTTGGCTGTGAGAGAGAAGCAATAGCTTTTCACGGGTGTGAAAGGCAACCAGGTGGCCGACGGTTTTTCTGTTTTTCAAGGTTTCGCGCCAGCGTTTCATGGCAAAAATCTGTTCGATGAAGTTCTCTCTAAGTTTGTTATCATTCAAGCGGCCGTCTTCTTCCACCGGCACGTGTGGAAATCGCCGGGTAAACGCCCGAGCGAACAGTCCGACGCCCTTTTTAACCGGCATGCCCTTGTCATTGTAGACTTTGACGCGCATCAGGCCGCTGTTGGGAGAGTCTTTTTTAAAAATAAACCCGCAAAGATCTTCTTTTTCGAGCGCCTTTAGGCGCCCGCTCGCCCAGCGGAGCATGTGCTCGGTATGATCTTCTTTCTTTTTGGTCGTAATCAAACGCGGGTTGTCCGGATCACCGACCAATCGAAATGTTTCCCTGGGAATCGGAAAGCCGGCTTCCACTTCGGGACAGACCGGGACAAAATCCACAAAATCTGACAACGTGTCGGTGATGAACCGGCTCCTGGAATGCCCCCCGTTCCAACGTACCTCTTTACCCAGCAGGCACATACTGACACCAATTTTGATACGATCTTCCATAATCATTTCCCATCATTGTTTTGGATGATATCCGAATCGATAAAACCCTCTGTAGCATTAAACAGAATTATTCGGAAAATCAAGCCAAATACGATCGTTCAAACCACGGCTGCAAATAATATTTGATTCGCAGTCAAATGTGATTATGTTTTAGCATTATTTTAGTGGCAAAATCCATTAGGCTTTGATCAATATCGACCTAACTATCTATAATGCTATATATTCTGTTTCTCACGCGGTAATTGATAATGCAAAAAAAAGACTTCAAATACTTTAAGGATCATCTTGACCAGTGGCTGACTGAATTGTCCCGGAGCAGTGACTGCAATTTCGAGAATCTGGAGAAGATAGACGAGCAGCTGCCGGACCCTGTCGATCGAGCTTCTCAGTCGGTGGAGCGTAACTATTCCGAACGCTTTTGCAACCGCAGAAATCTGCTCATAAGGAAGATCGAACAGGCGTTGCAGGACATCGAAGACGGCACCTTCGGCATCTGTGAAAAGTGCGGAGAAGACATCGCCATAAAACGACTCAAAGCCCGACCGGTAACGCGCTATTGCATCGAGTGCAAAACCCGGATGGAAAGTTATGAGCGCCTTGTGGGCAGTTGATGAACGCCACAAAACAGATCGACAATCAGATTTATATCCCCGTTGACAGAACCATGCCCATTTGACATAGTTCTGAACCGGGTTGCGAGTGTTAAAGGCCTGCACACCGGCTTTGTGCACCTATATCGGTGCAACCCTTCAACTATCATCGATAGGGGAGAATAAATATGAATATCGTCGATGCCATCGTCGACCATCATCAGGTGCTGCGACAGCTCTACCGGCAATCGGAAAACGATCCGGGCATCTTCGAACAATTTACCCGTCACCTGGTCGTGCATCACACGATGTAAGAAAAATACTTCTTAAGCGTTAACCCTCCGTGGCCACTGTCACGATCCCCAGAAAACCGTCAACCGTCAACTGGTCACCGGTATGCACCATGTCCATGACTCCGGTTACACCGGTCACGCAGGGCAGGCCGTATTCCCGGGCAATGATGGCACCATGAATCAGCATGCCGCCGCGTCTTTCAATAACCCCGGATGCCAGCGGAATCACAAATGTCATGTTTGGGTCGACCGCATCGCAGACCAGCACTTCTCCATGCTTGAATGCCGCCAGCTCGGCAGGCCTGTGAATAACCCGCGCCGGACCTTTGGTCACACCGGGCCCGGCCGGCTGACCAACCAATTGGCGGGCCTGGATTCTTTCGTCAGGCGGTTGGGCGGCAGATAGATCGGGTTTGCCGGTCGATGCAACATCCAGTTGTTCGAGAAGCGATTGAAGCTGCTTGATGTCTTCTGAATTAGATGCGGTTGCACCGGACTGCGACTGCAAGCGACGACGGCCTTCCCGAGTCGCTGCCAGGAGCTGCGCCTCGATGCGTCCCAGGTGAATATTGTCATCATCCCGCAATTGATAGCTGGCCCTTGCCAGGTCGAGCAGGTTGGCGGCCTGTTGTCTTTCAGCGTCCGGAAAACTTTCGATAAAAACCCTGTGTAGATCTTCAACCGGGCGTTTTTTGGCTGCAGGCAACTCTGTGGCCGGGTGGGCGGCCATTTCCAACACAATGCTTGCCAGCGCAGTCATTTCCTGGTCACACTGGGTAGCACCGCTCACACCGCATGAAAGATCACCGAATTTTTCAATAAACGCATTCCAGCTAGCCAGAAATGTTTGCGGTAACGACGCATACTGCCCGTTTTTCAGCAGTTCGGCCACGTCCGACCGGCTGCGAACCGTATCTGCCAGTTCGGTCAGCATGCGGTTTCTTTCGATACTCAGCATCTTTGTGCGGGCCAACAGTTCAACGAACTCGTAAGGATCATCCGGTTGCATGGTATCGTTGTACACCTGTCCAAATAACCTGACTCCATGGGCAAAGGGAATAAAATCGGCCCAATAGATGTTGACCCACCGGTGATTGATATCCCAGCGCGCCTGTATTTCGGCGGCCAATTGTCGAACAGACATCCGGGACAGATCCGATCCGGCAAGCTGCTCTGCCGTTTGCATCATCTCCGGGATGAGGGTTTTCTCAATTTTATCCCGCAGCGCGACCAGGTTTTCATAACTGCGGTGCAGGCTGAGATACCATTTGCGCTGATCTTCAGGCGCCTCATTTTGCAGGGTCGAGACCGGTCGGGTTTGAAGCAGAAAGATCCGACCGTTTTTGATGGTCCATTCGACATCCTGCGGCCGTTTTTGAAGTTTTTCTATGCCCATTGCCCAATTAAAGATGTCGCCCACCTGGTTTTTCCGTAACGGTGAAACCGCCCTGAGTTCTTTCGGCAGGGGCACATAGCGTACACCATTGGCTGTGGGTGTTGCGTATGACTCGCGCTGCGCCGGTTCGTACTTGATGATCCGGCCGTTCGTGCGGGCCAGGACCCAGCGGTCCGGAGCAACCGCGCCATCCACCAGGCCCTGGTTAAGGCCGTGCACGGATTCGATAACGGCCTGGCTTTCGGCATTGGGATTGCGGGTGAAAACGACGCCGGAGCAATCACCGGCAATGGTTTCCTGGATGACGATTGCCATGGCGCTCTGTTCGGCATCCAAACTTAATTCCTGGCGATACAGCAAGGCCGCATCCGACCACAGCGAAGCCCAGACCTTGCGAACGTGCTCGATGACAGACCGGGTTCCGCAAACATTGACATAGGATTCATGCAGTCCGGCGAACGAGTGGCGGGCATTATCTTCTTCCGGTGCCGATGAGCGTACCGTAACCGATTGCCCCTGCAAATCGTGTTCTATCTCTTCATAAAGCGAATTGTTGAGCGCCTCTGGCAAAGGCGTTCTGAGAAAAATATTGCGGATGCGCGTGGCACAATCCCAGATCTCTTCCCAGCGCATATCCCCGAACGGTTTGCGGTTGAGTTCCAGCAGAATCCGTTCCCGCAACCCGGATGTGTCCACAAAAGCACTATACGCATCTGTCGACAGGCAACGGGTGCGCGGCAGCCGCATTCCCTGGCGATGCATCTGCGCCAGCTGAACAGCCTTGCCGCCGGCGCTCGCCAGGTCTGCCGGGCCGATCCGGTCGAGTGTTTTAAGCCACTTCTTCTTCAAAGTGCAGTTCCATCACATGTTGGAAATTTCTTACAAGGTAATACGAGCGTACATGTATGCACAGCAGGGCACAGGTTGGGGATCGGACAAAATCTGACAGGTAAGGATGTTTGTTCAGATACTGTTTCTGTGTGGCCTTCCTGTTCTTGTCGTCGATTATTTCGGCACGCCCCTGGACGGTTACGGCAACCGCCCGGTGGAAATCACTCGGCTCGTTCAAACTGCTGTTGATGAGCAATGCAACGCGCGGATCCGATGTTAGATTGGCAAATTTTCGGGTCGATCTGGCGGTTGCAAAATAAATTCGCCTCAGGTTTTTGTCGGCCTTGAAAGCCACCAGGCTGGCGTAAGGCTGGCCGCCACTCTGGGTTGCCAGAACGGCCAGATTCTGCCTTTCAAATAGTTGCTGCAGTTGTCTTTTTATTTGGTCAGCCTGCTCCATGGCCCCTGCTCCGATGGTCGAATCGATGATTCTATTGATGGCGTTTTTAAAAAAGAAAGCAGAAGGATCCATCCCGCTGCTTTCTTAAAGGGATTACCTGGATATTGCACGAGCCGGAGGCTTTCATGCAAGTTTCAGGGCGTGTTTGCCGGCTCAGATCGGTCTACCCGGGTACGGAGACCGGCGCGGCCTTGCCGATTTCTTCCATGGTTTCTTCATATTTGCCGCGCATGTCAACATGGGCTTCCTCAATTTCGTTTTTATCAGGACTCCATTCGGTAGGACATTCGTTTCGCAGCTGGCCAATACGATCTTCAAGTTCAGTTACAATTATATGCAGATCTTCGATTTTGGGTTGAATGTGTTCTCTCTCAGAAGTGCCGAGCTTATCGAATTTACGCCACATGTCATAGAGTTTGGCCTTCCAGGCGGTTAACTCCATCTGTACACCGTTACAATAATCGTTCAGTTCCATTTTGTTACCTCCGTGTTGAAAAAGGATTGGGTTATATTAAGAAAGTTAAAGTCGTAATCCTGCCGCTCAGAACCAGCCATTGCCACTAAAGAAGGATTACCGTTTAGCGCGTATCCGCATGCCAACGTCATTCAACTCTCATTTCGGTTTACAAGGGGTAATTGTTTATCGATTATAAAAAACACAAGGTGTTTGGGATCGCGGTCACCGTCCTGGTCGGATCTGTATGTGCGACGGCGCAGTTTATAAAGCAGTTCGGTCTCGGTTTCTTCCCGCTGTTTGGTCAGAAACAGACGCGTGCCCGCGTAGTCTTTGCCTTCTTCCAGAAACAGGTAGGTAGCGTGCGGATTTGAGGTCAGGTTGTGATGCGTGAGTCGATCACGCATGATAAACGCCACTGTTTCCTCATCCATAAAGTGTGGTCTGGCGTAGACAGCCGCATCGACCCTGCCGTCTTTATCGGCAGTGGCCAGTACGCCAATCCCTTTAGTAGACTCAAAGTAGTCAGAAAGCTTCATTTCGTCAACTCCTTAACTGTAAAATTATTTTTTTCTTCCCCACACAGCGTAGACCGGATCGGCATGGCGCAGCTGCGGAAAATATTTGTCCTCGTATGGTCGTGGGAAGCCGCGCACCGAAAGGGTTTTTAAATCGGTGAATTCGCCGCTGTCAGCAAAGTATTCCATAACCAGTCCCATTCTTTCAAACTCGTGGATCTGGGGCCAGATTCGGATTGCTTTGGGAGTAAACCAGCGGTTGGAAAACGTCGTAACAAACAGCCCACCGGATTCAAGCACACGGGCCACTTCCTTGAAAACATCAAACGGTCGGATCAAATATTCGACCGAAACCGAGCAGATCACCGCGTTAAACCGGGCATTATCATATGGCAGAAGCGGGTTCTGGTTCAAATCATGAACCCGGGGCGCGCTGAGCCGGGGATTGGCGGCCAGTTCCACCCGATTCATTCCCAGACCATGAACTTGCCTCAGGTCCAGATCCACCGGAATGTGTGAAACCCAGCTGGTCATCAGATCCAGAATCTTCATTCCCGGTTGCAGTAGACGGCCGTAAAGACCTGTGATAATTTCATCGGCTTTGGCATCGATGTGCTGAACGAAGCGTGTCTGCCCGTAGAACTCGCTGTCCGGGCGCTCATCCTGGCGACCGAATGGGTCTTCTTCAAAGAATGCCGTCGGCGTGCCATTCACCCGGGCTTGCATGCCCGAACCCGTTGTAATCGTTTCGATCCAGTCGATACAGGTGCCGCCGCGTTCATCCGGTTTTACTTTTTTTTCAAGAACATTGGCTTCGATCTGAATCGGCTGGTCGGCCAGCGGATGGTTTAAATCAGCTTCGAGGCTGTTATCGCCGACATTCACGCACCTGAACGGCAGAATATTTTCGGGGAAAATCCCAGACACCCCTTTTAACCGCCCTCTGGGATAGAAACGACCGTAGTAGGGCGTGATCGGCACGCCGTTGCCCGTGCGGTTGTCAAATTGATACCGCTTGAGGTCAAGGTGGTTGCGGGGTTCGTAGGCGGGTAGTATTTCACCCGGTTTGATGCCGAATTGCACGGGCTTATCGATCTCGGCCGATAGGATTTTATTTCGAAAATTTTCCGGCAGGATGTCTCGCCAAAAATTGACCGAGTGGGCGTGATATATATCTGTATGGCTGCCCAAAGCACTCTGGTAGTCGATTGCAAAATTTATCGATGCGATTGCGTCGTTATCTGAAATTTCCATAGCTGTTTCCCTTGCAGATGTTCAAGTCCATACCTGATAAACGGTCTTGGCAGGGTTGGCGGAAAAGTTTCCTGTTGTCTAATTAAGTTAAACCTGAGAACGGATGCGGCCCGTGTCAATGGTAAGTTTAAAGGGGTTTAACAGCAGCAACATGCTACCATTGATTTCGAAGGGAATCGTATCGTGATGATCAGAGATATGTTCGGTTGCATGCGGTTGGCCTTAAATGGAAAGCCTTGCGGGCAGGTCTGAACCGCGCCCCGGCACAGTTGGAAATGGCGACGGGAGCGGAACGTATTTATGCCAGCACCTGCGGCGCACCGGCCCGGACGTGCCGCCTGCGCCGTACCTTCAGTTGTGGACTTGCGCTCCGGTGTGTCAAGTGCTGCCGGGAACGCGATCCGTGTCGCGGTCCGGAAGAGGGCCCTGATAAATCAGGTCAGCGACATCAGAAACGATCTTAGATTGGTCCGCTTATTGTTGATCCCGAATTTTTTACGGATGTTTTTGCGGTGAAAGTCAACGGCATTGGTGGATATAGCCAGCAGGTCGGATATCTCTTTGGTGCTGCGTCCATCGCGTACCATTGTGGCCACCTGAATTTCCTGGGGGGTCAGGTGAAGATGCATGGCCGACATGCGCTGCAGAAAAGGTGAAATGACATCGGCCAAATGGGATTCGATAATTTCAAGGTAGGTTCTTTGTCTGGAATCCAGCCGGGTTTGTCCGATTTTCTCGATGTAAGGTGATATCAGGCGATTGATATTGGCAACCACCTTTTCTTCAAGCTCTTTTTTATCTTCGTCGTGCTGTTTCAGCAGAATGCGCATGGCCGTATTGGTCTCTTCCAGATTAATGCTTTTGATTTCCAGTTCCTGTTCACGATTTTTTATGGTTTCTTCAGCCAGCTTCAAAGGGGTAATGTTTTCATGGCTTACAACCACCCGGTATGGCTCGAATCCCAGGATGCGGGTGGCCCGCATGTAGAACCACCTTTTTTCCGATGGGGAATGGCAGGGATAATCCATGGTGAACTCTGAAAATTTTCCTTCGATGACCGCTTTTATGCCCCGGGCGGCTTTGTGGGAAATCTCTGAAAATTCGTCATCGGCGGCCCTGCACACATCCAGGTAGTTAATATGGCGGGAATCGGGTTGGTACTGCAAATCATTTTGAATTCCGAAATCGTTCCAGGCCCGGTTGGTCTCCAGAATAACGCCCTTAGAATCCAAAATCGCGATGTGAGCTGACAACGAGTTCAGGATAGTCCTGTCGAATTGTCCAATTTTCATTGATTTTTGTTTCATCGTGATCCAGCATTCCAGAGAGTGTTGACGGCAGATATTATCCGCGGGGAATCATTTTTCAAACATACCCTAAAACATCGGACTAAAAAAACAAACCTTTTTTGTAAATTTGGATCGGATGGACGACTGATTATGGTCGCTTGTCCGGCCGGACGGCAAGCGCTGAGGAATAAAGTCAATACGCGCGTACAAACCGTCCGACCCATCTGTACAATGGTTAGCGCGCCAGACGGATAAAACCGGTATGGACGCTATTTGTTCGGCTGGTTTTTGATCAGCAATGTGGCCGGATCGAGTTGCAGGTTTTTTTGTTCCCTGGTGATATCGCCGCCTTTGAGCGCGCAGATATGAATTTCTTCACCATCGGGCTGTAATTGCAGTGCCACTTCGAATAGTTCGAACATGTGGGACAACTGTATCGGCAGGCCCATTTCATCCGGATCTTCGTGCCGGTGGGTTCGGACCGTAAACCAGATACGCCAGTTATTTTTTTTAGATAACGCTTTGAGCGCCACCAGTGCATCGCGCGTCCTGCGGTCGAACGGCAGTCCGTCGATAATGATCATATGCGGCTGGAAAATCTTCTGCTCGCTAAGGTCTGTCAGGCGCTCTTGCAGTTTGGGTACGCTGAAGCCCTCGACTCTGAATGTCATGATAAAACGGTGCGGCAGGAGTGCTTCCCAGAGCTCATTCATCTGGGCTTTATTATACTGCCTGGCAATATGGCTGAAGACTTCCTGGTACCAGAGACTGACTTTGTTGACCGGATCATCGAGGCTGATATGCAGCACATTTCTGCTGTTCAACAGTGAATCGAGCGCCAGCTGGACCAGCAAAGCGGTCTTACCGACACCGGCGCGAGCCATTATGGCGCCGAAACCACCCTGGGGAAGAATGTCATCTCTCTCATAGCCCATCAAACGCAGCGGATTCCTTAATATCAGGTCTTTTTTGAGCATCTCCATACTCCTTTCTTTCAGGTAAACCACTTGATCGGATCTCGCAAGGGTTTCATCCGCAATCCCGATTTGATCCTGTTGATGCCCCGGTTTGCTTGAAAGCGGGGCCCTGGACTCCTTCGATACGGGGTTGTGCTCCAGAGCAGATGCTGTGTTATTCTGAGAATCCGAATGTGCGCGGCAGTCATGCTGGCGATTGGGAATTCGGTACGGCTCGATATCCCCACGGTTGTTCATATCTGTCAGTGTCCTTCCTGCAGCGGTTTATTCCATAAAACGAAACTGATTACAGATCAGGCAACTTTCTTTTTGGCTTCGGCCGCTTTTTTTACCAGCTCTTCGGTCAGGTTCCGGGGAACCTGTTTATAAATGTAAAATTCCATCGTAAACTGGGCCTTGCCCTGGGTCAGGGACCGTAAAACCGTTGAATAGCCGAACATTTCTGCCAGCGGTATCTGGGCTTCAATGACGGTTATGACACCCTCATCCTGCGAACCGACAATCATTCCCCGGCGCTGATTCAAAGAACCCATAACCGCACCCTGATATTCTGTGGGTGTTTCCACGACCACTTTCATGACAGGCTCCTGGATAACCGGTTTGGCTCTGTTGTAGGCCTCTTTGAATGCTGCGCGGATTGCGGCCTGGAAAGCCATCTCGGAAGAGTCCACCGAGTGACTGGCGCCATCGTTGATCACCATGCGTATCCCGGTTACAGGAAATTCCATTCTCGGTCCTTTGGCCAGACTTTGGACAAATCCCTTTTTGCAGGCGGGAATGTACTGGGTGGGAATGGCGCCTCCGACGATTTTGTCTACGAATTCGAAATCCCCATCCGGATAAGGTTCGATATAGCCTGCCACGCGACCGAACTGCCCGGCACCACCGGTCTGTTTTTTATGGATGTAGTTAAATTCGGCCAGATCGGTAATTGTTTCGCGGTAGGCCACCTGGGGCTGGCCGGTTTCTACGTCCGCGCTGTACTCGCGCCGCATCCTTTCGACGTACACCTCCAGGTGCAACTCGCCCATACCTTCGATAATGGTTTCGTTGGTTTCGCTGTTGACATAGGTTTTGAAAGTCGGATCTTCTTTGGAAAACCGGTTAAGGGCTTTGCTCATATTGATCTGCGACTTGTTGTCCCTGGGAACGATCGCAAGTGAGATCACCGGATCCGGCACGTACATGGATGTCATCGTCAGGCTCAAACCGCGCGCTACAAACGTATCGCCCGACGCACAGTCGATCCCGAACAGAGCCCCGATATAACCGGCCGGTATGGCCTCGATGTCTTCCATTTCACTGGCGTGCATGCGGATGACACGCCCGACTTTTAATTTCTTGCCCGTGCGCGCATTCATGATCGTGTCACCTTTTGCCAGGTTACCCTGGTATACACGGATATAGGTCAGTTGACCGTATTGGCCGTCTTCCAGCTTGAAGGCCAGTGCCACGAGCGGCTGATCGGTATCGGTGACCAACTCGACCGGTTTTTCATTATTTTCGATATCGAGCGCTTCATTTTTTACGTCCAGAGGGCAGGGCAACAGCTGTGTGACCGCATTCAACAGCGGTTGCACACCTTTATTTTTATAGGCCGACCCCAGAAAAACCGGTGTCAGCTCCCGTTTCAGTGTGCCCCGGCGCACTGCTTCAATGATCAAGTCATCGGAAACCTTTTCTTCCAGGGCGGCTTCCATCAACTCATCCGAGTACATCGAAGCCGCATCAATCAGAATTTCGCGTTTTTGCTCGGCCTGTTCCTGCAGAGATTCTGGAATGGATGCTTCCCTGACCGCTTCGCCGTTGGCGCCGTCGAAATAGTAGGCTTTCATCTTAACCAGGTCCACCACCCCTTCCAGCTTGTCCTCCAATCCGATGGGCAGCTGCATGGCAATGGCATTGTGACCCAGTTTATCTCGAAGCTGGCCCATCACCCGATCCGGATTGGCGCCGCTGCGGTCACATTTGTTCACAAATGCGATACAGGGTACCTGATAGCGTTTCATCTGTTGGTCAACAGTTATGGACTGGGACTGCACGCCGCCCACGGCACAAAGAACCAGTATGGCGCCGTCAAGGACCCTTAAGGACCGTTCCACTTCGATGGTAAAATCGACATGGCCCGGTGTGTCGATAATATTGATTTCGTGTCCCTTCCACTGGCAGAATGTGGCCGCCGAGGCAATGGTGATGCCGCGTTCCTTCTCCAATTCCATGGAATCCATGGTCGCTCCCACACCGTCTTTACCCTTGACGTCGTGAATAGCGTGAATGCGGTCGGTATAGAAAAGAATTCGTTCCGTCAGCGTGGTTTTACCCGAGTCGATATGAGCACTGATTCCAATATTTCTGACACTTTTAACATCGATAGTCATGACCTTGTTCCTTCTGCGCGATCCTCGGTTCAGTTGCGGTTACAAAAATAAAAAAATCCTCCATTAGGATCAAATCCAGATGAAGGATTCTTCTCTGAAGAAGTCGTCCAAAAACGCAAACAGTGATAATTGTACAAAAAAATAAAAATGTCAACCCAAAATTGGCTTTTATGCCTAATTGTTATTTTCTCAGTAAGGTCTGTTAGACCGGACTTTCTTTTTGCGATATCGTTTGGTGAGCGGTCTTTGCCGTAACAGGACATATGTAGCGCCGGCGCCGCCATCACAGGAACGCGCGCTTGAAAAAGCCAGCACCCACTTGCGCCATTGACCGCTTGTCAGCCACCGGTAAACTTTGGATTTGAGAACCGGCTCGGCGGGTGACGACAGACCTCGTCCATGTACGATTAACACCATCCGCTTGCCGCTCGTTATCGTTTCGTGTAGAAAAGCATCAAAGGCCTCGCCGGCCTGGACACCATTCATGCCGTGCAGGTCGATGTAGGATTGAACGGCAAAGCGGCCCTTGTGCAGGTATTCGCTTACCGCAGGGTGGACCTGAAAACCGACCCCATCGATGTATTCAGGCGTGCTGGCCACTTCAAAACCTTCTCCGTTGCGTATCAGCCGGACCAGCTGCTCGGACGGATCCGGTTCGGCCCGGGCAGCGTCTCCTGTGCTGGATGGGCACCGGGCGGTCCGAGTAACGGATTTTTTATGATCCAGGGGGGTAACGTCGGCCATTTCCCGCTCGAAGAGTTCAGTGTCATCGATCTTATCTGTAAAATGGTCAACCGCCGCGGGTATATTCTCGCCGGGCGCTGATTTTAGCGGCACGGCTTTTTTTTGAATGGGCCGGTTCAAACCTTCAAATGGTCGAAATACACCTTCTGGGTTTTTGTTTTTCATGCTGCCTCCGGAAGATTCCATCAGTCGGCCGGTTGTAACTGCTTTCGGCATAGATGCGGTCCGTGCCGTCAGGATTCCAACCATTGTATTTACATCAGCCGCTAAAATACATATTAGGTTAAAATTGTGTTCAGGACAAGGCCACCCGGTTGAATTAATTCGATTGACAATGGAAAACGCTCGCCAGGCAAAACGGCTATCAAAGCTTTCTGGCGACGGTTCTCAATCAAAAAAAGACGATGATCCATGTGTTGAAAAAACAATATCCCGATGCCTAAAACGGGTCTCATACCGGGAATGAGGTCGGGCTGAGCATGGAATTCGGCCCGCCGGATAATTTGACCGGGCATTGTCAGGATGGTCGATTACACATGTTTTTATAACCAAAACCGCTATTTTACTTGCTAAATGGGTGCCACTTCTGGTATCTTAAAGTGTTAAAATTTATGCGAATTGGATAGCTACAGGGCGAAATTTCCCCCTCGACCAATTTCCGCTCAACACTTGCTTTCGATGATGCACCTTTCACGATCGAGTGATATTCGCTTTGCCGGTAACATCGCATGGTGAGCAATAAAACCTAAATATTTTCTCATTCTGGCCGATTCTATGAATGACACCGATAGGTAAATTTTTCAGGAGGATACCAATTGTCTTATACGCTTGGACAAGAACAGCTTGATGGGATCGAGATTGTATTGCAACAGGACCTGATTGACATCGGCGTTCGTTGCGTTTTTCTCATTGACATGGCTGGTAACATCATTGCCAATCGGGACAACGGCAAAATCAAGCATGATGTCTATTCCCTGGCTGCCCTGGCTGCCGGAAATTTTGGAGCGGTGAGTGCGATGGCCAAAATCATCGGAGAGGGCGAATTTTCACTGCTCTTTCACAAAGGCAAAAAAGAGAATATCCATTTTAACAAAATAGTTACCGAATTTTTGCTTATCACCATTTTCAGCAACGACATTTCTCTTGGATTTCTACGTTTAAAAGTAGCCGAAGCCGCTGAAAAGATTACAAAGATACTGGAGTCGATTCAATCGCCATAGATGCTTTGGTCGCAGACGACTGCGCCGGCTTGGTCCTATTTTGAAGTTCTAACGACGGGTATCCTGGATGGCATTTGTAAATCCGAAAAAGAAAGAAGTACAGGTCAAGATTGTTTACTACGGCCCCGGGCGGGGCGGTAAGACAACCAACCTGGAGTTTATATTCGATAAATTCAGAAGTCGTATTAAATCGGAGATGGTCACCATCAAAACCCATGGGGTCCGAACGCTGTTTTTCGATTTTCTGCCGTTCGATATTGGCCAGGTAAACGGTTATGATGTCAAGATCCAGCTATACACGGTGCCCGGTCAGGTTAAATACAATGCAACGCGTCGACTCGTGCTCAGGGGGGTGGACGGCATTGTCTTTGTGGCCGATGCCATGGCCGTGAGACGTGAAAAAAACATTCTTTCCCTGAGGAATCTCCAGGAAAACCTTGCCGCCTACAAGAAGAGTATATTTAAAATTCCAATCGTTCTGCAGTATAATAAATTGGACCTGGCCGAGCAGGGGATTCCGCTATTACCGAATGAAACACTTGAGAAAGACTTGAATGCGAAACTGCAAACCGCTTCGTATCAGGCCAGTGCGCTGTCTGGAACGAATGTTGTAACCACCATGAAAAAAATTATCGCGATGACCATGGCTGCCATTGTCAAGGAACTGCAATAGAAGAGGGGGGCAAATTGGTTCAAGACCCTAACGCGGATACATTCACCGCCGAAGTTGAAGAACGTCTGGAAAGTCTTTTCGGTGATCTGGAGCCAAGTTTCGACGAGCAAGAGCAGGAAACGCCTGCTCCCAAGCAGACGCCGTTTACCGAATTAAAAACGATTGTCCTTTCAATCGACTGGGAAATCACAGATGAAGTAATGGACCGGTTTGTTGCCCAGGTGGCCGAACTGCAAGGCCTCTACAAAGATGATAAAATCGTTCTGGTTTTATTGCAGTTGCTCGGTTCAATCGGCGACTATATCCGCACCAATTTAGGCCAATCGCATCCGGATGCATTTCGGATATTAAATTCGCTGTTCGCGCAGCTTGACCGTGTTCTGCACACCGAGGGACTGTCCGGAACTGAGAAAAAGAAAATACTCGGCACCGAGCTGGCCAGATACAAAAAACTCAAAACAACTTTGCAGCAAAAACAGGCCAAGGTAACCCCAAAAACTGATCCGCCTGTAAAAGAGAAACCGGTTGAAAAGACCGTGGAAACGCCGCCGCCACCGCCACCCCCCGCCGGTGACCTGCAGGCTGCTGTACGGGAGATTAAACAGGTCATCAGACAAGAATTCGAGGCTTTGCGCGCAGAACTGAAACTTATGCGAAAGGGATAATCAAACTATCTAAGTGCATGATTTTATAAATTCGGAGACGTATTTTGGTCAATGATAGCTAAACCACAGAGGACACCAGTCGTCGCTGAAACTGTGTCCTGGCAGGCAGAGAGCGCAGAGAAAAGAGTATATCTTATGGCTCTGTGGATTCTGTGTTCTGTGTGGTAAATAACACCGTCACCATATTTACGAATGTATGTACCAAGGTATAAATACCTGAATTTTGCACGCAAATCAGCGCTATGAACACTTTGCAGTAATTTTCTATTTTTACTGCAGTATTTTAAGGTCAATCTAACGGATAATTTTTTCTTTTATAATTACTTCTTTTT
>Ga0126335_1000270_pt1 | contig 24537 bp, 22 predicted proteins | sample OlaspJWI45metaG_FD_108409 | JGI IMG/M metagenome (GOLD analysis project Ga0126335, IMG submission 108409) | Marine gutless worms symbiont microbial communities from Oahu, Hawaii - Olavius sp. 1 OAHU.JWI-45 metaG | ecosystem: Host-associated > Annelida > Digestive system > Unclassified | place... | reverse complement strand
GCGTTCAGACGAAGTCTGCACGCACTCAGCCAGGCGTTGATGTCCGTGACACATGCAGCGAACTTGCTAACTGCTAGAGGGACATCTTCGACGGACGTGCCGAGGTACACCTGGCAGTCATCGACTTTATATGTGTAGACGTAGGCAGTGGCGCGCTACAATCAGTTCCAGCTCAGCGGTGTAAAGCACATACAGCAGTGGACCAAGGACCGACCCCTGCGGCACGCCAAACAGTACGCGTTGTATCGGCGACAGGCGACCGCAATACGAAACCTGCTGCGTGCGATCGGTCAGGAATGAGCGTATCCACTCGAGTGCAGTGATGAGCTTTGTGTAGGTGATTGGTAGTATCAGATAGGACATTTAGAATAGGGAAGTGCATTATGTTAAAAGCTGTTGTGTGTCATCACATATTATACAGTGTACAGCTGTTTCTACCGAGACGAAAAAGCGACTGGACTGTTGTGTGTTGTTATGCTTTAGTTATGCTAGAATATTGAGAAATATGTCGTGCAGACTACTCAGTAAGATTAATGTAGTGTATGTATGTAAAGCTGGAAGACAGTCCTAAAGGAGATGCTGTAATGGTAAGGCATCACGAGAGCAATACAGACGAAGAAGATGCATGATTGGTACTGGTGATAATGGCTGCTGGGATGTTATGCAATTGAAACATGTTTCTGCTAGAGCAGTGGTGCTGTTCTTGGTCTCGGCCGTGGAGCGAAATATCTATGATCAGCGAATTCTGGAGTACCACATCTATGAGAACCATGTTGGTGTCAAGGTGATTCGACGGACTTTACAGCAGATCCGTGCCAGCGGCTTCCTTGAACATGATCATAAGCTGATAGTGTTGGTATATACATATATGTTCATTTTGATATTACGTTTCTGTCAAGTGTACAAGTCATCACTTGAAATATAAAGAGCGGGTGCTTAGGTATCCGTGTAATGTAATCATAATGTGATTGGTTTTTTTGTATTTAATATATTGCATTGTTTCCAGATGTGGTCAAAAAGTCTATATACTATAGACTTTCTGGCCACATGTAAGATTTTCCTGCACACCTGTTGTTCTTTATAGTTTTATCGGTTTATTCGTTTTTATTCTAAAGATGTGTGGTAAGTTGAATTCATCGGCTTTTGATTACGTGCATACCATTGCATTTTTTATTCTCGATATTTGTAAATTTTATACTGTTACTAATACTGTATAAGTATGGATGTTTTGAGCACTGTGATATTATGCAGATTTTACTTTAACCCTTCATCCCAGGCACACATTAATAATGCTGTCTTCACAAACCCAAATCTGCTTCAATGCACTTCACTTTCAACAGTAAATTTTAAGTCCTTGAAAAGTTTAGTTGTTTACATGTAACTCTGTCACCACTGATTGATTGATTGAATGGGAAAAAGTATGTACTGTTTCATTATGTTTGTTGTATTTAGTGACAACATGGAGGTGGCAGTGGTCTACCAGCGGTCATGTTACAAACCGTCAGACTTCACGTGCGATGCTGACTGGCAGACTCGTCTGATGATTGAGCGATCTCGTGCCATCGTCTGTCCTAACATTGCGTACCACCTCGCTGGCACCAAGAAAGTGCAGCAGGTCTTGGCACAGCCTGGCATCGTTGAGAAATTTATAACAGACAAAGATGATGTCCACAGAATTTGCAGTACATTTGCTGAACAGCTGAGTCTTGACATGGTACTTGAGACATTCTCTTGTCTTTTAAGTGGATTTTTCTAATTTTTTCCTGCAACATTTTTCTGTATATTGTGTCATTGATGCTGCCTAGGAATACTGTTTTTAATTGATTTTTTTAACAGTTATTTGGGGTGGGCAAATTAACAGTCACACAAATAATTAACCCTCATATTTGATATTTTAATTTTATTATATTGTTAAGCATACCTACAAGACCATAGTGTTTTGCAGAGCTTATGAAATACTAGCAGAGCATCTCTGACAGTTTATGCTACAGTTTTAAGCTAGAGAAAAATTTGTACAATGCCACAAAGTCGTAGGATTTAGAGGCACGTCATGCAAACACAATTTTTTTACTTTGTTTCTTCGGGACTGTCAACATTGAAGCTTGGCTAAGAAACTGGATGAAAAACTCGTTAATTGTGTATTACTATGAGAACTGTTAACAGATTAACAAAAACAGTTTTGGACGTTCTGTAATGCTTGCTTTATAATCAGAATTAGCTGTCATTTTTTGTAATTTAAAAAAATTGTCAACAGCTCTAATTTCATTCAGTATCAGTAGCTAGCCTGGAAGTTCATGGCAATGAAAGATTGCTATGCCACTACTTGTAAGTTGCACGTGTCTGAAACATTGACAGAATTAGAATTTGGTGTGTGTCAGAATGACGAAGGGAATGCAAATATGGAGTTGGCACTGAAAAATCCAACAATGTATGTGCTGAAGCCTCAAAGAGAAGGAGGCGGTAAGCTATGGTCACTAGTACTAGCATTTGTAAACAGTTTTTATTACTGTTCTTGTTAACATTGTTGTATGTTAGAGCATGCATAGTAAAATTGTAATTGAATAATTTTCTTCTCTCAGAAAGTGTTAAGAATGTATATGTTCTTTCAGTCTCAGGTGTATGTAAAATGACACATAAGTTAATGATTTAATCATTGTTGAAAGTGTGTTCTGATAGAACAAATAATAGTTTGTTACATGCAAACAAAAGGAACACGGCTCGTCTAGGGGAATATCGATTATTATGATGAACAAACATGTAATCAATTAGTATATACAAAGAGTTTCCAGTAAGTTATTGCTATATACAATAAGGCCAACTGAAAAGAGGAAAAACACCGGCAATTAAAATAGCAAACAGAAACGCAACAGCATACGCAGCAACATGGGTCTGTAGCGCTGGTCAGAAGTGACAGACTCCTCGATGAGACGGCGGCAGCTTCAATGAACCCGGTGATGACCGTCGACGACCGGAACTTGTCAGCGAGACGACGTCCGACAACTCGTCAGCCCAACGTTGAGTGGTCAGCGTCCACCATGGTCGTCGAACCTGACACGTCGGAGAGGAACAGCAACAAACAGAGCCCCTCACTCCGGTGACTCTAGGCGTCACTCCAACACAGGACTCGTCTCCTCCAGCTCGAATCAGCACTGCAGCTGAACTTCAGTAGCAGAAAGTTTGCCTTACAGCACGGCAGAACTTTCTGTCTGTTCACTGTTCGACTGCAGACAGTAAAACTGTTGAACGTGTTGTCCTAACGCTCCTCAGAAAGTCAAGTGACTATCATGCGCAATTCAGACAGCCAGCCCAGACACGTAGGTGCACCGGCCGCCAAGGTCAATGGGCGCACTCCCGTGGGACATGCTTCAGTAGACTCTGGACAGCGGCCGACAGCGTGCCAAATAAAACTAAGAGAACTGATTCAATGATTTATTCATTCTTGCAAGTGTGTTCTGATAGAACAAATAATAGCTTTTAAATAAATGTGTTATAGTAGTGATTCAAACGTTCTGTTGAATGTGCTCAACTTATGGTCTGATTTTAAGGAGCAAGAGCATTTGCACTTATTTCTCCATGTTGCAATATGGCAACAGTTACTATAATATTGCACATCTTTAACCTTTGTGTACTTCATATGTGATTTTGACACAATGTGATTACAGAGTTAGCAAAATAGTGTAAACAGACTTCTGTGATATGTCTAATGTCAGGTAATAACACATTTGGTGAAGCAGTTCGTGATGAACTATTGAAGATAAAGGACTCCCCTGAAAGATCGTCTTATATCCTGATGAAGCGTATTCACCCGATTGTTTTCCGCAACTATCCTATAGCATTCGAACAGCCAGTTGAACTGACTCAGATGGTCAGCGAGCTTGGCATTTTTGGCTCACTGGTCGCGTACGTTATCTTTCTTACCTCTTGAAGTTTTACTACTGATTTGTTGATTTTTGCTTAGCTCTCTACAGCCAAGCTGAGCTAATCATGTAGCTTGTTTAAACTGTGTCTGTCTGTTAACCGGGGTGTAGGAAATCTTAACTGCTGGACATGGAGACTTGTAATCTTGCATGTAGAGACCACAGAGGCCTTGCTGGCCAACAGCTCTGATGCCAAAAACAGTCGGCCCCAAGATGGCTGCCAACATAGATTCAAATACTCGACAACAGCGCTTTTAATACGGTATTTTGGATGCAGGTTTTCCGTACTGAATTATGATTATCTGCCAAAAGACAGCATTTTCTGTTCAAATACAGCAATACTGAAAATTAATAATTGTTGTCACATGATCTCTGAGAGTTCCAGGGTCGTGGCTTGCAAGAGACTGGTGGCGGCGCCATCTTGGGGCCGACTGATGTCACTGATCTTTATGGAGAAGGCGGCCAATCATGCATCTAGATAATTAAATATTCTTTTGTCTGTGGTAGAGACCTACTGACAAACTCTGGTGACAAACCAAAAACTAGGCCACTGCGACCTACTTAAGCCAGCTAAGTGTCACTGCCCATGGTTGGTTTAGTACTGAAGCTAGCTTGATATGCATGACTGCTTTGATATTGTTCAATGTTGAGTTTAACAAGAGGCCAAAGAAATTTCACAAAGGCTGCAGCGAATGCACCACACACACTGCACGTGCCACCAAGTTGAGCTGTGTGACAGACAGACTGGCAGACCAACAGACTGATGGACAGACACCACGATCATCGATAACAATAGCCTGCATCTCATGCATTCGATGCAGCCTAACAATTAGTGCTGTGCCACTGTTTGGAACTTTTTTTTGTCAATTTCTGGCTTTATATACAAGATTTCTTTAACATTCAGTTAATAGCATGAGAGCTGATGGGCAGGCAGGATGCAGTGTGGCCTCCACATTGAATCTGAGAGTTTTTAGGCGTAGTTACTTGCGTGCATCCTGCGAGCAGGTATTGTTTTTGCCAGCATCTGTGTGTGTGTCTGTATGTCTGTCTGTGCGTCTGTCTGCACAAAATCTTGAAAACTACTGATCAGAAATTCATGTAACTTGGTAGGAATATGCCCCATGGTGAACGCAGGAAGTTGTCGGAAGTTGGTGACGTTTGACCTTGACCTTTGACATTGAGAGCTATTTGACCTTGAGACATTTTTGTATTTTTTTTCCAATTCAAGCTCTAAGTTTGGAATGCCTTAAGCCAGCAGCTTCATTTTCAGTGAAGGTTCATCTTCAGAATATCTCGGTCAACTTCGAGTTTCAAGGTCATGCGGTTATTCTCAAGGTCACAGTTGCAAAACAGCAGCAGCATGCAGGTCTGTGCGCCCCTCGAACACAGTTTAATTTTGGAAATTTGATCTTGCGATGTTTGCAGTAATGTATTTTGTAGTTTTTGTCAGTGCATTAAAATTTTTTTAACAGCATTAATTTTTTTAATAATAATTAGTTTGTGAACAGCCCTTTTGAAACACATTTTAATGCAAGTCATTACTCGGTCATTAAAGCAGTAAACAGTATTTTTTGTGACCTAGTTCAGTTAGCATTGAGGCAGAGGCTGTGTGTAAATTATTAAATGGTGGCATAAAGGAAGACATTTTATCAATATTGCTGTGTTCTCGAGTCGGTTTTACCTTCCAGCTGAAGTAAGCAAGTCATTAATTGATTTACTGCTGATATAGGTTGCATAACATAAGCTGAAAAGACGCAGCATTTGTGTATTTTTGTTAGTTTCATTTTTTGGTTTTAGTTTTGGTGTGGAACACTGCTAAAAGCTGTTGTTTGTTGTCGTAATTGAGTTGCAAGTTGTGAAGTTGTTGTTCTGTTTTGTACAGTAATGGAAACCAGATCATTTTGAACCGACATAAAGGCCATTTACTACGTACTAAGAAACTTGGCACCGATGAAGGTGGGGTTGCGACCGGTTACTCAGTTCTTGATAGTCCGTTTATGGTGGAAACTTGGCCACTGACTGGAAAGACAACAGATCTCAACCCATCATAACATAATACCAGTGGCTTGCGGGTCACAGCATTCCATTGACTTTTGTACTTTGGAAATTATTTATAAAACTTGTTAATGTCAGTATAATTTGCTGTTTGAACTTGATTTAATTGTGAACTTGACTGTAATTATGCTGTTATAACAGTTTGTGTTTCATATGTTGTTTTATTCGTCGTTAGTTATATTTTGCTTAGAGTTCTTGTTGTATATGGGTGCATTTTTTAACTACCAGTATATGGTTTGTAGATTTTGGATGATTTGTAGCATTTACAATGTGGGTTGAGGTGCAAATAATAGTGGAGTATCGTTTGTTTCTGGCGTCAATTAATGATGGTGTTGGAAGTTATTGCTGATGACAGCTAGAATGGAGGTATTTTGTAAAATGATGTAGCACATATTACATGCTACTGTACGTGAGTTTTGAGTATAGGCCATCTTGTGTCAGTTGTGTGCAATGAGACATAACTGAGAATATGATAATGTAAATGTAATCACTTCTGTAGCATAATAATAATTTAATATTAGGCAGAGATGGTATGTCATAAGAAAGTATGACACGTGAAAAGTATGTAAAGATATATGGATTAATCCAAACGATAGACCACTTAAGACGACATGGAACGAGGTAGTTGAAAAAATTGAAAAGTGAACATTTAAACTGGGAAGACTATAAAGACATTAGTGGTTTTCCGTAAATGCTAACTAGGTTGCTGTTGATGATGCATAACTGATTTTGGTAATTAAATTGGCACTGACTGAACACGGTTCTCACGTCATTCTCACGTTGTTTGTGATTCAAAATTGTGTCTGTTTTCTTTGCTGTTAAGTTTTTTAGCCTGTCTTGCCAATTAATACTGTGGAGCCTGTGGTTTTGGTCTGAAAATGCTGAAAGCATATTGGCATGAAAAATTTGGTTGCTGGTTGCAGACTATGCCAGTATGACTACATTGTGAATGCAAATGCAACACTGTTGCACTCTGTTTGAGATGTGTTGTGACCAACAGAAAGCCGCATTCATCGTTTTAAATAATATTGAGAATGTCATACTTGAAAGCCAAAAGGCGAAAGTGGTGAATTTGCTGACGTTTAAACAGAAAATGTAAACACGTCTGGTCACGTTCGGCATAAGCCTACGTCAATTGAAGTATTTTATTGGTAGCCTGCATGTGCTACGAGTTAAGCGTCAGATACATGTAGTCGCGCCTCGGGTCTTCATGTGAATAGACTGCAAGGAAGGAGGAATTTAACTAGTTTCTTCCATTTGTTGGAATGGAGTCGAAGTTATGTAGCACTCAAGTCAGTTGTGTGATAGCTGACAATTAGATGAAAAATTCCAACGAAAAGTATAATGTAATGCTAGTTAATTAGCTTTCAACTGTTGAAGTGGCGATTCATAACTCAGGTTGCAGGATGTCTACTCGGCGAAAAAAACGATACGGTGAAGTCCACAGTAAGCTACATGTACATTGTCTTCGAGAAATCATTTAGTGAAATGATTACATTACCTTGTGCAACCTCACCGGCAGATCATAGGGCTCAGAGGAATAGTTCGTAAAAAGCCTATCCGGATGGTCCCCTGATATGCTCTAGTCTCGTCTTAACTGAATTAACTTACAATACCGGTATCAAATGAACAGTTAGGGCCTACTGTTAACTGTTTTATTAACTGGAAAGCGAACAACTGACCAAAGTAATTTGGCAAAGGCTGCATCAAATCATCGATCCGTGCAGCCGTGTTTGCAGAGACTGACAGACGCCGGGATCATTGATAGCAATAGTCCGCGTCTAGTGCATTCGATGCGGCCTAATAAAAATGTGAACGTTTTATAATTATCGTATTGTGTAGCTTTTACACGAAGAACAGTGTCCAGTTATCAGATTATGAAACAATGTCGTCCACTAAGAGCAAATGATAGTTATCAATGTTTGGTGATTGAGTGTACAGCAGAGTGATATTAGCCAATGACGACGGTTGCAGAATGTATTCATGCTATTACGCTACAGCGGTCACTCGCGGACTGCAGATGCACGACTGGGCAGCAGGCAGGGGAATGTGATAATAGATCGCCGTGATTTGCCGGGCTGCCGCGTGTGTTGGGTTATGTTCGTTCATCGGTCAGCTGTTTCTGCGCTCTGAATAAAGGTAACCGTTTGAGATAATACCAGTCCTGTGGTCATAGGGACCAAGGTAACGGTAAAGGTGAATGTGTGGACACTTATTATAGCGCCTCTTAGTCGGAAGACCACCTCAGAAGCGCTGAAGGAATGGCACACGTTATAAAGGTTTTCACAGTTTTACCTGCACACTCACGCGTTTATCTCTGAACGGTATGAACCACACCTTTTCCTTCCCAGGTCTTGATAATCGGTTAATATTTGACAAAGTTAGAGCTAAAATGTACTGTGTTTTTACTTTTGGACCGCTCTGTAGTTCAGTGTTGTCGAGGTCTTGAGATAAATGGCCTTGGCTTCAATAGTTTTAAGATTAATGCGAAGACAAAATAAGATTCGGTCACATGTAGCCTTCTTTGTTGTCACTCAGTTTTTCACATAGTCACATTGTCCAGCCTCTCTTGCTCACTCGCTATTCTTCGCAGAGTTTTATTAGCACTAAAATACCGTTTCCTTTCTGTTTGTAGCCTGTAGGCTGTATTCACTGTATGGTGTAGGTGTAATGTCTACTGTATGCACAGTGTTGCAGTGCATCATGTGATACTTGTTCAGATTGTTCATTATTACTTTCGAGGTCATGAATGGAAGGTTTTGGCTTGGATCTTTACATCAGACTGTCAGTTTTACCTTTGGTCTCGAGACTTTTTGTAAGGTCTTGATAACACAACTGTATAACTTGTGAAAAAGTCGGCTATAACAAGGGAAATAAAAAATCGTCTAGTTCATCTTCAAAGCTTGTTTAACAGTCATATCTTTGTTGCATTTGGAACGCGCGGGTTGTGGCATAGCTATTCATTAATTCTTTCATTCATTTATTCATCTTTGTAATGTTTGTCAAACCGCAAATGTGTAATCAGTGAGCGAACAAAGATGACAGAGACAAGTTTCGCGACGCCGCACCTGTCTGAGGTCATCACTACTGAAGCACCAGTTGACGACGCCGATGCAACAGGCAAGAATACCACAACGTCGTCGTATCTCGTTGATTTCTATGTCGAGTGCGCCATTATCGTCACCGGAATTGTAGGAACAGCGGCGAACGCGCTCGTTTTATACGCTCTCGTAAACTCGAAACAGCATAAGAAGCACGTGCTGATAGTCAACCAGAATATACTTGATCTGGCCAGTTGTGTGTTTGTTGTCGTTATCTACACGCTTAAGATTTCCAACATCAAACTGAGAGGATCGCGTGGTTACTGGTTGTGTTTGATGCTACTCAGTGAGAACCTTCTTTGGTTTGCGCTCGAAGGCTCGATGATCAACCTTGCCATCATTGCCATTGAGCGCTATCTGAAAGTTGTCCATGCCGTCTGGAGCAAGACTAAGATGCGTAAGTGGATGATATACTTGTCGATGTCGTTTCCGTGGATCATCACATTCACCTACAACATGGCGCTGTCGTTTACGACGAGTGCTGTCATTGACGGCGTGTGCCACGGTGTAGTCGTGTGGGACGACCACGTTGCCAAGATAGTTCACGGCGTCTGGCACTTCCTGTCGTTTTACGCCATCATACTATTGATCATCATTTTCTGCTACGTACGTATCCTCGTTAAAATCCGTCGCCAGGCTAGAGTGATGGCATGCCACAGTGGAGCTAGCGTCAATACAGTTCAACAGACCACCGCTCAAGCTCAACAGGCTGTTCCGGCAAGTCAGATTCAGTCGAGCGTCACCAAGACGATGATCCTTATCTGCGCATTGTTCGCCATTGCCTGGCTCCCGGAGAACGTCTACTACTTGCTAGTGGACGTCGGTGCCAATCTGACGTTCCGTGAAGTTGGTTACTACGCCGTGGTGTTCATATCATTTCTCTATGTTAGCATAAACCCGTTCATCTATGCCATCAAGTTCGACCCTGTCAAGCGCAGCCTTCTGAACTTGATTCCGTGCAAGAAGAATCAGCAACCAACTGACAATATCGAGATTGCGGCACGAGGTAGCGGCGGTGGTCAGAAAGCAACTACAACAACCCGTAAACAATGCAGCGGCACATGATGTTTGCGCCTGCGATTCGTCAGCCTTATGACCGACACATGGCGCGTTAAACGCCGCATAATAATAATAATAATAATTTTACCCTCGGGAATTTAGTACCGAGGGGTTAAAAAAAATAATAATAATAATAATCGAGTAACAGCATTATACACCATGTAGACATAAAAAGGCGTTATTTTGTAATCAGCTCTAATTTTGTTATATCTTAACCGATTTTCAAAAAATTTTACCACCGGACAACGCATGAAATTTTCAACAAAATGTATGTAACCCTTCCAGTTAAGTATGTTGCTGCATTACCTTGGGAATTCGGAAATACAATTTATTGAAAATTACAAAAGAGAACTTAAACAGCACATTGTGCGTGAGAAAAAGATGAATATTTCATGACCTATAGCTGACTGAATCACTGTACAACAATTGCTCATACGTGCTTGAAGATGCACACATCCTTCGTCAGTTGCGCTGTCAATGACTATGGTCCATGTCATGTGAAACGTTCGGCAAGTGCTGCTTCACTTTGTCACTGTTATGCACCCACGACTGATGATCTCGATGCTGTATGACGCTCCATATCTAGTAATAGACAGATTAAGGTCAGGCTGTTTGGTGGCCACAGATCCGGCCAAATGAAACAGGTGTCGTTTGTTCTAGAAGTCATACAGTGTCGCATGCTCGGTGTACAGCGGCGTTGTCAGCATTTAGGTAAAAAGGTAAAGGTAGCCCATACTCGATTACCGAGCGTAGGGTTCCGGAGCTGATCCCGGTTCTTGGCAGTCAGCCTGCAGGTGATGTGAGTCATAAACCGGCGGTAGGCTGCCATTACTTTCCGCCAGGCCTGCAGTTACCCCTGCAACCCTTAAGCGGGCTACCAATGTTGCTGCTTGGTGAACAGAGGCACAATGGGTGTGAACAGTTTGCCTAAGACTGTTACCCGACAGCGTCGAGACTGCGATTTGAACCCATGGTCTTCCGAGCCTGAGTCCGGCACGCTAACCACTCGGCTACTGAGCCACCCAGCATTTAGGTATGTTTACATAAAACCGTCTGACGTTCCAGACAAAATCTAACAGTAACCAAAAACAGAAGTAATAAGTAAGTAAGTGAGATGTATTAAAATGGATGCGCATAAAAACAATTCATTGTTGTTTGCTTTTTCTCCAGATTTGCGGCAAATTTGTACTTTCGATTTCTCAAGGTAATGCAGCAAGATATGGTGGGAAATGTTATACGTATTTTGTTTTAAAAAACTTCATGCGCTTTACAGTAGTGAAAAATGTGACAATCGGTTAAGATTTGACAGAGTTAGACTTTATTAGAAAGTGGCTTTTGTTTATGTGGATACGGTGCATATAGTGAGAACTCTTTTTACAACTGACCGCATACTATCTGGTGACTCGCCTTTATGACCTACAAGCTTCATTGTTTTTGTTGCAGTCTACTTTGTCGGTGTAAAATGCCGATGGTTGTGCTTGTATCTTTCGTGCGTACCGACACAAAGTTGACAAAGTTGCGTTGTTTTACCGACGGTTCATCTTTTTTGAGCCAACGTTCAACGTGTGACCAGACCGCCGATCGCCGCCGGGAAAAAAATATACCGGTGCTTAGAACCTATGTATGGCACGAATAATTCGTGTAGACATCTCCACCAGCCCTCCCCTATTTTCAGAGGAGGTGAAAAGTGAAAAATTTTGCCCCGTTTTTTGACTCCACTCGCATTCCGAGCGCTCTGATTTAAAAATGGGGCAACAAAACAAAAATCTAAAACAACAGCTTATCTGGGCTCTCATCTGCCGCAGATGCCGTGCAGCTAGGCCCCCTAACTTTGAGATCCATTTGCCTAATTGGGGCCCTAAAGTGCGAAAAATTTATTTTTGCAAAAACGGTTACATCGCTCTAACTCAGCCGCACGCGGACAGATTGCGTTCAACTTTCACAAGATGGTACTCTGTGACACCACGGAAGCTGCGGAATTGTCAAAACCCACTTAGGATCGAATCCAAGATGGCGGATGACGCCCATTTTTAATATACGGAATTTCGTCCATCCTTCCGAAATGGCTACAGCTACAGACTTGTCACAATGACCTACTTTTAGATTTTGACATTTCTTCTATATTTCTGTACTGATTATAGCCTATAGAATAGCTACAGACTTCAAGTTTAGTGCGCACATTGCCTACAGGGAGTACTATCAACGAGTGCAGAACTAGGTCACGTGTCTACATTTTAAATTTGCGGATAGCTTTGAATAACTCAAACGGATAAAGCTACAGGCTTCAAATTGAGCATATAGATAGGCCTACACTGTAATGAGTAGAAAATCAGCAGTACTAAAGTAGGTCATAACGGGGTTATAATCTAGGTCGCATTGACCTAGTTTTAAATTTTGAAATTTTGTCCATCTTTCTAGAATGGCTACAGCTACAGACTTCAAATTTGGTGAGCATACTCTGTACAAAGACTACAATCTACAAACGCACAAACAAGTCAAGGAGTCTAACCTCAGTCACGTGACCTGTCCTTAAATTCTAAGATGGTGGCTGGGTTGGTTACGGGCTAAAGTTTTAGGGTGCTGGCGACGTTTGCGTGACTTTGCAACATAGTTTGGTCACGTGACAGCCGTGACTACCAACGTTGTAGGTCATGAGGTTAAGGTCATGGCATAAAAACAAGATTCATCACGTGTTAATAAGTAAGTAATATTATGGTGTGTGTGCCTACGTCACGCTTCACTGCGCGTCATAGCGCATGAGCAGGTGCGTGCGTTGATGACACGTGGCGGAGTTGATAACAGCTTGTTAGTCTCGTTAGGCGGTGGAGTCAGTTTCGCCGTGTGGAGTCGAAGCAGTATATATAAGTTGTTGATGCTTGCTGGCATGAATTCAGTCAACACGTATGGTTGTCGTGAATTGCACATGTCGTGTTGCTGCGTATGCGATATAGGATAGCGGATGTTTGGGACGCCACGAGCCGTCGGCTATAAGTGGCAATACATCTTAATTGCCGCATTTTTTAGTTTTAAAGTTTCTATTAATTTAGTTTTAGGACACGCATACACGCTGTGATAAGTATTGGAATTGCTACGGTACGTCGGCGTCAACGTTCTACAGTTTCTCGAAATCTAGCAAATATTTGCTTACAATTTTCGTCGGTCATTTTTCACGCGTAGGCTATCTGTCTTGCTATTTAGCGTAAAAGCGGATTTCATTTGCGTAAAAGGAGATGAAATTTCATGTCTGCTTTTACGCAGTCACAAACACATTCCTTCCCGGTAACCGATCCGATGAATTTTCGATGCTCGACGTTCGTTTAACTCTGACGGTTTATAGTACTTTTAAGGAACACATTTTCATATTGGCGCATGCGAGATGTACGTGATGTCTTTATGTCTGTGTGTTTGTATGCAACGCGATAACTTTGGAAATGCTTGACCTAGATAGTTCATTTTTGGCATGCAGGATTTCTTCCGAAAATTTAGATCGAGTTCACATATCAAGGTCATTGTACCAAGGTCAAGGTCATACAAGCAAAAACAGCACGCACGTGGGTGGTTCGCCTTTAGTTAAAAACATCCTTAGGCCTTTTTCATCATATCTTTACATAAACAGACGAACAGGGTGATTAATCATCCGAGGTACTCAGGTGGTGTTGCTCGTTATTATATACAGTCGTGTCAAGTCTCACACATACATTTAGAGTGAAACTTATACATTGGATCACGCATTGGGCTTCATCTCACACTCTCACGCACGTCGCAATAATTTCATCATGCATTCGCGCTACCGTACAACGAACTAAATTGTTGCCATGTATAAAAAGAATATGCAATTTTTTAGTCTATGGTGCACAAATATTGTAGGTGGTCAGGTAGGCTGAGCCAACGTCAGCTGACCTCGAACAGTTCTTTAATTCAAATACAACAGTAAAACAGTAATGCAAACGTAGCATCGGCTGATTGTTATGTCCGTCGCTGCAGTATTTGTCTGATAAGCTCTCTGTGGTCAATATCTCGATACTACGCTCGGAAAGATTATTAGTAGCTGTGAAGGTTACGTAAGGTCACCGACATTGACATGCTTCATTAGGACCACAATTACTATATGCGTACTATTACGCTGCAGTAGATTATCTAATTGATTTTTAGCGCGCGTCGTTAGACGTCGTATGAATGTCATCGCAATTTCGTCTGCATGTCTGACCGTCTGTTAAACTAACTCTGAGTAGTTTTAACTATCCTTTGACCGATAACTACGTGTGATTGGTTTAAATTGACCAATTAAATACAGAATAGTTTCGTCTATATTATTAATTAGTCAGTAGATGCTACTTATTAATTCTATATACTTATTTTAATTATATCAATGTTGACAATGTGCTATACAACATGTTTGTTTCCAGTAACTATTAGGCCTGAAAATTACGATTTTACGACACAAAAGGCTTACGCAAAGTTTGTGGCGAAAGCTAATTTGTATTGTTAAGTTACTTTGAACTGTAACAAATTGTAACGTGGTCTATTCACTCTGTGACGTGGTTAACGTGTTCCAGAAAGCTGCCATCGTTGATACTTTTTCATTAACAATAACATACATTATTGATAATATGTAAAAAAATTACAAATGATAACACACTTACTGACACACACAGAATGATGCACATTCACACAGTGCCACTATTATATCGAACTTACTGCACATATTTCAGTTACACAAATGCATAAGCCCAACAGCCAAAATCAACTGCTTCCTAATAAAATGCAGCACATAGGCTCACTAAAAGTTCATATTAAAGTTGCACGATTCAAAACGCAAATGCGCTCATAAAAGCAACAAGAAATTTTTGTAGAGAAAAGTCCTCGGAAAACACACGTTAATTACCATTACAAGCAAGGTTACTGATTGTCGCCTGACACTCAGCGTAACTCTGGCCATGCGGGCACTTAGCAAGTTAGAACCTACAATGCCTCATACGCTGTTGAATTAGCCTCTCGCCGTTATCGATTTCCTTGCAGCAGGTCGATCTCTCGGATCTCGTTGTTCGTTTTCATATGAGAATGAATCGACAGGAAATGCATTAAAAGCAATATAACAAGAAAGCCTTTAAATCAAAAGCAAACTACCCGCATGCGTGACCTTGATCTTCATCCGATGCCCTTCACACGTGTACTTTTGGAGCATGTACATGTAGCTGCATACGAAAAACGAATTTTTATGCCAATGATTTGGAAAGTTGTCGTACGGTATATGTATTATGATATATTGTATGATATCGTTGCATGTAAAACTGTAGCGGCAGGCCTAGCTTCATCTTCATGCGTTTTGTACTTTTCGATTAAACGCATCGAAATTCGACAAAACAGTGCCATATCTCCCAATCCAATCGGCCAACTCAGCTGAAATCATCCGGTAACCTCAGTTGCGTTGAGGCCTATAGATTATTTAGGTACACTGAACGATTGAGAGAGTAGTCTGGAACCCCGTAGATCGAATTAAAGTATCGAAATAAAGTTCTAAGTCTCTTGAGTCTGGTACGTTCACTTCTTAGTGACACCGACAGTGATTATTCTAGGCATGGTTCCGGGGGGAAATTCCCCCCCCCCCACGGAAATTTCGATCCCCCCGGAAAGTTTGAAAATAGGCTGATGGTCTTGTGAGATTGAGTAATGTCAAAGTAGTGAAGTAGGCCTAAAGTCTACTAAATGGCAACGAACGGCATTCACAGATGACTCCATGGAGAGCTTTAAATTAATTCCAGTCATCGTACACTAACGTGTCGTGGGACTGTAAACCCTGCCAGCACCCTAGGCTTCCACCACTTTTGGAATTGATGTGCTGCAGTGAATTGCTATATGTCACTGAGTTGTGTAAATTCTTCTTGTGTGATAAGTTGCTACTGTTATTACGAGATAAAAAGCATCTACAGTGTAATTAGTAATAATTGTATTTCTACGTGATTTTCTTGTCTTCGTCCTCGGTCCTAAGAGGTTCCTGGAGTACGCCGAGGATGTCTGCCCTCTCTTAGAAAGACTGCAGTACCATCTGTTCGCTGACGACATGCAAGGCTTGAAGAATGGCATATCGACTGCTGTCTCACAGATCGTCTCGACACTCGCAGACTGCGCCACTGACGTCATTGCCTGGTGCGCTGCTAAGCGTCTTCAGCTGAATGCCGATAAGACAGAGGTGATGTGGTGATGCCAAGCTCAGCAAGATTTCACTTGCCAGCAGCAGCATTCGTATGGGTTCCATCAATGTCCAACCAGTGACCATCATTCGCGACCTGGGAGTGATGATCAACGCTGAGCTCTCGATGCGCGTCCACGTGTCACGAACAGCGCAGACATGCTTCTACCATCTGCGTTGCCTGCGGTCCATCCGTCGGCAGCTTGCTCGCGACGTCACAGCACGGCTCATGTCAGCCTTCGTCTTGTCAAGATTGGATTACTGCAATGCCGTTCTTGCAGGCCTTCGGGCTTCAACGTTGGCGCCGTTCCAGAGAGTGCTGCATACTTCAGCTCGTTTGGTCCTAAATCTCCGGCCATGTGATCATGTGTCGGCGGCTTTGAGGGAGCTGCATTGGCTCCCAGTCGCACAACGAATCGACTAGAAGCTGTGCTTGTTAGTTCACAAGTCATCACCTGGTCAAGCGCCGGAGTACATCAGCAACATGTTGAAGCCGGCTGCTAACGACCCGTCATTGACTACGTTGCGCGCGGCAGCAAACGGTAACTACGTCGTCCCCCGCACCAACCGTCAGTTCGGTGACAGAGCATTTTCTGTCGCTGCTCCCAAAGCCTGGAACGGTCTACCCACAGACCTCAAGACTGCTACCTGTTCAACGGACGCTTTCAAACGTCGCTTGAAGACCTGGCTTTTCAAAATAGCCTACTACTAACATTTAGACCACTATTATTACAATTATTTTATCAATGTTTATATTATTATCATTATCATCTTCGTTATCATTATCGTTGTCATCATTGCTATTATCACCATATGACGTTATGCGCCATCAGTCTTTACGCGTATTGTAGGAGGCGCAATAGAAATGACTGTTTTACTATTAATATTGCTATTTTCCTGGTGCTGAATTTTTGGGTTTTTGATGAGGATGTGCTGTGTTAATTCATGGTCTATGTTACATTGTATTGCATGGTGCCATAACTTTAAGATGTGCATAATGCATATGTTGTTTAGTTTCACTGTGAACATTTTTAATGTATTAGTGACACAGCCGAGGTACTACTTTGTACGATTTGTAACGTTTCAAAAACTTATCTCCCATGAAACATATTGGATATGATTTCCAAACCTAAAAGTACTCATTGTAGTATGCAAAACAAGCATCTAGACTGCATAAAACTGCGCCCAGAATGCAACGAAAGTCACCATTTTACACCCAAAATAGAAAATTTTTCAGCGGAGGAGGCACTGCCCCCTCCCCCAGTAGGGAGGGAAACACCCCCTCCCCACACCCCTCGGCGGCGCCTTTGGCGCCTTGCCTCTCGGCGCCTTACTCCTCCCGGATTTATTCATTTCGCCCCGGGTCTTGGGGTGCTAGAATAATCACTGAACACGGAGTTTCATCCGAAGAAACTTAGACGAAACTTTTTGCAGCACAGATTGCATGTACTTGTCGCCGCCATGTTTCGCCCACTCCTGCTCAAATTCTTTTTCTAAGATCTCGGCGCCTCGCTTCCGAGTTAGTCCCGTCTCCTCGAGGCTCAGTTCACACATCTTCAAGTCGTCGGCGCCTGGTGTGTGCAAACAGCACAAACAATAGTTTATGTCATTATGTCATCAGTAACATAATATACGAATTCAGTGCTGATCTAGAAAGCAGCCAAAGAGTTTAAACCTCCGCAACAGCAGCGTATGACGTCTAAATAAAATGACACTACAGTATATCGATATGAAAACGTTAGCTATCATATAAAATTTATGGCCCGCGGTAGCAAAACTGTTCATGGGCTCATTATAAAAACAGTGGCATTACCGAATAATAGCAAAACACTGACATTTCACGATTACAAATAGGCGGAAAAAAATCCCGAGTCTTGACCTGGAGCCAGATCACTCAAATATTAGGTACTTTTTGTCCTTAGGCCGACCTCTCGTAAAAAAAATTATGAAACTGATCAAGAACTTGTTGAGTTTTTATGCTTGCAGAATGGCACAAGAACCAGATACTTTCATAGTCAGACGCAGTGACATTTGGATGCTGAAACAGAAAGCGTAGACAAGACATTAACATACCACTTCAGACCAGGATGAGACGTACCGGCAACAAGGAGAATGGGTTCTTTGTTATTATGCAGCTCCATCTGGCGGGCAATGTAGCGACCATCGAAGTGAGCATACCACCAGCCATTCACTGCGGCGTCCTGAGATCGATGTTGATCGGATGGTTTCGTGAATTGGATACGGAAGTAGCGCTGCTGCACTTGCACCAACTTATCAACCACTGGCTTCGCTGTTCGCGACGTCTCTTGTTCAGCTGCGAAATGTGACACAACAAATTCAATATCGTAGGCTTAGACGTCACTTTCAATGCGCATTAATGCGTTTTCAAAAATTTCCGTTAATGCTCAGCCAACACGCAGTGCAGTTATAAAGAGCAGCTATCATCTTAAGGCCGCATCGAATGCACGAGATGAGGACTATTGCAATCGGTGATCCCGTAGCGTGGGCGTCAGTCTGCATGTCGGTCAGGCAGGCGTCTGTTCTTGCTCATTCTCCATATGGCGCCACTTCGATGCCGCCATTAATACTTTGCTAGAGCCACTTGTTATTATTAGACCTATCAATCTACTGCAGCAGGGCTAAAGTGTTCTTCAAAGGGTGGTGGATCTCCCAATTTTTTACCCTAAGGTTATGCAGCGAAATAATAACGGTTATTCGTGAAACGCGAGCAAAACGCGATACACGTTGTCATGTCTTTTACATTGTATATCGTAAGTTCTTAACAGTAACAAATTACTACAAAGTGTATAATGTTTTCATTACATGACATGACTAACGCAATAACAAACAATGCTATTGCAATATCAAACAATGCTAGGTTTATCACAACAAATCATTTATCTCGTGACTTAGGTGGCGGATCTCACGTCTTAGGTAATGGATCTGTTACCTTACATGGTGGATCTGATGCTTGAGGTGGCGGAATCCGGCGAGAGCCGGCTTACTTTAACCCTTGATGTGCAGTGAAAAAATACCTGCTTGTGTAACAGAATGTGGAGCACGATCCCCTCCTCCTGTCATGTTTCGTTGTTTGTTCTTCGTTTTCCACTCATGGTAAACTTTCAGTCGCCGGTGAAATTCTTCGCGACACGCCTCCAATAGTTCTAGGTCTGTAACAAATGAAGTAAACTATACCAAACATAACTGTCGCAGCTCCACTACGTGTCTTACCTACTATACAGACTAATGTCTCTACAGAATGTAGCAACGCGATCGGTGTTCTCGATCACAAAAATAAAATATGCACTTCAAAAATTTGCAGTATGGTCTACTTTCGCTACTTGAAGTAAACTTTTGACTACAAAACTTAAAAAACAACTATCAGCTAGTAGTGACGAAATGGTATTAATTTTGTTAGACTAGTTGAGTGTTTCATGTCGTAGCCTAACTTAATATAGTGTGTGTACTTACATAACGGTCACACAAGAGAACGACAGAAAGCTATTTCTATGACCTGAATAACGTGCCCATAGTAACCAAATAAACTGTAGTAATTTGAGACTCGATCAAACTGTGCATGTAGTTAGTATATTGCGCAAAGGCATGTCGCCTTAGCCTGATTGAGAATTATACTGTGTTATTATATTTTCTGCACTTATGACGCATTGTATTTTGTTCTGAAACTGTTAAACTATAGACTCAATCCCAACCTCATTCGCGCACTACAAACCAGAAGAAGTGTTGATTGCGTCGCGGATCTCAGCGTACGTCCACTTGGACAGGTCATGTTTCTTGTCTTTTGCTGCTGTAACCGGTCTATTCGCAAAACAAATGTCGTCACCAGAAAACAGTTTTTATTGAATAACATTAACGTCATTTTACTGTTACTTACGAATATTAGTTTACTTGAGACTGCTGCCTATCAGTACTTTTCCATGCACCACTATACCACACCATATTCGCTTTCGCAGTACTAAAATTACCAAAAGACCAAAAAAACTGAGTCTCCAGAATTCTTGAGATAAAATTCGAGTTTAGAGAACTCCATGCCTGGCGTATATCTGTCAAAACTATGACAGTCTTATAGGCATTGGTGAAATGATGCACTATAGGCCTATCACAATGGAGTACAATGTGGAAGTGGTTACAGGAACCGGAACCGCCAGGCATTACACAGTAAAAACGTTAATAAAACAAACTTAAAAACGAAAGGGTAAAATAAAAACACGTTATATAACACTGGGCAGTAAGTGCTAATAACTTACGTTCGACGTTTATTTTCATTTTAACCGCGTAGTAGTCAATGTTCATACAGAGCTTAGCATTGTTGTGTTTAACTTCTTGTTAGTCAAAACAGTTAGATGCTCTCACTGATGCTATGCCTCACTAGGATGCAATAGTACAGAAGAGTCGGAAGCAAAACCTGGCAGGCTGGATGTCTTCAACCATAGACTGGTCTTCAGCGACAAGTCTCAGCGCCAACTCGCGATCGCGGCGTTCCTGCTCCAACTGCTGCTGCCTACACAGTAGCACACAGCGTCGCGTCATACATTCTCTGCAGCTGCTAATGGGGGAGGAGGTTAAATACCCCCACGGTTATCTCGAGTTCAAGGACACCTACGGACAAAATTTCAACGGCTACACCCATGTGTACGAGGTCCAGCTGTTCAATGGTGTTGTCGACGATATCACCGGATGTCGCATTATACCGGAAATATATACGGCGGCCGCCCAAACCGGAAGTAACACTATCTCAGCACATAGGACAGATAGAAACAAAATTCCAACGCCTACAGCCATATTTTTGATATCGCCCGGTTCAACGACGTTGTCGCCAACACAGCCGGAAGTCTCATTATACCTAAAATACATATGGCGAGCACCAAACCGGAAGTTACCGAATCTCAATTTGCGTGACAGCTATAAACAAATCTCCAACGGCTACTCCCTTGCAAACGGACATTCAACATGTTTGCATGAACCATTATTTTTGTTTTCGTGATATTCAATGTTTTGCAAGAGTTACTGTCAGTCAGAGTTTTATTATACTTTGTGCTGACTACAAGGGTAAGGATTGCCGCGGTTTGCTTTACACATAGTACATCCCTTCGGTGAACCGGGCCACTTTGTCTCTCAAATGTGCTCCTACGTGACCACGAACGTGTTGACGTTTTGGTCAAACTCACAGTCACGTGCACCAGCATCCTCCGCATTGAAGAAACGTCTGATCTCTTGGCGATCGATAATCGGCCAAGTCGACTCGACGGGAAAATTGGAATTTTGTTCCTATCGCCTTATAACTCCAGATACCTATGAAAGGTAGTCTACTTCCGGTTTAGAAGCAGCAATATTTCTACTTCCGGTTTACAGTGATGTCCCAACAGCTTGATTTTGTTATCACAAGAGAGAACATCCACGAAAATTCACACATTCGCTGGAATTCTTCGTCTATATCTCCTGCAGCCCGAAATGTAGTTACTTCCGGTTTGGATGTTTGTGATATCTACTTCCGGTATAAGACAACATCCTACAATACAAAACTTCGTACTGTTGAACTGCTCGACCTCGAAAACATGCGTATAGTCGTTGGAATTTTGTTACTTTGTTTTTCGGTTTCTAGTTCTGCACACCGTGTATAGTAGTAGTTTAGCAGTATTTGTACTTTAGGTCACTCTAAATAACTCTAATGTAATGTAATGTAATAATGTAATGTACTATGTGACCTGGAACTCGAGATATGATGTAAGCCACAAATGACAACAAATGACTTGCATACTTCCGGTTTTTTGCGCCGCCATATTTGATTTTTGGTAGGCTATGTACCACCAATAAGCATAGCATTTTGTAGCCCATCCATATTTAGGAAAAGTCACGAAAGCGCATTGTTTGATCTTTGGCGGTTCAAGAGTTCTGGTGACGAAAGTGGGCTAGGGGTATTTTACGCCTCCCCCCAATAGCAATACGAGGGTTTACCGTTCAAATCGTCACGCCTCACTGGCAAGCGGGTGTACGCAGCTAGCAAACAGCTGCTGTCCGAAAATGCCGCGACCAGGATTCGAACTCACGATCTATTGAGTCGCGCGAACGAAACTTACCGCTACATCATACTGTATCGTTGACTTGCTACAGACTTGCTATGGGTTTATCGCCGACTTATCGCAGACGTTGATGACAAATCTGCGACAAATTATATCGCGTCTGATGTAGTCTAAACTAGTTTTTACTGCACGCACCGTTCCCATTGTTTTTAATTACACTATATACTATCATCAATATTGATAAAAGTTGCTACTATACTGCTACTAATCAACCAATCACAACTTTTATGTCTGATCGAACACACGCTCTTCTTTTGTTCACACTGAATTAGGGCCCTCAAAGATGCCCCTTAATATGCTTTAACTCAAGGGAGTTTTTTAAACCTGCATAATGCTTGACGCCAAACTAGCAGCATCGTCGAACTGAATTCGAAATGTCAGTTAAATAATGATCCACTAGACCCGTCGTTTCTTGCAACTGAACAATGTTTATTAGTTCATAATTAGTTCATAATTAAATTTCTAAATCTAGTGCAGACAAACAATAAGCTGGCATACTTCAACATTTCTTCCTGAGCTGCTTTCTCTTTCTGTTTCACCAAGGCTTCCTAACACATCAAAAAATCGTTAAAATTTGCCGAAAAACAGCGAAAATTCTCTTCATAGCTAGTTCTGAAAATACCGGAATAAACTGTTCTATACCAGACAAAGTGTTTATGTTCACGTTTGTATTGATTTGTATTACTGTATGACGAACTAAAACTTGTATCTGTAATGTCTAAAACGCTGGTAATGTTACATTAATGTCTTATTAGCAAAAGAGCATTATTTGTGAAGTCAGTCACGTACGGCGTTCTTGCGGTCAATTTCATCTTGTTTTTTGCGCTCTTCCTCTTCTTTGCGTCTTTTAGCTTCCATCTCCTGCTTTCTAATTACAGTACCAAACACACAAACTTCAATGGAACTTTCAAAAATGAAATGTCGTAGGTTAAGTGTGCTAAATGGATATTCAGTATACATGCTGTATGTTGAAAAATACCGATAGTCACCCAGATCTAGCGTGATATGAAAAGTTAGTGCAGTCCCAACGTTTGTATATGGTGTTTCGTAAGCTTATAAAATCTGTACAGACCTTACTACTAGCGGCCTCTAGAATATTATGCTTTATCAATCAATCAATTTATGTCAGACAACACGAAACGTACACAGAAATGGACAAAAAAATAAGAATTATATTACATTTAACACAAACAAGCCTATATTGGATTATAGGTCTACGTGACAAATTATCATGAAAATCAACTTAGACTATATGTTACAACATTGTGCTAGGCCTATCTATTCTACAGCAAAATACAGCCAACGCAAACCGTTTCTTCATCTCTTCTTCTTCTCTCAGTCGCTTTTCTTCCTCCTCTTTTCGCTTTCGTTCTCTCTCCATCTCCTCCTGTTTGGTTAAAATAATAATAATAATAATAATAAACAGATTTGTATAGCGCCGTAAGGTCGTAATTTCAGAGGCGCTGGGGCAGACAGCGTGTCAGTGAGCAGAGAAAGAAGAGAAAGCCTGAGAGAAGAGGAATGTCTTTAGCCTTGACTTAAAAACTGAAAAAGAGTCACTATTAAGAACAGTTTTCGGTAGTGAGTTCCAGATAGCTGGTGCAGAGCATCGAAAAGCGCCTTTCGCAAATGTTGTCGTCGTGAAAGGTTGACGCAGAGCCGTAGTGGTCGATCGCAGGTTGTGGCCGTGTTCTCGATCCTGGATTAGGAGTCGCAGGTACGACGGGGTCGAGGTACTGCGGACTTTGAAAGTCAGCAGAGCCACTTTGTGATCGATCCTCTGCAGAACGGGCAGCCAGTGTAACGTCCTCAGCAACGGGCTACCGTGGGATCGTCTCGGTGCTCAGAGAACGATCCGGGCTGCGTTGTTCTGTACTCGCTGCAACTTCTTGATGTTGTAGCTTGGAGCGCAGTGAAGCACAGCATTGCAGTAGTCGATCCCGGAGAGGATAAGACTGCAAGCCAGTGTCTGTGCTAGTTCCGTGGTCAGCAGGTGTCGAATGTGTCGGATGGCCTGTGCATGGTAGTTGCACGATCGCGCCACCGCCGAGACGTGCTTGTGAAACGACAGACGCCGATCGAGCACGACTCCTAGCACTTTGATCTCGTCGGCTACT